>Ga0209417_1000044_pt1 | contig 338107 bp, 283 predicted proteins | sample RifGroF2_FD_184002 | JGI IMG/M metagenome (GOLD analysis project Ga0209417, IMG submission 184002) | Groundwater microbial communities from Rifle, Colorado, USA - Groundwater F2 (SPAdes) (version 2) | ecosystem: Environmental > Aquatic > Deep subsurface > Groundwater | place: Rifle, Colorado...
GTACCAATGCCTGGCTGGATGCTTTTAAGGCAATCCTGGTCCGTTTTGAAACAAATGCTGTGCATTGGAAAGCCCTGAATTTAATGGCCTTTTGCGTGATTTTACTACGTCAACTTTAAACAACTTCATCCTCCTGATTTTACTGGCAATAAGTTTCTGGGCTTTTGTTTCCTGCGGCAAGAAGGACGATCCATCGCCGGAACTGCCTGAAGGGGAAAAAGACAACACGGTTTCCATCCAGTTTTATTCGCGCTTTAGTAACGAAAAACTTTTCAATACGGGCGATTATTCTGCCGTGATCAGCCGTATTCGCGCCAACCAAAATCATGTTGCTGTACTTCACAGGGTTGATGCAGTGTACAATTTGTCTGAAATACAAAACCCAATGGTTTCAATTGCTGCGGAAACCGTAAAAATAGCACTTTTTGCATGGAACCGTTATTCTGGTACGCGGGTTGAAGGCTCCGGCATACTTATCGGGCACACAGTTGCTGAAATGAAGAATACCCCGATAAGCGACGGGTGTAGTTATTTTACTATTCCTGTAACAATAGTAACAGCCAATGGGTCTATCAACATGACTTTTGCATCCATTTCTTTTGAAAATGAAAACCAGTTGACAACAGGCGTAGCAACGATAAAAGAAAAACTGGATGATAAAACGGTGTTGGTCGGGGTAGCCGCCAAAACACTTCAGAATAAACTGAAATCGGAATTTCCGGAAGGAAATTACAAGTTTGAAGTTATCGAAAGTGTGGAAGGAAAAACAACTCAGTTTATTTTTGTGGTGACAACCCGTCAATGGGTCGTCCGCGAATATAAAGAAGTTACTGTCGGATCGGATGGCATTTCCTGTTTTGATTTAAAAATTGAAAAATTATAACCGATGAAAACAAAACATATCTTATTTCTTCTTATAGCCCTTCACTTTATTTTGTTTATTCCACGTGCAACAGCTCAGGAAAATAAAAGTAACGAACCGGTAAAACTAAAAATACTGTGTTATAACCTCCGTTTCGGGGAACTGGCCTCGCTGGAAGAGCTGGCCGGGTTCATCAAAAGTCAGAATCCCGACATGGTAGCTTTGCAGGAAGTTGATGTAAAAACACACCGTCCGCGGGCGCCACATCAAAACGGGAAAGATTTTATCACCGAATTGGGCTTCCGTACCGGGATGCTGACCGCCTATGCCAAAACAATACCTCACGAGGGTGGATATTATGGGATCGGCATTCTTTCCAAATTCCCGTTTGTGGAAACACGCCGGATCATGCTGCCTTTCCCCGAAGGCGCGAAAGAACAACGGGCTATGCTGTTCAGTAACATTGAGCTGCCCAACGGTCAGTTGCTGACTTTTGTATGCACTCACCTCGATTATACAATATCATCGGTTCGTCAGGAGCAGGTAAAAGCATTGAACGAAACGCTGAAAGGCAATCCGTATCCGATGATCGTATGCGGTGATTTTAACGCAACGCCCGATTCGCCGGAAATCAACCAGGGAATGGCGGCATGGAAGCAGGTTACAAATTCCGACTTTACAATTCCGGCCAATAATCCAAAATCAAAGATCGATTACATTTTCTGCTTTCCTGAAAAGCAGTGGAAAGTTATTTCAACCGAAACACCCCGGGTGCCTTTTTCCGACCATTTGCCGGTAAATGCCGACCTGGAATTGACATTTTAAATAATGTGCGTTCAGTAAATATATTAGCTCTGTCTTCTTTGTGAAATAGTTGATTTTAGTGACTTTTGTAGCTATTAATTTTCTGCCACAAAGCTACCAAAACTCAAAGTAAACATCAAGAGTTTACAAAAAGCGAAGGACACAATTGTAATTGTACCGTGGTAATATAGAAATACTTTCGGGCGTTTCCTTTTTCCCCCGGAACCGGATTATTTTTGCGGTCATCTATTTTTCCATACTTTTGGAGAATGAAAGATACCGATCGCTATACCGAACAGGAACTGGTTATTCTGCTACGAAATAACTCGCCGGTTGCTTTTCAGCAATTATTTGATCTGTATAGTCAAAAGTTGTATCATTTTTCCTTTTCTTACCTGAAATCAGACAGCGAATCAGAGGAAATTGTGCAGGAAGTATTTCTGAAAATCTGGGAAAAACGGGGTAGTCTGAAAACCGACAAATCATTCAAATCGTATTTGTTTACTATTGCCTTCAATGCCATCCGGAAAAACTTCAATAAAAAAATGAAGGAGGACAAATACAAACACGAATTGTTTGAATGGATCAGCGAAGAGAAACCGGAACTGGAATCCCGCATTGAATTCGAGGCCCTGCTTCAAAAACTCGATTTTCTGATAGGGCGCCTTCCTGAAAAGCGAAAAGAAATATTCCTGAAACGTAAAAAAGAAGGAAAATCGATTGGTGAAATAGCCGATGAAATGGGGATATCGCCCAAAACTGTTAAAAATCAGATCACCGAAGCGATGAACTATTTGAAGAAATCGTTTGACGACAACGATGTTTCCTCCCTGTTGTTTTATTTTTTGTTTGTTTCCTGAAAAAAAATCAAAATTCCAATAGGACTTTTTCTTTTCGCCGGATATAATAGTTGAATCAGACGATAAAGCGAACCCTATGAAAGAAAAAGTTGATCCGGCCTTGATCCGGAATTACACAAAAGGACAATATTCTTTCCGCGATTTAAAACGAATTGTCCAATGGTTTCAGGATTTCAGATATCACAGCGATATAAAATCAGTGATTGACAGCCACTGGGAAGAGTTCGGGTTAAACGAAAACCATGCAGAAAAAGACTTATCCGCAGTTTTTAATAAGCTGAAAGAAAAGATACTTGCCGAAAAGAATACGATTGGGTTCCGCCAACGGTTTATCAGCGTTTACGCCCGTATTGCGGCAGTTTTGCTGTTGCCTTTGCTGATTTATTCTGCATTTAGCCTTTTAAACCAGACTTTTAATTTGTCTGACACCTCCTCATGGGTTGAAATTGTTTCACCGGCCGGTATGCGAACCCATTTTGATTTACCCGATGGGACAAAAGTTAGCCTGAACGGCGATGCCCGGTTAAAATACAAGGCCAATTTTCAAAAAGACCGCCAGTTGGTACTCGAAGGTGAGGCTTATTTTAATGTTCATCACGATGCCTCATCTCCTTTTGTAGTTCAAACGGAGGTTATGGATGTAAAAGTACTCGGGACAAAATTCAGTGTCGTTTCAATGGCAGAAGAGAATTCAGTAGAAGTTGTTTTGGAAGAAGGGAAAGTACAGTTACTTGGGAAAGACAATTCATTTGTTGAAACATTGAACCCGAACGAAGGTTTTTTTTATAATAAAGAAAACCGGAGCGGTAAAATCACAACCGTTGATGCCAGTTATCTGACATCGTGGAAAGACGGGCTGTTGGTTTTCCGAAACGAACCATTGGGCGAGGTAATGAACCGTGTTGGCCGTTGGTACAATGTAAAATTCGATATTGTTGATGCTGAAGTGCAGAGTTTTCGTTACCGGGCAACATTTGGCGGTGAACCCCTGGAAGAAGTACTCCGGTTGATTTCGTTGACAGCGCCTGTCGAATACGAAATAAAAGAAAGAAAGATCAATAAAGACGGCAAGTTTGAGAATAAAATTATTGAAGTAAGGTTGAAAAAACAGCTTTAAAATAAAATCAGGAAAGTGTTGCGACCACTTTCCTGACAGGTAATGCATAGCAAAATGCAGTGAACATTTTTAATAACATTACAAACGTAAATTTATGAAAAAAAAACGAGAACAAGGGGAACTGCCATGGCAGGCCCTTAAAAAAGCACTACGTATGATCAGATGGAGTTTATTTTTCTTTTGCCTTGGAATCATTCAGGTATTTGCTGTCGACTCGTATTCGCAGCAAGCGAAGTTTTCAATGAATTTTGAAAGAACGAAGCTGGAAAGCGTTCTAAATGAGATTGAAAACCAGAGCGACTATTATTTCCTCTACAATCAGGATTATGTGGATGTTGATCAGTTAGTCAATATCCAGGCTAAAGACCAGAAGATAGAACAGTTGTTAAGCCAGTTGCTGGAATCAACAGGCATCGATTTTTCTATTCAGAACCGTCAGATTGTTTTAACCAGCAGGGAAAATCAAAATCAGGTGGTTAGCGGACAGTCGAAAATTACGGTTACCGGAAAAGTCTCCGATTCGGCGGGGCAGTCGCTCCCTGGCGTTTCGGTGGTGGTGAAAGGTGTCACAAATGGAACTATTACTGATTTCGAGGGTAATTTCTCGTTATCAAATGTGCCTGGTGATGCCACACTTGTGTTTTCATTCGTGGGGATGAAAACGGTAGAATTCTCCGTTTCCGGTAAATCTGTCATCAATGTTACGATGATTGAAGAGGTTATAGGTATTGAAGAAGTAGTTGCCATTGGTTATGGAACCATGAAAAAAAGCGATTTGACAGGTTCAATTACGTCTGTTTCATCAGATGACTTAACTGCTTTTCCTTCTGCTGGAATTGATCAGGCATTACAGGGTCGGGCAACAGGGGTTCAGATTACCTCCAGAAATGGCAGTGAACCAGGGGGTGATATTCGCATCCGAATACGTGGAGGAACTTCAATTAATGCAAGTAGTGCCCCTCTTTACGTAATTGACGGTTTTGCCGGTGGATCTGTACCTCCTCCTGAAGATATTGAATCAATTGAAATTTTGAAAGATGCTTCAGCTACAGCAATTTACGGTTCGCGTGGCGCCAATGGGGTTGTTTTGATTACTACCAAATCAGGGAAAACGGGCGATACCAAGATTGAACTTAACTCATCGTATAGTTTTGACATGGTTTCAAAAACAATTAATGTGCTAAATGCCACTGAGTTTGCAGAGTATATCAATGAAGCCCGTATTAACACAGGAAGTACTGCCCCGTTTGCTAATCCTTCAAGTTTAGGAGAAGGCACTAATTGGCAGGATGTTATATTCAGGACAGGAAGCATCCAGAATCATCAGGTATCAGCATCAGGTGGTAGAGAAAATTTTAGGTTTTATACTTCTTTAGGTTATTACGATCAGGATGGGATAGTGATCAATTCGGATTACAAACGTTACACAGGTTTAATTAACCTTGATTTTGATGCCGGGAAAAACTTAAAGATCGGCACAAAGATGTTTTACCGGAGAACACTGCAAAACGGTATTAAAAGCCAGGAGCAATATAACGTAATTTCTGGAGCTTTAACCATTACACCTACAATCGGAATTTATAATGCAGATGGTTCCTACACGGTGTCGCCTTATGGTGATCCGTATGATAATCCGTATGCAAATGCAATGGAAAATGTTAGTGAATCGGTCGATGACATGTTTCAGGGAACTGGTTATGTCGATTTGACGCTTCTGGACGGGTTGGTGCTTAAGTCAACTTTAGATGTGCGGACCGGCAATAGCAGGGATGGATCTTATGTCCCTAAAACGCTTGTTGACGGGAAAAGTGTAGGTGGCAATGCTGCTATCGGTGCCACTAAATCAACTTTAATCTCAAATGAAAACTACCTTTCTTATAACAAAACATTTAATGAAATACACAAGTTGACCCTATTGGCAGGTTGTTCTTACACATCGAACAGAGGCGAATACTGGACTACCAGAACTCAAAATTTCATTACTGATTCTTTTCTTTTCTGGAATCTGGATGGAGGCTCTTCTCCGCAAATAGGTTATTCAGATTTAACCGAATGGAAATTAGCATCGTATTTTGGCCGGGCAAATTATAATCTAAAGAACAGGTATTTATTCACCTTTACTGGAAGATACGATGGATCTTCAAGATTTGGGGAAAACAATAAATGGGGATTTTTTCCATCTGGTGCTTTTGCATGGAATATTATGCAAGAACCTTTTATGCAGTCACTGACCGATATCAGTCAGTTGAAATTCAGAGCAAGTTATGGTGTAACAGGCAATACCGAGATAGGGATATACAGATCACTGGCAACCTTTGTCGCTACGCAAGCGATAATTAATGAAGTCTTTGTTAGTGCAGTGATTCCAAATACAGTTGCAAATGCCGACTTGTCATGGGAAAGTACAAAACAAACAGATATAGGCCTTGATATTGGCTTATGGAACGGGCGGGTAAGTTTAACCGCGGATTATTACTACAAGAAAACAGAAGATTTGCTTTATGAGGTTCCTCTTCCCGAGTATTCAGGGTATTATACAACCCTCAAGAATATTGGATCTGTTGAGAATAAAGGATTCGAGTTTAGTTTGAATACGGTTAACCTAAAGAAAAACGAATTCATTTGGTCAACCGATTTCAATCTTTCGTTTAACCGGAATAAGATTTTAGTACTCCCTTCAGGCGATGTGATAGAAAAATGGAGGCCAGGCCATATTGTTGGCGATGAAACCAACATACTTACCGAAGGTTCTCCGGTTGGTTCATTCTACGGATATATTTATGATGGTGTTAATAAAGAGACCGGAGCCCCAATTTACAGGGATATAGCGGGTCGTGATGCCGAGAATAATCTGGTTATGGAACCCGATGGCGTCGTCAATAGCAGCGATCGCACTATCATAGGCAATCCACACCCTGATTTTATTTTTGGATTGAACAATACTTTGCGGTATAAAAATTTCGACTTAAATATCTTTTTTCAGGGAGTAGTTGGAAACGACATCATGAATTTTACTCGTATGGAACTGGAATGGTGTAATGGAAAAGAAAACCAAATGGCAACCGTACTGAACCGATGGACCCCTACTCATACAGATACCGACATACCTAAAGCAGCCACGTATAGCTCAATTACATCTTCACGGTGGGTAGAGGATGGTTCTTATACTCGTTTAAAAAATATGTCATTAGGATACAACGTACCAAAGAATATTAGTGGGAAGATAGGTGTCGAAAAATTGCGTATTTATGTTAGCGGGCAAAACCTGTGGACTATTACAAAATATACCGGCTATAATCCTGATGTCAGCTACAATGATGGTAATACTCGTCTGGGATTGGATTATGGCTCATACCCCAGTACAAGGTCGGTAACTTTTGGGCTTAATCTTGCTTTTTAATCATGCTAAATTAAACAGAAATGGAAAGGAATATTTTATATAGAATTATAGCAGTTTTTGCTTTAACTTTTAGTATCGCATCCTGCAATGATCTTGAAGAACATCCGATTGGCGTATTAGCCCCGGAATCTTATTTCCAAACCGAAACAGAAGTGGAGGCTGCGGTATTAGGCGTATATTCAAGGTTTGCCAGGGAGCCTTTATTTGGCCGTGCACTGCCATTAACTATGATATTATTGGGTGACGCATGCGATATTGGCGACCTTGGTACTGCTGCAGCACGGATACAGATGAATAGCTTTAACTCGGATGCAAATAATGGCTTGACAAATGCAATCTGGCCGGAATTATATAAGTCAATTGGAATTGCAAATGCTGCTCTGGTTGGAGCTGAATCTATTCCAAATAAAGATGGGGCCAAAGCAAAACAGTTAAAGGCCGAAGCAATGGTTTTAAAAGCACTTTGCTATTATTATCTGGTACAATTATTTGGAGACATACCCTATATCGCAAATTTTGTGACCGAACCAACTTCAGTCGCAAATATTTCCAAAACTCCGGCTGCTGAAGTATATCAGAATATGATTGCCGATTGTGAGTTCGCGGCCGAAAACTTGCCGGATAAATATCCAAACAACATTCGCTGCCGTCCCACCAAAGGTTCAGCCAAAACGTTACTGGCATCAATTTACTTAACGCTTGGGCAGTACGATAAAGCTGCTCAGTATGCAGAAGATGTTATCAACAATGCTCCTACTTATGGCTATTCGTTTGTAAGTGATTTTACTGAGCTCTGGAAAGGCGATAACGGGGATCAGACGGAACATATCTGGACGGTTGACTTTCAAGGCGGGTATTCTAAATCTTATAATTTTTGGGGACCAATGACTGGTGTCTCTGGTGCAAAAATGAACGGATGGAGTGTTGTCGTCCCTTCCTCTGGTTTATATAATTTATACGAAACAGGCGATCACCGAATGGCGACAACCTTTGTTACAGAAACACTGGTTAAGGGCGTAATGACCCCTTATACAAATTGGCCAATTCCTCGTATTCATTTTGGAAAATTTTGTCTGTATCCGGGTGCTAAAGCTTCAAGTGATGGTAGCTACACCTCGGCAAATTGGCCAATCTTCCGGTTTGCAGAAGTCTACCTGATTGCTGCAGAAGCACTGGCAGAAGTCAATAATGGGCCTACCGCAAAGGCCTATGAATACATCAATAAAGTCAGGGAACGTGCCCGTTTTGGAGGAACTGTTCCTGCCAACCTTCAAACAGGTATGTCAAAAACTGATTTTATCAATGCTGTATTGAAGGAAAGGTTGATGGAATTTCCTCTTGAGTGCAAGCGTTGGTACGATATTAAACGTCGTCAGTTGGGCGATCAGGTTTTTAAAGGAGCGAATTCAATTGAACCTCACTCAAACTTCACTTCTTCAAAAGATTACCTGTTAGCATTGCCACAGGATGAATTAGACCGTAACCCAAATTTAATGCCTCAAAATCCAGGTTATAATTAATAACACTGAATTAGAATAAGTAAGGCAGGGAGAAGAAAATAATGTAATTTATTGCTCTTCTCCTGCCTTTATTTTTTAGGTTAATATACCAAAATCACATCCTTATATTGCTGAATATGTGAACCAGAAAAGATATGTGCTTTAAATACTACAAAAAATGCCTTTTGTGCAATAAAATATTTTGAATGATGAATTCTACCAGAAGAAATTTTATCAAAACCGGGTTTGTCGTAGTAGCAGGGATAACTGTAAGTCCTGATATTATGGCTCTAACACCACAAGTTTCAACATGTCCTACGATTTGTATCTTTTCAAAGTGCCTCCAGTTTCTTGATTATCAACAACTGGCTGAGATTATCGCAAAGCTGGGGTTTGATGGTGTTGACCTGCCTGTTCGCAAGGACGGACAGGTGATTCCCGAAAATGTAAAAGATGAATTGCCCAAGGTTTCAAAAGAATTGCAAAAAGTTGGCAAAGTCATTTCTATGATTGCCACAGATATTGTTGATGCTAATGACCCGATTACTGAAGATATTCTGGAGACTGCTTCTTCATTGGGTATCAGGTATTATCGAATGGGGCGTTTAACGTACGACCACTCGCTAAGTATCAATCAAAACCTCGATAAGCATAAACGCACAATTCAAAGCCTTGAAAGTTTGAACAGGAAATACCAAATACATGGCTGTATACAAAATCATTCAGGTCCCTATAATATGGTTGGAGCTCCGGTTTGGGACCTGCATTATTTATTGAAAGATTCGGACCCTGAATATATTGGTGTACAGTACGATATTATGCACGCGACCGCCGAAGGCGTTTATTCATGGCCTCTGGGATTGGAATTGGTATCTCCGTGGATCAAGACGATTGACATTAAAGATTTTATATGGGAAAAAGATAAGTCGGAAAAATGGAATACAAAAATAATTCCTTTAGGTGAAGGCATGGTCAATTACAGAAAATTCATCAAAGAAATTAAGCGCCTGAATATCCATGCAGCTTACTCTGTACATTGCGAATATGATTTAGGAGGGGCAGAGAATGGGTCTCTCCATCCGGAAATGGAAGCAGATGAAATATATAAAAAGATTAAAAGGGATTTGTCCTTTTTTAAAACACTGGATCAATCTTGAAAACTAAACTTAATAACTATGAATAAATTACAACGGAGAGATTTTTTAAAAGGATTAGCTGCGGTACCATTTCTGGGTTATTTCGCTTTTGCCTTTAAAAACAATATTACAAAAGAAATTAATCAAAAAGGCGATGACTATCTGAAAGTATTAAGGATTGACAAGCTCGAAGCTCCAACTCAAAAACTTAATCCTCCAACCGGAAAGAACAACAATACATTACGCATAGGCTTGGTGGGTGTTGGCTGGCGCGGGGAAGATTTATTACTATCCCTGGGATATGCCCATCCTGAAATAATAGAGAAAAATACAGTAAATGGCCAGTATAACAACTATTTCAGGACAACCTATGCTGAAAATGAAGACTTAAATGTAGAAATTGCCGGGATTTGCGATACGTTCGAAGTCCATTCTCAAAGAGGAGTTGAAATCTCGAAAAGTCTTATTCGCAGCAAAAGTGGCAAAGGAAAAACAAAACCGGCAAAAATTTACCCAAATTACCGGGAGATGATTGCCAATAAAGAGATTGACGCAATAATAATTGCAACGGCAGACCACACTCATGCTCAAATTGCAATAGAAGCAGCTAAAGCAGGCATACATGTTTATCTCGAAAAACCGATGGCCCATAGTATTGAAGACGCTGTTAAGCTAAGAGATACGATAAAATCCGCAAGCGTTGTTTTCCAGTTGGGACATCAGAACCGCCAGCAAATGAGCTTTAAAATAGCACGGGAATTATACCTGAAAGGTGTTTTAGGGGATGTCAACATGGTTCAAACTTATACGAACAGGAACACCATCTTTGGGGCATGGATCAGGGATGATGCGTTTGACCACCGTTTGGGTAATAAGGACAACATCAATTGGGAAGAGTTCCTTGGTAATGCTCCCAAATGCGAGTTCGACTATGAAAGGTATTTTAGCTGGCAACGCTACAGCGACTATGGGACAAGTATTACCGGGAATGACTTTTCACATCAATATGATTGCATAAACCAGATTTTACGACTGGGCATTCCCGAGACAGTTGTTGCTACGGGGGGACAATATTATTATAAGCATCATGGCGACATGCCCGATATATTCAATGCCGTTTTTAATTATCCTGAAAGAGGGCTCACAATGACTTATAATGGTACATTAAAAAACGAGGCGTATCAGCAATCGCGCATATTGGGTTCCGAAGCCACAATGGATATCGACAGGGCAATTATGCTATTTAAGGACCGTAATTCGGTGCGGTATAAAGACATTAAAACTTCTCCTTCCGATCCGTTTTATTACTATGACCCTAGTTCCGATATTGACGCTGTATCTTCTGCTACTTCTAAAGTTTATATGAAAGGAGGATATGGCCCAACTTTTATTGACAATAAAATAGTCGATGCAACTTTTCTACACCTTAAAGAATGGGTCGATACAATCCGTGGGCATGGGGAAACAAGTTGTAATATTGACATGGGCTTTGAAGAAGCAGTAACGTTTAACCTTGCCAATTTGGCTTATGTCCATAAGAAGCAGGTTCGTTGGGACAAGGAAAATGAAAAAGCAATTATTGGTTAAACTTTAAAATCAAGAACTTATTATGAATAAAAAAATACAAGATAATTATTCATCCTGGCAAGTTTTTTCATTAACACTATTGAGAGTCCTGATCGGATGGCATTTTTTATACGAAGGTCTGGTAAAACTCTATACTCCAGGCTGGACCGCGAAAGGATACCTGCTTGGTTCGGTAGGACCACTTTCTCCTGTTTTTAAAGCAATGGTACATTCTGAGTCGATAATGAATATGGTTGATATTCTCAACGAATGGGGATTGGTATTAATTGGGCTGGGGTTGTTTATTGGATTACTATCGAAACCATGTAAGATTGCCGGGATAGCACTGTTACTGCTTTATTACATTGCCTATCCACCTTTTGCAGGTTTAGGCATTAATGCACATGTAGAAGGAAGCTACTGGGTGGTCAATAAGAACTTGGTTGAAATGGCGGCATTATTAGTTTTATGTTTCTTCCCCTCAAGTCATATTACAGGTATTGATAGATTTTTAAAAGTTACAAACAATCCAAATCGAATTAATAAACAAAAATGAAGATACTGGTAATATTTAATAGGATAGTCGGAATTATATTGATTCTCACATTTTGGATTATCCAGTATACATGTTTTGGACAAGCATATAATCTCGCTGAAGACAAAATATCTTCATCCGGTTTTAAATGGCCAGCAGGGAAGAAGGCAGCAATTAGTCTCAGTTTTGATGATGGGAGGGCCAGCCAGGTTGATAATGGAGTTCCTGTTTTTGACAAGTATGATGTAAAGGCCACCTTTTATGTAAATCCGGAAAACCTAAAAAAGAGGATTGAAACATGGAAAGTAGCGGCGACCAATGGGCATGAAATCGCCAATCATACGACAAGCCATCCTTGTTCTGTAAACTTTCCATTTACAAGGGGAAACGCCTTAGAAGATTTTACGCTTGAAAAACTTGCCCTGGATATTGATTGTGCAAGTGATACCATCGAACATCTGATTGGCATAAGACCGGTTACCTTTGCTTATCCATGTGGCCAGTCGTTTGTGGGCAAAGGACAAATCACCCAAAGCTATGTCCCGCTTATTGCCAAACGTTTTATCGCCGGACGCAGTTGGCTTGATGAAGCGCCCAATGACCCGCAATATTGCGATCTGTCGAACGTATTGGGAATGTCCTGTGACGGATATGATTTCGCGTACATAAAAAAATTGATCGATAAGACCACAACTATGGGGGGTTGGCTGGTCTTGTGCGGACATGATATTTTCCCCGAGGCTAAAAACCAGACAACCTTAACGTCAATGCTGGAAGAATTGTGTACTTATGCAAAAAATCCGGAGAATGGCCTTTGGATTGCACCAGTTAAAGATGTTGCCGGGTATATAAAAGAACAGCGGGGAGGAAATGAAGAGGAACTTCCCATTTACCGCAATCCCGGCCAACCAATTGAAAAGCGGGTTGGGAACCTTCTTTCAAAAATGACCCTGGAAGAAAAGATAGGGCAATTAAATATGCCGGCCCTGTTTGTTAAAGAACTGGGCGAAAGCGTTGAAGAAAAAATGGAAAAGTGCAAACAGTTTGCCCGGGGAACATTTATTAACGGGGTCGGCCCGGGCGGTGGTTTTTATAGTATCCCTGACAGGGTATTGCATAAAGGAACAAAGCAACAGGCAGAATATCTCAATGAACTTCAAAAGATTGCCCGTGAAGAGACGAGGCTGGGTATTCCTCTTTTTATCATTGAAGAAGGCACGCATGGATACAGAGCTTCCGGAGGGACAATTTTCCCGGAAGGGTTGGCCATTGGAAGTACCTGGAACATGGATTTAGTCGAAAAGATTTATTCTACTGCTGCTAAAGAAGCAAGAAGCGTTGGAGTGCACCAGTTGTATACGTTGGTCGTTGAGCCCAACAGAGATCCCCGATTAGGCAGAAATGAGGAAGGTTATTCCGAAGACCCGTTTCTGTGTTCAAGGATTGCAGAATCCATCGTGAAAGGAGCGCAGGGCGAAGACATCTCTTCAAAAGATAAAGTCATTGCCGGTCTCTGCCATTTTCCAGGGCAAAGCCAGGGAACAGGAGGCTACGAGCGAAGCCCTATGGAGATTTCAGAGCGGCAACTCCGTGAAGTATTCCTTCCTCCATGGGAAGCAGGGATTAAAAAAGCCGGGGCACTTGGCGTTATGGCAACCTACCCTTCAATCGATGGTATTCCTACCCATGCTTCAGAAAAATTGCTTACAAATATTTTAAGGGAAGAGCTGGAGTTCAAAGGGCTGGTTATGAGCGAAGGATACGGTTTTGCCACCATTGTACAGGAAAGGCTTGCGGATAACCAAAAAGAAGCAGGCATTAAAGCGATAAATGCCGGGGTTGATGTGGGGATAACTTACGAACCCGCCTATATGGTACCCATGGCCGAAAATGTGAGGGAAGGTAATATCCATATAAGTAAAATCGATCAGGCTGTAACAAGGGTTTTGAGGCTGAAATTCCAAATGGGGCTTTTTGAAAACCCGTTTGTAGACCCAGGTCAGGCAGTAAAAGCAAGCCACACCCCTGAGAGCCAGGAACTGGCACTTCAGGCTGCAAAAGAGGGGATTGTTTTGTTGAAGAATGAAGGCAACCTGCTCCCTCTGGATAAAAATATAAAATCAATAGCAGTAATCGGTCCGAATGCCGATGATGAACGGAATCAATTGGGGGATTACACTTCTTTATCCGTTTTGCAGGATATTGTTACAGTCCTTGACGGGATAAAAAATAAAGTTCCTGCATCTGCAAAAGTGAGCTATGTGAAAGGCTGCGATGTTCTAAAAACTGGTCATGATGAAATAGAGAAAGCCCGTAAAGCAGCAAAGAAAGCTGATGTAGCCATCGTTGTAGTGGGGGAAAACGAATGGCGCGCAACCGACAGCAGAGGAAATAGTATCGGCACAGTTGGCGAAGGGAAGGATATGGCCAGTCTGGATTTAACAGGTTTACAGGAAGAACTCATACGGGCAGTCCATTCAACCGGGACGCCTACTGTTGTTATCCTCATCAATGGGCGGCCTCTGTCAACAAGGTGGGTTTCAGAAAATGTTCCAGCAATAGTGGAAGCCTGGATTCCGGGCGAAAAAGGCGGGGATGCCATAGCTGATGTGCTGTTTGGAGACTATAATCCCAGCGGGCGCTTGTCTATAACTGTACCCAGACATTCAGGACAACTCCCTGTATATTATAACCATAACCCTGCAAAAAAACACTTGGGGAACCTTGAAGGCTACAGGGATATACCTATGTCCCCGTTGTACGAATTTGGGTTTGGTTTAAGCTATACCGAATTTGAATACAGCAACCTCAAAATACATCAGGACAACGATGGGCTGGCTTCTGATGTATTTATCAGCGTTGATGTAAAAAATACCGGGAAACGTGAGGGTGCAGAGGTAGTACAACTGTACATCAGCGACAAAATCAGTTCGGTAGTCATACCATGTATTGAACTCAAAGGGTTCAGAAAAGTATGGCTGACCCCGGGAGAACAGGAGACAGTAGAGTTTAAACTTACTCCAGACGACCTGGCTTTAATCGGTTCGGATATGAAACCAATTGTAGAACCCGGGGAGTTTGAAGTAATGGTTGGAAGTTCATCGAAAGATATAAGGCTGAAAGGTGTTTTTATAAAACGTTAAGAACTTGCTTCTATATGGATAAAATGCAAGACAAAGGTATTGAAATTAGAAAGATGTGTTTTGAGGATATTCCCTTTGGATTTCAACTTTCATTGAATGAAAATTGGAACCAGACACAAAACGACTGGGACTTTATGGTGGGAAGGAAAGAAAACCTATGTTTAGTTGCCATCTGTAAATGCAAGATTGTAGCAACAATAACGGTATTCAATTATAATAATCAAATTGCATGGATTGGGATGGTACTGGTAGATAGAGAATTCCGGGGAATGGGAATTAGTACCATGTTATTAAATCAGGCTATTAATCTTTTACAGAATGGCCAGCACATTAAGCTCGATGCAACTAGTGCAGGTTATCCCATTTATAAAAAGTTAAAATTTAAGGATGAATATCAAATTTTTAGAATGACCTTTTCTCCAGAAGCAAATACTCAATTAAAAGAAGATACTTCGGTAAGATTAATGAAAAATTATCATTTTCAAGATGTTGTTGAATTTGACTGTATAGCATTTGGTACAACCCGAGAGGTTCTTTTAAAAGAATTGATAAAAAATAGCCCTGAGTTGGCGTGGGTGTCGACAAATGATGAAATAATTTCCGGTTGTGTATTTGGACGCAAAGGGGCAAAGTATACACAAATAGGTCCTCTTAGTGCAAGAAATTGTACTGTCGCTAAGAAACTTATATCAAGAATCATAGAGAATAACGACCATCGTTCATGGGTTGTTGATATCCCGGCTTATCAGTCAGATTTTATCAAATGGATGGAATCACTTGGGTTCACAACACAGCGTGAATTTATGAGGATGTATTTAGGAGAAAACGTTTCACCAATAAATATTAAAAACCAGTTCCTGATCAGTGGACCTGAATTTGGATAGTCAGGCGTATAATAACTAAGTTTAAAGAATGATTTAATGTCATGCAAATTCGTATAAACACTGTTGCTCAGCGCAAATAATCAATAAACTAAATAAGCCAATTATAATAATATGAATCTGAATAAATCAAAATGATTATGAAATCCATTATTAAGAAAACAATTGTGTTCTTTATATTTTCACTGCTACTAATTTTTATAGTAGCGGGTAAGTCAGAAAAGCAGCAGAAATTCTATTCTTATTCGAAGGATAACACATTAAGATACATAAGCCCAATCTTCGACAGTATTGAAATAGTAAAGGATATTCTTTTTGCTGAAGTTATTAATGAGAAAAAAGAATCAGAAAAACTTTGTTTAGACATATATACTCCCAAAGGAGATACAGTAGAAAAACGGCCTGTAATTTTATGGGTGCATGGAGGTGGTTTTACTGAAGGTACAAAAACCCAGGGCTATATCAAATCACTTGCTTATGCTTTTGCTCAAAGGGGATATGTTTCAGTATCGGCAAATTATCGATTAAGACAGAATCCAAAAGAAGATATGACTGGTACTATAAACGATGCAATGGAGGATATAATGGAGGCTCTCGACTGGATGAGAGAAAATAATGAACTATACGGTATTAATAAAAATTGTATTGTTATTGGAGGAGGTTCTGCTGGTGGAATACTATCTACTAATCTTTGTTACAAAGATGCCACTATTGCTTCCCCTTGGGATAAAAATGGTTTAATTGCCTTTGTTAATTTGTGGGGGAGTCCTGACAAGTTGCGAATGGATAAGATTATAGATGTAAATGATCCCCCAACCATTTTTATACATGGAACGGCCGATTCTATTGTACCTTACAGTAATTGCCAGTGGATATCCGTGGTATTGGACAGTGTTGGAGTAAAAAACAAAGTTTATGCAATTGAAGGAGCAGGGCATACTCCTACTGAGAACATAGAAGAAATTGTAGAAAACATAGCAGCTTTTTTATACTTAAGAATAAAGGAGATTAAAGATTAAAACATGGATTTGAATCATTCATTCAAAAAGAATGGCTCTTCAATTTAATTAGTGTAACAAACCTTTAACACAAACAAGTTGGTTTTTCCTCAAATTTACCAGACAATAGTACACACTTTCTCTCCCGGCGACCCCATTTCTGGGTAGTGTCTAAAAATCTGGGGTAAAATCATTCTTCTTTTAGCTTCTTAAATCAAACATTCCGTTTATCCATACTAATTCTAAATTTCTATTCTATTTCAATTAATCTGTTCTACTCTTAATTCAAACAAAAACAATAGCTTGTATATTTGAAAAATAGAATAGAATAGAACATGTCCGACATTTTTGATTATATTGACAACAGCGCTCACAAGTCGAAAAGGGAAAAGATTGTAAATGGCATTATGGATGCCATTGCGAACAATTCGGTTGCAAAAGGCGATCCGATCCCGTCGGTCAATAAATTTATGCAGCGGCTTGGCGTTGCCCGGATGACCGTTGTTATGGCAATGAACGTCCTGAAAGAAAGGGGCATTATTGTTTCGGAAGATAAAGTCGGCTATTTCGTTCGCGATGTGAATGTGAAACGCGAGTTAAAAGTTTTTTTGTTCCTCACCGGTTTTTATTCATATCATGAAACCCTTTACAACAGCATCATAGAAGGAATCAACGGGAGTGATATTACCATCGATTTGTATTTTCATCATTGCAATCCCAAAATATTCAAATCCGTATTGCAGGAAAATTTAGGCTTGTACGGACTGTATGCGATTACCGGGTTCGAAGATCCTTCAGTAGAAAAATTACTGGCCCGAATTCCTCCCGGAAAGCTCCTGCAAATCATCAGGCCTCCTTTGGTTAAAGGCACTTCCGTAATCTGCCAGAATTTTTATGCCGGGGTACTCAATTCGCTTGAAAAACTCAGGCCCCGCCTCGACCGGTTTGACCGGTTCACCTTGGTTTTTCCTCCACGGAGAGGACATCCGGAAGAAATTAAAAATACGTTTACCGAATTTTGCAGCAAGCATGATATTCCGCATGGTATTGAGAAAAAAGTAACCTGCGATTTGATCGTTCCCAAACATGCTTATTGGGTAATTGAAGATGACGACCTGATTGCCCTGATTAAAATAGGTGAAGAAATGGGGCTTCAGGTCGGAAAAGATTTGGGAATTCTTTCGTATAACGAATCTCCTATGAAAGAAATTATCCGCAACGGAATCACAGTGATCAGTTCTGACTTTGCAAAAATTGGGCAGGCAATTTCAAAATTCATTAATAACCCGGGTTATACCAATGAGGTATTTTCTCCTGATATCATTTTCAGAAACTCCCTCTAATAAAAGATCAAATAAAAAAGAATTCAAATGCAAAAAGTTGAATTGGGAAATACAAGAGAACGGATCAGTTGCATGGGACTGGGGACCATGTATTTCGGCACTAAAACAGACGAACAAACTTCTCATGCCATTCTCGACGTATATGTCTCGCATGGCGGCTCTTTTCTTGATACAGCAAACAAATATGCCAGTTGGATACCGGGCTTCAAGGGGGGCGAAAGCGAACAACTGATCGGGAGATGGATGAAACAACGGGGCAACAGGCAAACCCTGTTTGTCGCATCGAAAGTGGGATTCCCGTACGGTAATATTCCCCGCTCCCTGAAAAAAGAAATCATTCTTTCGGAATGTGAAAAAAGCCTGAAACGGCTGGATATTGAAACCATTGACCTCTACTACGTCCATGCCTACGATGCCGGAACCCCACCCGAAGAATTTATGGAGGCATTTTATCAGCTTAAAAAATCCGGAAAAATCCGGTTTGCCGGGGCGAGTAATTTCCATGCCTGGCAACTGGGCGAAGCAAATCAGGCTGCGAAAAATCAGGGATGGGAAGGCTTCTCGTGTATTCAGCAATTTCATACGTATTTGCAGCCTGCTCTTTGGGCCGATTTTGGCAATCAACAAATTCTTACTCCCGAAATACAGGAGTTCTGCTCTGTCAGGAAACTAAGCATCGTTGCATATTCCCCGCTTCTTGCAGGGGCATATACCAGAAATGACATACCACTTCCCGAACAATTCCGGGGACAGAATACCGGGCACAAACTCGAAAAATTAAAAACCGTTGCCGGGGAACTCGGCGTTTCAGCCAATGCAGTTGTTCTGGTCTGGATGATGCAAACCCCACCCGGAATCATTCCGCTTCTTGCCGGAAGCACGGTTTCCCAGGTAGAAGAAAACCTGCAAAGCCTGTCCGTCACACTTTCAAAAAAACAACTGGAACAACTGGCTTCATAGATTATGAGAAAAAACCAAAAAACACAAACCAACTTTCGCTGGGTCATTCTGTCCCTGCTTTTCATTGCCACCACCATCCTGTACATCGACCGGTCGGCGCTGGGCATTCTGGCTCCCGATCTGCAAAAAAGTATTGGCTGGTCGGAAGAACAATACGGTATCATCAACAGCGTATTCATGATCGCTTATGCTATTTGTTTTATACTGATGGGCCGGATAATCGACACCATCGGAACGCGGAAGGGGTATCTGGTTTCAATTGGAATCTGGAGCCTGGCCACATTGGGGCATGCGCTTTCCCGTTCGTGGATCGGTTTTGCAGTGGCACGTTTCAGCCTGGCAATCGGGCAATCGGGCAACTTCCCTTCGGCAATAAAAGCCGTTGCCGAATGGTTCCCGAAGAAAGACCGCGCGCTTGCCGTTGGAATTTTCAATGGCGGAGCAAACATGGGAACTATCCTTTCACCGCTCGTCATTCCCGCGCTGGTACTCGGTTTCGACAACTGGCGGGGCGGTTTTCTCTGGACTTTTCCGATCAGCATTATCTGGGTATTGCTTTGGCTGAAATATTTCCGGAGGCCCGAACAAAGTCCGCAGGTTTCAGAAACGGAACTTCAATATATTAATTCCGACAACGACGTAAAGGAGAACAATGAGCGTATTGGATGGAAAGACATTCTTCCCCACCGTGGTGCTTGGGCCATTGCCATTGCCAAATTCATGGCTGATCCCATCTGGTGGTTTTACCTTTTCTGGGGGGCTAAATTTCTGAACGAAAAATTTGGTGTCAATCTGAAAGATATCGGGCTTCCGTTTTTTACCATTTACCTGGCATCGTGGGCGATTGGGATTTTTCTGGGCTGGTTGTCGTCTAAATTCCTGAAAATGGGATTTGGCCTGAACAAGGGACGGAAACTTGGTCTGCTGGCCTGCGGATTATTTGCCGTCCCGGTGATGATTGTCCCGCACACTTCCAGCTTATGGGTTGCCGTCGGATTGATTGCTCTTGCGGCTGGCGGACATTGCGGCTGGTCGGCGAATGTTTTCAGCCTGATGTCGGATATTTTTCCGAAGAAAGCAACGGGAACAGTGGCTGGCTTTGGCGGTTTTGCCGGGGCCGTAGGCGGCGCCATTGTTGCTTTTGGCGTTGGAAAAATACTTCAGAATGTTGGTGTTGACGGATATGCGATTCCGTTTGCTATTGCAGGCTGTGGATATTTGATCGCTTTGCTGATCATTCATCTGCTGGTACCGAAAATTACAACTGTCAATATTTAATCATAGTATCGGGTCCGGTTTTCAGAGAGGGCCCGATAGTAAAACAAAATAATTATGAAACGCTGGAAAATAGGAATTGTCGGTGCTGGTATGATTGCTGATTTTCATGCCCGGGCCATTCAATCTTTACCGAATGCCACACTGGTTGGTTTTAGTAACATCAGGAAGGAAAAGGCAGAGGTAATAGCAAAAAAATACGGAGTTAAAAGTTGGGATACGACGAGTAGCATGTTACAATCGGATGAGATTGAGATCGTGATGATTGCTACACCAAGCGGTGCGCATATAGAACCTGCCATAGAGGCAGCCCGGTACGGGAAACATGTACTTTGCGAGAAACCCCTGGAAATTAAACTTGACAGGATCGATCGAATGATTGAAGCACACGAAAAAGCCGGGACATATCTTGGCGGTATCTTTAATTTCAGGTATAACGAAACCACTCAAATTATAAAAGAAGCCATTGACAACGAACGGTTAGGCGTCATTACTTACGCGGCTGTTTATGTTCCGTGGTGGCGTACCGACGAATACTACAAAGGATGGCACGGAACATGGGATTTGGATGGTGGCGGCGCTTTGATGAATCAGTCCATTCACATGATCGATTTGCTGCAATACCTCATGGGGCCGGTTGACAGCTTGGGTGCATTGTACTCCAGGCAGGGGCATCCCCAAATTGAGACAGAAGATACGGCAGTGAGCATCGTTCAATTTAGGAACAAGGCGCTTGGCGTAATTTATGGGACAACGGCCTCGTATCCGGGGCAATTTCGCCGTTTGGAGATTACCGGAACCAAAGGCACCATTGTTTTGGTTGAAAACAGCCTGCATGTCTGGCAATTCACGGATATGAACGAAGAAGACACAAAGATCATTCAAAAGTACGGCAAAATAGAAGGCGGCGGCGGTGTATCTGACCCTGCTGCTATTTCCTATACGAATCATGCAAAAAATATTGCTGCATTTATTACGGCTATCGAAAAAGGAATACCGTTTGAAATTGACGGAAATGAAGCCCGCAAATCAGTTGCTCTTATTCTGGATATTTATCAGGCTGCAAATACGCGGATTATTATTGACTATTAACAGGTAGTTTTTATGAAACATTTTAGTTCTCTTAAATATTGGGAATCCAGCAAAACAGTGCATCGTAAAAATGAACTCTATCGTTTAAAATTCATGTTATGAACAGTCGGGAACGAATAATAAAAAGTATAAACCATCAGGAACCGGACAGGGTTCCCTACGATTTGGCCGGAACAACCGTAACGGCCATTACAAAAAATGCCTATCTGCGGGCCATGCAGTATCGCGGTCTGCCGTGCGACATTGGCGACGATGAAATTGATCCCATTCAGCAAATTATTACGCCAAGTGAAGAAAATCTGCGGTTTTTAAAATCAGATACCCGCCGGTTAGGTGCCAAACGAATTTCCGATTACCAGAATGCCAAACGGGTTTCCGGGAACATAATTGAAGTAACCGATTTTTACGGTTGCGACTGGCGATACGAAAAAGGGAAAGATATTTATTTTAACCTGATTTCATCGCCCATCGGGAATGCTGATTCTCTCTTCGGGTCGCTGCATCTTCTGCCGCGTCCCGATTGGGATTCATATATTTCAGTACTTCGGAAATATCTCGATGAACAGATTATTGGAATCGAAGATTTTTGCGGAATAGCCGACCGAAATACCGCAGGACTGACAGAAAATAGCCTCCGTATCCGGGGATACGAGAACTGGTTTATGGATACCATGCTTGATCCGGCAGGTGTTGAGGCGCTGTTCGATATCATTGTCGAAGATAAAATCCGCTATTGGGATGCTATTATCGACTGGGCCATCGAAACCGGCAATGAGCAGAAAATACAAGTTGTTTCGGAGTGTGATGACCTGGGTTCGCAAAGCACCACCATCATCGACCCGGAAACCTTGCGGCAAATGGTGATCCCACGGTTCAAAACTATTTTTTCGCATGTAAAAAAACGCTTGCCACACGTGAAAATATTCATGCACAGTTGCGGCGCCATCCGTGAAATTCTTCCCGATTTAATCGATGCCGGGCTTGATATTCTGAACCCAGTTCAGTTTTCGGCTGCCGGCATGGATTTGGTTGGCCTGAAACGTGATTTTGGCGACGTGCTCACCTTTTGGGGCGGTGGTGTTGATACACAATCAACGCTGAACAACGGTTCCCCGCAACAAGTAGCCGACGAGGTAAAACGTATCATCGATATTCTGGCTCCCGGCGGCGGTTTTGTTTTTGCCCCTGTCCACAATGTACAGGACGATGTTTCGCCCGAAAACTTCTGGGCCATGTGGGATACCTTGCAGCAATACGGGAAATATTAATAACAAACGAACTATGCTCAAATTAAAACTTATTATTCATTTCAGGAATATTAAAATTAAAAAACTAAACTCCCATGTAAACACGAATCATCTGCTGTTTTTCAGACGATTCGACAAATAATCGTAGCAGCATATAATCATTGTAAAAATAAACGTATGGAAAATAATCGAAGAGAGTTTTTAAAAATTGCCGGACTTGCCGGTATCGGTGTAGCAATGATAAATCCTTTATTAGCCGGTGCAAAACCCAGAAAATCAAAAATGAAATTTGGTATGGTTACTTTTCAATGGGCAAAGGACTGGGATTTATCCACCTTGATTGCCAATTGCAAGGCGTTAGGAATTGGGGGCGTTGAATTACGTACCCAACATGCACATAAAGTGGAAGCCAATCTTAGCGCCATCCAGCGTTTGGAAGTGAAAAAACAATTTGAAGACAGTGGCATTATTTGCCTTGGATATGGATCAAACTTTGAATACCACAGTCCTGATACCAGTAAATTGCGGACTAACATAGAAAAAACAAAGGAATACATCAAACTTTGCAGCGATATTGGGGCAACTGGTCTAAAAGTTAAACCCAATACACTTCCGGCTGAAGTTGCAAAAGAAAAAACAATTGCACAAATCGCGGCTTCCCTGAACGAAGTTGGAAAATTCGCACAGGATTTTGATCAGTTGATACGGGTCGAAATACACGGCCCAATTACCGCAGAACTGCCCAATATGAAAGCAATCTTTGATCAGGTTACAGAACCCAATGTGAAGATGTGCTGGAATTGTAATGACACCGATCTTCTGCCGCCCGGCCTCGAAGAGAATTTCAATATGGTAAAGAAGTGGTTGGGTGATACCATTCATATACACGAGTTAGACCAATCAAATTATCCATATCCCCAACTTTTCAGTTTACTGAACGAAGTAAAATATAACGGTTGGCTCCTTCTTGAATCTCTTTCCAACCCGGACGACAAACTCTCTGCCCTGAAAGAACAACGTTCTTTATTCAGCCAACTAATTGAAAATGATCAGATATAATAATGATTTAAAGAATGAAAAAATTATCACTGTCAATTATAATTTTAGCTGCTATTCTTTCTACTCCAGGCAGTTCAAAATCTAAAAAAGGAGATCAAAAAGATCAGAATTCGAAAATTACTTTTGTTGAAGATGTTGCCAATAAAAGAATTGATGTTGTAATAGGCGGGAAACTTTTTACTTCGTATATATGGCCTGATAATATTTGTAAACCAGTACTTTATCCTGTGTTTACTTCAACAGGTACTGAAATTACGCGTGGATTTCCAATAAAACCTAAAACGGGAGAACGAACCGACCATCCTCACCAGATTGGTATGTGGTTGACGTATGGCAATGTTGACGGCGTCGATTTCTGGGGCAATGGTTCTCGTGGATTAGGGACAACCAATACGAATGGTGGGGTAATCAAACACCTCCGGGTAAAGAAATTGTCGGGAGGCGTTGGTGAAGGAATAATGACTACGGTGGAAAGTTGGACGGATAAAACGGGTGACGAACTTTTGTCGGAAAAAACAGAATATCATTTTATTGCCCGGGGGTCAACACGCATTATTGATAGAATTACAACATTAACAGCCGGAAAAAAAGAAGTAACAATGCCTGATACGAAGGAGGGTATGTTCGCTATTCGTGTTGCCCGCGAACTCGAATTGCCTTCGCATGAGAAAACTACCTTTTATAGCGCTGATGGACACCCCACTGAAGTGGACGTAATGTCGAATGAAAAAGTATCCGGAAATTACAGAAGCAGTGAAGGAAAATCTGGTCCGGATGTCTGGGGAACACGTGCAAAATGGATGGATTTATATGGAAACATTGGCAATGAAAAAATTTCAGTAGTCATTTGCGATCATCCCAAAAATCCAAATTATCCGACCTTCTGGCATGCGAGGGATTATGGATTATTTGCAGCGAATCCGCTTGGTTCGAATGATTTCACCAATGGCAAAGAACAATTGAATTTTAATATTTCTGCCGGGCAATCTGTGACCTTCAGGTACAGGGTAATTATTACAGGGAATCATTTGTATGATGATGAAATCAATACATATTCAGATGATTTTGCCCTGAAATACAAATAAGGGAATATTTTAAAAGTGAGAAAATCAAAAAACGTATAAAACACAAACTATGGAACGAAGAAAATTTATCAAAACCACAACTGCCGGGAGTATCGGATTGGTAGCCGCTCCGACCATTCTGGCAAACAGCAACTGGAAAGGAGCCAACGACCGTGTGAATGTAGCCATTATTGGGGTGCGTGGACAGGGCATGGTCCATTTACAGGCATTCCAGCAACTGGAAGGAGTTGAAGTTCGGGCCCTTTGCGACATCGACACCAATTTATTTCCTGAACGGGTAAAAAAATATTATACAGACAAAGGACTTCGCGAACCAAAACTGTATCAGGATTTGCGCAAGTTATACGAGGACAAGGATATTGATGCTGTTTCGGTGGTCACGCCCAACCACTGGCATGCACTGGCCTCGATCTGGGCTATCCAGGCCGGGAAACATGTTTCGGTCGAAAAACCTTGCTGCCACAATATATTCGAAGGCCGGAAGCTGGTTGAAGCAGCCCGGAAATACAAAGTGATCGTTCAGGATGGGGCAGAGCAACGGAGCAACCCATGCGCTATCAGCATGGCCGATTATCTTCATTCAGGAAAATTGGGAGAAATTTACATGGCCAAAGGCATGTGTTACAAATGGCGCAATTCCATCGGGAAATACCCCGACGGCCCAATGTCGCCCGAGGAGAAATTTGCTTTTACCATCGACAGTAAAGGCTTTGAGCCGCCATACACCCGCGATTATTTAAAGAATGTAGATTATAATCTCTGGCAGGGACCCGCAAAGGAACAACCTTTCAACCGGAACCGGTTCCATTATAACTGGCATTGGAACTGGGAATACGGGAACGGCGACATGGGCAACCAGGGAGTTCATGAAATAGACATTGCCCGCTGGGGGCTTGGAGTGAAACTTCCGGTAAAGATCACCGCGGTGGGAGGGCATTTCATGTTCGACGATGCCCAGAACACTCCGAACCAACTAATGACAATATTCGAATTTCCGGCAGACAAGACAGGCGGAGACAAAAAGAAAATACTTCAGTTTGAAGTTCGGCACTGGATGAGCAACCCCGAAGGATTTACCCGGCCGGTTGAAGAAAAAAACAATACGTACATGACCAGCGCCACAAATAATATAGGGAACCTCTTTTACGGGTCGGAAGGATACATGAGTAAAAACGTGAACGACTGGCAGGTTTATAAAGGAAAGAAAGCAGAATTGACCGACACGGGTGACGGACTTGGAAACCATTACGAAAACTTTATCCGGGCGATCCGGGCCAACGATCAGGCATTGGCAAAAGCCGACATCGAAGAAGGTTTCTATTCCTGTACCCTGATCCATTTGGGGAATATAGCATACAGGCTCGGCCGTACACTCGAATTCGATCCTAAAACAATGAAATTTAAAAATGATCCCGAAGCAGACAGAATGCTGACAAGGGAATACAGGGATTCTTTCCGCATCCCCGAACATGTGTAACAATGAGGCTGTCCAAAAAGTTTGGGATCGAGTCATCCCGAACTTGCTTCGGGATCTCATCTTTCTGATCGTCAGACCCTGAATACCCCGAAGTTTCGGGGCAGGGTGACGCGAATTGCGGATTTTAGAACTTTTTGGACAGTCCCTCTTTTTTTTCGTGTCGAAACGCAGGCCTGAATGAACTTCTTGTCAATAAATTATTGACTGACATATTTCCCGATTGAATTTTCTATTTTTGCTGTTCATCAGCGAATAGACAAATGGTAAGTGAAGACAAGAAATATGTTGAAAGCCTCAAAAAAGATGATTTTTCAGCTTTTGATGCTTTGTTTAAAAAATATTCTGAAAGTCTTTACGCGTTTTCACTGAGCATTACCAAAGAACCATACATTGCCGAAGAAATCACTCAGTTGGTTTTTATGAAAATTTGGGAGAAACGATCGCAGATAGACGAGCACCTTTCTTTCAAATCATTTATTTTCTCAATTACCTACTCTGAAACCATTTCATGGCTGCGGAAAGAAAAATCCGAAAAACAGAAAATCGAAAATTTCGGGGGCCAATTTTCAACTGTTTCCAATGAAACCAGCTACGCCATCGAATTCAATAATATCAACAGTCTGGCAACTGAAATAATTGACAGCTTTCCGGAAAAAAGAAAAGAAATTTTTAAACTAAGCAGGGAACAGGGGTACTCGAACAAAGAAATTGCCACTCGTTTAAATATCTCGGTAAAAACCGTTGAAAATCAGATGTCTTCAGCTTTGAAAACATTAAAAGAACAGCTTGGGAAAGACGGTATTTTGGGAATCCTTTTCTATTTTATCATGTTTCATTAAAAAAATTTCTGATCCGGATAGGGGGAACAGGCTTTTCGTTTCGTAGTATATGAGCAACAGAAATTTCGACAAACATGGATTATCCGGAAATAAAAAAATATCTCGAAGGGAAAACCCACGGAAACCAGTCTGAGCAGATCAGGAACTGGCTGATAAATCCGGATAATGAAGATCAGGTGCGGAAAGTACTGGGCGAAATCTGGGCCAATTCCCGTATCAGCCTGACCGGCAATAAACCTGATTTCGATGTTCTGCTAAAAAAGGTACATTATCGTTTGAATCAACAATCTTCTCGAAAAGAAACTCCTGTAAAAACAATCTATCGGTTATTTACAAAAGTGGCTGCAATCCTGCTGCTTCCTTTGTTAATCCTTACAGCATACCTTTACCTGGACCCGTCAACCGGAGCAAAAGTTTCCGGAGAAGTTTCGGTCCGTGAAACATATACCAAACCCGGGACCCGCACCAAAATTGAGCTTCCAGACGGTACGCTGGTCTGGCTGAACGACGGAACCACGATAAAATATCCCGAATATTTCAAGGGAAACGACCGGCAGGTTTTTGTCGACGGAGAAGCCTATTTTGAAGTAAAATCAAATCCGGAGAAACCATTTATTGTCAATAACCCGATCATGACGACGGTTGTCACGGGGACACATTTCAATCTATATGCTTATTCGTCCGATAATTTTTTTGAGGCTACCCTGCTCGAAGGAAAAATCCGTCTGGAAGGTCAGGCGGGAAAGATTGATCTTATACCGGGACAGCGTATCCAATTTGATGCAGTAAATAAAAAATTCACCCGCGACGAAATTCATCCTGAAAATGCTATCGCATGGATCAACGGCAAACTGGTGATGCGCAACGAAAGACTTGAATCAGCAATCAAAAAACTAAGCCGGTGGTATAATGTTGAAATATCCGTCAGCGATTCCTTGCTCAATGCATACGAACTGACCTGCACCCTCGAAAATGAGAAAATCGGACAGTGTATGAACTTGATTTCACAAGCCCTGCCAATAACGTACACCCTGAAAGAAGAAAAAGAGAATGATAAAATTCAGCAAAAAATTCAGCTTATGAAGAAATAGCCATGGAAATTGCATTCGCATCAACAGAACATGATATTTGGCTATTCCATGCGTTGGAAAGTTAATTAGAGAAAGGATGTTAATACGAAAATTATACATTAAAACTTTAAAGAAATATACACATGAAATAAAAAAGCCTGTCGGAATCTTGCACATTCGCGGCAGGCTGGTTTTGATCTATTAATTAAAAATCAGTCAAATTTATGAAAAAAAAGTTTAACTTCTTTATCCAGGGAGGATTAGATCCCCGGATAAAAAAAACTCTGATGTACATGAGACTAACATGTTTGATTATTTTACTGGGAGGTATTCAGGCTTTTGCTGTAAAAACCTATGCCCAAACGACAAACATTTCTGTTAATTTAAAAAATGCAACAGTCGAAGCGGTATTGCAGTCTGTTGAAGAACAGACCGATTTCTATTTTTTATACAGTCGGAGCATGGTTGATGTAGACCGAAAAGTTGATTTATCGGTTAAAGAAGTGAAGGTGACGGAATTATTGAACACTCTTTTCTCTGGAACCGGCATTTCCTGGAAAATTGATGGACGACAAATTGTATTGTCTGGTTCCGAAGCGGATACAGTACAGCAGCAAAAAACGGTCTCAGGTAAGGTTACCGACTCGTCCGGCGCCCCGCTTCCAGGTGTTTCAGTAGTAATAAAAGGGACAACTCAGGGAATTATTACTGATTTTGACGGAAAGTACTCTCTTTCGAATGTTCCTAGCGATGCCACACTGGTATTTTCATTTGTAGGGATGAGATCACAGGAAGTTGCAGTGGCCGGAAAAACATCTTTTGATATGAAGTTAGAAGAAGAAACTGTTGGTATTGAGGAGGTTGTTGCTGTTGGATATGGAACCACTACTAAAACCAAAATGGCTAGTTCTTTATCAACAATTAAAATGGACAAACTAGAAGATGTTTCTTATTCTACTGTTGTTCATAGCTTAGCTGGACGAGCACCAGGGCTATTTACACGCGAGAACGGTGGAGAATTTGGATCATTGCCTACTATTTCAATACGCGGTGGGGGCGAACCACTTTATGTCATCGATAATATCATATCCAGTAAATCTGAATTTGCAATGATTCCGCCGGAAGACATTGAAGAAATCTCAATCTTGAAGGATGCAGCAGCAACAGCTATTTATGGAATGAATTCAGCAAACGGAATTGTTTTAGTGACAACAAAAAAAGGAACAGCCAACGATATTCGTTTTACTTATAGTGGAAAATTTTCATTTCAGCATGTAACTCAGGAACCGGAATTCCTTTCGTTATATGAAAGAGCAATAATATATAATCAAGCAGCTTTAAATGATTGGTTACCTGAGACTTATAGTGATGAAGCACTTAACATTATAAAAAATAATCTTGATCCCGATAAGTATCCATCTTATAATGCATATGATTTAGTGGTGCGTAATCTTACTCCACAAAGTAAACAGAATATTTCCCTAAACGGGACGGTCAATAATACAAAAATTTATATGTCTTTGGATTATTATAACCAGCAGGCAATCTACAAACTTGGTGATTATGGCGAAACTAGGTATTCTTTCCGTTCCAACGTATCCCATATATTTAATAAGATAGGATTAACTGTGAATGGGAACTTTACAGCCCAAAGAGGTGTTGATAAATATCCTGCGACTGATACCTGGACTTTATGGTGTCTTCTGAGAGATCAGTCACCAGGTAGCACAATCTACTTTAATCCTTACGGGAATTATTATAATTATCAAAGTCCAATAGCTAGAACTGATCCTGGGGCAGGAAGCCGAAACAATGAAGATAATAGGGTAAATGGACTAATAACTTTATCTTGGGATGTTCCATGGATCAAAGGATTAAATCTGAAAACAGTTGGAAATTTTTCCTTATTACACCAATTTGATAAAAATTGGATAGCTAATCTGAAGTATTGCACCCAACTTTATGACTGGGATAATAATCCAGAAGACATGGGAACAGGTAACCTGTATGAATATACCGGAAGGACTTGGGAATATAATCTGGAAACCCATGTAAATTACAAACACACTTTTACTGACCGTCATACAATTGAACTTACAGGAGTTTATACCGAAAGAGAAAATCGAACCGACTGGTTCAGTGCATCCAGACGCGGTTTTATTTCGGATTCAGTAGATGAATTATTTGCAGGATCAACTGACGGCGAAACAATTGGAGGCAGTGCAGCAGAAAAAGGTCGCAGGGGCATAGTCGGACGCATTAAATATGATTATAAACAAAAATACATTCTTGAAGGAAGTTGTAGATATGATGGAAATGATAATTTTCCCAAAGGTAGACGTTGGGGATTTTTTCCTGCCGTTTCGGCTGGGTGGAATATGGATCAGGAACCTTTTATGAAACCGATAATGAATATTTTTAACTTAAGTTCTTTTAAAGTTCGTGGATCCATAGGTAGAACAGGTACAGATGAGGGCGTTAGCAGGTTTGCTTATTACCCAACCTATTCCTTGCAAAGTGATGTTTATTATATTGGTGGGGAATGGGTTACAGGATTTAGAGAAGGTAACCTTACGAGTTACGACCTTACCTGGTACAATCAAACTTGTAAAAACATTGGAATTGATTTTTCTTTTCACAATAGGAAACTAGAAGGAACTCTTGATTGGTTCTACTATAGAACAACAGGTTATATATTCAGTCCCCAAAATCGTTATACAACGCCTTTGGGTAAAGCTTTGCCTGAAATTAATACCAATTCTGCCAAGCGAAGAGGAGGTATAGAAGCTAATATAAATTATAAAACTCAAATTGGTGAAGTAAATGTTTCAGTTGGAGGCAACATTTCCTATTATGATATGTTATGGGAATCAAAATTTGATGAAGACAGCGTTTCCCTAAAAAATCCATACAAAAGATTAACACATCAAAAAGACTATTATACAGTTGGGTTGATTTGTGAAGGTTTTTATACTTCATTAGATGATATTTTAGATTCTCCTCGAAGAATATCTGCAACAGAATTAAAACCAGGAGATTTAAAATATAGAGATGTTAATGGAGACGGAATAATTGATGACGAAGATAAAGTCAGGATTGGGAAAGGGGATTTTCCTCACATTACTTATGGAATTAATATGGATTTAACATATAAGGGATTTTCTCTGAATGCTTTATTTCAGGGAACAAGTAACCGGCAGATATACCTGGGGGATAGGTGGCTAAACAGTAATATTAGTGATATAGATTATAAGATTCAAGGAGATTACTGGACTGTGAATAATCAAGATGCATTATTTCCCAGAATTACTACAGTTTCAGGTGTAAATGGAGGGAACAATAGTGTGATATCAAGTTTTTGGCTTAGGGATGCCTGGTATTTGAGGTTAAAGAGTTTAAGCGTAAGTTATGATTTTAAGAAAACTCTATTGCGAAGAACAAAATCAATTTATGGGTTATCACTCATCTTTAGCGGAACAAATATTTTTACAATTTCTCCTATAAATAAATATTACATGGATCCGGAAACATCTGATAAAAATAATATGGGATACCCTGTTTCAAGAACTTATACTCTTGGAGTTAATATTGTATTTTAAAAAATTATTAAATCTATATACAATGAAAAATAGAATAATATATTCATTAGCTTTCTTATGCTTATTATGTCTTTCGTGTAAAGAGGACTTGCTGGATAAAAAACCCCTTGACACATACACGGAAGATGAAGTATGGAATAATGCTACGATGGCAAAAGATTTCATTTTAGATATCTACTCTGATGCTGTTGGTTTATATTCTCAAAATTATACTGATGACTGGACTGATAATATAGTTGGGAATAATGGTATAAATAGTATTCAGGCAAGTACTATAGACAATACATATAATGCTGGCTGGAATAAATTTTCATCTATCAGGAAATGTAACCTTGCAATAGAAAAGCTAACAAATAACAATGATATCAGCGAAACTATCTGTAAACAGCTTATTGCAGAAGCAAGAATGATGCGCGCTATGATTTATTTCTGGCAAGTAAGACGATTTGGAGGACTCATTATCGTAGATAAAGTATTAAGTGCGGATGCTAACTTAGATTTGGTGAGATCCTCCGAAGAGGATACCTATACATTTATTTTGAATGATCTGGCAGCAGCAGCTATAGACCTTCCTGAAACTAATGATAGGGGAAGGCTAAATAGAGGTACTGCCTATGCTTTTATAAATATGGTGGCTCTCCAAGCAGGGGATTATGACAAAGTTATCAGCTCTGCTGATGAAATTGAATTACTGAATTATAAATTGGATACATATTACAATATCTTCCAAACATATGCTACTACTATAAAATCTCCTGAGGTTATTTTAGTTTTTGACAGAGGTAACGAATATAATACATTTCAACAAACTCGTATGTTTTATAATTCTCCCAATGTTTCCAATGGTACTAAGCTTATTTCTACGGCTGTTCCTCAATTAAATAACGTTTTTAATTGCTGGCCTGCCCGTTGGCCTTCGCAGGAAATAGTCGATGCTTATTTATTTAACAAAAATGGAATAGCAGTTCAAAAAAAAGGAGAAGAATTTGAAGGTATGTATCCGGGACAAATGTGGAAAAATCGGGATGATCGATTTGAAGTTTCTATAGCAAGAGACTCATCAATGCTTTGGCAAACACTGATAACCTGTAGAAGAGGAGGAAATATGCACTGGACATCAAACATTCAGGGTACATGGGGAATGCCAAAAGCAGGATACATAACACGAAAATGGTGGTATGAAAAAGACATCAATTATTTTTATAATAGCTACTATGTTAGCTGGGCTGAGCCTATATTACGCTTAGGAGAGGTTTATCTGAATAAAGCAGAAGCCTATTACAGGAAAGGAAATATTTCAAAAGCTATTGAATATACCAACAAAACAAGAACCTTTCATGGAGGATTACCTGAAATCCCTTCAAGTATTTCAGCATCTGAATTTTGGAAACTATACAAATTAGAAAGACGGGTTGAATTATTTGAGGAAGATGATAGGTATTGGTCATTAATTCGTTGGGCTAAAGCAGAAAATGCCACTTCAATACCTGAATTAGATGGATATAAGTTACACGCTATTGATATAATAGATGGGAAGGTTCATATAATAGAATGTCCTTTTTTTACTTCCGAATTAAATTTTGAGTATCCTAAAAGATTGTATTTTCCAATTCCTGATTCGGAAATAAAAGCAAATGAGAATTTAGTTCAAAATTTAGATTGGTAATCATTTAAATATAATTAAAATGAAATATGCACATATTATTTTTTTAATGGTTGTCCTGTTCACTCCTTCATGTATTGATTGGGGGTTAGGAGAACTGCCAAGTTATAAAGAATCCGAAATTTTAGATTTAGATTTTGAATACCGATATACAGTAAAAAATGACAACGGAGTTGAGCGACTAGCTGTAAAACAACTTCAAAATAAGACTGTAATATCAGAAAATACTATTTACAACTATTTAACAATCCCTAATGCAAGTGGTTCTTTTACAGAAGAAATAGTAAAACAGATTGCTCTTACAAATATTATTGGGTATGCTGATATATCCACTGGAGCTATTATTAAACCAATTGAAGGCGCCCCAGAATTAGGTGAAATTGGTGATTATTCAAGTGTCTTAAAATATAAAGTCATTGCGGCAAATGGTGATTCTAAAATTTGGACAATTTATACAACCTTAACCAACTAGTTATTAAAGTTCTGATACTTTGTCCATATCCTATAATATGGGTAATTTATCAGAACTTCTTTATATCTATAAAAAATATTAATATGGGATTCAGAATTATAATAGTTCTTGTACTGTTTTTTTTATCTAAATCTATTTTACTTGCTCAAGATACATCGTGCTTTATTCATTCTGTGTTAGGTACTCTTGATTCTATTCCTAATAGTTATGTTCCGCCACTTGTTAGTAACGGTAGCCTAAACTTGCTGATTGATTATACGGGGGGACAACATCAACAGCAGTATGTATCTATGACTCCGGTAATTTATTGGGCCGGACGTCGTTATGGGCCGCCAAAAGACGAACTCATCCCTTTTGGCCATTTTGAACAAGAATATACGGTCAACGGCCAGGTTTATATACAACCGGACTCATGGGAACAGACATTGGACACCAGAAAAGCTGAAGTTATCTGCCAAAACACTTATGGGGATTCCCTTACTGTGGAAACCATTGTTTTTACCCATCTGCTCCACGATTTAATAGTTATAAAGAAACGATTTTATACAAAATCACCCGAAGTAACTTCAATAAAGGCTTCATTTAAATATCAGTTTACTCCTCCCAGCAATGGGACCCATTCTCCTAAACGTGTGGTTAGTAGATGTTCATGGAATGAAAAAATCCAAAGTGTGGAATATCGGTACGAATCGGATGGCTATAAACCGGCAAAAGGGATTATTTCTGTTTTTTCTGATCGGTTATGTTCCCCCATCATTGACGGACAGACTGTTTCTCTTGATTCAGGGATAAAGCTAGATGCTAAACATCCCGCAGAAATTACTTATTACCTTTTGTTTTCCGATTCGATGGACGGGAATGATTACCAGGAAAGGCAGGAGAGAATACAGTCTTATGTGCGGGAATCAGGATATGAAGAAATACGGGCCACACACGAAACCGGATGGGAAAAGTACTGGAATGAGTCGTATGTGAACCTTCCTGATAAACCAATGGAAAAGGTTTATAATACCGCCCAATATCACCTAAAGGCAAATGCAACAAAATGGTCATTCCCGGTCGGGATATTTAACACTCACTGGGCTGGTCGGTATTTTGGTTGGGACGAGATGTTCTGTTTTCAGGCACTGGCAAGCAGTAACCATCTGGATATATCAAAAAGGTGCCCTGAATTCCGTTATTCGATACTTCCCCAAGCGATAAAACGAATCTCTCATTACGGAAACCAAGGCATATATGGGGCACATTATCCGTGGGAAGCGATGGAAGACGGAGAAGAAGGTACTCCTTCAGGTTTTTGGCTTGATCATGTATTTCACATGTCAAACATTGCTTTATCAGCATGGCTTCAGTATCAGTATACCAATGATGCGACCTACCTGAAAACAGTCGGGTACCCAATAATAAAGGAATGTGCAAGGTTTTACGTTTCAAATATGGTTTATGAAGATAGTAACGGCAGCATGTTTATCGGTAAGTGCACCGATCTGGAACGTTTAGGACCAGCCAAACAGAACCCCTTTATGACTGCCTGCGGTGCAATCTATACACTGGAAGCGGCAGACAATGCTTCCGGGATATTGGAGGAGAATAAAGAAGAAGCAGAAAAATGGAAACAAATCGCGATCAAACTAAGAGAAAATCTGCCAACAAAAGATGAAAAATATATTCCATATAAGGATTGCACTGAAAAAAGTGTAGCTTCTTTGGGCGGATTATTCCCCTATCCAGTATTTGATTCGGGAAACATGCTTCAACGTAATGCAGTTTACAATTTTGTAAAAGAAGGAAAATCTTCAGGCAACATGTACCCGGTAGGGAACTCTTTGTGTGCATGGTATGCAGGATGGATGGCCTCAGCCCTTGATTTATTAGGCGACAGAAACGAACCAGAAAAGTTATTGAAAGAGGCAGCCAATGGAGCAGGTTGTTTTTCAGAATTATTTGAAATAAACGAACCGAAAGTAAGAATGCACCCTTGGTTTTCAACAGCATCCGGTAATTACACTTATGCTTTGAACCAAATGCTTGTCCAGAGTAAAGGTGAACAGATTTTGATTGCCCCTGCGGTCCCGGATAGTTGGAAAGACTTTTCGTTTAAGTTGGCATGTTATGGAGATATGGTAGCTACTGTATGTTTTGAAAAAGGAGAAATTATCAGGTTAGATCTGTCGTCTGGCAAGCTCGGAGAGGTAAAAAACAGAATATTAGTTATCCCCGAACAAATGCTAAATGAAAAAAAATTAAACCGAAAGATCATTTCTTCCGTGGAGAAAAGAAATGGATATTATCAACTTCAACTCAGTGTAAAAGGACAATCATGCGTAATCTTATAAATCATGAAATATATTGGCAAACTACTCTACATTATAGCATTGGGTATTTCAATCTTTTCCTTTAAACCCGAAAAATCATTAAACGTGGTTAATGTGACTGAGTTTAGTGCGATACCTGATGATGGTCAAAATGATGCCACACAATTACGTGAGGCCGTGAATTATTGCAAATCATCCCCTGGAACTAAATTATATTTTCCTCCTGGAATTTATAATTTCAAAGATGAAAAGGCCGTGAAATTGATGAATGGCATATTAAACGGGAGTATAAAAGGGAATCCGTCTGATTCCATTTTCCGTCCTTATTATCCGTATGTAAAAGGATTAAATTTTGATGGGACACGTAACGTCATTGTAGAAGCACATGGAGCCACATTGTTATGCGAAGGATGGATGGAGCCTGTCTCTTTAACCAATTGTAAAAATGTAAAGATTGAAGGATTAACAATTGATTATAAACGTAAACCGTATTCAGTTGGAGAAATTATTGAGGTACAAAAGGAATGGTTTGATGTAAAGTTTAGTGATTTATATTCGGTAACAGCTAATATGCCCTTATGTCGTTTGCATATATGGGATGTCAAGTCTCACCGGATGATTTTGCAGGATTTAAATTATTTTCCCCATCATGAAATGATAGCGCCGCAAACATTAAGGATATACTGTAAACTTAATCAAGATGTAAAAGGTAATATTGTAACAATTGCTCACACTTTACATTTCCGTCCGGCAATATTACTGTTTGAATCTAAAGACATCGAAATTGAAGATGTTACAATTCATTCACAACCAGGAATGGGTATTTTGGGGCACCGTTCCGAAAATATTCACCTCAATGGAGTGCGGATTGTTCCCGTTGCTGGTCAATTAATGTCAACCAATACTGATGCTTCGCACTTTACTTCCTGCAAAGGGTTCATTCGATATGAGAATTGTCTGTTTGAAGGTCAGGGAGACGATGCGATTAATATTCACAACTATTATCTTACCATTATTAAACCTACAGGTAAGGGGTACAATTTAGTTTCAAAAGCAAAGTTACATGCTCAAATTCTTGATTATCCTGACGTAGGTGATACTTTAGAATTAGTTACCACGTCGGGTTTGGAAGTTGTAAAAAAAGTTGTAGTCAGATCAAGGGAAAACAATATCGAAGGATTATATTCACATATCACTTTAAATGAAGAACTTCCTTCCGATCTTGAAAATTTTTATCTTATCAATATTACCCGTTTACCTCGTGTGGAAATTACCGGATGTTCGGTAACAAGTAACCGGGCCAGAGGGTTTCTTATAAAAACACGAAATGTACTTATTGAACACAACCTGATCAGGGAATCGACAGGGACTGGCATTCAAATTGGAGCAGAAGGTAATTGGTATGAAGGGCCAACATCAGAAAATGTAATTATTCGATATAACTCTATTATTCGTTGTGGTACTGGTGCAGGAACAATTGCAGGAAGCTGTGGTATTGCTATCAATGTAGATGCACCGAACAAGTTTTTATATGGGTTACATAAACATATAACCATTGAGGGAAATATTATTGAAGGAGAAAATGCAAAAAACGGTATTTATGTTTCCAATGTGGAAGATTTAAATATTTGTTGCAATGAAATTACAGGATGTATAAATCCTATTAAGATAGACATAAGATGATAGTAGTCAATTCTTAAAAACGAGCGAATATGTTGATTACTAACACTTATTTGTAATTTACACCTTGGTAACAGGGGGATTTATAATCCTTGCGATTATTGGTTCGTTGAATTATTGCATTACAAACAAAAAACCGTTTGAACTTAAATTGGTTTCGATTCATAAAAGCGGATATATATTCATTATTAATCGTCCCCTCCGGGACAAAAACAATTAACGTATGGCACAATCAAAAAAGAACATTGCCACCGAAGGCCTTAGCGGCCGGGTAGGCAATTTTATCTTCCGTCGCCGTAAATCCGACGACAAGATTTTTGTATCAAGAGTTCCTGTGAGTTCTGAAGAAGAACCCTCTGAAGATCAGAAAAACATCCGTCGTAAATTTCAGCGTGGTATTATCTACGGCAAATCGGCTATTGCCAATCCTGCTACAAAAGTGCTCTATGCATCAAAGGCCACAGGCGGGATCTCCGCTTTTAACATAGCGATAGCCGATTATTTCAATTCCCCGCAAATAGAATTGATCAATATGGATGGTTACAGCGGTGCTGTTGGCAGTACCATTACCATTACGGTAACTGACGATTTTGCTGTTTCTTCTGTTCATGTGAAGATCGAAAATATGGATGGCTCCTTAGTTGAAGAAGGTGAAGCTGTACCCGGAGCTTCTGAAATGGACTGGATTTATACAGCCACTGTAGCAAACGAAAATCTGGCTGGAGAAAAGATCACCGTAACGGCATTCGACATGCCGGGTAATACCGACCAACAGGAAAATGAGATACCGGCACGCTGATTATTTTGTCTGAAACTTTAACCTTATTGACCTGACAGCGTTTCCAAAACCTGTCAGGTCTTATAATTTATATGAGTATAGGATGAGCGAAGGATCACCGAACCATCAGCGAAGGATCACCGAACGATGAGCTTCAATAAAAAAGCCCCGGCAAAAAAGCGCCAAGCCATTCCCAGTGACTTGCTGGCAAAATTCCGGCAGGAATAAAATTTTCGGTGAAGTCAACTCATTGCAGATTAAAAATATTTATATATTTGTCGCCTCAAAGGGGGGATTAGCTCAGTTGGCTAGAGCGTCCCGATTGGAATCGGGAAGGTCATCGGTTCGATTCCAAAACTAAAAGTGAAATTGAAATATTTAAAAAACGGGGGATTAGCTCAGTTGGCTAGAGCGTTTGACTGGCAGTCAAAAGGTCATCGGTTCGATTCCGATATTCTCCACAGATGCAGAATGTAAACAGATGAAAACGAATGTTTTAACGATGTTCGTTTTTTGTTTTAGATATTAATATTCTTTTCTTTTTGTTTCTTTTTCGGGTTTTTGGTAATGCTCGATTTAATTCCCGACAGAATCGATTTGAAGCTGTAATTAAATAAAAACCGTTCAGTATCCCTTTCCTGGTCTATAATTCCAATTCTCACACCCTCGCCCGGCATTGGGTTTGAATCCATTATTTTTTTGTTGACAAATAACGACATCACCTTCTCGATAATGGCAGTCGTATCGTTCGTCCGTTTATTTTTAACGGCAAGATCCAAACCATGATAAAGCAGGATCATTTGTCCGGTTGCTTTCGTGTTGTTGGCTGTAAAGCTGAAATTCATTGCATCGATTGTGCCCGCCGATGCAAAAATAAACGCATTTTTATCCAGCATGGGGTTCAGTTCCGATACCTCCATTTCCGCGAGGGAACCATTCACTGTGAATGTGTTTTGCCTGTCGAAAAGCTTCGCTCTCAATAAAATGGATATTTTCGCTTTTCCCATCAACAATGCATCCGCTTTCAATTCGGTAACCGGTTTTTCTGTTTTATGTACCGTGTCGTTCGTAATGGTGTAAATACGGGCATTTAATTCATTAAAACTGATCCAACCCGGCTCGGTTGCCTTCTCAACATGTTCAATATAGGTAATGTTCCCGCTTAAAATGCCGATTGAATCAATATCGATGATTCCGGGATAGTTGTAAATCACATTCTGAAACGCAGGCTTGTTCACATGCCTGAATTTTTTACGCTTATCGCGAAAAACGTTCATGTCCATTCTCCCGATTCCGACCCAGGAACTTGTCAGCCGTCCGGATTTGATATACTCAATGGCCGAACAACCGTGAAAGAAGATATGGCTAAACCTGGCATCAAAACGATCGGTTTCAAAGCGGCGCCGGGCGGTGAATACAGAATCAGAGTAATTCGGATGAACAGAAAAGCTGTCGACCGCCAGGTTATTTGAAGTTTCGGAATAGTTGATGCCGGTGGCTGTAAACGTGTACATACTGTCAGGCGAAACCGTACGAAGTTCCTGCACATCGAAATCAAGATATTTAATAAGACCGGGCGACAGGGTATCCAGTTTATTAACCCGCAAATCGTATATTTTCAAAATGCCATCGTTTACTGAATAAGCCCGTGCTGTTGATGTGCTTTCTATATCAACGGTCACGTTATCAAAAAACAGGCTGTCAATCCGGATATTTAATGACGAAACTTTTGGAGGTATGTCTTTTTTCGGGAATGGAGTTCTCCCTGTAATACGAATGTTGGAAACGTTTACTTCGCGAATGTCGATATCTTTTCTGAATAAAGCCTTTACCAGCTTGATCCCTTTGAAATTTACGGAAGCTATTTCTCCTCTTAGATCAGGAAGACTGTCCTGTCCCTGCTTTGGAATCAGGGTAACATTTTCCAGTTCGACTCCCGATTTAATGATCGATATGTCAACGTCGCCTATTTCCAGCAGGTAATTACCGGAGCTTTTATTGAAAGCGGCCTGAATTTTTTTCCCAATCCAGGGTTCAGCAACAACTGTTGTCAGCAAGATCAGCAATAGTGCAAAAGCAACTATTCCGAGTACAATCTTTAAAAATAATTTCTGTCTCATAAATTAAAATTGTTACAGCGAAAGTAAGTTTTCCGAATAATCAGGCTCAAATTCAAAGATGCCGCAACTTATTCCCAAAACCGTTACAGAATTCCGGGAAAGAATTACATCATTCACACCTTCGTCCATCCCACTTGTAAATGTGTGAATGATATAACTATTACTCAAAGTTGTGTAACACTTTGTGCAATGAAGGTGCCGACCTTTGTTTTATCGTGGAAATTTGTTCCCTAATCAAAAAAGAAACAAAATGAAGGCACAGCGAATCAATGCTTTAATCGTGTTTATTCTGTTTTTGGTACCGAATGTAAATTTCGGACAGGCACCTGATTTAGGTGCAGCTTCCAGCTTTGCGCTGTTTACCGCGAACGGGGCATTTAACAACGTTGGGGCAACCTCCGTGATCGGCGATGTTGGCACCAATGCAGGTGTTTTCAATGCTTTTCCGCCGGGAACTGTTGATGGACAGATACATGTAACGAATAGTACTTCGGGTTTAGCGGCAACCGCTGTGCTTGCTGCATATAACGATTTGGAAGGTCGTACCGGCGGTACTGTTATTTCGACGACGCTGGAGGGCCAGAGTTTAACTCCCGGCCTTTACGACCTGGGAGCTGCCGCATCATTAAACGGAAATTTAACCCTGAATGGAGGAGGTGATCCAAATGCCTTATTTATTATCCAGATAGATGGCGCTTTACTAATAGGCGCCTCCATAACATCAACTGTTACCTTAGTTAATTCAGCCTCTTTGTGCAATGTGTATTGGCAAATAGGCGGACAATTCGATTTAGGCGCCGGTTCTGTTTTCAGAGGTACAGCAGTTGTTAAAGATGCGATCAACTTATTGGAAGGTTCATCGCTTCTGGGCAGGGGGCTTTCAACTGCGGGAGCGATTACCTTAAATAACAATATTGTAAATTTTGTACCGGCAGCAGCAGGAGCTATCACCGGTACCACTACCGTATGCCAGGGACAAGCCGGAGTTAGTTATTCTGTTCCTGTAATTGCCGAAGCGGCATCTTATAGTTGGACATTGCCAACAGGGGCAACAGGAACCAGTTCGACAAACAGCATTACCGTTAATTATGGCGTTTCGGCTGTTTCGGGTACTATTACTGTAAAGGGAAATAATTCCTGTGGCGGCGATGGAACGGCTTCAACTCTGGCAATAACTGTTAATCCTTTGCCCCTGACATCAGCGATCTATCATCAATAAATAACACAGAAACAAGAATATATGAATCAGAAAATAAAATTACAAATCATGAAAACAAAACTTCTTTCATTACGATGGCTTATTATGCTGATGCTCTCCGTGAGTGCGTTAGGGGCAATAGCTCAGCCTTACCCGAATCAGGGTGCCCAAACTGTTTGTATTTCAGGAGTGGCAGAACCATACGGAGTAATTAACACGGTTGGCTCTACGTATGCATGGAAAGTTGATGGTGCAACAACCTCGCTTAATTGGGTGCTGACAAGCACTACATCTAATTTAGCAACTGTTTTATGGATGACTGCCGGTACTTATACGGTACAGGTACTCGAAACAAATGCTACCGGTTGTGCCAATCCATTGCCTGTTGAAGTGGTGGTTACAGTGAACCCGTTGCCCACAGCAATAATTGCCGGAACAACCACAGTATGCCGAAATGGAACGGCGCCGAATATAACCTTTACCGGAGCCAACGGCACAGCTCCTTATACATTCACGTATACAATCAATGCGGGTTCAAACCTGACTGTTACTACCTCATCGGGCAACAGTGTAACTGTAGCTGCGCCAACGACAACATCAGGAACATTTACATATACATTAGTAAGCGTAGCAGATGCAAGCGCAACAGCTTGTTCGCAAACACAGGCCGGAAGCGCTGTCGTCACGGTAAATCCGTTGCCCACAGCAATAATTGCCGGAACTACGGCGGTATGTAAGAATGGCACTGCGCCTGATGTAACCTTTACCGGAGCCAATGGCACTGCGCCTTATACGTTCACCTATACGATTAACGGAGGTTTAAACCAGACCATCACTACCACTTCGGGCAACAGTGTAACCGTAGCTGCGCCAACAACAGCATCAGGAACATTTACGTATGCATTGGTAAGCGTAGCAGATGCAAGCGCAACAGCTTGTTCGCAAACACAGACAGGAAGCGCTGTCGTCACGGTAAATCCGTTGCCCACAGCAACAATTGCCGGAACTACCGCAGTATGTAAGAATGACATTGCGCCTAATTTAACCTTCACCGGAGCCAACGGCACTGCGCCTTATACGTTCACCTATAAAATAAATGGGGGTTCAGACCTGATCGTTACCACTACTTCGGGCAACAGCGTAACCGTAGCTGCGCCAACTTCTGTAACAGGAACATTTACGTATGTATTGGTAAGCGTAACAGATGCAAGCACAACAACTTGTTCGCAAACACAAACGGGAAGCGCTGTTATCACGGTAAACACATTACCAATTACTTCACCGATCTACCACAATTAAGATTTAATACAGAATCCCATGATTAACCGGTCCCTTTTTATTCTCATAATCGCGATAACGCTGTTCTGTTCCTTTAAGGCAACGGCACAATTATCGATGCCCGACAATGCCTTTGTTGGGGCAGAGAAACAATATTGGGTAGATTCAATCGTGGGGTCAGAATCAACGTATACATGGAAAATTAATCATGTAATTCAGCAAACCGGATCAGTTAATTTATTTTCAAATACATGGAATACTGTTGGCGCTTATTTGTTGGAAGTTCAGGAAACGTTGACTGGTAATTGCCCGGGCGAAGTACAATCGGGGTGGGTATATGTACACGCAGCGCCTGTTTTAGAAATCATCTGTCCGACAATAGAGGTATTGTGTGCGGTTGAAACGGTTCCCGCTTATGCCGACCTGGAATCCTTTCTGCTTGCAGGAGGAATTATTTTGAATAATTGCACATTGAATTCTGCTTCTTTTCGGCTCTCTTTTGAAAGAATCACGGTCCCCGGTTATCCCGAACCCTATTCCATCACCAGGGAATACTCTGTTTCTGATATCTGTGGTAGCATCGGCAAATGCACACAAACCATTCTAATTTCAGGTGTCCTGACCGGGAACATCGCCTCACAAACCAATGTCTCAGTGCCCGGTGGCAATAACGGCAGTGTAACAGTTGCCGGGTCGGGAGGTACAGCGCCTTATCAGTATAAACTTGGCTCAGGCAACTATCAGGTTTCCGGGACTTTCAATTCGCTCATTTCCGGTGATTACATTGTAACTGTACAGGATAACAATCGTTGTACATTCGATGTTCCCGTAACCATTACACAGCCATTGACACCCTTGTCCGGAATCAAAACATCGCATGAAAATGTTCTTTGTTTCGGCGAAAATACGGGAAGTGTTACAGTCGCCGGATCGGGTGGAACCACGCCCTACGAATATATACTCAACGAAGGCTTTTACCAAACGTCCGGCACATTCAATACATTGCCGGCAGGTAATTATGTAGTTACCGTCAGGGATGCCATGTTAAACACATTCGCTATCCCGGTAACCATAGCACAGCCAACTAAATTAACTGTTTCGGCAACACAGACAAATATTTTGTGTTTTGGAAATAATACAGGAAGCGCAACGGCCACGGCCACTGGCGGTACAGTATCTTATTCCTATTCGTGGGATACCTCTCCAGTTCAGACATCGGCCACGGCAAACAACCTTTCAACAGGCGTTTACACGGTTATTGTGACCGATGGGAACGGATGTACGGCAACATCTTCGGTAACCATTGTTGCTATAAATTCATTGCCTTTAGCAGAATTTACTTCTGTTTTTTCGGAGTTGATGACTTATTCATTTACAGATGGTTCAACAAACGCAACAACGTATGCGTGGGATTTTGGCGATGGTCATACTTCCACTTCTGCTAATCCGACGAACGCGTATGCCACAACCGGAACATACACGGTGACATTAATTGTTTCGAACAGTTGCGGAACAGACATAACCACTCAGGTGATTACGGTAGAGATACCCGATTTGGAATTTTACAATGGGTTCTCTCCGAACGGTGATGGCCTGAATGATTATTGGAAAATCCCTGTGCTCAGCTATTATCCGGAAAACAGCGTCAAGATCATCAACCGCTGGGGAAGCAAGGTTTGGATGGGTTCCGATTACAACAACACAAGCAAGATATGGACCGGCCAAAACATGAACGGTAACAATTTGCCCGATGGAACTTATTATTATATCATCAACTACAGCAAGTTTGAAAAGCGTGGTTGGGTGTTCATTAAAAGATAGTTAGCTAGTCATGTTTAGTTATTCTAAATGAAATAAAAAAAGACACACATGAAATAGCCATAAAAGCCCAAGCTTATACAAACCGAAAATGATTATTTGTGGCTATTCCATGCGTTGGATACTTAACTGAAAAACAATAGTTAATACGAAAATCGCACGAACTAACTTTGAAAAAATGAACACATGAAAATATTTATAACTATCATGATGGCACTGTTCTCGTTAACCACGCTTGCCCAGCAGGACGCGGGGTTCTCGATGTATTTCTTCAACCCGGTTTATGTGAACCCCGGATATGCAGGTAGCCGGGAAACATTGTCAGGCTCATTGGTCAGCCGTAGCCAATGGACCGGAATGTCAGGCGCTCCGGGAAGCCAATCGTTAAGCGTACACAGCGCCATACCAAACAGCAATGTGGGACTTGGATTCCAGTTTTACAACGACAACACAGGCCCGATGAAAAACACGGGCTTCAATCTAACCTATGCGTATCATCTTCCGGTGGGTATAAAATCCAAACTTGCCTTTGGATTGACCGGAATGATGAACAATGTGCGGATTGAATTGGATGATATAAATGTAGAAGATGAAAATGATCCGGCATTTGATGGGGATACCTATTCAAATTGGGTTTTCGATGCAGGTACCGGTTTGTATTTTTATTTGCCCCGGTTTTATTTCGGGTTGAGCGTGAACCACCTGGTGCAATCAAAATTCGGTTTGGACAATGCCCCCGATCCCAATTTTGCTAAGTTTTACAGACAATACTATCTTACTTCAGGGATCGTTTTTCATTTAAACGAAACATTCGATTTCAGGCCTTCCTTATTGATGAAATATGTACAATCAGCTCCTTTGGTCACAGAAATAACCGGTTCACTTCTTGTCTCTCAGAAAGTATTTGTCGGAGCAGGCTTCAGAACAAATAAAAGGGTGAACATGGCTGGTTCCGATAACATGCTTATCGGGATACTCGAATTCGATATTGCCCGGTTTCTGCGCCTGGGATATTCGTACGATTATTACCTGAACAGAAACGGCAAATACAACAACGGAACCCACGAGATTATGCTGGGCTGGGATATTGGCAGGACGAAAACAAAAATGACAAACCCCCGGTATTTTTAAAATAATCATCACGAATAGCATTCGACTATGAAACGAATATACAGTATAATCATCGTTGCGCTGTTTTGCTTTACGGCCATTGCGCAAACTCCAAAGGCCGACCGGCTTTTCAAAAGTTGGGATTATTTTCGTGCGGCAAAACTTTACGAAAAAGAAGCCGAAAAAAACCCTGGCGCTGATGTTTACTTCAAATTGGGCGAATGTTACCGCATCATGAAACAATATAAAAACGAGCAACAGGCCGCTTACGACAAAGTGAATGCGGCAGGTACCTTCAGTAAGCCGGAATTTTATCTGAACTACGGATTGGTTCTGAGAGAAAACGGAAAGTATAATCAGGCAAAAGTTGCTTTTAGTAAATACAGCGAGTTGATGCCCTCCGACCCCAGAGGAAAATTTTTCAGCTCTTCAATCGATATCGTTTTAGACGATCAAAAATGGGACGAGCCAATTACCATCAGCAATGTTTCAGCGCTGAACACCGATAATGCAGACTTCTGTCCTGTGTTCTACAAGGATGGTATTTTATTCACTTCATCGCGGAAAACACCCGGTCACGAAAAAATTTACGGGTGGACCGGAGCAAACTACATGGATCTGTATTATGCAAAAAAAGGCAGTAACAATATGGACTTTACCGATGTGGTCCCTTTTATCAAAAAGAACAAAAAATACAACGATGGCCCGGCATGTTTCTCAAAAAACGGCGACACCATCTATATTTCCCGGGTTGAAAAATATTTGAAGGGCTTGAATAAAAAATCACTGAAGATAGAAAGAAACAAGATTTTTATTTCAGCGATAAAGGACGATCAACGGATGAACTCAGTGCCGTTCGCTTTCAATAGTGATAGTTTTTCCGTGGCAATTCCGTATCTGTCGCCTGATGGTTCGAAAATTTACTTTGCATCAGACATGCCCGGCGGCTATGGTGAAACGGATATCTATTATTGTAACCGTGAAAGCAACAAATGGAGCGATCCCGTCAATATGGGACCCAACATCAATACGTTTAACAGGGAAAAGTTTGCGTACATCGATAAGGCCGGAAATTTCTATTTTTCTTCCGACGGCTACCAGGGTTTTGGAGGTTTGGATATTTGTGTTGCACTGAATAAGAATGGCACATTGGAAAAGGCAAAACCTATGAAATACCCATTTAATTCGTACTCCGATGACTATGGAATTATTTTTATCGAAGATGGGAAAACAGGTTATTTGTCTTCCAACCGCGACATAGGCGGACTGGGCGATGACGATATATTCTATTTCGACCTGCGACGCGACAAACTTGATGACGATTTCACTACTTCAACGTACACCATTGGATACCGGCCCAAACTGCGTGATCCTGAAGTCCGGTTTTTTGTTCATTCGCCGAAGAACATTCCTGTTGAGCGCAGGGTGAGGGAAACATTCCCGCTTCGCAACTACGTGTTTTTCGATTTGGGTTCGACCGATATTCCCGACCGCTATGTATTGCTGACAGCGGACCAGGTAAAAGAATTTAAAGAAGATCAACTCGAAAGTTTTGCTTCTAAAAATATATCCGGACGCTCAAGACGACAAATGACGGCCTATTATAATGTGTTGAACATTGTTGGCGACCGTTTGGAAAAGAATCCTTCATCGGCCATCATGTTGGTCGGGTCGTCGGAAAAAGGCCCGGAAGATGGCAGGGCAATGGCCGAATCCATCAAAAAATACCTGACCGGTGTATTTCAGATTAATGCTTCGAGGATTAACATCGAAGGGCGCGACAAACCAAAACTTCCTTCGGAACAGCCGGATGGCAAACTCGAATTGGAACTCCTTCGCGAAGGAGACCGCAGGGTTTCTATCGAAAGCCGTTCATCGGCCATGTTAATGGAATTCCAGGCCGGACCGGGCGCCCCGCTAAAACCTGTTGAGATAAATGGTGTACAGGAAGCGCCGCCCGACAGCTACGTCACATTTTATGCCGAAGGAGCGGATGAAGCATTTTCGTCATGGTCGATGGAAATCAGCGATGAAACAGGAAGTTCACACTACCTTGGCCCTTACACCCAAGAGAAAGTGAGCATCCCGGGAAGATCTTTTTTGGGCGACCAACCTGAAGGCGACTTCAGGATTACGATGGAAGGACAAACCAAAAACGGCAACACGATTAGAAAAGATACCACCATCCATGTAGCGCTTTGGACCCAGCTCATAAACGAGGAAGGAATGAGATTTAGCGTGATCTTTGAATTCAACGACTCAAAGTCAATTTCCATTTATGAGAAATACCTCACCGATATTGTAACGCCCAAAATACCGAAAGAAGGAACCCTTATCATTCATGGGTACACCGATATTATTGGAGAGGAAAACAATAACCAAAAATTATCATTGGCCAGGGCGACCGATGTCAGCAACATTTTAAAGCGTGCGCTGTCGAAAGCCGGCAGAAACGATGTAACAATTGAAGTATACGGGTTTGGGGAAGATCAAAGCCGATCGCCGTTTGAGAATAATTTGCCGGAAGAACGTTTTTATAACCGCACTGTTATTATTGACATTGTTCCTAAAAAGTAATCACAAATAAATTATTCAATCCGGAAAAATAATCCGGATACAGTAATCTGTGAACTCTCAAAAATGATTTCAATGTGTGAATGATGTAACTCTTTTAAAAAGTTGTGTAACACTTATCTGGCAATGAGCATTTAACTTGGGTCAATTAAAAATCACAACAAAAATGGAAAAAACACATACCAATCAGGACCCACCCGTCAGGCAAGCAGGTCACGAAGAACGAAATATTCTTCCGGGATACCCGGTCTATCCGGAAAGCGAAGACATTTACAGTCATTATCTGAAAAAAGAAGACGTAAATCCAGAGGATATTTCGAAGAATAAAGAGCCATCAAGAGACAAGCTATCAAGTAATGATTTGGATATTCCAGGCTCGGAGTTAGATGATAAACAGGAAGATATTGGAAATGAAGACGAAGAAAACAACTATTACAGTTTAGGTGGAGATGACCATGACGATTTGGATGGTAGCCGGGGAGATTAAACAGGTCTCTCATTCAAATTCATGAAAAAGAACACGATCATATTATATACAGAAACAAATATCAACGAACATGAAAACAGATAGAATAAAAAAAGTATTGATTGCACTGGACTATAATCCAACCGCACAGAAAGTAGCAGAACAAGGATTTTCATTGGCTAAAACAATGGGAGCTGAAGTTATATTGTTGCATGTATCAACCGATCCGGCGTATTATACTTCAACCGAATATTCTCCGATAATGGGTTTTGGTGGCTACATGGATGTCAGCCAGGTTCTGTTAGGTACTGTTGACGGGTTAAAATCAGCATCTCAACACTTTCTTGATAAAACAAAACGACACCTTGACGATGCAACTATTCAAACCATTGTTTCGACGGGCGATATTGCAGAATCAATTTTAATGACAGCGAAAAAATCGCATGCTGATATTATTGTTTTGGGTTCGCACAGCCGTAAATGGCTTGAAAACATTGTTCTTGGAAGCACTGCGGAAAAAGTTCTGAGACAAACCCGGGTACCCTTATTCATTATTCCAACAAAAAAACAAAGTTAATTCCGATAAAACACGGGCGAATGTTCGATGTTGCATTCACTTCAGTTTTCAGGCATCAGGATTAAATTAACAATGATGAAATCGCAAGAACTTATAAGTACCGCAAAAGCAATGGTGGCCGGCAACAAGGGACTTCTGGCTATGGACGAAAGTTTTCCGACCTGCAACAAACGGTTTGCAAAGTTGGGAATTCCGCAGACCGTGGAAACCCGGCGTGCATATCGGGAAATGATTGTTACAACACCCGGCCTCGGAGAGTCCATCAGCGGAGCAATCCTCTTTGACGAAACCATCCGCCAAAAAACAAAAGACAATATTCCGATGATTAAAGTCATCGCCGACGCCGGAATCATTCCCGGAATCAAAGTTGATACCGGGGCAAAAGAACTGGCAGGTCATCCCGGAGAGAAAATATCCGAAGGACTTGATGGATTGCGCGACCGATTGCTTGAATATTATCAGATGGGAGCCCGTTTTGCCAAGTGGCGGGCGGTGATTGTAATTGGAAATGGCATCCCTTCCAGGTCATGTATTTTAGCTAATGCACATACTCTGGCTCGTTACGCTGCATCATGCCAGGAAGCTGGTCTGGTTCCAATTGTTGAACCCGAAGTGCTTATGGATGGCAACCATACCATGGCGCAATGTTTCAAAGTAACAGAAGAAGTGCTGCGAATTGTTTTCAACCAACTATATCTGCAAGAAGTGTTGCTGGAAGGTATCATCCTGAAGCCAAACATGATTGTACCCGGATTAACCTGCCCAAAACAGGAATTTGTGGATGAAGTGGCTGACGCTACCCTAAAATGCCTTCTGCGATCAGTCCCCGCTGCTGTTCCCGGAATTACGTTTCTGTCGGGTGGACAATCGGCTGAACTGGCTTCGGATCGGTTGAATGCCATGAATATCATATTCAGGTCAAAATCACCATGGGAATTGTCATTTTCTTATGGCCGCGCCTTACAACAACCAGCGCTGGAAATATGGATGGGAAAGGAAGCAAATGTAAATCAGGCACAAAAAGCTCTTTACCACCGTGCCAAATGCAACTATGCCGCACGCCGTGGTGAATACAATGCGGAGATGGAACAAATTAAACAAACCTTTTAAAAAACAGAAAAATGAAAAAATCAGAAATCAGTACAAAAACAAAATGGGCAATTGATCAGTCACATAGTGAAATCAGCTTTAAAGTCAGGCACTTAATGATTGCACATGTTAGAGGAACATTCAAAACATTTGATGCAAGTATTTATACCTATGCCAAAGGTTTTAGAACTGCCGAAGTGGATCTGTGGATAGATGCTTCATCAATAAATACGGGTGATGAGAAAAGAGATAAGCATTTGAAAAGTCATGATTTTCTTGATGTAAAAAACCATAAACAAATAACATTTACTTCAAGTACTATCGGGCCCGCAAATGCGGATGGTAATCACGAATTATGGGGAAAATTAACCATGGTGGGCACTACCCAAAATGTAAAGTTGAATGTACAATTCGGAGGAATGTTGAATGATCCATGGGGGAATGAAAGAGCCGGATTTACAGTTACAGCAACAATTAATAGAAGTGATTGGGGTTTGACATGGAACACAACCACTGAGTCAGGAGGTATAATGGTCAGCGATGAGATAGAGATTTCATGCGAAGTTGAACTCACTAAAATGGGTCAGAAATGTTTGAATATGCAATTGGAACCTTCAGACGAAGGAAAGCTATTCAGTAATTAGTCAATTGAGTCTAATTAGGGAATGGATTGAAAAAACCTCCATAATTCATTGATACCGCGAGCTGTATTAAATCCTCATATTGGGTACAGAATAAAACGAAGGAGAATACGTGGCAGAATGTGTGAATAATGTAACTCTTTTAAAGAATTTTGTAAAACTTCACCTGCTACGGGCTTCTACCTTAGTTCCCATAAAATTCATTAATTAAAACTCACATAAAAATGAAAGGGAACAAAGAATTACTTATCGCCATGAATTCACTTTAAAGGTCTATACAACTATTTTAAGCATCCGAATTATCTGATTGTCGTTGTTGAAATTGCTGTCATTCCAATGATATTTCATTTGTATTTCACTGCAATTACGTTTACCCTGCTTAATGCCCTGATGCTATTCGTGAGAGTTAAGGAAGAAAATAAAGTTCTGAAACCAAAACGGACAGTATAAATTCAAAATAATATAGAATACGATGAAACAACATCTGGTAAAAATCAAATCAATCAGGCACATCACTCACGATGTGTTGCAGATAGTTACAGAAAAACCGGATCAATACGACTACACTCCCGGACAGGCTACGGAAATTGCGATAAATAAAGACGGATGGAAGGATAAAAAAAGACCGTTCACCTTCACGTGCCTTCCCAATAACAATTTTCTCGAATTTACCATTAAAACCTACCCTTCTCACAAAGGTGTTACCAACGAATTTCTGAAATTAAAAAAAGATGACGAGTTGATTGTGCACGATGTTTTTGGCGCAATTGCTTACAAAGGAGAAGGTGTATTTATTGCCGGTGGCGCGGGTGTTACTCCGTTTATTTGCATCTTCAGATATCTTCAGTCAAAAAATAAAATTAGTGGTAACAAACTAATATTTGCCAACAAAACAAAAAAGGACATTATTCTTTCAGATGAATTTAAAGAATTACTAGGCAAGAATTTCATCAATATTTTATCCGATGAAAAGGTGGATAAATACGCACATGGGCAAATCACCGCAAGTTTCCTCAAAAGCCACATTGACGGCTCTGCCAAAAAATTTTACGTCTGCGGTCCTCCTCCAATGATGGAGGCAATAAAAAAACAACTGGCAACCTTGGAGGTAGATGAAAATGCAATTATAGTAGAAGAAATCTAAAAACAAAAAACCATGCGTTACATCGGAAACAATATCAATATAACGGTAAATGACCTCACGGTCAGTTACAACGATGAAGGACCGGACAATGCTCCGGTTATTATTCTTATTCATGGTTTTCCTTTGAATAAGTCGATGTGGACCAACCAGGTGGAAGCGCTTATCGAAAATTACCGTGTGGTTGCGTATGACGTCCGCGGGCATGGGAAATCCGTTTCCGGCGACGAGGATTTTTCTATTGAACTATTTGTAAGTGACCTGCTTGGTATTATGGATGTCCTGAAGATTGACAAAGCGGTGCTGTGTGGTTTATCAATGGGCGGATACATTGCTTTAAATGCAATTGAAAACTATCCGAAGCGTTTTAATGCGCTAATATTGAGCGACACCAACTGCATTGCCGACTCATCCGTAGCAAAAGAAAAACGGATGAAAGCCATTGAAAATATCCGGGAAAACGGCGTGGAAAAATATGCTGATGAGAGTATGAAAAATCTTTTTGCTCCTGAATCTTTTGCAACAAGCAAGGAAAAGATCATTACCGTAAAGGAGATGATCGTGAAAACTTCAATACAATCGCTTTGCAATACCTTGCATGCTTTATCTGAGCGTAAAGAAACCTGCTATAAACTTCCGGAAATAAAGATGCCAACGCTCATTATGGTGGGAAAAAAAGATATAATCACGCCTCCTTCTACCGCTCGGTTTATGCATGAAAAAATCAAAGGTTCAATCCTGAATATACTGGAACATGCCGGTCATTTAAGTAACATCGAAAATCCCTACGAATTCAATTACCAGATCAACAAGTTTATTGCATCATTAAATCAATATAACAATGGAAAAGAAAAAGCTAACCACAGCAAGCGGAAGACCATTTTTTGAGTTTGAAAACTCGATGACTGTTGGCCCCCGCGGACCCATCCTGTTGCAGGACTATTTTCTGCACGAAGATATGGCACATTTCAACCGTGAGCGAATTCCTGAACGAGTTGTTCATGCCAAAGGGACAGGAGCTTTTGGCACCTTCACCGTTACCAACGATATTACCCAATACACCAAGGCAAAGATATTTTCTGAAATTGGTAAGCAAACGCCCATGTTTGCCCGATTTTCACTCGTCGCCGGAGAAAAAGGAAGTGCTGACACAGAAAGGGACCCCCGTGGTTTTGCACTGAAGTTTTATACCGAAGATGGAAATTGGGATTTGGTAGGCAATAACACGCCTGTGTTCTTCATTAAAGACCCAAAAAAGTTTTCGCACTTCATCCACACACAAAAGCGTGATCCAAAAACGAATTGTAAAAGCCCAACAATGGTGTGGGATTTCTGGAGCCTGAACCCTGAAAGTCTGCACCAGGTAATAATCCTGATGAGTGATCGTGGAACACCCTACTCCTACCGTCACATGCATGGCTTTGGAAGCCATACGTTTTCACTTTTTAATAAAAATAATGAACGCATTTGGGCAAAATTTCATTTCATAACCTTGCAGGGAATTAAAAATTTCACAGATAAAGAAGCCAACGAAATGAAGGTAACAGACCTCGACCATTCCCAACGGGACATGGTGGAAGCCATTGAGCGGAAAGATTTTCCAAAATGGGCGATGAGGATACAGGTAATGACTGACGAACAGGCAAAAAGCTTTAAATTCAATCCGTTTGATGTTACAAAAGTATGGAGTCACAAAGACTTCCCGTTGATCGATGTGGGAATAATGGAACTGAACCGGATTCCGGAAAATTATTTCCGCGATGTTGAGCAAGCTGCATTTGATCCGGCCCATGTGGTCGACGGCATTGGTTATTCGCCTGATAAAATGCTTCAGGGGCGTTTGCTCTCTTATCCCGATGCACAGCGTTATCGTCTGGGCGCTAACTATGAACAGATTCCAGTGAACGAATGCCCTTATTCTGTTGCAAATTATCAGCGCGACGGACAGATGCAAACCGGTGATAACGGAGGTTCAAAACCAAATTACCGTCCCAATAGTTTCGATGATATTGTTGCTGACGAAAGTTACAAGGAACCGGCTATGCAATTGGAATCAACCGTTGCCGGCTGGTTCGACCGCAACGAAAACGATGATGACTACTTCACACAGCCCGGTATCTTGTACCGGGAAGCCATGAATGAACAGGACAGAATCAATCTGGCAAACAACATTGTAAGCGCCATGAGCGGCATTTGCGGAGAGAAGAGAGATGAAATAATCAACCGCCAGTTGTGCCATTTCTTCCGTGCCGATATTCAATTGGGAATGGCAGTTGCAAAAGGACTGGACGTCACGATTGACGAAAAAACAATGGATCATGCCAGATAGAAACTCAAATTAAATAATATACGAAAATGGAAAACAAATTAAAAGATAAAACAAAGGCAGGTAAAGTGAGGGCAGAATACATTAAAGTAGAACCCAATGTGCGTCTTCATATTACTGATGCAGGCGATGGCAGGCCTGTTGTATTAATTCATGGTTGGCCGTTGAGTGATGAAATGTATGAATACCAATACAACGATTTGATAAATGAAGGATTCCGTGTAATTGGCATCACATTAAGGGGTTTTGGCAAATCGGATAAACCGTACGGAGAATATAATTACGATGTACATGCGACAGATATCAAAAAGGTTCTGGGCAAACTGGATATAAAAGATGCTGTTTTAGTTGGCTTTTCGATGGGTGGTGCAATTGCTGTTCGATTTGTATCGGCATATAATAAGGCCCGGATATGTAAATTAGTTTTAGCAGGTGCAGCCGTCCCGATTTGGACGCAACGTGATGACTTTCCATATAATCTGCCCAAAAGTGCAGTTGATGACTTGATTAAGTTGAACTATCAGGACAGGCCTCAGCTCGTATCCAATTTTGCAAAAATATTTTCAGCAACAGAAACCTCATTAAATGAAGGGATTGGCAGTTGGCTGAATGGAATTGGGTTGAGCGCTTCTTCACATGCAACAGCTCAGTGTTTAGTTGCATTGCGCGATACCGACTTGAGAACCGACCTTGCAAAAATTACAATTCCAACGCTGATTTTGCATGGCAAAAAAGACAAAATATGCTCGTTTGACCTGGCAGAACAGATGAAATCCGGAATCTCAGGTTCACACCTCATTGCTTTTGAAAAAAGCGGTCATAGCTTGTTTCTTGAGGAAACTCAGAAGTTTAATGCCGCACTGATCAAATTTGCATTACCTTAATAGTAATTGACAATGGAAACTTCAGTAAAACATGAGCCCGGTATAGAATCCGGAAAAGAAGAACCGAAGTCGGCATTAAAAAATGCATTAGTTACTTCTGAAGTTCGTTATCACCGCCTTTTTGAAACGGCAAAAGATGGGATACTTATTCTGAATGCCGAAACAGGGATGGTTATCGATGTGAATTCATATTTGGTTGATTTGCTTGGTTATTCAAAAGAAAAATTCTTTGAAAAAGCAATATGGGAAATCGGATTTTTAAAGAATATTGTCGATAGCAAAGCTGAATTTCTGGAAATGCAGCAGAAAGGACATTTACGGTACGATGATTTACCGTTTGAAACGGCTGACGGACGAAAGCTGGATGTTGAATTCATCTGCAATGTATATGTAGAAAACAATCATCAACTAATCCAATGCAATATCCGGGATATTACCAGGCGAAAACGAACAGAGGAATCATTAACCATGCTGGAAACCCGGTATCGTCGACTCTTTGAATCGGCAAAAGACGGAATTCTTATCCTGGATGCAGAAAACGGAAAGATTATTGATGTGAATCCGTTTCTGGTTGATTTGCTGGGGTATTCGAAAGAAAATTTTATCGATAAAGAGTTATGGGAAATCGGATTTTTCAAAGACATTGCTGCCAATGAAGATAAATTTCTGGAATTGCAACGGAAAAAATATGTCCGCTATGATAACCTGCCGCTCGAAACTTCTGACGGACGAAAAATTAATGTTGAGTTTGTCAGCAATGTATATTTAGTGAACAAGAAGAAGGTGATTCAATGCAATATCAGGGACATCACCGAACGAAAAAATTCTGAAAAAATTCTGAAACAAAGCGAAGAAAAATTCCGAAGTTATATTGATAATGCACCCGATGGCGTTTTTGTTGCCGATGAAAACGGAAAGTACATTGACGTGAACGAATCGGCTTGCAAGATGAGCGGATATTCGAGAGCCGAACTTTTAACAATGTCAGTTCCTGAAATACTATCGGAAGATTCGCTTGCGGAGGGTTTGTCTCAATTCAGCAGATTAAATCAAGGTGGTACAGCAAGGACAGAATTGTCATTCAAACATAAAGACGGCACTAACAGATGGTGGTCGCTTGATGGCGTTAAACTTACCGAAACACGGTTTCTGGGGTTTACAAAAGACATTACGGAGCGCAAACTTGCCGAGAAAGAATTGATAGAAGCCAAAGAGAAAGCTGAAGAGAGCGACCGTTTGAAATCAGCTTTCCTGGCAAATATGAGCCACGAAATACGAACTCCAATGAACGGAATACTGGGCTTTACCGAACTACTGAAAGAACCATATCTGACCGGTGAAAAACAGCAGGAATATATTGGCATCATCGAGAAAAGCGGCGCCCGCATGCTCAATATCATCAACGACATTATTAGCATCTCGAAAGTAGAAGCGGGACAAGTGGAAATTTCTATCTCAGATACGAATATAAACGAGCAGATGGAGGAAATTTTCAACTTTTTCAAACGAGAAGCCGAACAAAAAAACGTACATATTTCCTTTAAAAACCAGTTGCCGACAAAAAAAGCCACTATTAAAACCGACAGGGAAAAAGTCTTTGCAGTACTCACTAACCTTGTGAAAAATGCAATCAAATTTACCGATGCAGGTTCAATAGAATTTGGGTACATATTAAAAACGGACAGTGAACCTGTCGAACTGGAATTTTTTGTAAAAGATACCGGTATGGGTGTTCCTCAAACGCATAAAGAATTAATTTTTGAACGGTTCAGGCAGGGCAGCGAATCGCTGACCCGTAATTACGAAGGCTCAGGGTTGGGGCTGGCTATTTCAAAAGCGTATGTAAAAATGCTCGGTGGCAAAATCTGGGTTGAGAGTGATTTGGGTAAGCCAACGTTACCCGGAATCAATGGTAAAAAAGGTTCTACTTTCTTTTTTACCATTCCATATATTCCTGTACAGGAAGTAAAAATCACCGATATATCGGATAATGCGCCAGAGGAACAAGTAGGAAACCTGAAAATACTAATTGCCGAAGATGACGAAGTCTCGAAAATACTGATTTCAATTTTAATAAAAGAAGTAGCGAAAGAAGTAATAAATGCCAGCACCGGATATGAGGCAGTTGAAGCCTGCCGCAATAATCCCGACATCGATTTGGTGCTGATGGATATTAAAATGCCGGGAATGGACGGATATGAAGCCACAAGGCAGATTCGAAAATTTAATACCAGGGTGCCCATTATTGCGCAAACAGCTTATGGACTGAATGGAGACCGGGCAAAGGCAATTAAAGCAGGGTGTACGAACTACATTTCAAAACCAGTTAACCCTGTTGTATTAAAAAAGATGATAAACAGCATTTTTATAACATAAATGGATTTCGTTGACTATTATAAAATTCTGAGGGTAGAAAAATCGGCAACACCGAAAGACATCAAAAATGCCTATCGGAAACTGGCCCGGAAGTTTCACCCCGATTTGAATCCGAATGATAAGGATGCGAAGAAAAATTTTCAGCAGATCAACGAAGCCAACGAAGTATTGAGCGATCCTGAAAAGCGGAAAAAATACGATGAATACGGGAAAGACTGGCAACATGCAGAAGAATTTGAAAAAGCAAAACAGTATCAGCGACAATCGTCGAATTCGCGTGGAGCAAGGTATTCAGGGACACAATCGGGGTCCGATTTTTCCGATTTTTTTGAATCGATGTTTGGCGGAGCTGCCGGGGGTGGACGAAGCAGGCAGATGAAATACCGGGGCGAAGATTACAATACAGAATTGCATCTCGAATTGATTGATGCGTACACAACGCACAAGCAAACGGTTTCGGTAAACGGGAAAAATATCCGGATAACAATTCCTGCTGGAATTGAGAACGGACAAACCATAAAAATTTCAGGACATGGCAGTCCGGGAATGAACGGAGGACCCAATGGCGATTTGTACATCACCTTTTCAATTGCCAACCATGCCAGGTTCAAACGGTTGGAGAATAATTTATACGCCACAGTCGATTTGGATTTGTACACAGCCGTGCTGGGTGGCGAGATCACCCTGGATACTTTAAACGGGCAGGTTAAACTAAAGGTAAAACCCGAAACACAAAACGGAAGCAAAGTAAAACTGAAAGGGAAAGGCTTCCCGGTTTATAAAAATGAAGGTCATTTTGGAGACTTACTGGTAACCTGGACTATTAAAATTCCAACAAATCTGACCGATAAGCAAAAAGTATTATTTGCCGAATTAGCAAAGACGTAATTTTAAAAAACAGAACCATGCAAATAGATAAATTAATAGCAATCAATGAATTTTGTGTCAATCACCACATTGATGTTTCATTTGTCAGTTTGTTGCAACAAACCGGATTGATTAAAATTACGACCATTCAGGAATCCGCTTTTATTGATGCAGGACAACTTCGGCAATTAGAAAAATTTATTTGCTTATATTACGAATTGGATATTAACATTGAAGGTATTGAGACGATCACCCATTTGTTACAACGAATAATTGCGATGCAGGATGAAATTATCGCGCTTAGAAACCGGCTTCGGCTATATGAATGAGACAGTTTGAAAATGTGGAAATGAGACAATTTGAAAATGGGAAAAGTGAAATCAGTTATACGGAAAACGATAAAAGCGGTCTTGTGGGCCGCTCTAAGTTTTGTGCTTTTATTCCTGATAATTGCCGCGCTTATCCAGATTCCTGCCATTCAGACAAAACTTGTTCAATATGCCACATCCTTCATCAGCAATAAAACCCACACAACGGTTGAACTGAAAAACGTCCGTATTTCATTCCCAAAATCAGTTATAGTTGAAGGCCTTTACCTTGAAGATACACAAAACGATACCTTGCTTTATGCCGGAAAGACGAAAGTGAATATTGCCCTTTACGACTTATTCTTCAATACAATCACCATCCGTTCTTTTGCGCTGGAAGACGCAACAGTCAGGCTTTACAGCACCAAAACCGATCCCCTGTTCAACTACAATTTTCTGATTACTGCATTTGCCGATACAACCAACCAAATAAAAACCGAAACACAAACGGCCTCCAAATGGACATTCAGTCTCGATAAGGTGTATTTGGATAATATCCGGTTTTCGTACAACGATGAATATGCCGGGATGAATGTATTTGCTGCGCTCAAAGAATCGGAATTTCGCGTGGATGAGGTCGATCTCGAAAAATCGGTTTATCGTATTAATGATCTGCTGGTTGAAAACCTGAACTTAAAAGTTTTGGCACGGGAACCGGCAAACAGCAAGGAAAATGATCCGGAAAGTATATTACCCAAAATAGCAGCAAAAAATCTCCGGATCAACAATTCCACAATAAATTATGTCGATTCAGTTGGCAATCTGTCCGTTCATGCAACCATCGGCCGGGGCGAACTGGAAGACGCTTCAATCGACTTACAAACGGAGCTTTTAGCCATCGGATCGATTAACTTTTCGAAAAGCAAAATCCAGTATCACGATTTCGCGCCGGAAGTATTTTCAGACGCGATCGTCGCCCCGGTTTCACCAGCGAAAAACAATTGGAAAGTTTCGGTGAACCAAATTGAAATGGAGGAAAATTTATTCGATTACAGGGTAGGGGACAAGCCTGAAGTTAAAAATGAATTTAATGCCGGTCATTTGTATTTCAAACAGCTATCGCTTAACGCAAAAGATTTTCATTACGACCCGGGCCTCATCCGAATTTCTGTTCAAAAATTCAGCGCTATCGATCAGAATAACTTTGTAATCAATAGTCTGGAAACCGATTTTAGTATGGATGAACATTCCATCACAACAAAAAATCTGAAGCTCAAAACTCCATCCTCTACCATCGATGCCGATTTCAGCATTCAATTTGCTTCATTAGAAACCTTTACAAATTCCTATAAATTCAGCAACCTGAATTTAGATATGCGGAATGTATCGTTCAGTAACTCCGATGTGCTCTATTTCAATCAAAAACTGATTGAACAATCCTTCTTTAAAAACCGAACGAACATTACAACAATTACAGGATTAATTTCCGGTCCAATGGATAATCTAAGCGGCAAAAACCTGATCGTAAAAACCGGAATAAATTCGGTACTCGAAACCGATTTCAATATCAAAGGTTTGCTTGAATATGAAACCGCTTTTTTTGATTTTCCCAGGCTGGAAATACGTTCAGGCAAAGAAGATATTCAAATGATCGGCGACACATTAATTCCCAAAGCCATTGAACTTCCTGAACGTATCAGTTTGCAGCTTGCGTTTAAAGGGCACCTGAAATCGTTTGAATCAACTGCGAATATGAGCAGCAGTTTTGGCGATGCAAACCTTTCGGCGGCGCTTGATCGGGATGAAAATTTCAGTGGAAAAGTGAATCTGGACAATTTCGAGTTGGGGCGTTTGCTCAAAGACACCATCCTGTATGGCCCGGTATCGTTGGCCGCAGAAGCAAACGGACAGGGCTTGGATTTGAAAACAATCAATGCAAAAATCAAGGCTGAAGCGACACAACTTTACTTAAATCAATATAATTATCAGCATCTGACTTTGAATGGAACGGTTACCGGCAAGCAATTCGAAGGAAAAATAAATCTGAACGATGAAAATGCGGTATTCGATCTGGATGGGCTGGTAAACTTAAATCCCGGACAGGAACAGGTCCGGTTTCGGCTTGATGTACAGGGAGCCGATCTTCAAAAAATCCATCTTGCCAAAGATGATACACGGATCGCTTTTGTCGCTTCGGCAGATTTAAAAGGTGTATCCGTTAATGAAATGAGCGGAACGGCTGGAATCACCAACATGATTGTTGCCCGCAATGGAAAAAAATATGTACTCGATAACGTTCTGACTGCTTCGGTAAACGAACCGGGCGAACGCAAAATGAATGCAAGCAGTGCGCTTATTGGGATCAACTATTCCGGAACTGTTTCTCCGGCGGCAATTCCTTCAGTGCTTCGTCAGTTCGTAAATAATTATTTCCCGGTTTCCGGTTCGATACAAGAAACTACAAAAAATGAACCCTCAAAATTCAATTTTGAAATACAACTTCACAATCATCCTATTCTTTCAGAAGTGCTTGTTCCTGAGCTAAAAGAATTCGATACGGGAATCATTCAGGGAAGTTTCGACAGCGAAAAAAACGACCTGAAACTGAATGCAACCCTAAAAAAAGTGGTTTACGGAACTACTGAGATGAACGATTTTACGATTGATGTGAATTCAGATAACACGGCCCTGAATTATAAAATTTCGAGCGGGGCTATTTCAAACTCACAAATTAAGTTGGACAATTTTTTGCTGGAAGGGAAACTGGCAGAAAACCGGATGCTTGCAAATATCTCGTCAATCGATGGCAAAAACAAGAAACTGCTGATCCGGTCTCAGATTACAAAGGAGAATGCAAACTACAAACTCACGTTCGATCCGACAGAATTCTACCTGATGGATAACCAATGGAACATCGCCGCAGATAATTATATCGAATTCGGGGAACAGGGATTTTTGATTCACCACCTTTTTATGAACCATGCAGAAAGCCAGGTGAATATCGCTTCGGTAAACGACCGGTTCAACGATGACCTGAACGTTGCTGTCAAAAACTTCAGGCTGGACGACATTTCACGAATCATCGAAAAAGACAGCAATCTGGTGAAAGGCAATCTGGATGGAAATTTATTGCTCAAAAGAGTTGCCGGTTCGTATGGGGTAATTGCTGATGCGAAGATTAACAACCTGGTTGTTCGTGATGTTCCCGTCGGAAATTTAACAGTGAAAGCAGAAAATCCTAAAGCAGACCGGTTTGACGTTGATGTGAACTTATCCGGTACCGATAACAACCTGACCGCGAAAGGGTACTATATTCCAAACGGCGGCGATCATGCAATCAACATTAAAACAGAGGTTCAATCGCTTTCGTTAAAAACCGTTGAAGCGTTTTCGATGGGGCAAATAACCGAAGCATCGGGATCGCTCAGCGGCGACATTTTGGTTGAAGGAAATACCGGTGCACCGGGAATTACCGGGCAGTTGGTTTTCAATAATGCGTTTATTAAACCTGCATTTCTTAATAACCGGTTCGGATTGAAACATGAAACAATCCAACTGAAAAACGATGGTATTTATTTTGAAAATTTCACGCTTTCTGATGACAAACAAAATACAGCGATCCTGAACGGGGCAGTAAAAATGAACCAATTCAGCAATTTTAATTTTGCATTCAATGTAACAACAAAAGATTTTTTGCTTTTCAATACCACTTCAAAAGACAACAAGGAATTTTTCGGACGAATGGTTATCGATAGCAAAATAGATGTAACAGGCCCTATGACGCTCCCGGTGGTAAAAGCCCGGTTTAAAATGAAAAAAGGTTCAAACTTCACCTTTGCTGTCCCCGAAGACCGGCTGACCACCGATAAAGGAGAAGATGTGGTCGAATTTGAAGATCCAACCGTATTCAATCCAATCCTGACCAGGGGTGATAAAAAGGGAAAACAATCAACCGGTATAACTGGTTTTGATCTCTCTTCCATTATTGAAATCGACAAAGAAGCAACGCTCCGGCTGTTAATGGACCCCGCTTCAACCGATTCGCTGGTAGTTAAAGGCGAGGCTGCATTAAGTTTCACGATGGACCAAAGCGGGAAAATGAGCCTGACCGGGGCCTACAATTTGAGCGAAGGCAGTTATATGGTTTCGCTGGAATCGATTATCAAAAAAAGATTTGATATTGATGCCGGAAGTTCAATTGTGTGGAACGGCGATCCGCTGGATGCCAATATCAATATCAACGCAAAATATACAGTCAGGGCTTCGCCATACGACCTGGTGGCCGACCAGATATCCGGTTTGAGCGATGTTGATAAAGGCGGATACAAACAACGTTATCCGTTTTCGGTAATCCTGAAATTGCGCGGAGAAATTTTGCATCCGGAAATTCATTTTGAAATACAATTATCACCCGAAGACAAAGGAATTTTAGGCGGAGCGGTGAACCAGAAACTGAGCTTGTTAAACGAGGATGAATCAGCCTTGAACAAACAGGTTTTTGCCTTATTGGTTTTGGGCCGGTTTGTTCAGGAAAATCCGTTTCAGACTGAATCGGCAGGCGGCACTTCAACGTTAATCCGGTCAACGGTGAGCAAATTTTTATCGGCTCAGTTAAACCAGTTGAGTTCAAAAGTGATACCCGGAGTAGAACTGAATTTTGATATTCAGTCGTACGACGATTATCAGTCAGGACAAGCCAAAGGAAGGACACAAGTGGAAATTGGCGTGAAAAAGCAACTTTTCAACGAACGTTTGTCGGTTCAGCTTGGAGGCACTGTTGATGTTGAAGGAGATCAGGCGAAACAAAATTCGGCAAGCGATATTACGAGCGACGTTACCATCGAATATAAACTGACGAAAGATGGCCGGTTCAGAATGAAAGGGTTCCGGCATAACCAATACGAAGGAGCTATTGAAGGCCAGTTGGTTGAAACCGGGGTCGGTGTTGTTTATGTCCGCGATTTCAACCGGTGGAGCCGATTATTCAAATCGCTTAAAAGCAGAAGAGATTCAACAATAATTCGGAACAAAAATGGCACACCCAATCAAGAATAATTTCATACTGATTTTAGGCTGTCTGTTTTTGGCGGCATGCAGCGGGACGAGGCATTTACCCGAGGGTGAAAAGCTTTATACCGGTGCGGAAATTAAACTGGAATCAGCCGATAAACTGAATACACGATCGATCAAAGCCGTAGCGGAGGAAGCCTTGCGTCCGGCGCCGAACAAAGGTTTTTTTGGCATCCGCCCGAAATTGTGGATGTATAATGCAGCCGGTGAAAATCCGAAAACCAAATTGAAACAGTGGCTGAAGAAAAGAGGGGAAGCCCCGGTACTGATGAGCAATGTTAAACCCGGAGTTACATCTGCGATAATCGATGCCCGGTTTTTCAATATAGGCATATTCAAAAGTTTTACTGAATCGGAAACCGTTGAAAAAAAGCGTACTGCCAAACTGATTTACACTAGTCATCTTCACCAACCATACGTCATTAAAGATCTTGTTTATGTTATTTCAGATGACAGTTTAAGCCGCCTGATCCTTGCTGAAAAACATAAATCATTGATTAAACCGAGCGACGATTACAAGCTCGATATTTTGAAAAACGAGCGTATGCGGATCGATGCTTTCTTAAAGAATAAAGGCTATTTTTATTTCAATCCCGATTATTTGCTTTTTAAAGCCGACACCTCAAACGAAAATCAAACGGTAACCTTCAAGTTGACTTTAAAAGACAGTATTCCGAAAAATGCGCTTACGGTGTATCACATCAACAATGTGTTTGTCAACCAGAATTATTCTTTAAATGAGAGACGTACACGCAATACAAGAGACACGTTAATAGTTCAGAATATTGTGTTCTTCGGCAAAAAAGAACGAATGGCGATTAAACCGGAAGTACTTTTAAAATCAATTTATTTACGAAAACCGGAGGTTTTTTCGCGACAGAATCACATCATCACATTGAACCGTCTGATGTCAATGGGAAGTTTTAAATTGGTACAGGTGAATTTTTCGGAAAACAATGCTTCAGTTCCGGGTTTACTGGATGTAAATATTCTGATGACGCCCATGCCCAAACGCACATTCAGGGCAGAAATAGACCTTGTTTCGAAATCGAATAATTACGCCGGGCCGCGGATGAATTTAAGTATTCTGAACCGGAACACCTTCAATGGGGCGGAATTGCTCAATCTGAACCTGGCCGGATCATTTGAGGCTCAACTGGGTGGAACGGGTGAAAATTTGTATTCCTATTCGTGGAACCCCCAACTGGAGCTGACATTTCCACGTTTTCTTGTTCCGTTCAATATCAGGCAGACAAGCAGTATCTATATTCCCAAAACAAGTTTTTTGCTTTCATACAATTACATGAAACGGGTCAATTATTTCGATATGCGCACCTTCCGCTTCGTTTATGGTTTTAAATGGAAAGAAAATATCCGGAAAGAACATGAATTGAACCCAATCGACATCAGTTATACTTCAGTCGGGAACGAATCAACGGCATTCACCGATTTATTGGAAGCAAACCCTTTTCTGAAAAAAAGCTATGAAGAGCAGTTTGTTGCAGGAGGAAGTTATTCGTTTACCTACAACGAACAAATGCTGACCGGGAAAAAGCTGCAATCCTATTTTCATTTAAATTCGGAAGTTGCCGGAAATGCCTTTTCATTGGCAAACCGGATTGGCGGCGAAAAAGTATCGTCCGATAATCCGTCAAAAGTGGTTGGTTCTATTTATTCACAATTCGCAAAATTGAGTTTGGACAGCCGGGCATATTATAATTTCAGGGACAAAAATAAACTGGCCATGCGGTTTTTCGCAGGTGTGGCTAAACCGTATGGCAACTCTTCGGTTTTACCTTATACCAAACAGTTTTTCAGCGGCGGGCCAAACAGTATCCGCGCTTTCCATATTAATTCCGTTGGTCCGGGTACTTTTTATCAGGACACCAACAACAAAGGTTTTTTACAATTGGGCGGCGATGTAAAACTGGAAACGAATGTAGAATATCGCTTCACTATTTACAACTATTTTAAAGGGGCAATCTTTGTTGATGCCGGAAATGTGTGGTCGCTGAAATCAAATCCTTCCGATATTGGAAGCCCGTTTAAAATTTCCAAATTTACGAATGAACTGGCTGTTGGTGCAGGAATGGGATTACGGGTTGATGTTTCTTTTTTCATTTTGCGGTTCGACCTGGCCATGCCCTTGCGAAAACCCTGGCTCGAAGAAAACCATCGCTGGGTGACCAACCAGATCGATTTCACAAGTTCGGTGTGGCGGCGCGACAACCTGGTTCTGAACGTAGCAATCGGGTATCCGTTCTAACACCAAACCTGTGAATGATGTAACTCTTTGCCAAAATTGTGTAACAGTTTTTGGTAGTAAAAAGAGCATTTTTGATTGCATATCAAAATCTCAAATTACCACATGGAAAATATTCTCGCCTATTCGCTAACCGTTTTTACGGCATTTTTTGCGATCATGAACCCTATAACCAATGTCCCCATTTTTATCAAGCTAACCGAAGGACAGGAGCAAAAGAAAAAGAGGGAGATTGCGACAACCGCTTGTCTGGTAGCCTTTGTTATTATTGTTGCATTTATTTTAATTGGCAAATATATCTTCCAGATTTTCGGCTTAACCATTCCGGCCTTTAAAATATTTGGTGGTATTTTGGTTTTCTACATCGGCTTTGGAATGCTCCAGTCGAACAAAAACGAAGCACATCTGCTGAAAGAAACCGTTTACGACGATGGTGTTACCATATCACCTCTAGCCATACCCATTATGGCTGGTCCCGGAACAATTGTAACTGCCATGAATTTTGTTGTAAATGCCAACTTTTTTCATCTGCTTATAACCATTATCATACTTGCATTGCTTGTATTTATAAGTTATCTGGCCTTTATCAACAGCAACCACATTGTCAGGTTTTTAGGAACAAAAAACGTTGTAATCATCGAGAAAATTATGGGAATTATTCTGGGTGTGTTTGGGGTCAACATGCTGATTGGAGGAATAAAATTAGCGTTTAATGTTTAAAAAACAGAAGCTCCGCTCCTCCGGATAGGTATAAAAGCTGGCAGTAGCCGGCGCCGATTTGCCTATTATCCTATTCACGGTGCCTTATCTAACACCAAACGTGTGAATGATGTAACTCTTTGCCGAAATTGTGTAAAACTTTTCAGGGGCAAAGGAACCATCTTTGTTATAAATCGAACTGGTTTAATATCCTTTATATGTGTTATCCAAAGAAGAAAACAGGTGTCAATTTTCACAAGAAAATACTCTTTGTATTCATCGTCAGTTGTTTTGCATCCGCCGGTTTTTCGCAACCGGCCGAAATAAAGAAAACCCCGATGGTGGAAACATTTTACACCATTAACAATGAGCCGCTTTATTGGTTTTCGTCGCGCAAAGACATGAAAAGAGCAACCGAATGGCTTACTGAAATTGAGAAAGCCCGGCAATTTGTGTCGGTCGCGGATAAACAACTGACGGTTCAGCTTCTTAATGTATTGCACAACAGGAAATCGACAGGCAATGCGTTAAAAGAGAAAACGGATCAACAAATAACCGGTTTGATTTTAAATTTCATCAAAGACATGCAGGAAGGAGTTGTCCATTTTGATTATGATGAAGTGAGCGCCCCACGGGATTCTGTTTATATTTATCAGTTAAGGAATTCGAGATACAAGGGTCCGGTTTCAAAAATAATTTCAAGGCTCGGTTGTAAAGATCCGGATTATCTGGTCCTGAAAAAATACCTGAAAGATTCCATCCGCGCAACAGATACATTGAATTACAAAAAAGTAGTTCTGGCTATGAAATACCTGAACTATATTGCGGTTAACCATCAACCGGAATACATCGTTGTCAATATTCCTGAAACCGAAGCACGATATCATCGAAATGATCAGTTGGTTTTGAAAATGAAAATAGTGGTTGGCAAGAAAAGAAACCCTACACCTGCGATTGCATCGTACATCACAAGTATTGTTACTTTCCCATACTGGAATGTCCCTTTCTCAATTGCATCAAAAGAGCTTTTACCCAAAATACAAAAGGATGAGAGCTACCTCGAAAGAAATAATTTTGAGGTGGTTGATGCAAAAGGAAACGTTGTCGATGATCTGGAATTAAACTGGGCCGACTATAATGAGAAAAACTTTCCCTACTTTTTTCGTGAGTCTACCGGGCCAAACAATTCGCTGGGTGTTCTCAAATTTAATCTGCAAAATCCATTCAGTATATACTTGCATGACACGAATTCGAAAGGAGCTTTTACGAAAGAACTCCGCTTTTTGAGCCACGGTTGTATTCGTCTGGAAAAACCTGTTGAACTTGCTGAATTGCTTACAGAAGGCAAGGTGGATGCGAATGAATTAAAAAGCGGGAAGCAAAACACCGAAAGCAAAATAATAAAGCTGACAAAAAAAATACCGGTTTTCATTGTTTATATGCCGGTAATTGTTGACGGGCAGAAAGTAACTTTACTGAAGGATGTGTATGGCTTAATTCAATAGTGACGAGCTGCAAATGTAGTTGTTGTCGGGGTTGTAAATAAACAGGCATGTTCCTCCTTTAATGCGATCAATAATCGGTTTATTCATGTCAGGCGGAAGGGCAGGGCAGCCTAAGCTCCGTCCGAGCCGTCCGTATTTTTTAATGAAATTTTCGGTCGCATATTCAGCCGCATGGATAATGATTGCACGTTTTGCAGCACGATCGTTAAAACCTTTCTCAACACCATTGATCATCAGCGCATATCCGGTAGTGGAACCAACGATCGGATTTTCAGTAATATAAAAACCCAGACTGCTTTTTAAAGAACCGTTCTCGTTCGAAAAATACCGGGCATACTCATCACCGGTATTCCGGCCATGCGCAACATAGGTGTTAAACAAAAGTTTCCTGTTCTTCAAATCAATAACATACAAGCGTTTCCGATTGCTCGATTGCGAATAATCGGCGATGGTAACAATCGTTGGATTATTTAATTTTCCTTCGGTATCGAGCTTCTTTAAACCTTTAATTGCCAGATTGAATACATCTCTGGCTAATCCGGTTTCCGATAAACTCACTGCCGTATAAATGTCATCATTTGCTATTTCTTCTGACTCAATTTCCGGGGTCCAGGCATTGTTTACCACAAGAAACAGAAGGAAAAACAAGTAGGTTACTATTTTTCTCATTTAGGTAAAGGTAATGTAATATTCATGAAACTCTAATAATATAAATGCCCGACAACTCAAAAGAGAGTCTGGAGTTGGTTAAATGTATTACAGTGAAGATGTTATGCGGATGTTTAAACATGCGCTGTACCCGGATTATTATATTGGCTGGCAAAAGAATTTCAGAATTCCGACTTATTGAGTCTTGTTATTTCCCTTTTCAATTCGAATGGAATACCCATAGGGAATTATCTTTTTCCCATGAGTGTATGCAAATACTTTGGTGAATTCGGCGCCGAAATAGAGTATTATGGCTGAATAATAGACCCAAATAAGAATAATAATGATGGAACTGGCAGCACCATAAATAGAAGTGACATTGTATTTTCCCAGGTAAAATCCGATGGCGAACTTGCCAATCATGAAAAGTAAAGCAGTGAAAGATGCCCCGGTAATGCAATCTCTCAGGGCTACTTTTCCATCGGGCAATGTTTTAAAAATCAGGACAAACAGAAGAGTAATGATGAGGAAAACCATAAGTATATTGATTGCATAAAATAAATAAATGATATCATGTGGAAAATATGCTTCCAGCCTTTTACTTAAAATGTCCATTAAAGAATTTATAATCAGCCCCACCAACAGTAAAAAGCCAACAGAACCAATCATGGAAAACGATATAAGACGATTATATACATATTTTATAAACCCGCGTTTGGGCTTTGCTTCAATTCCCCATATAAAATTAATAGAGTCCTGAATTTCGGCAAATACACCGGAAGCCCCGACTAATAAAATAATGATTCCGAAAGTAGGAGCATAGTTATTGCTGTTCAAAAGTTTTACGTTTTTTATTATTCCCTGAATTTGCAGTGCTGCATCATTTCCAACCAAACCGTTAATCTGCCCGAAAATCTCGCCACTTACTGCATCTGCTCCGAAGATTATCCCACTCAGGAAAATGATGATAATCAATAACGGTGGTAAAGAGAAGATGGTGTAATAGGACAATGCGGCACTGAGTTTCACAGCATTGTCATTCTTAAATCCTTTAAAACTTTCGATAAGGAGGTATCCTATTTTTTTTGCCGTGTTTTTTAATTGCATACCATTTATGTTTAGATTGTTCTTTTTATCGAAAATCCACTGGCCCGGGTTTCCCGATTTCAAAATCACGAAAACCAAAATCGCCTGTACTGAACGAATTTATCTTAAAGATATTCTTTCCCTTCTCCGGAATAATGGGATAAAACGAAAGAGAGATTTGAAAGGTATTTAGCACCAGGTTTTCGTTTTTAATTAAAACACCGATTCCTATTTGTGAATACACTTTGCTGTTTTTAAATCCTTGTATTTCATCACCAAGCATGCCCATGGAATAAATGAAATAAGGGCCAAACCGGAACCCAATAAAATTGAAGGGCGCGTATGCCTGGGTTTGCAGGGTAAGCAACAGGCGGCTCGTGCCTTTAAGCGCAGTGGTGCGGAAACCATCAAGCCCGTAACCATCGTTGAGCGTTAAACTATCGGAAGCAAAACGGTTGATCCCAATCGTGACCTCGGGTTTTACAAATTGCCTGAATTTCCATTTGCCGACTTCAATTAATCCGGTAAAATAATTCACACCTGCGGTAAAAACACCTTCCTCAACATGCGATTTATAAAAGAATGTTCCGTATTCAATAGTGGAACTCAGGTATCCCCACGGATAATAATTTCCCATCGAAGCACGTGCCCCCAGATAAAAACGCCCTGTATTATTTTTTTCCTGAAAGCCTCCTGTCAGGCTGAGAACCTTTCCGATGGGCACATCTTCGGTAATGCCATATTTAAAAATGAATTTGTCCTGTACATATTTACGTGTCGAAACGCCGATACCTGCCAAATAGAAATTCTCGTTAGTAAACATGTGCTGAGTATCATACATTTCGTTTGGCTTCTCGATATAACGGACCCGCAAAAAACGCACGGCAGAAATGAAATTCGTTGTACGTTTGTATTCCGGATTGCCTTTGAAAAGCTGTATGGCATTACCCGCCCAATAATCCTGAGAATTAAATTTGAACCTCAGCAGCCCGAGATGCAAATCATCGGTCGGTACGGAATCGTTCAGGAACTGCTGTGTAAAATTTATTCCTGCCGCCCACCTGGTAAAAGGCGAAAAGAACGGGCGGTCGATGGTTAAACTTCTGTTGAAGGATTTATCTCCGTCATTTTCGTAGTTTAAAATCGTGCTGACGAATGTGTTCCTGATGTTCGGAACCGAATAATTGGTATAGTACGAATAATTTCCTTCGTGATAATTCCGGGTAATATTATTTTTAAATTCGTGTCCCAACCCTAAAAAATTTTTATCAGTAAAACCAACGGTAGTGTGCGAAACGGATGTTGAAAACCGGGGAATAATGCTCCAGATGTCCAATGCGCGGATAAAAACATCAATCGAATCAGAGCTTTTTGAAACTGATTTTACGAAAAAAGAAACATCGCGCAGATAGGGCCTGCTTCGCACCAAGCGCTCTGATTCTTTTACCAGCAGCGAATCGAACTGTTGATTTGGATGGATGAGCAAAAGGTTCCGGATGGTTACGCGCTGCGATTTGATGTGCAACTTATTTCCTGTCCTTGAAAAGAAATTATCAGGTGCTGCAATGGTATCGCCAATCGAACTGCCAAATGGATCAAGCGTTTCAATATTGATGTGCCGGATGGTTTTTCCTTCAAAGGCGCTGTATGGTTTTTGAATCAGTTTCTTGTAAATTTTCTTTCCACTTTTCTTTTTTTGCGGAGCAGGAGCAACCGGTTTGAAAAATAACCGGTACATAAACTTCCTGAATTTGCTGCCTTCGGAATAGGTTTGAATATTCTCATAAAGATGGGTTGAATCCTTTTTTTCAGGAGTTTGCTGAGCAAATGCGGAACCACTTGTTAACGCAGAGACCAGAAGAAGCGTGATAATAAATTTGAATCCCATTTATATCTTTCATTTCTGAATATTCTTAAGAAGCTGTCTTATTCCGGAAAATAGTCGTTTTGCATTGTTTGTTTATTTTTTATCCTCTGCTTTTTCTTCAGCGTCCTTTTTCTTTTTTTCTGCTTCTCTTTCCTTTTTATTGAAATATCCTTTCAAAAGAAAATTATGCTTGGCTGCTTCCATGTTTTCATTCAATCCTTTGCTGCTTTTTTTAAGATTTATGATCGTCTGATCCAAATTTCGGGCAATGGTTGTATCCTGGATCAACCGGCCAAGCGTTCCTTCTCCACTGTTTATTTTCAACATGATCTCAGCAAGTTGCTGGGTAATTATTTCAGCATTCTCTGCCGTGATCTTCAGGCTTATCATGATGGCATCTGTTTCAACCGGTTCAACCGATTTAAGCTGCTGATTGTTTTTTGCCAAAGGAGAATCAGTACTTCCCTGGGTAATAATCAACAGACGGTCGCCAATCAACCCTTCCGAGCCAATTGCAATGATGCAGTCCGATTTTATAAACTGTTTCACCTCCTGCCTGACCAGCATATCTACCCGTACCGTTGAATCGTTGATGATGCTGATGTTGTCAACTGTACCCACATTGATCCCGGAGAAGCGGATGTTATTTCCAACTTGCAGGCCGCTCACATTGTAAAAAGTTGTAGTAAGATTAAAAACCGGGTTAAAGAGGTTTTTTTGTTTTCCGATAATGAAAATGGCCAATACAAAAAGGGCCAGGCCCCCTGCGACAAAAAGTCCCAGGCGTATTTTAAATTTCGGTGTATGTGTATCCATAATCGTATGTATTGTGATTTATTTAAAGAATGATTTGATTCGCGGGTCCGACGACTTTTCAAACTCGTCCGGTTTCCCTTCCTGGTAAACTTCCCCGTCTTGTAACATGATAATCCGGTTCGCGGTATTTCGGGCACATTCAATATCGTGCGTAATGATGATAGACGAGGTTTTATATTTTTTCTGAATATCGTTGATGAGGCTGCTTATTTCGTCCGATGTTACCGGGTCGAGCCCTGTTGTGGGTTCGTCGTACAGCATGATCATCGGGTCAACAATAATGGTGCGGGCCAGGCTGATCCGCTTTCGCATCCCTCCCGAAAGTTGCGACGGCATTTTATTCAATGAGTCGGCCAAACCAACATTTTCCAGTACTTCAATCACTTTTTCTGAAATTTCTTTTTCGCTGAGGCCTTTTTTTATTCTTCGCAAAGGAAATTCCATGTTTTCCTTCACTGTCATTGAATCGTATAATGCGCCGCTCTGAAAAAGGAAACCAATTTTCTGTCTCAATTTGCCCAAACCATCGCTTCCTAATTGGCTCACATCTTCGCCAAGCACATGAATCATTCCTCCGTCAGGATTTAATAAGCGAACAATACATTTGATCAGTACCGATTTTCCGGAGCCTGATTTGCCCAGCACCACCAGGTTTTCACCATTAAAAAGTTTTAGCGAAATATCGGTCAGCACAGGCTGGGTGCCAAATGATTTCTTCAGGTTACTGATTTCAATAACCGGCTCCTTGCTTGTCGCTTCGGGCGAAGCATTCTTTCTTATATCTGGATGGACTGTGCTCATAGCATATCAGTAATTTGTACGGCAATCATATCAGTAATTATTACGAGGAGCGAAGCCAGCACCACAGCCGAATTGGCTGCAATACCCACACTTTCGGTCCCACGCCCGGCATTGTATCCTTTATAGCAACCCACCAATCCGATAATGGCTCCGAAGAAGAACGATTTAATAACAGCCGGTAAAAAATCAAGAAAATCAATAACGCCAAAAGCCTGCGAAAAAAACAGGGTAAACGTTACATCGCCTTTGATGTTTGCGCCTGCCCAGCTTCCCAGTATGCCCAGTAAATCGGCATATAAAATCAGCAGGGGAATCATCAGCGTTGCTGCCAGCACCCGGGTGACAACTAAAAACCGCATCGGATTGGTTGACGAAACTTCCATCGATTCAATTTGTTCTGTTACTTTCATCGAACCTAATTCTGCTCCCATTCCGGAGCCAATTTTTCCGGCGCAAATTAAAGCTGTGATAACCGGCCCCATTTCCCGGATCAATGAAACGGCAACCATTCCGGGAAGCATTGATACGGCCCCAAAATCGACCAGTACCGGGCGCGACTGTATCGTAAGTACCAACCCGATAATGGCCCCGGTGATTGAAATAAGTGGTAATGATTTGTATCCGATTTGAAAGCACTGGCGCAAAAATTCCTTAAACTCAAAGTGACGCGAAAACATCTCCTTGGTAAGGTGTGTCATAAACAGGGAGACATCGGCCACATCGGTTAAAAAGCGACTCGCCGTATCCGTTTTTTCCAGTGTTTTTTCGCTGAGTTTCGTCATCGAATGCGCTGTTGCATCACGAAGTTTCGGGATTACTTTGATGACAGGACTAAATTTTCCCATTTCAATTCTTTATTAGTGGTATTTTTCATTCCCATTGCTTTCCGGAGAGAACCGCAGTTCTTCGCCTTTTCTGCAAATCTAAAAGCAATTCCCTCGAAATGTGTTACATAACTTTTTAAACAAGTTACATGATTCACACATCCGGGAAAATGACTGAATGGCGGAATTGTGCCGGGTTCCTATTTATCCGGGGAATCGCTTTCAGCGGCTTTTGCTTTCTTTTTGAAATAACCCCGAAGTAAGAAATTGTGCTGTACAGCTTCCAGGTCTTCATCCAGTTTTTTCGAACTGCTTTCCAGATTTTTAAGCGATGTTTTTAAATATGCACCGGCTTCTTCATCGTGCAGCAATACGCCAATCGAAGTATTCGGATTGCTGCCTGCCGCTTTGAGGTTTTCGACCAGTACCGATGCCGTGTCGGCAATTTGCTGTAATTGCAAAACCGACGCTTTCACCGATTTAAAAACGACCGTATCGGTTGTCAGCTCGTTGACCAGCGTGCCTTTTTTATTCAAGCCTGAACTAAAAGTTGCGAGTGAGCTGACCAATTGCTGCGCTTTTGCCGATGCAAGCTGAAGTGAAGCCGTTGCTGCATTGATGTTTGCATATACCGACGTGTCGTTCAGTAATTTTCCGACCGTTCCTTCTCCGTTAGCCAGCTTTTTGCTGATGACCTTAAAATCGCCGGTGATGGCCAAAAGGTTTTTATTATTTTCCTGAAGCATATTGATCACGTCCTCCGAAGAAAAGGTTTTCTCTACTTCCAGAGTATCTCCATCCTGCACTTCAGCAAATTCTTCGGTGCCGTCGTAAATAACCAGTATCCGGTTTCCAATCAGCCCGTCGTTGCTTATTTTTACCTTGGCATCCTTCCGGATATATTGTTGTGCTTTTGTGGCAACATTCAAATGTACTTTCACCTGCGATTTTCCAAAAAAATCCATTTCGCTTACAGTGCCTACTTTAACTCCCGAAAACCAGACATTATTACCCGGCTGCAAACCGCTTACATCATCGAAAAGTGAAACCAATTCCATTTTTCGGTTGAAGGTTTCACGCAGGTTGCCTACAATAAGAATTGCGGCCAGAAGAAATACCAGCCCCAGAAAAACAAAAAGGCCGACGATTACTGCACGTTTATTTGGTGATTCATTCATCGTTTTTATTGTATAAAATTGTAATTAAAGAAGCCTTTTACCTGCTCGTTATCGGTTTCAAAAACCTCGTTGAAATTGCCGACTTTTAAGAATTTCCCATCAATCAGCATGGCGATCCGGTTGGCGGTATTTTTTGCACAGGTCAGGTCGTGTGTTATAATCACCGAGCTGGTGTTGTATTTCTGCTGAACTTCATTGATGAGTTCAATAATTTCGGCGCTTGTAACCGGATCGAGCCCCGAAGTAGGTTCGTCATACAACATGATTTCAGGTTTAAGAATCAGCGTGCGCGCAATGCCAATCCGTTTGCGTTGCCCGCCTGAAAGATCAGAAGGCATTTGTTCGATTTTGTTTGTTAAACCCACTGCATCCAGAACTTCGTCAACCGCAGCGTCGATTTCCTTTTTGGTCAGGTTTTTCAAATTCATGGTCAACGGAAAGGCAAGGTTCTGGTAAACGTTCATGCTGTCGTACAAAGCGCTGTTCTGAAACGAAAACCCGATTCGTAAACGCAGTGCATCAAGTTCTTTCCCGATTAACTGACTGACCTGTTTTCCCAGCACCAGCACTTCGCCTTTGTCGGGTTTCAGCAAGCCCACAATAATTTTAATCAAAACCGATTTTCCTGAACCTGATTTTCCGAGTATGGCTACATTTTCGCCTTCAAAAAGTTGAAAGTCAATTCCGTTCAAAACCGGCAACTCGTCAAACGACTTATACAATCCGGTAATGGAAATAACCGGTTTCTCTTTATTGATGATATGTTGTTTCACGTTTTCCATGGTTTGCGGTTATCTCATCCAATTGGCAATCTGGACAATAATTACTTCCTCTATAAATATCAGGAACATGGCAAGCACTACTGCCTGGTTGGCCGCTTTGCCAACGCCCCGGGTTCCTTGTGTGGCATAATATCCCTTGTACGTCCCAACGATGCCAATCGTAAATCCGTAAACAATTGTTTTGGTCACCGAGGTAATTATATCCAAAAAGCTGATGGTATTAAACGCGCTCTGGTAAAAGCTGATCAGGCTGCTGGTTTCTTCTGCGTGAACATTTAAATACGAACCATACAAGCCGACAAAACTGCAATACAATGCCAGTATCGGGATGGTTATGGTTGTGGCCAGCACGCGGGTAACAACTAAATATTTAAACGGATTGATTGCCGATACCTCCATGGCGTCAATCTGCTCGGTCACTTTCATGGAACCCAGTTCGGCGCCAATGCCCGATCCCACTTTGCCGGCACAGATAAGCGCCGTAACCAACGGGCCCAAAGCTTTTATAATGGCAATCCCGATTAAGGAAGGGAGCCACGATGACGCTCCAAAGTCTTCCAGCGGCGGACGCGATTGTTTGGTAAAAACAATACCCACAATAAACCCGGTAAGCGTAATCAGCGGCAGCGATTTTAACCCCACCTCGAAACACTGATGAATTACCTCGCGCAGGTGAAATGGCCTTTTCACTACTTCCTTAAAAAAAAGACCGGTAAATTTCCAGGCGCTGTGTACACCCAGAAAGTACCTGTCAAGCCTTCCTGAGAAGATATATTTTTTAGCAGAATGACGATTCATTAATCCTGAATTTATTGCAACCGCGAAACATAGCAAAGGTGGCTGCAACAAAAGAGAAAAGTGTTACACAGTTTTCCGTATAATTTACATGATTCACACATCGTGGCAAAAAATGCGATTTCCTTTCTTGTCCTGAAAAATATCTGAATTACAAAGAAATAAAACCAGTTTTATAAATTGTTTTGAACAGAACAGCCAAATTACCTTCCGAAAAAAAAACTATTATTATATTTGTTGTTCACGACCTTTGCCGAAAGACACGGAATGCAGAAAGTAAGACTTAATATTTTAGGATTATCCGTCAGCCAGACCCAATCGGGCGCTTATGCGTTGGTATTAACAGAAGAAAATGGCGACCGGCGTATTCCCATCATCATCGGCCCGGTTGAAGCCCAGGCGATTGCAATTCAACTGGAAGGACTAAAACCACCGCGTCCGCTTACTCATGATTTATTTAAAAACCTGGCTTCTGTTTTTGAAATAAAGATTGAAGAAGTAATTATTTACAAACTGGAAGAAGGTATTTTTTATTCGGAATTGATTTGTACAAGCGGCGAAAAACACGTTCGTATTGATTCGCGTACTTCCGATGCCGTTGCGTTGGCCCTTCGTTTTAAATGCCCGATTTATACTTCCGAAGAAATTCTGCAAAAAGCGGGTATTGTACTTGAAGACGAACAGGGTTTCGGTATCGGAAAAGAAAAGGAACATAAAAGACCCCCACGAGAAACAGAATACAAAAACTATACGATTGCCGAATTAAATGAATTACTAAAAGAGGCAATCACAAACGAGGATTACGAAAGGGCATCGACCATCCGCGACGAAATAACCAGACGTAAAAAATAGTTACTGTCGTTGTGCCATACATTTATCAAGACGAATAAAACATTGGGTTATGGGAATTAAGTACCGTCTTATTACGATGAACTTCCTGCAATTTTTTATATGGGGAGCATGGTTGATTTCTATTGGTGGTTACCTGGGTGGAACACTGCATTTTAGTGGCGTTGAGATCGGCGCTGTTTTTTCAACTCTGGGCATTGCATCCATGTTTATGCCTGCCGTGATGGGTATCATCGCCGATAAGTGGATCAATGCAGAACGGTTACTGGGGATCTGCCATTTGCTTGGAGCAGTCATGTTGCTGTGGGCATCGACAGTAAAGGACGCCAATACGTTTTTTTATGTGATGTTGCTCAATTCAATGTTTTACATGCCGACCATTGCACTGAACAGCACCGTTTCGTATATCGTTCTGGAACAAAAGGGGTACAATGTAGTGAAAGACTTCCCTCCCATCCGTGTTTGGGGAACTATCGGATTTATTCTGGCCATGTGGATTGTCGATCTTTGCGGATGGAAGTCGAGTTCCATGCAGTTGGTCTTCAGTTCAGTATCATCTGTTGCGCTAGGTATTTATGCCTTCACGATGCCTCCATGTAAACCGGAAAATTCCAACAAAAACAGAGGATTGCTTTCTACCCTCGGGCTCGATGCATTGGTGCTGTTTAAACAAAGTAAAATGGCCGTATTTTTTCTGTTCGCCATGTTTCTGGGCGCTGCCCTGCAAATTACCAATGCATTTGGCGGATCGTTTCTGGAAAGTTTCAACCTGACCCATCCCGATACTTTCGGAGTAAAACACCCGATTGTTTTGCTTTCAATTTCACAGATGTCAGAAACGCTATTCATCCTTACCATACCTTTTTTTCTGAACAAATTTGGAATTAAAAAAGTAATGATAATCGCCATCTTTGCATGGGTATTGCGTTTCGGGCTTTTCAGTTTTGGAGACCCCGGGAGTGGTCTTCCTTTGTTAATTTTGTCCATGATCATTTACGGAATGGCATTCGATTTTTTCAATATTTCGGGTTCTCTATTTGTTGAAAAAGAAGTACCATCAAATTTCAGAGCCAGCGCCCAGGGTCTTTTTATGTTGGTGACGAATGGTTTTGGCGCTACATTGGGCGGATATTGCAGCGGGCTGGTGGTGGATTACTTTACAGCAGCAAACGGTTTGCGCGACTGGCCGACTATTTGGCTTTGCTTCGCGGCGTATGCACTTGTGTTGGGACTCACATTCCCGTTTGCTTTCAAACACAAACATCTCCCGTCCGAAAGTTTATAGATAAACTGCAATTTGTTTTTTCCGCAAATGACGATCCGAAAGGGCCAAATCATCATGCGATTTTTTGGGAGAGGAATGTTGCTTGTCTGTATCAACATTCGTTGAAAACTTCCTGTTGTGGGTTCTTCTGAAAACTTTTACCTTCGGTCAGCGTTATCTAATTTTATTTAAATCTGAAGGGAACTGATTATGAGGCAATATCTCGATTTACTTGATCATGTGTTAACGAACGGCACCGAAAAACAGGATCGCACAGGCACCGGAACCATCAGTGTTTTCGGACACCAGATGCGTTTCAATCTAAGCGAAGGTTTTCCGGTGATGACGACTAAAAAGCTGCATTTGAAGTCGATTATCCACGAACTGCTATGGTTTTTGGCTGGCGACACCAATATAAAATATTTAACCGACAACGGCGTACGCATCTGGAACGAATGGGCTGATGCTGACGGTAATCTCGGACATATTTACGGCTACCAGTGGCGGTCGTGGCCGACACCCGATGGTGGTCATGTCGACCAGATCACCCAGGTGGTGAACAGCATTAAAAATAATCCTGATTCGCGCCGTCATTTGGTGAGCGCCTGGAACGTTGGAGAACTCAGTAAAATGAACCTGCCTCCCTGTCATCTTCTGTTCCAGTTCTATGTAGCCGACGGAAAACTCTCGTGCCAGTTGTATCAGCGCAGTTGCGATGTGTTTATAGGCGTTCCCTTCAACATTGCGTCGTATGCTTTACTGACCATGATGATGGCGCAGGTAACCGGCCTGCAACCCGGCGATTTTGTGTGGACAGGAGGCGATGTACATATTTACCAGAACCATCTGGAACAAGTGAAGTTGCAGTTGACCCGCGAACCGATGAAACTTCCGCAGATGAAAATTAACCCGGAAGTGAAAAGCATTTTCGATTTCAAATACAACGATTTTGAATTGGTTGGTTACGAATCGCGTCCGCACATTCCGGGGAAAGTAGCAGTATAAAATAGTTTAATAGTGAGGGCTTCACTCAAAGTGAAACCCTCACTTGCTTTAATAAAACGTATGATTCATAAAAATATCTCCATCATTGTAGCCATCGCGCAAAATTTTGCCATCGGTAAAAACAACGATTTGTTGTTTCATTTACCCACCGATTTGAAACGTTTCAAGCAAATTACCAGTGGACATGCGATGATTATGGGCCGCAACACCTTGTTGTCGTTGCCGAAATGGCCGCTGCCCAACCGCCGCCACATTGTAATTACCGACAAAACGGATGACCGGTTCGAGGGTTGCGAAGTGGTTTTTTCGATTGACGAGGCCATTGAAAAAGTAAAAAACGAAGACGAAGTTTTCATCATCGGTGGCGGTATGATTTACCGGCAATTTTTCCCGGTAGCCGGCAAATTGTATCTCACACTGGTACACAAGGATTTTGAAGCCGATACATTTTTTCCTGAAATCAATTACAGCGAATGGGAGGAACTGGCCCGCGAAGATCTTCACGATGAAAAAAACGGGTTTGATTATTCGTATCTCGATCTCAAACGGAAATAAAAATAAGCTCTTCTTTCTTGTTCGATATTTGATGCCCGATTGTACCCTTGTCCTTCGGACATCTCCCTGAATCAGGGGAGAAATTTTCAAAGGCGTTATTTCTGAAAACTGAGACTAAAAACTGTCAACTTTTTACCAGGCGATAGGCTCTTTTCCATGTTGCCGCAAATATTCATTTGCCCGGCTGAAATGTTTGTTCCCAAAGAATCCCCGGCTGGCCGAAAGCGGCGACGGATGGACCGATGTTAAAATCAGATGTTTGTCCGGATTAATGAATTCCCCTTTTTTGATGGCATACGAACCCCACAGAATAAATACAAGGTCTTCCTTTTCTTCAGCCAGTTTGCGGATGGCTGCATCGGTAAATTCTTCCCAGCCTTTGCGCTGGTGTGAACCTGCCTGATGGGCACGGACCGTCAATGTCGCGTTCAGCAAAAGTACGCCTTGCCGGGCCCAACGTTCGAGGTTTCCCGACTTTGGAATGGGCGCGCCGGTATCCAGTTGCACTTCCTTGAAGATGTTTTGCAGACTGGGCGGAAACTCGATGCCGTCGTTCACCGAAAAACAAAGCCCGTGCGCCTGTCCCGGTCCGTGGTAGGGGTCCTGCCCCAGAATTACCACCTTCACCTGATCGAACGGACACTGATCGAACGCATTAAAAATCAGTTTTCCGGGAGGGAAGATATGTTGTTTCTGGTATTCATCGCGAACAAATGAGGTCAGGTTCTTAAAATAATCCTTCTCAAATTCGTCAGATAATTGTTCTTTCCAGCTTGCTTCAATTTTTACATCCATGTCAGTTTCTTTTTCAGAATAAAAATAGGAAAACTATTGCAAAATGCCTTCCTGACTTTTCTTTATTCATCATGCAATGTTTTTTAGTTCATAAATGATTTATCCCACTCTGTATTAACAATTTATTTAGAATTTTTAAGAACATTGCAAAAACAAGTCTGTTCCGGGAACTGTTACAAATTGCGTAACCAATACAATTTTAGTCATGAGAAATCTATTATTTTTTGTGTTTTTGTTTGCAGTATCTGCTGCCCGGGCAGCTCATCCTGCTCTGAATATTGGCGAAAAAGCCAACCTCACTGAAACGAAGATGGAAAGTGTTTCAGGAATATCGGTTTCGTTAAACGACCTGAAGGGAGAAAACGGATTGGTACTCATCTTTTCATGCAATACCTGCCCGTTTGTTTTAGGCTGGGAAAACCGGTACAACGAAATTTGCAACTGGGGAAAATCGAACGGCGTTGGAATGGCCGTACTGAATTCGAATCATCAGAAACGCGATGGCGACGAATCGCTGAGCGCCATGAAGGAACATGCGCAGGCCAAAGGCTACCAGTTCCCGTATTTGCTCGACCATGAAAGTTTGCTGGCAAATGCTTTCGGCGGACAAACGACCCCGCATGTTTTTCTGTTCGACAAGAACTTTCAACTGGTTTACAAGGGAGCAATCGACGACAATTACAAGGAAGCTTCAGCAGTTAAAAACCACTACCTGAAGGATGCTATTGAACACCTTGCTGCCGGGAAGCCAATCGCCATGAGCGAAACCAAACCTGTTGGGTGCGGCATTAAACGCAAATTGGACTAGCAATCAGACAACTTTTATTATTTGTCTCAGTGCTCTGCGACATTCTCAGTGTAACTTCTCTGTGGTAAAAACAATAACATAGACGTTACACTGAGTTTATTCATTTTGGAAAATTCAGAACCAAAATTACCACCTCGAAGCAATTTACTTTTTGTATTTTAGCTTCAAATTCAATCGCATGGAAATTTTGTTTTTATTCTCCGGAGTGGCGCTTGGCGTCCTTGTTGTTTATTTTTTTCTGAAGTCGAAAAACGCCCAATCCGAAAAATTAATGCTGGCTGAAAAGTCAGAACTTGACAAGCAAAAATCGGTCGCAGAAGAGCGGGTCTCCGTTTTACAGAAAGAAAAACTGAATCTGGAAAACGAGTTAAAAGAACTTCGTCAGGGCAATGAAGAAAAAGGCCAGCGGCTGGCTCGTGCTGAGGAGGAATTTCGCAACCTCCGCGAGAAACTGCAAACCCAGAAACAGGAAATGGAGGAACTTCAGAAAAAATTCACTACCGAATTTGAAAATGTCGCCAACCGTATTTTGAAGAAAAACAGCGCTGAATTTACCGAAACCAACCAGAAAAACATCAACGATATTTTATCGCCCCTGAAGGAAAAAATTCAGCTTTTCGAAAAGAAGGTGGAAGAAACCTACGAAAAGGGACTGAAAGACCAGACGGATCTGAAAGCCGAACTGAAGAAGCTGCAAGACCTGAACCTGAAAATCAGCGACGACGCCAATAACCTGACCAAAGCGCTGAAAGGCGATGTGAAAAAGCAGGGCAACTGGGGCGAGGTAATTCTGGAACGAATCCTCGAACGTTCCGGACTAATGGAAGGCCGCGAATATGAAAAGCAGGAAAGCGTTATTTCGGAGGACAGTAAACGCTTCCAGCCCGACATTGTGATTCATTTGCCGGAGAATAAACACATCATTGTCGACTCGAAAGTATCGCTGGTAGCCTACGAACGACTGGTGAACGCAACCGATGAAGACCGTCGCCAGGTGTATGTAAAAGAGCATTTACTCAGCCTGAAAACACATATCAGAGGACTGAGCGAAAAGCATTATCAAAACTCGCCGAATTTTAACAGTCCTGATTTTGTGTTGCTGTTCATCCCGATCGAATCATCATTCAGTATTGCCATTCAGGAAGATCAGGAATTATTTTCGTATGCATGGGACAACAAGGTGGTGATCGTCAGCCCATCAACGCTGCTGGCGACGTTGCGCACCATTGCATCCATCTGGCAACAGGAAAACCAAACCCGCAATGCGCTTGAAATTGCACGTCAGGGCGGCGCGTTGTACGATAAGTTTGTCGGTTTTGTCGACGACCTTGAAACGATTGGCAAAAACCTCGATACTACCCGCAAAAATTACGATTCTGCTTACAATAAACTGAAAGATGGCCGCGGCAACCTGATCCGTTCGGCTGAAAAGCTTCGGGAACTCGGGGCCAAAACCAGCAAAGAATTGCCGCAAGGGTTAGCTGAAGAATAGAAAGCCCCTCTTCCAACCTCTCCCCAAAGGAGAGAGGCGATTGGCATTGCGTTGTTTTATTGTCCGGTACAATTAATTATTGCAACTTTTCGTCTTAAAAATTATTTCATTGAAATTGACAAGACTTCAGAGAGGCTGCATGTTTATAGAAAAATAGTTTGCAAAATAAAAATGCACCCCGGAGAGTGCATCGTATGTGGTTTAAATTTCAGTATGAAAATGATTAATGACTAGCTTGCCTTTAATCGTTGCAGGTTGCCCGTATCGATTTTTAATTTGGCATATTCCAAATTGATTTTCAAATCTTTTATACCGTCGCTCGGGCTATCGAACATGGCATCGACCATGATGCTTTCGCAGATCGACCGCAACCCGCGGGCTCCCAACTTGAATTCAATGGCCTTGTCAACAATAAACTGGAGTGCGTCTTCATCAAACGACAATTCAATATCATCGAGCTTGAACAATTTAATGTATTGTTTGATCAGCGAATTTTTCGGTTCGGTGAGAATGCTCCGAAGGGTTTCCCTGTCGAGTGGCTCCAGATATGTGAGTACCGGCATACGTCCAATAATTTCAGGAATCAGACCAAATGATTTCAAGTCCTGTGGGGAAATATACTGAAGCATGTTGTTGCGATCGAGATGATCGGCATTTTTTTGCGCCCCGTAACCAACCACTTTCGTATTCAGCCGCTGGGCAATCTTTTTCTCGATACCATCGAAAGCGCCGCCACAAATGAAAAGTATATTTTTGGTGTTCACCGGGATCATCTTTTGTTCAGGATGTTTACGGCCTCCCTGCGGGGGTACGTTGACAACCGATCCTTCGAGCAATTTCAGCAGACCTTGTTGAACGCCTTCGCCCGACACATCGCGGGTGATGGACGGATTATCGCCTTTGCGGGCAATTTTGTCAATCTCGTCGATGAACACAATCCCCTTTTCGGCGGCTTCCACATTGTAGTCGGCGGCCTGCAACAAGCGGGTCAGCAAACTTTCGATGTCTTCGCCCACATAACCGGCTTCAGTTAAAACCGTAGCGTCAACAATGGTAAACGGCACATGCAGCATTTTGGCAATGGTGCGGGCCAGCAACGTTTTGCCGGTTCCTGTTTCTCCTACCAGAACAATATTTGATTTTTCAATTTCCGTTTCGTCATCCTGAACCTTCTGTCCCAGACGTTTGTAATGGTTGTAAACCGCTACCGACAAGATTTTTTTTGCCTGATCCTGCCCAATTACATATTGGTCGAGGAATTCTTTAATTTCTTTTGGCTTCAGCAATTTAATGCCGCTCATGTCGAAGTTGTCTTCTTTCTTGAATTCTTCTTCAACAATGGCATACGCCTGTTCTATACAACGGTCACAGATATGCCCGTCCATCCCTGCAATCAGGAGGTTAACCTCTTTTTTCTCTCTGCCGCAAAACGAACATTTATCCATAATTCAGTCCCTTTTTTATTTCCCGTTTCGTATCAAAATTTCGTCGATCATTCCGTAATCTCTGGCTTCTTCCGAAGTCATCCAGTAGTCGCGATCCGAATCTTTTTCCACTTTTTCGTATGGGTTGTCCGAATGTCTGGCAATAATTTCGTACAACTCTCTTTTCAGTTTCGAAATTTCGCGGGCCGTAATTTCAATATCCGAAGCCTGTCCCTGAGCGCCTCCCATCGGCTGATGAATCATTACCCGCGAGTGTTTCAGGGCCGAACGTTTGCCCTTGGTTCCGGCGGTTAGCAACACCGCGCCCATTGAAGCAGCCATTCCTGTACAAATAGTAGCAATATCGGGAGAAATGTATTGCATGGTGTCGTAAATGCCCAACCCGGCATGTACCGAACCTCCCGGCGTATTAAAATAAATCTGAATGTCTTTCGTCGGATCGGTTGACTCAAGAAACAGCAACTGTGCCTGTAATATATTGGCAATGTAATCGTCGATCGGGGTGCCCAGAAAAATAATCCGGTCCATCATCAAACGTGAGAAAACGTCCATCGAAGCAACATTTAACTGGCGTTCTTCAATAATGTAAGGCGTTAAACTGTTGGTAAATATCGATGTGTAATTGTGCATCTTCAAACTGCTGATGCCCAGGTGCCCGGTGGCATATTTTTGAAATTCTTTTCCGTCGTTCATCTGTTTTCCTGTTTTAAATGAAAAAAACTTTGTAAACCCGGCTGAACGTCCAACGATTGCGAAGAACAAATTTTCGCCGGGGCTTACAAAGTTAAAATAAATATGCTTTAACCTTTCGGCTAATGGCTATTTTTCAAGTAGTTTATTGAATTCTTCCTGACTGACTTCCCTGATATCGACGTTTACTTTCGATTTAATTACATCCAGTAATTTATCTTCCTGTACTTTATTGAAAACCCTGCGTTTGTCTTCTTCCTTGGAAAGTATCTGTCCTGCATAATTTTCAAGATATTCGTCGGGGACGTTATTCATGCCGTATTGACGAAATTGCATTTTCGCCATTTCTTTGGCCATTGCGTTCAAGTCTTCTTCCTTTATTACGACTTCGTTTTCCTTGATCAGCTTGTCTTTAATCAACTGCCATTTCAGGTCGACGATGAAATGATCGTAATCGTTATCAATTTGTTCCTTGGTTAATTCTTTATTCGTGGCAACCAACCAGCGTTTCAGGAAATCGTCGGGTAATTCCATTTTGGTTTTTTCAACCAGCATGTCGCGTGTGTCGATGGCAAACTTATAGTCGCTCGAATATTTCAGGCTGTCTTCAATGTCGCTTTTAATGCTGGCTTTGAATTCTTCTTCGGTTTTTACTTCAGTATCGTCGCCCAGTACTTTTTTAAACAGCTCTTCGTTGAGTTCTGCTTTTTTGAAACGCAAAATTTCAATAATTGTAAATTTAAAATTGCCTTCAATTTTTTCAGCTTCTTCGTGGCTGATGTTAAGCATGTGCCCTACTTCGTGCTTGCTTTCAAAGGTTTTTACCGGATCGAAAACAATCACATCGTCATTCTTCTTACCTATAAATTCGTTCTGAACTGCATTATCTTTCATCAGGTCAACAGCAATAACCACTTTTTCAGCTTTAATTCCGCCTTCCAGTTCGTTTCCGTCGGCATCCAGTTGTATGAAATTACCGCGAATGGTATCGTTTTCTTCAACGGTCTCAACCGGTATATTTTCTCCGAAACGGCCGGTATACGCGTCGATTTGTTTCTGAATGGTATCGCTATCGGCGGTGATCGCGTAATATGGATATTTGCTGCGTTTATCGAGTTTTACTTCAATTTCAGGAGCAATACCGATGTCGAATACGAAATTGAAATTTTCAGCAGTGTCCCAGTCAATTTCTTCCTGCTTTTCTTCGTTTGGAAGCGGATCGCCTAAAATATTCAGTTTTTCATCTACGATGTATTTCGAAAGGTTATTTGAAAGAAGCTTGTTCACTTCGTCAACTAATATTGCCTTGCCATACATTTTTTTGATCAAGCCGGCCGGCACTTTCCCCGGACGGAAACCCGGCATATTTGCCTTTTTGCGGTAATCTCTCAAAACGTCGTTTACTGTTGCTTCGTAATCGCTTTTTTCAATCGATACGTTGATGATCGCATTTAATTCGCCGATGTTTTCTCTTGTAATATTCATACTTTCCGACTTAATTTTATTGGAACCCAGTGAGGAAAAGACGATTTTGCTATTTCCCTGTTCCTGAAACCTGTTGTCATAAATTAATAAAAACCGTATGCTTCTCCGGTTTGGTTCAGCTACACGGTTGTTTGTTTTTGTTGTGCGGACGAAGGGACTCGAACCCCCACGCCGTAAGGCACCAGATCCTAAGTCTGGCACGTCTACCAATTCCGCCACGCCCGCCAAATGCGGCGCAAATATAAACCATTATTTCCAAACGGCCAAACCAGTATTAAAAAAGAAATTTATTGAAAATTACGAAGACGAAGAAATTATTGAAACCCCGGTAACCATTTGTCAATTAACCAATTTAACTATTCCTTTACATTGTCCTCCGGAGAAAAACAGAAGCTCGAAAGAATGTTATAAATTGGTTCTATCTCAATTCGAAATTTTGCCCCAGGTAAACGCGGCGTACATCTTCGTCGTTGGCCAGTTCTTCGGCAGTTCCGGCTTTCATGATCGAGCCTTCAAATAAAAGATACGAACGGTCGGTGATAGTCAATGTTTCGTGGACGTTGTGGTCGGTGATCAGCACACCGATATTTTTTTCCTTCAGCTTCATGACAATTTGCTGAATATCTTCAACTGCAATCGGGTCAACGCCTGCAAACGGTTCGTCGAGCAAAATAAATTTCGGGTCGATGGCCAGCGCGCGGGCAATCTCAGTACGGCGGCGTTCGCCTCCCGAAAGCTGGTATCCTTTACTTTTACGGATGTGCTGCAACCCAAATTCGGTGAGCAGGCTTTCTACTTTTTCTTTCTGATATTCTTTGCTGTAATCGGTCATTTCGAGCACGGCCCACAGGTTATCTTCAATACTCATTTTCCGAAAAACAGAAGCTTCCTGCGACAGGTAGCCAATGCCTTTCTGAGCCCTGCGATAAACCGGCAGTTTGGTAATTTCTTCATCATCGATAAAAATTTTGCCTTCCAACGGTTTTATCAATCCTACGATCATGTAAAACGAAGTGGTTTTCCCTGCGCCGTTTGGACCCAGCAACCCCACAATTTCGCCTTGGTTAACTTCAAACGAAACCCCTTTTACAACCGTTCTTTTCCGGTATCTCTTAACAATATTTTCGGCCCGTAGTTTCATTTTCTGAAAAATTAACTGGCTGCCATTTCTCGTTCAGCCCGTTTAACTACATGTTTCGAAACAACGATGCTGACTTCATATAAGATAACCAAAGGGATACAAACCAATACCTGGCTAAAAATATCGGGAGGTGTTATGATCGCGGCAAGTATTAATAATACAATGTAAGCATGCTTCCGGTATTTTCTCAGGAACTCAGGAGAAATCAGCCCGACTTTACTTAGAAAGAATATAAAGATCGGCAACTCGAAAACCACCCCGCTTGCCAAACAAATTGAAGCAACTGTACTGATATATGAAATCATATAAATTTGATTGGTCACCTCGGCGCTTACCGAATAGGACCCCAAAAAGTCAATAGAAAGAGGCACAATCAGGTAGTACCCAAATAAAACGCCCATGACAAATAATACCGACATGTAGAAAGCAGCGCCACGGGCATGTTTTCTTTCGTTATCATAAAGGGCTGGTTTCATGAAACTCCAGAATTCGTAGATCACGTAAGGAGAAGCAACAATCAAACCGGTAATCAGGGAAATTGTCATATCTGCCGAAAATTGTCCTGACATTGAGATACTGATCAGGCTTAAAGGTGTTGTGTTGATCCTCAACGACTCCATTCCAAAATAGTCAGCAGCTATTGCAAACATACGGTTGGTCCAGAAATCAACGCTTCTGGGTTTTAATATGATCGCATCGAAAATAAAATCACTGAAAATGAAAGCTAAAATAGCAAAAACCAAGATGGCAGCAAACGATCTGACGATATGCCAGCGCAATACTTCCAGATGTTCAAGAAACGACATTTCTGCTTCCTTGCCCTTACTTCTTTTTCGCTTTTTGGTGCTTTGTTGTTCTTTGTTCGTTTCTTCGCTCATTCTAAAAAGAAAAATAATGAAGGATTCATTTTTTCAAAAATTCCCGACAAATATAAGTTTTATTGGTGATTTGGTATCTTAAATTTTTTTAAATCAATTTAAAGAGAGTTTAAAACGGGAAAAATGATTAGAATTTCATTGATAATTTACTTACCTTCGAGATTGCGAAAAAGCGAACGTGAAAGATTATTGGTTATTTATTTCGATTTTACATGGGAAGAGAAATTACATTAACAGAGCATTTGCAAAAATACTTTGGATTTGATCGGTTTAAAGGCCAGCAGGAGCAAGTAATACGAAGCGTACTCGATGGGAACGATACGTTTGTATTGATGCCGACAGGGGGTGGTAAATCACTTTGCTACCAATTGCCCGCACTTTTGATGGAAGGGACAGCCATCATTATTTCTCCGCTTATCGCCTTAATGAAAAATCAGGTCGACTCAATTCGCAGCTTTGGTACGGAAGACGGCATTGCCCATTTTCTGAATTCATCGCTGAACAAGGCAGCCATACAACAAGTTAAGGACGATGTGACGAGCGGAAAAACCAAGCTTCTCTATGTGGCGCCGGAGAGTCTTACGAAACAGGAAAATGTAGATTTTCTGAAAGGTTTAAAAATTTCGTTTTATGCAATCGACGAGGCTCATTGCATTTCCGAATGGGGTCACGACTTTCGTCCTGAATACCGGCGGATCAGACCCATAGTTTCTGAAATAGGAAAAGCTCCGATTGTTGCATTAACAGCTACCGCTACGGCCAAAGTTCAGCACGATATTCAAAAAAACCTCGGTATGCAGGATGCACAGGTATTCAAGGCATCGTTTAACAGGGCAAACCTGTACTACGAAATTCGCCCGAAAGTCAAACCTGAAGCTCAGATCATCCGGTTCATCAAAGAGAACGCCGGAAAATCGGGGATTATTTATTGCCTGAGCCGAAAAAAAGTGGAAGAACTGGCCGAAGCGCTCCGGGTAAACGACATCAAGGCATTGGCCTACCATGCTGGCATGGATTCGGCAACACGTTCAGGAAATCAGGATAAATTTTTGATGGAAGAAGTGGATGTTATTGTGGCGACCATTGCTTTCGGAATGGGTATCGACAAGCCTGACGTGCGTTTTGTGATTCATTACGATATCCCGAAAAGTCTGGAAGGTTATTACCAGGAGACCGGACGCGCCGGACGCGACGGAGGCGAAGGAAAGTGCATCACATTTTATGCCCACAAAGACATTCAGAAACTTGAAAAATTCATGCAGGGCAAACCGGTGGCCGAACAGGAGATCGGTCGTCAACTCCTGCTCGATACGGCTTCGTATGCCGAATCGGCCATCTGCCGGAGAATTATTCTGCTGAATTATTTTGGAGAAACGCTCAAGGAACCGTGTGGTAATTGCGACAATTGCCTGAATCCCAAAGAACAGGTGGAATCAAAAGATGAAATCTGCCGGGCGTTGAATGCAATTATCGAAGTAAAGGAAAAATACAAAGCCGAGCATATTTCTGATATTTTAGTCGGCAAAAAGTCGGCCGCAGTGAAATCGTTCAAGCATTACCAGCTCAAGGCGTTTGGCTCGGGCAACGACCATGGCGAAAAATTCTGGAATGCCGTATTTCGCCAGAGCATGGTGAAAGGATTGATCTCAAAAGATATTGAAAACTACGGATTGCTGAAGATGACCGATGCCGGGCACGAATTTCTGAAGCACCCGCGCGATTTCATGCTGGTACGCAATCACGATTACGATATACGGGACGAAGATATTTCTGCCAGTGGGGCTCCTGCCGGAGGATCGGACGGTGATCCGGAACTGTTTGCCATGCTGAAAGATCTGCGGAAACAAGTTGCAAAAAGATACAACCTGCCTCCATTCGTTATTTTTCAGGATCCATCGCTTTCCGATATGTCGCTGCAATACCCGGTTTCGCTTGAAGAACTGAAGTTTATACAGGGTGTCGGCGAAGGAAAAGCAAAACGCTACGGAAAAGAATTCGTGGAACTGATCAAACGGTATGTTGAGGAAAACGATATTGAACGTCCGCAGGACATGGTGGTTCGTACCGTAGCCAACAAATCGAAGATGAAAGTTTACATCATTCAAAGCATCGACCGGATGCTTGCACTCGACGACATTGCTGAAGCACAGGGAATCGAAATGAAAGACCTGATCTCGGAAATCGAGGTGATCGTAAATTCAGGTACCAAAATCAATATCGACTATTACATCAACGACATTTTGGATGAAGACCATCAGGAAGAAATATTTGATTATTTCCGGAATGCCAAAACCGATTCCATTTCAGATGCACTGAAAGAACTCGGTGAAGACGATTATTCCGAAGACGATATCCGCTTGGTGCGGATAAAGTTTCTGTCGGAAATGGGGAATTAAAATTAAGCGAGATATATCCAAATAAAGAGGCTGTCCAAAAAGTCTGGGATCGAGTCATCCCGAACTTGTTTCGGGATCTCATCTTTCTAATAATCAGACCCTGAAAAAAGTTCAGGGTGACGCGAATTGCGTATTTTAGAACTTTTTGGACAGCCTCTTTTTGTTCGAGATATTACTTTTTATAAAATGGTAAGACAAAATACGAATAGATAGCACAACCCACACAAATTGCAAATGCAAATTCAAGGGTCGCAAAAAATACCAGTACCCCTGCAACGACAAGGGCTGCGAGTTTCAAGTTCAGAATAAAAAGCAGGCTTATTACAGTGGTCATAACAAATCCGAGACGGGCCGCAAAAATTTTGGGCGCTTTATCGATAGACTTTGCCGGTAATTGTAAGGCATTGCTCAACCCAACACTCATGTAACTGATAGGCGAATATTTTAATCTGGTAAAAGCGCGCATGAAAAAATCGGCCATCAGAAAAATCAAAAACACGGGTGATTTACTGACGAATGCCAAAACAACGGTAACAATGGCAAAAAGGGCATTCAATCGTGTTACCTGTTCGTTGATCCGCTCATCGGAGATCGGGCATAAAATGTTCTTCATGTCGCAACGTTTTTATATTATAAAGGACAAATATATCTTTTATTTTTTGTTTGTTTGGACACATTCCTGTCAATACATCCCTGAGTTAATTATTATTTAAGATTTGACGGGCATCAGACAGTAAAAACAGATAATCTGAAACGGCTGCAATTCAAAAAAAGATCACTATTCGAAAAAGGCGAAATCAAATCATATTTTTACCTTTATGCTCTTTTAAATTTCAGGCATGTTTTGCTGATGCTTTTAAAGACGACACAATGAGCAACATTTTTAAATTTATTACCCGCCTCCTTCTTTTCATTGCCTTTCCACTATTTACAAACAGTCAGGATTTAGTCGGTTTTTTAAATTCACAGGCTGAAATAAAGAACGTCACCCGGATCGAAAGCAACGAATTTTTTCAGGCTGCTTATGAAATTATGATCCGCCAGCCCTTGAACCATAAAGATACCACCGATGGATTTTTCCTTCAGCGGGTAGTTGTTGCCGACAAGGGGATTGAAAACCCTGTGGTTGTTATCACAGAAGGATACAATGCCAATTATGCAGTAAAATCTGATTACATCAATGAACTCAGCCCGATGCTTGATGCGAACCAGATTTGCATCGAACACCGCTATTTCGGGAAGTCGGTTCCCGAACCATTGAACTGGAACTACCTGACGGTGGAAAACGCAGCAACCGATCAACACCGGGTTATTCAGCTTTTGAGGAAATATTATTCATCGAAGTGGATCAGTACAGGAATCAGCAAAGGCGGGCAAACGGCTATGTCGCACCGTAGTTTTTTTCCTGAAGATGTAGATGTAACAGTGGCTTATGTCGGTCCTGTAAATTTTGCTGTTGAAGATGGACGGCACGAACCATTCATTGCAAAAAAAGCCGGTACTGCCAGCGAACGGAAAGCCGTCTGTAATTTCCAAAAAGAAGCGTTGAAACGCAAAACACAAATGCTGTCCCTGTTGAAAGAGTTTTCAGAAGAAAAAAAATACACCTATAAAATGCCATTGGACAAAGTCTTCGATTTTTGCGTACTCGAATATTCTTTTTCCTTCTGGCAATGGGGTAATCAGGTGAAAGAAATACCGGCAGTAACGGCTACCGACAGGGAAATCTTCGATCACCTGATGAAAGTGGCTTCTTCTGATTATTTTTCAGAAGAAGGGATTGCACCAACCCTTCCGTTTTTTGTACAGGCTGCGTGTGAACTGGGATACTATGGTTATGATACTAAAAAATTCAGGAACTACTTATCGATACCCAGCGCCCGGAACTATTTGGCAAACATTTTCCTTCCTGAAGGCATGAACCCGGTTTTTAACCCGGCAACCATGGAAAATCTGCATCAGTTTATTCATACAACCAATGAGAAAATGATGTTTATATATGGCAAAAATGATCCGTGGACCGCTTCGGGAGCTATTGTTCCGAAGAAAGATAACCTGGTAAAAATGGTACTGGAAGGAGGCGCCCACCGGACCCGGATCAATTCGTTTTCGGAAGAACAGAAGTTAAAATTGATTGAAATATTGAAAGGCTGGATTAAATAGATATAATTTTTGTTGCTTTTTTGCCCAAACCAGTGAAAAATGATGGACTCTTTTATTAAAAAGGAAGCAAATACTCTATTTAAAAACATGTTTTTTAAGCAATACACTGACTAACAGTATTTTGTTTTTTAAGCATGAAAAACAAAAATTGTGTAAGATTGTTAAAAGTTGTTAAATTTACGCTTAACCAATCAAAACGAATTTATACGTATGGCTAACTCATCGCTGGAAAGAAGAACTTTCCTGAAAATGCTTGGCGCCGGAATTGGGGCAACCCTGGTTCCATTTCCAATGGCCGCGATGTCTTCGGACACTACCAATGGTTTTAGCCTTTTAAATTTCAGGCTGGGAAAACCCGAATGGATACTACATAAAGACGGAACTTTTGATTTGATTGCCGGAAATATCCGGTTGCGAAAATGCAGACCTTCGATTGACGGACAGGCCGTTTTTGCACGAAATACTTTCATGGGCGATTCGCCAAAAGGGAAACGTATCATTTACGAATTAGACAACGGCTATATCATGCTCGACCTGAAAATACATTCAGGCTCGGTGTCGATTGGCGCTGAAATCAGTGGGGTGCAGACTGCGCCACACCTGTTTTGCCCGATCGGAGAAGCTGAAATAACCGGGGTTGAAAGTTACTTTAAACAAGGTCTGGGTTCAGGAGGGCAAAGTGGTGTTTACAGCTACCCAAACCCCAGCAGCCAGAATTGGGGCAATCAGGCCGGGGAACAAACCTGGTCGTACGACAGTTATATGGTTTCCGGGTTGGTTGCTTCGAACGGCGACACCATGGCAATCGGAGCTTACGAACACGAAAATTTCCTGCAGCGAAGTACATTTTACAGCCGGTCACACCGGTGGGGGTTGAAAGATCGCGATCCGGGTCACGAAACCTATTTCTTTGAAGCCGGTTACCTGACCGAGAATATTCCGCTTGCCGACGATTTTCTGAAATTACCTGATATTTACGTGTTCTACGGGAATCAGCCTTTTGATACACTGCAACATCTGGCATGGAATATTTCGGAACAAAACGTGGCTCGCCGCGACACCAACACCAGCTATCACTGGTGTTCAAAATACGAATTTCATAAAGAATTTAGTTACAGTCATTTGCTCACCGAATTGGAGGCCCTCGATAAAATTGACCCAAAACTTCCGTTGCAAACCTTGCAAATTGACGATTGTTACTGTGTGCATGGCGACTGGCTTGATGTCAACGAAAACTGGCCAGAAGGATTGGAAGTTGCAGCCCGGCAGATCTTCCAGCGAAGATTTCAGGCAGGTATCTGGATTGCACCTTTCAAGGTTGACGAAAACAGCAAATTATTCAAACACCATAAAGATTGGCTCAATAAAAATCTGAACGACGAATTGATTATTGAAGAAGACGGCCCGCAAGGGAAACAATATTCGCTGGACCCCAGCCACCCGGAAGTACAAAAATATCTTCGCAAGGTATTCAGGACCTACCGTCGCATGGGCTTCATCTTCTTCAAGATCGATTACCTGGATTGGGGCTTGAAAAATGCTGCATCTGTAAAACGTTTTGTCCCCGGAAAAACTTCCGTTCAAGCGTTCATTGAAGTGATCCGACTGATCAGGGAAGAAATCGGGGCCGGCAGTTTCCTGCTTGCTTCCCGTTCGCCTTATGCCCCGATGATCGGGTATGTCGACGCCATGCGTGTTTCGAATGACGTGGAAGATGGCTGGACTGAAGGAGGGGTTGTAAATTCACTTCAGGAAAGTTATTATACCCAATACCTTAATAACGTACTTTGGCAAAACGATCCTGATGTTTTGTTTTTGCGTAACGAAAATATAAAACTAGACAAAACGGAACGCGAAAGCCTCACGCTGTGGAACAGCATTCTTGGCGGGTCGATCAGTACTTCCGACCGGTTCTCGGCATGGAACGATGAGCAACTGCTTTTCTGGAGGTTTTTACAACCACAAAAGAGGCCGCAGAGCGCCGTTTTCCCGTATTGGCCCAACCTGAAATCGTGCAAAGTGGCCGTACGCCGCTATAAAAAATACAAAGGATGGGGACTTTTGATTTTCAATGATTCGGAACAGGAAATCAGTGAAAGTTTCTCTATTAACGATGTATGCGGACATAATTCGAGTTGGGTGTATTTATGGAACCCCGGGAGTAGTGTTGGCCTTGGTAAACTGCGCGACATAAACCTCACGCTGAAGAAACATGAAGCCAAATTGCTGTTTCTTTCCGACAACAACGAAAATCCGCCGGAAGAAATGACTTTGAGTGGGGTTGAAATGAGTAGCGAAAATTATTTCGACGTTTGAGTCTCTCAAAAAACCAATTCAATATACTAGTCTTGTTCCACTTTCTTCGCGGGGAGTGGAATTTTTTTGTTCGGGTTTAACCCCGGTTGATGAAAATTATAATTGGCGGGTTGGTTACATTTGTATAAATTCACGACATCAAATGATTTGACAAATGGACTATCCAAAACTTTCTATCGATACACCTATCGGGTTAATCAACCAGTTTGCAAAAAATACATTGGTTGACACTCTTGGAATTATTTTTACAGAAGTGGGCGTCGATTTTGTAAAAGCGACCATGCCTGTCGACCAGCGAACGTTTCGTCCGGGCGGCATGTTACACGGCGGTGCCAGTATTGCACTGGCCGAATCGGTTGCCGGTCTGGGCAGTATGTTGCTGGTCGACATGAACAAATACGATTCCCGTGGCATCCAGATCAGCGCCAATCACACGGGAAGCATTTCAGAAGGAATGGTGTTTGCAACTGCAAAAATCGTTCATGCCGGAAACCAAACCCATGTCTGGGATGTTCGGATAGAAGATAAAAACGGTCGGCTCATTTCCGTGGAAAGGGTCACCAATATGATTATTGAAAGGAATGGCAAATAAGAAATATTCAAATTTAATCGACCAGCTTCTGGATAAAAACATTGCTTTTGCAGCCTGGTTTTTCCCGGGCGAGGCAGATGCCGGATTGCTGGCCGCAAATCCTGAAGATGTTGTTTTTTTAAAGCAGTTCAACCAGTTGAACGGCGAAAAAGGTTTTGTTTTTGCACCTTTCCGTATCACTGAAACAAGTCCTGTTATTTTGCTGAAACCCGGATTTCTGGCCGTAAATATTCAGGAAATTGACAAGTTGGATATAACCAAACTTCGCCCGTTTAAGGTTGAGAATGAACAGAAAAAACCATACCTGTTTCTGTCAAAAGAAGAATATCTTAATATCATTGAAAATACAGTTTCTGAAATAAGGAACGGTGCATTATCAAAAGTCATTATTTCGCGCCGTATTCCGGTTTCCCGGGAAGATAATTTGCTGGGCGAAACTTTTCTGAAGCTAAAAGCACAGACGCCCAATGCTTTCTGTTATCTGGTCAACTTACCAGCGGCCGGAACCTGGATGGGAGCCACTCCGGAAATATTGCTGCGATCGGAAGGAGATAACTATGAAACCGTTTCGCTGGCAGGCACACAGGTCCGTCATGCTGATTCTGATTATGCCTGGCACACCAAAGATATTGAAGAACAGGCTTTTGTTTCGCGCTACATGCTCGATGTTTTTCACCGGTTCAACATCGACCGGTACAAAACGAAAGGCCCCGACACGATGGAGAGCGGTAAAGTTGCCCATCTTACCACTTCGTTTTATTTTCAAGCCGAAAAAATTAACCATTGTTTGGGCGATTTCATTGCCGATTTGCACCCGACCCCCGCCGTTTGCGGATTACCAAAAGATTTGGCCGACGATTTTATCCGTCTTCATGAAAAACACCACCGAAAATATTACACCGGCTACCTTGGCCCCTGGCGATTGAATAATGAAGTCAGGCTTTTCGTAAATTTGCGTTGCATGGAGGTATTGCCCGAACAGTTTGTTTTGTACGTCGGAGGCGGCATCACGGCCAAATCGGTGCCTGAACAGGAATGGGAAGAAACCATTCAGAAAGCCCGGACATTACTTTCAGTTCTTCAAACCGAGACAGAATGATTTCAGATAAAAAACACATACAACAACTGGCGGCCCTGCTACTGAAAAAGGGAATTACCGATATTGTAATTTCTCCCGGAAGCCGCAACGCCCCGATGATTAACACCTTTGCCGGGAGGCTGGAATTTAACTGCCGTAATGTGGTGGACGAACGTAGTGGCGCTTATTTTGCGCTTGGACTGGCGCTCGAAAAACAAAATCCGGTGGCGCTGGTTTGCAGCTCGGGAACAGCTACATTAAATTATGCGCCTGCTGTTGCCGAAGCATTTTACCAAAATGTTCCGCTGGTTTTGCTCACCGCCGACCGTCCTGAATATTGGATCGATCAGGCCGAAAATCAATGCATCCGGCAGGAAAATATTTACAGCAATTTCAGCAAGAAGAATTTTACCTTGCCTTTGGGAGAAAGCGAAAAGGAATTGTGGTTTGCAGCCCGTTCCATCAACGAGTGCTTGAATGCTGCGGTTACCGGAACGCCCGGCCCGGTTCATATCAATATCCCGTTGGAAGAGCCTCTGCATAACTTTTTGGAAGCCGAATTGCCCGATGTAAAACTGATTGAAACGGCTGAAACGGAATCAGTTCTTACTGAAACGGAACTTGAAAAACTGGCCGGAGAAATTCAGCAGGCAAAGAAAATATTGATGTTGGCCGGACAGCAAAATCCCAATCCGGGATTGGAAAACAGTTTGGCCGCATTTTGCGGAAAAGCAGGGGCCGCTGTTTTAACCGAACACCTGTCGAACCTTTCCGATACGCAGTTTTGCAATAGTGTTGATTTGCTGATGTCTGCCATTCTGAATGACCGGATCGAAGATTTTCAGCCTGATTTACTGATTAGTTTTGGCGGAACCTTGGTTTCAAAATCCGTCAAACAATTTCTTCGGAAATACAAACCTGCGCAACATTGGCACCTGAGCCTTTCCGGGGAACATTTCGACACCTATCAGTCGCTCACTAAAGTTGTGAACATGGATACGGCTGATTTCTTTGATGCGCTTTCTGAAAAACTTCAGAAAAAAGATAATGGTTTTCAGCGACTCTGGAAAAACAAAGAAATGCAGGTAAATCAACTTCGGGATGCATTTATTGCAGAAACTGAATTTTGCGACCTGAAAGTTTTTGGGCAGTTGGCAAGTTCTATTCCTGAGAATTCGGTAGTTCATTTGGGGAACAGTTCGCCGGTTCGATATACGATGATTTGTCCGCCGGTAAAAAACGCGATGTATTTTGGCAACCGTGGAACCAGCGGTATCGATGGTTGTCTTTCAACCGCTGTCGGGTTTGCCAGCGATTCTGAAAAAATAAATACGGTAATTGTGGGCGATCTGTCGTTTTTCTACGATTCGAATGCGCTTTGGAACAAATACCTGGGAGCCAACCTGCGGATCATCGTCATTCACAATGGCGGTGGAAATATTTTCAGCATGATTAAAGGGCCGGGCGAATCGCCTGTTTTCAACGAACATTTTTTTGCTGAAAACACCCGAAAAGCCGAAGCGCTGGCAAAAGCGTTTGACCTGAATTATTTCAGTGCAACCAGTGCAACCGAACTGATTTCAGCGCTAACCGAATTTTATTCGCCGCTTCACGAAAAACCAGTATTGCTCGAAATTTTTACCTATGCGGAAACCAATACCCGGGTATTTCGGGAATTGTTTAAATGCATGAAATAGCAATTTCGTCCCGAAGGGACAGCTTATTTCAGCCCAATGGCAACGCCTTGGGATAATATGGAAACCGACCGTTGTTTTCGCCCTGTAAGGGCAGTTTAATAAAGCAGAATATGGCACAATCATTATCAAAATTGTACATACACCTTATCTATCATGTTAATTATCCATTCGTCCCGATACTTGATAAAGACAAATCTGATTTATATGCCTATATCGGTTCAATCATTAAAGACAACGAATCAATACCAATCATTATAAACGGAACCGAAGATCACATCCACATCCTATGCGTCATGTCAAAAAACATCGCGCTTGCCAAGTTGACGGAAGAAATAAAACGTCACAGCAGCAGATGGGTAAAAACTCGTGGAACGCATTACAAACAATTTGCATGGCAGGGAGGATACGCTGGTTTTTCAGTTAGCCAATCGCTGCATGACAAAACCAAGGGATATATTCAAAATCAGGAAGAACATCATAAAAAGATGACATTTAAAGAAGAACTAATTGCGTTTTTGAAAGAATATGGAATTGATTATGATGAACGATATTTGTGGACTGATTAAGTTGCCCTTTCAGGGCGCAATGGGAATACCTATTTTAGTAACCCAAGGCGATGCCATTGGGCTGAAATAAATTGTGCTTTCAGCCTGCAAAACGACAAACGACAATGCTGATAAAATCTTGAGAAATAAATAATTTTGCAAACCATACACATAAAAAATACACATGACAGAAATAAAATACGTTCACGGATATTCAACCCGCGAAGCCACGAGGCTGAACGATCAGGCTGATACGTTAGACGATATTATTCACAACGATTCATTATTCGCAGAAGACAGTCTTGTCCTCGAAGCCGGTTGCGGAGTCGGTGCACAAACCAAAATAATTGCCACCAAAAATCTCCGGACAAATTTCATCTCAGTCGATATTTCGGAAGAATCGGTTAATCAGGCACGTGCCTCCATTGGGGAGATGGGCATTAAAAATGTCGAATTCCGGCAAGCCGACATTTTTAATTTACCGTTTAAAGCCGAACTTTTCGATAGCGTGATCGTCTGTTTTGTGCTGGAACACCTTCACGATCCGGCGAAGGCGCTCATTGAGTTGAAAAGGGTACTGAAGAAAGGGGGATCAATAATGGTCATCGAAGGAGATCACGGGTCAACATTTTTTTATCCCGATAGCAAATATGCGCATCTGGCTATCGATTGTCAGGTTCAGCTTCAAAAACAAAATGGAGGGAACTCGAATATTGGCCGTGAATTGTACCCCCTGTTAAAGTCTGCCGGGTTTTCAGATGTGATCGTTTCTCCCCGCATGGTTTATGTCGATTCGAGTAGGCCTCAACTGGTCGAAGGCTTTATAAAAAACACGTTTACTGCAATGATCGAAGGCATTGAAAACGATTCGGTACAGAAAGGCTTGATCGACCGGCAATCTTTCGGGAAAGGTATCCAGGATTTATACCGGACTGCCGAACCGGACGGAGTGTTTAGTTATACGTTTTTTAAAGGGTTTGGGACAAAATAATAAATTTAGTTCCTGAAATTTTGAACATTAAATTAAATCAAGATGGCAACAAAACGCGAATGGCAGACCATTAAAGAATACGAAGATATTTTCTTTGATTATTACAATGGAATCGGGAAAATCACCATTAACCGCGAACGCTACCGCAATGCGTTCCGGCCAACTACCGTGAACGAAATGAGTGAAGCGTTGCGTTTTTGCCGCGAGGATCAGCGCATCAATGTGGTGGTGCTGACCGGCGCGGGCGATAAGGCTTTTTGTGCCGGTGGCGATCAAACGGTGAAAGGCAAAGGTGGCTACATCGACAAAGATGGAATTCCCCGCCTCAATATTTTGGAAGTGCAAAAGCAAATCCGCTCGATGCCCAAGCCGGTTATTGCGATGGTAAACGGCTATGCCATTGGAGGCGGCCACGTGTTGCACGTGGTTTGCGATATCAGTATCGCTTCGGAGAATGCCATCTTCGGGCAAACCGGTCCCAAAGTAGGCAGTTTCGATGCCGGGCTGGGTTCGTCGTATCTGGCCAGCATTGTGGGACAGAAAAAAGCCCGCGAAATTTGGTTCATGTGCTGCCAGTATTCGGCTGCCGAAGCGCTGGAAATGGGATTGGTGAATAAAGTCGTTCCATTCGATCAGCTAGAAGATGAGGTAGTTGCCTGGGCCGAAAAAATGCAGGAACACAGTCCACTGGCACTGCGAATGCTGAAACTCGGATTGAATGCCGAACTCGACGGACAAATCGGTATCCAGGAATTTGCCGGGAATGCAACTCTTCTTTATTATTTAACTGAAGAAGCACAGGAAGGAAAACATGCATTCCTCGAAAAACGCAAACCAGACTTCAAAAAGTTCCCGAAGTTCCCGTGATATAAAGATTCCGGCGGCTTACCTTTTGGTAAGTTACCTTTTGGTAAGTTACCTTTTGGTAAGTTGGATAAAAACTCCTAAATTTGTTGTCAAAATGATTGAATATGGAAACTCCTTTTGTTTTTGGAAAATTAGCCATCGATCAGAATTTTACCAATAGAGATCAGGAAAGACAACAGTTAATCAGGAATTTTAATTCGCTGACAAGCACCATTCTTATTTCGCCGAGACGTTGGGGAAAATCGTCTTTGGTGCAAGCTGCGGCTAGCGAAGCAATGGCTTCTAATAATGAGCTGCGTTTTTGCTTTCTGGATGTATTTAGTGTTCGGACCGAAGAGCAGTTTTACCAGCATCTGGCAGTTGAGGTTTTAAAGGCTTCATCTTCAAAGATGGAAATATTATTGAGTAACGCCAGTAAGTTTTTGGGCCGTTTTCTTCCTAAGTTGTCATTTAGTCCCGATTCACAAAATACTGTTTCACTGAGTCTTGACTGGAAAGAAGTAATAAAACAACCGGATGATATTCTGAATATGGCAGAAAATCTGGCCATTGAAAAAGGCTGTAAATTTATCATTTGCATCGATGAATTTCAGAATATTTCAGGGTTTGAAAACCCGTTGGCTTTTCAGAAAAAATTACGATCGCAATGGCAAAAACACCAGCATGTTGCTTATTGCCTGTACGGAAGCAAGCGCCACATGCTGATGGATGTATTTACCAAATCGTCGATGCCATTTTACAAATTTGGCGATTTGATGTTTCTGGAAAAAATAAAACGTAACGACTGGATACCTTTTATTTGCAAGCGTTTCGAAGAAACACAAAAGCACATTGATGAGAACAATGCCGCATTGATTGCCGATTTGGTTGAATGCCATCCGTATTACGTGCAACAATTGGCTCAACAAAGTTGGCTGCGTACTTCTGATCGTTGTTCTGAAGCAATTATTCACGAGGCTCACGAAGGAATTGTTGCCCAACTAAGTTTACTTTTTCAGTCGAAAACCGACGAACTTACCAATCCTCAACTGGATTTTTTAAAAGCTTTAATCAATGGGATAGAGCAATTTAGTTCCAAGGAGACATTGGAGGAATATAAATTGGGAACCTCTGCAAATGTGGTTAAGATTAAAAAAACACTCGAAAACAAAGAAATTATTGATATACTTGGAAGCAATATTTCTTTGCTCGATCCGATGTACAAAAGCTGGTTGAAAAATTGGTGTTTTAAGAACTAAGAGCTTAAAAATGAATATATATAAGTATAGGGGTGGTCATTTTAAACGTGATTTAGCTTCGCTTGTAAATAATTATTTCTATGCTTCAAGTGCTGAATATCTAAATGATCCTTGTGAGATGCTGGTCTTTTCTGATAAGTTTAAACTACAAATTGGATTTTTTGGAAAACTTTTAGGCAAACAATCAAGGGATAAGATTGAAGAATTGAATGGAGGTATAGATGATCTTTTATTAAGAAGAAATGAAATGGGAATATATTCTCTCTCAGAAACATACGATGATGAATTACTTTGGGCTCATTATGCGGATGGACACAAAGGTTTTTGTATCGAATATGATTTAGATATTCTATTAAATGAGAGTTCATTTAGTAAACTCAGATATTTCCCCGTTAAATATAAAATGAAACCTCCTCAGATAGATATCAACGATTTAAAAAACAATAGTTTAGATTTTTATAAAAAAGTAGCAGGGATAAAATCAAAGAAATGGTCTTATGAAAAAGAAATCAGAATTATTTCAGAGGATGTTGGAGAACAAGATTATGACTATCGTGCTGTAAAAGCCATATATTTTGGATACAAAATGCCAGATAAACAAAAGAGAATAATAATGAATAGATTAAAGGGGAGAGGTTTAAAATATTATCAAATTGAATTAGACGAAAAAAACTATACATTCTTTAGAAAAGAAATCATTGATCAATTTATTTCTTCCCCTGAATATTTGTTCAAATTCTATAGAGATAATAGAAATGTAAGAATATTACCATCAATCATTGATTATAGAATTATTGAGCAGAGATATTATTCATCTCGTAAAAAAGGACATCTTTCAATAATATTAGATTATAAGTTATTTGAATCAGAATTAAAAAAAATAGGCGAAGAATTAAAAAATAAGCTTTTCAGGGCTGCTAAAATCGGACGAATTTTCTATTATATAAAAGGTCAATCAACAGAAATAGCATGGGCATATACACATTATAACGAGGAAAATACAGAAACAAAAGTACAAGGCTTAATAATAGAAGAAGAACAAGTTTTCATTAACATTGCAAAATCTGATAATAGAGATATTATAGGACAATGGATTGATGACTCTGCTTATATAAGTTCGCTTAAAACTCTATATGTTTCAGAAAAAAGATATTTTATGGAAACTTTATATCAAGACAAAAGTAAGTCGTGTACAGAACAGATCATTAATAAAGTTCCCATAGGATTAAAATGTGAAGATAAGACAGGAAATAAACATGGAGAATACATCATTATTGACAAAAATGGTATACTATGTTATTATTCTTCTTCTGATTTATTCAAGAAAATAATTGGAATAAGAAATAATATAAAACAGATACTATAGGATGATGATAACGTAGTAATAGCAAAATGGCAAGCACAAAAAGTTGGATCAAAGCAGCGCGGCCACGTACATTGCCGTTGGCGCTTTCCGGTATTATCACCGGGAGCGGGCTGGCATATTTTTACGGCGAATTCGATTGGCTGGTATGTTTGCTGGCAATTGTAACGGCAACCTCGCTTCAGATTTTTTCCAATTTTGCCAACGATTACGGCGATTTCCAGCGAGGCACCGATAACCAACAACGGGTTGGCCCCGTGCGCACCATGCAGGGCGGGGAAATCAGCAAAAAAGAAATGCAAACCGGAATGTTTATTTTGATTGTACTGTGTATGCTTTTTGGCCTTTGGCTGGTATATGAAGGAACATGGGAAAAATCGCACACAGCTTTCTTTTGGTTTTTGGGATTTGGGATTTTATCGCTGCTGGCCGCATTTTTTTACACTGCCGGAAAACGTTCGTACGGTTACGTTGGGTTAGGCGACCTGTCAGTTTTCCTGTTTTTTGGTTTGTTGCCGGTGCTGGGAACTTTTTTCCTGAACGCGCAATATCTTTCTGCTGAAATTGTTCTGCCGGCCATCAGCATTGGTTTTTTCAGTACGGGAGTTCTCAATTTGAACAATATACGCGACATCGAAAACGACCGGCAATCGGGCAAAATTACGTTGGCAGTGCGTATGGGAAGCCGCAACGGAAAGATTTACCATGCCGCACTGATCATCTTCGGGCTGATCGCTGCCGCTATTTTTACTATAACTCAATTGCGTTCTCCGTGGCAATGGCTGTTTTTACTATCAGCGCCGCTTCTCATCTTCGACCTGATCCGGATTTTTCAGACATCGGAACTAAAAAAACTCGATCCTTTTCTGAAAAGGCTTGCCCTGAGTGCTTTTGCTTTTTCAGTTTTATTTTGTCTGGGATTTTTTTTAAGCTAAAAATGAAAGCCCGCTTCAAAAAATATACGCTTCAGTTTCATCGTCCGGCGGGAACATCGCGCGGAACCTACAATACACGCGATTCGTGGTTTATTTTTCTCGAAGAAAACGGGAAAACCGGGATTGGCGAATGTGCACCATTGCCCGGTCTCAGTTTGGAGAACCCGGAAGAAATGAACGGAAAGTTGATTCAGGTTTGTGAAGACATTGAATTTTTCAGCAAAAATATTCAGGAATTAATAGAATGGCCTTCCATTCAATTTGGGCTCGAAACGGCTTTTTTTGATTTGAAAAACGGTGGCAGGCGCATTCTTTTTCCTTCTGATTTTACGGAAGGGAAAAGAGGAATCCCGATCAACGGGCTGATTTGGATGGGCAACCCGGAATACATGCAGCAGCAAATCCGTGAAAAACTGGAACAAGGGTTCCGCTGCATCAAACTAAAAATCGGCGCCATTGATTTTGAAACTGAACTGGCGCTTCTGAAAAACATCCGAAAAGAGTTTTCAGCAAAAGAAATTATTCTCCGGGTAGACGCCAACGGCGCATTTAAACCCGAAGAAGCACTGGAAAAACTGAAACAATTGGCAGAACTGGAGATTCATTCCATTGAACAGCCCGTTGCTGCCCGGCAGTGGAACGAGATGGCACGGCTTTGCAAACAGTCGCCTCTCCCCATTGCCCTCGATGAGGAGCTGATCGGGATCACCGAAAAACAGCAAAAAAAAGAAATACTGGCACAAATTAAACCTGCTTTTCTGGTACTAAAACCTAGTTTGCACGGTGGTATTTCCGGTTGCAACGAATGGATTACACAGGCTGAAAACGCTGGTGTAAAATGGTGGATCACTTCTTACCTTGAATCGAATGTCGGGCTGAATGCCATCACACAGTGGGCAGCAACAAAACCAATTGAAATGGAACAAGGACTCGGAACCGGTAAACTTTTCGCCAATAATTTCGATTCTCCGCTGACCATTGTAAACGACCGGCTTTGGCATTTTCTCTCCAAAAACTGGAAAATTAATCTGGATTGAAACGATGAATCAACCTTGTCATATTTCCATTTTCAATGAAGTTTTTACCCACGATGAAATAGCCCGGGTGGCTGAAAGAAAACTTCAGCAAACGTTGAGCGACTGGGAACACGAATTTTATTTGTTTGTTCAGGAATGGTTCAACGGAAATGATTTTGTGGAAGTGAAAACATCGGGCAGCACAGGGCAACCCAAACCCATCCGGCTTCCGAAACAGGTGATGCAAAAAAGCGCGGAACGCACCATCCAATATTTCAATTTAAAAGAAAACGACCGTTTGTTACTGAGTTTGTCGTGCCGGTATATTGCCGGAAAAATGATGGTAGTTCGGGCGTTTGCCGGAAAAATGAACCTGTCGGTGGTTGATCCGGCTACCGATTTCAGCTTTCTCGATCAGGAAAAATTCGACTTTGGGGCGATGGTTCCTTTGCAGATTGGAAACGTTCTGGAAGCAAAGGAAGGAAAAGCCAATATTGAAAACATCCGACACCTGCTGGTTGGCGGATCGGCTGTTTCGGCACAGCTCGAAAACAAAATCAGCGCATTGGGAAATGATGTTGTTTCAACCTACGGGATGACTGAAACGGCCAGCCACATTGCCGTGCGAAAATTATCAGGGAACAACCGCTCTGAAAATTATCACTGTCTGCCGGGAATTTCAATCCGAAAAAATGAAGATGACTGCCTCGAGATTTTTGCAGAAGGGCAGGATGGCTGGCTGACAACTACCGATTTGGTTGAGATTATTTCGTCTTCCGAATTCAAAATCCTCGGTCGTGCCGATCATGTAATTATTTCCGGGGGATTGAAATTTTATCCTGAACAGATTGAAAAGAAACTGGGAGACTTTATTTCACAACCGTTTATGGTTTCGTCGGAACCCGACGAAAAACTGGGACAAAAGCTGGTGCTGGTTATTGAGGGAAAACCGTCGAACGAATTGGAAACCAAAATTCAGCAAAAAGCAGAATTTTTTTTGACCCCTTACGAACGACCCCGGAAAATAATTTTCACTGATCAACTGCCACGCAATGAGAACGGGAAGATTGTGAGGAAATTTAAATCATGATTATCTTAAAAAATAGATTGAAAATTATTGGTGTATAATGTTTTTAATCAGGAAAGAGCAACGTGCTTTGTAAATAGTTTTATTTATTTTTTGAATTTTTTTGAGATTCTGGTAAAACTTTATACATTTGCAGCCGCTAAAGCGTTCTGAAAAAGACTTCAAAAATATTAAAGATATATTGCGGGATGGAGCAGTTGGTAGCTCGTTGGGCTCATAACCCAAAGGTCGTCGGTTCAAGTCCGGCTCCCGCTACAAAGAAAGAGAATTGGAAAACCAGTTCTCTTTTTTCATTTTACCCCTTCTGTTAAAAAGTGATAATAATGTATTTTCAACGATGCTTTTAGCTAATTCTTTCTAATTTTGTTAGCTCCAAAAATAACCGATGGACAAGAAAAAAGAAAAAAAGAGACTATTTCAGAATCTTAAAAGCCGTTACAGGTTAATTATTTACAACGATTCGACTTACCAGACGGTATGGAGTTTAAAACTTTCGAGACTCCGCGTATTAACTGTTGGAGGGATGCTTTCTTTTTTTCTGGTGATCATTACAACAGTAATTATTGCATACACGCCTCTGCGCGAATATATTCCCGGCTACCCAAGCCAGGAAGAGCGGAAAATGATCATTAACAGTTCAATTCTGGTCGATTCGCTTGAAAACCAATTGGCAATACGGGATAGCTATTTTCAGAAAATAAAAGCAGTTATCAAAGGTGAAATTCCGGATACCGATAGAGACCGGATGGATTCGAGTATGGTGGGATCGAAAGTGAAATTCAACTCGTATAACCACGATTCGGTATTCAGGCAAAAACTGATGGAAGAACAGTTGAACCTGTCGCTTCAGCAAAAAGGAAAACCGGGACGCAATATTTCACAGATCCATTTCTTTCCTCCGATAAAGGGTATTGTTAATCAGCCTTTTGATACATCTGAAGGTCATTATGCCGTTGATATTATCGCACAACCCAACTCGCGGGTTTCTTCTGTATTGGACGGAACTGTAATTTTTGCCGATTACACGATTAATACCGGGTATGTGATCTATGTTCAGCATGAAAAAAACATCATTTCAATTTATAAACACAATTCCGAATTGCTGAAAACAACCGGCGACCAAGTAAAAGCAGGCGAAGCTATTGCCATTATGGGTAACAGCGGCGAGCTTTCGACCGGGCCGCACCTGCATTTCGAACTTTGGTATAACGGGGTAGCGGTAAATCCTGAACAGTATATAGAATTTTAAGTATTCGGAATGAAGAAACGAATAGCAATCCTCGGATCGACAGGGTCAATTGGCACCCAAGCGCTGGAAGTGGTTGATCAGTATCCCGATCGTTTTGAGGTGGAAGTGCTTACAGCCAATAACAGTATCGAACTATTAATTCAGCAGGCAAAAAAATACCAGCCCAACGTGGTGGTAATTGCCAATGAATGCCGTTACGAAATTTTGAAGGAAGCCTTGAAAAATGAACCGATCAAGGTGTTTGCAGGGTCAAAAGCCATTGCCGATGTGGTGCAGATGGACACCGTTGACATTGTACTTACCGCGATGGTCGGCTATTCGGGATTGATGCCAACTTTCAATGCTGCAAAAGCCGGAAAACAAATTGCACTGGCCAACAAGGAAACAATGGTGGTAGCCGGAGAAATCATCAACCAGGTTGCCATCGAAAACAATGCAAGCATTTTACCGGTCGATTCGGAACATTCGGCAATATTTCAATGTCTGAGCGGCGAATTCAATAATGAAATCGAGAAGATTTACCTCACGGCATCAGGAGGTCCTTTTCGCGGCTATTCAATGGAACAACTTCAGAAAGTTACCAAAGACGATGCCCTGAAACACCCGAACTGGAGCATGGGCACTAAACTCACTATCGACTCGGCCAGCATGATGAACAAAGGATTCGAGATAATTGAAGCCAAATGGCTATTTGGACTGAAGCTAGAGCAGATCGATGTAATTATCCATCCGCAAAGTATTGTCCATTCGCTGGTTCAGTTCCGCGACGGATCAATAAAAGCACAAATGGGGCTTCCCGACATGAAGCTTCCTATTTTGTATGCACTGAGCTACCCGCAACGCCTGCCCAGTAATTTCGAACGGTTCAATTTCCTCGATCATCCAAAGCTCACTTTCGAACAGCCCGACCCGAAAAACTTTCGTAACCTGGCCCTTGCCTACGAAGCGCTTCGCCGGGCAGGAAACATGCCTTGTATTTTAAATGCAGCCAACGAAATAGTGGTTCAGGCTTTTCTGAAAGACCAGTTGCGCTTTGTTGAAATGCCCGATATTATTGAGGAAAGTATGCAAAAAACAACTTTTATCAAAAATCCCGATTTGAATGACTATATTCAAACCGACAAAGAGGTTCGTTTGTTGACTTACTCGATCATCAAAGAAAAATTAAAAATTAAGACAGCATAGGAGAGAAATAAATGGAGTCAGTAGTAATTAAAGCGGCGCAATTAATCTTAAGTTTATCCCTGCTCGTTATTTTGCACGAGTTTGGGCATTTTATGTTCGCACGCTTGTTTAAAACCCGGGTTGAAAAGTTTTACCTGTTTTTCGATCCCTGGTTTTCGCTTTTTAAAACAAAAAAAGGAGATACCGAATACGGAATCGGGTGGCTTCCACTGGGCGGTTATGTGAAAATATCGGGAATGATCGACGAGTCGATGGACAGGGAAGCCATGAAGTTGCCACCGCAGGATTACGAATTCCGTGCGAAAAAAACATGGCAACGCCTGTTGATCATGATTGGCGGGGTAACCATGAATTTTATTTTTGCCCTGGTAATTTATATAGGAGTGCTTTACGTTTGGGGCGAAAGTTACCTGCCTACCGAAAATGCCAAATACGGTATTATGGTTGATGAAACAGGTGAACAGATCGGTCTGCAAACCGGCGATAAAATTATTTCGGTCGACCACAAAAAGGTAGAAAACTTTTATAAAGTGATTCCAACCGTATTGCTCGACAATGCGAAAACTATTCAGGTAGAGCGCGACGGACAGCAAATTGATGTGGAGATTTCAGACGAAGATGTCACACTGCTTGTGAAGGCAAAAAGTGTAATAGATCCCCGCTACTTGTTCGAATTCAAGGCAGCAAGATTTGGTAAAGAATCGGTTGCAGAACAAGCCGGAATGCAGAAAGGCGACCAGATTATCACGATCGATTCACAGGAATTTATTTATTACGACCAGTTTCAACAGTACCTGAGAAACCACAAAAACGAAAGTATCCTGGTTCAGGTTTTGCGCGATAACGACACACTGAATATTCCGGTTAAACTTAACGAAACCGGGTTGCTTGGAATTCATCCTGAAGCACCTATCCGCAGTGATTTCGAGTTACGAACCATCGAATACGGTTTTTTTGAATCGATACCGGCCGGTATTAAAAAGGGATTTACCACTATTCAGGATTATCTGAAACAGTTTAAACTCATTTTCTCGCCCAAAACCAAAGCCTACGAATCGTTGGGTGGTTTTATCGCTATTGGCAATATTTTCCCCGGGGCATGGAACTGGTACGCATTCTGGACCATGACGGCCTTCCTGTCAATCATTCTGGCCGTAATGAACCTGTTGCCTATTCCCGCACTGGACGGCGGGCACGTGATGTTCCTTGTGTTTGAAATGGTAACCGGCAAAAAACCCGGCGAGAAATTTCTGGAATACGCACAAATTACCGGAATGATTATTTTACTGGCTCTGGTGCTCTACGCAAACGGGAACGATATATTTAAACTTATTACGGGCAAATAGAAAGTCCAAAAAAATATTACTTTTGCAGAAACCTTTTAACACATTGAGCTATGAACTTATTTATTATCGCAGGCATGATCGGTCCTTGGCAAGTAGTTCTTATCGTTGCCATTGCACTATTGCTTTTTGGTGGCAAAAAAATTCCTGAACTGATGAAAGGAGTGGGACAAGGAATGAAAGAATTCAAAAAATCGCTTGCCCCGGATGAGGACCAAGACAAGAAAGAGCCGGAAAAAGAAAAGATTGAAAAGTAAATAAATCTTCCAAAAATATCCCGTTTGAAAGCGGGATATTTTTTTTGCCAGTCCTGTTAAATCAGGAACTCCAGAAAGTTCTCTTTCGAAATAACCGTAAATTCCGATTCAGGATAGGTTTCCACCCAAGCTTTAGGCACTTTAATTTTTCGTGGTATTTGAACTCGTAGCCAAAAAGTTTTCCTTCACGCTCTTCCACCAGATCAATTTCCTGCCGGTCGTATGTGCGCCAAAAATAGTTATTGGCAAATATGCGCTTGTATTCTTTGGTTTTCAGCCTTTCCATAAACATGAAATTTTCCCGTAAATACCGAATACTGCATTCAACTTTCACAATTGTTGTGAAGTAATCAGTTCACGAAGTTCCTTAAATTTGGCAAGTTTATGTTCCAAATTAATAAAAATTTAGAGAGTTTGAATTATCCTGATTGAGATACTCTACTCTGTCACCACCTTCTTCTTCCCTCTCTCAAGCCAGTAATACACGATTGGCAAAACCAACAAAGTGAGGAATGTTGATGTAATCAGTCCGCCAATAACAACCGTTGCCAATGGCCGTTGTACTTCGGAGCCGGGACCTGTATTGAAAGCCATCGGGATAAAACCGAGGCTGGCCACCAGCGCCGTCATCAACACGGGTCGTAATCGGTCGGCCGAACCGTTGATGACCAATCTTTTCAGGCTGCCCTTTTCTTTGCGTATTTCATTCAGATGATCAATCAGCACAATACCATTGAGTACTGCGACCCCAAAAAGGGCCACAAATCCGATGCTGGCCGAGATAGATAGATACATACCGCGCATCCACAACAGGAATACCCCGCCCGACAAGGCAAACGGCAGGTTCAGAAGAATCATCATCGCATAACGCATGCTTCCGAAATTCAGGTAAAGCAAGCCGATAATAATAAATAAAGACAGAGGCACGACCAATAGCAAATGCTTCATTGCCCGTTGCTGGTTTTCAAAAGTTCCGCCGTATTCGAGAAAATAGCCGGTCGGTACTTCTGCTTTTTCGCGAATGGCTGTCTGTAAATTTTCGACATACGTACCGATGTCAATTTTTTCAATGTTGATGCCCACGATCATCCGTCGCCAGCCATTTTCACGCTGAATTTCACGCGGGCCTTCCTGTGCCACGATTTTACTCAGCCGTTTCAGCGGAATAAATTGTCCATTGGGCAGATGCACCGGTATTTCCTGAATATCTTCCAGCCGCGAACGTATTTCTTCGGGATAGCGTACCTGAATATCAAAACGGCGCTGTCCTTCGTACAATTGCCCGGCAACCTGTCCGCCGATGCCCGCTTCAATTACGGTTTGCACATCGTCTACATTTAGTCCAAAAGAAGCCACAGCTTCCCTGTCAATTTCAATGGTCAAATACGGTTGCCCGATGGATTGTTCCACAAAAAAGTTAGCAGTACCATCGAGAGATGGGAGCAATTTTGAGATTGATTCGCCAATGCGGTTCAGTTCATCTAAATCTTCACCGTAAATTTTCACGGCAAGATCCGATTTCACGCCGCTGGTCAGCTCATCAACCCGCATGGCAATGGGTTGTGTAAAATTGTATGCCAGTCCCGGTTCCGTTTGTAAATACGGTTCAATAGCAGTGATAATATCTTCTTTGGTCATTCCTTTTCGCCATTCATCGGGATTTTTCAGAACCACCCAAACATCGGTCTGGTGAACGCCCATCCAGTCGTTGGCAAGGTCGGAACGCCCGGTTTTCGGAACAACTGTCTTTATTTCAGGAATATTTTGCATGAGCTTTCCGGCCAGCCAGTTGGCATTTCCGATCGATTCGTCAAGTGTTACCGAAGGCATGCGCACCTGTTCAATCAGGATAGAACCTTCATCCAATTCCGGCAAAAACTCGCTTCCCAGCCGAAACATGACCAACATCGAAATAATGAACACCGCCAGTGTAGTTGAGAAAACCAATACTTTCCGGTTCATGTATTTTTTCAATCCGGCTATATAGCGTGGTTTCATCCATTCGATCACGTAATTGCGGCGAACCCGGATTCCTTTTCTGAAAATCAGCGAAGAAATGGCCGGAACAAATACCAGTGCAAGGATGAGCGAGCCCAGGACTGCCGCAGCAACTGTTATTGCCATCGGTCGGAAAAGGATGCCTTCCATCCCGCTGAAAGTCATAATCGGCACATACACCATCAGGATGATCATCACCCCGAAGAAAATAGGCCGCACTACCTGTTTGGCTGCTGAAATAATTGCATCGTCCGACTTCTCCTTTTCTTGACCACTCAACCGATGAATAATGTTTTCGACCATCACCACCGAGCCGTCGACCACCATTCCGAAGTCAATAGCTCCCAAACTCATCAGATTGGCCGCCAGACCAAATTCGCGCATGCCGATAAAGGCAAACAACATGGAAAACGGGATGACCATGGCAACAATTATTGCCCCGGTAAATTCGCCTAAAAGCAGCAAAAGCACCACAATTACCAGCATACCGCCTTCGAGCAAATTGGTTGTAATAGTGCCTGTGGTGCGGCTAATCAAGTCCGACTGGTCGTAAAATTTTTCAATACTGACACCTTTGGGCAGGTTCTGGTTTATATTCTCAATTTTTGTTTCTATTTCTGAAATTACCTCCCGTCCGTTACCTCCGCGAAGCATCATCACAATGCCAGTCACCACTTCGCCTTTTCCATCGCGGGTAACACCGCCTTGCCGAACCTGTGTGCCAATGGTCACTTTTGCAATGTCTTTAATGAAAACAGGTTTATTATTGAAGTTGGCGACTACAATATTTCGAATGTCATCTACCTTATTGATTTGCCCGAAGCCACGAACAATGTACTGTTCACGGTTGTGTTCCAGAAAATTGCCTCCCGAAACCGAGTTGTTGTCGTTGATTGCCATGATCACCTCGCCGATGCCAATCCCGTACATCCTCAGTTTCCCGGGCTGAACAATCACCTCATATTGTTTCACAAAACCTCCGAACGAATTGATTTCGGTAACCCCCTTTACAATTTTTAACTGAGGGACAATCAGCCAATCCTGTATTTCACGCAGTTCGGTCAGCGAATAGTTTTCACCCTTCACTACATACTGGTAAATTTCGCCCAGCGCGGTGGAAATCGGCCCCAGTTGCGGCACCGAAACATCGGGCGGTAGGTCGCCTGCTATCGACTGGGTGCGCTGACTCACCATCTGACGTGCAAAATAAATGTCGGTACCCTCTTCAAATTCAACCGTCACAGCCGATAAGCCAAACTGCGAAATGGAACGTACTTCCTTCACATCGGGCAGGCCGTTCATGGCTGTTTCAATCGGGTAACTTACCAGTTTCTCGACATCGGGCGGAGAATAACGTCCCGCTTTGGTGATCACTAAAACCTGAACAGGTGTCACATCGGGCAGGGAATTGATAGGTATCCGCAGCAATGAGAATACACCTGCCGCAGCCATCAACACAACCAACGACAAGGCTACATACTTTTGACGGACACTGAATGTAATTATTTGGTTGAGCATGATTTTTGTTTTTTCGGAAGATTATTCTTCAGCAATTTGTTCATACCTCGACAAAGCTTTCAGCGAAAATACCTGCGTGACAGCAACCTGTTCCCCAACCTGCAACTCACTTTGCAAAACGACATAATTATCGCGGATTTCGCGCAATGAGATTTCTCTTTTTTCGAATTGCCGGTCACCTTTTTTGACGAATACAATTGGTTGGTTGCCTTCGTATGTCAATGCGGAAACCGGAACAGAAAGCACATTTTCGAGTTTGCCGGTCATAATTTCCAGACGGACCGTTTCTCCGGGCTGTGGCCAGTTATTTTCAGTATCGATAATAATGTTGGCCACCATCGACCGGTTGGTTTCATCCAGCGCCGGATTGATGGTCTCCACCTGTCCCCTGATTTTCGTTGCATTTTCGTTGCGCCGGGTTACCAGAACCGTGTCGCCTTCCGACACAAAAACGCCGTCGTCGGGCGAAAGATACGCCTTCACTTGTACCCTGCTAAGATTGATCACTCTTCCGAGTTTTTCCAGTGCATTGACTGACTGCCCCAGTTCAACTTCCTGCTGATCGAAAATGCCGTCGATAGTTGAATAAATCCTCAACGTCGGGTTAATTTGTTCTGCACTTTTAAAATCCTCAATTTCCCGGTTGCTCACTCCAATAGCTTTCAGCTTGGCAATGGACGCAATCGCCAAAGCTGTTGCCCGCTGAAAATCGGAATTGGCGCGCTCCAGTTCGCTTTTCGAACTGATGGTTTCCTGTACCAATTGCTCCAACCGGTCGAGGCGCGACTTCTGATATTTTTCTTCGGCATAGGCCTGCATGAATTCGGCCACCAGGTTACCAAAAACTAAACTTTCAATCCGGAAAAGCTCTTGCCCTTTTCTCACCCGGTTGCCTTCCCTGACATTGATGGCGCTCACCCGGCCTTCAACCGGAGTACTGATCAGGCTCAGATTGCCCGGTGCCGGAAATACCACACCCGGAACCGAAAGTGTGTAATTTTCGATGGCGCCGCCCACTGCAACTGTTTCAATATGCAAAGTTTGTGCATCTTTCTCCGAAAGTTCGATAATTGCCTGTCGTGTTTCGGCGGTTACCGAAGGAGGCGCTTCAACTACTTCCTTTGTTTCCTTTTTTTGTTCGCTGCTGCAAGCGAAAAGAAGCCATCCTGCCAATGCAGAAAAAAATAAAATCCGGTTTTTTTTGAATGTTGTTATCATCGTTTTGCTTTTATTTCTAATAAACAAGTTCCTGATCGAGGAATTTTTCAAGGGCAACAAGCTGAAGGTAATAATCACGTAAGGCCGTCAGGTATTGCTTCTGACTACTTAGGTAGATTTGTTGCGAGTTAATCAGATTGAGCAGGTCGATTTCGCCCAACCGGTAGGCTTTTAAGCTAAGTTCATGCAGATTTTCAGCTTTTTTACGGATGGTCTGCCTGTACCGTTCAATGGTCGATTTACTGGTTTTGTAACTGTGCCAGGCATGTTCAATCTGCATTTTCATGTCCAGTTCAATTCCTTTTTGCTTCCATTCAATTTCCACCTCGCGTGCTTTGGCCATTTCAATTTTCCCTTTTTGTTCGAAAGGCAGCCATATCGGAATACTCAATCCCAATTCAAAGCCGTTGTAATTAAACCCATCGCCGTAATTCTGTTTATACAAATTAAACCGAAGATCGGGCAGGATATTACTGCGGGCTTCTTTCACCCGATTTTGTTCAGCCTCGTATTCCCGCAACGCAGACAGATAAAGTGGTTGTTCTTCCAACTGTGCCAATGCCTGTATTTGCTGAATATCGATATCAGTGGTTCGCAACGAATCCATAAACTGGATGCTGTATTTTTGTTCGTCAGTCGGCAAGCCCATTGCATTAAACAAGCTGTAACGCGCCATGTGAAGAACTTGCTCTGCATCGTCCAGTTGGTTTTGTGCCTCGGCATGTTGTAATTCGGCTTTGGTCAAATCCATGCCATTGCCCATGCCGGTTTCAAAGCGGGAATAGGTTGCAGTATAAAGTTCTTCGGCCAGCCGATGCTGATTTTCTGAAAGTTTCTGATAATACAAAGCATATAAAACTTCTACATAATGCCGTTTCACCGTGCATTTCACTTCGTTTTCATACGCTTTGATCCGGTATTCCAACGCCTGTTTTTCTTTTTCGTTGGCTTTCAGGCGATACATTGTAGTCAGCGGGAAGTCTATAGTTTGCGAAACACTCAGTCTCCTTTCCTCAAAAGGTTTTGTTTCAGCGCTGTTCATTCCTTCCTCAAAATAACTGATTTCGGGAGCTTCAATACCCGTGAGAGTGCGCCATTCGTTTTCCTTTTGCTGAAGAACAGCCCGCATTTGGTTAATTTCGGGGTTCTTTTCAATGGCATGCGAAACAGCCTGTTGAATCGTCAGTAAATCCTGTTGTGCAAAAACTTCAGTGAAAAAGAATAAAAGAAATAGTACAGAAATGAATTTCATCCGGTTCATCGAATTGGTTTTTGTATAAAGTTACGGTATATACCACAAACTAACCAACTATTTGTTTATCAAAAATATCGAAGATCAATAGGATTTTTCAATATAAAAAAGAGGGACCGGTAAAAACCGACCCCTCTGGGAAATTCGAATGGTAAAATTTAATAATCACCTCGAAAGTCTTGTTCATATACATCAATCCGTTTCCGCCAGCTCCCATCGTTGTAACTTCTGAATTTGCCGGATTTTAGTCCATCTTCGTCCGGTTCAATCCATACGGAAGAATACTTTGAATGAATTAGTTTTGAACCGTAGGGTTCTACCAGAGAAACTGATCCTGTTGTAGTTATATCGTCCACGTAATCGTCGTAATATTCTATATCCTGATTATCGTAATAAACCTTGAGGGCAAATTCGCAGTGGTTTTCGATTAAAATGCGGTAATTCATGTCTTCGTCCTGATAGCAATGCGGAAGGACGAACAAAAGTGCGATCAGGAATATAAATCTGCCTGCACCTTTCATTTTTTGTTTTGTAGAAGTTTTCATAGCATCCGGTTTTACTGAATGAATTTGATAACAGCTTCAGTTTTTGTTACGCAATATTTGTACCAAAAGTTTTAGCATAAAAAAAACCTGTCTGTAGAAATACAGACAAGTTTATTATCAATTGGTTGCAAAAGTTCGTATTTTATTCGTAGGAGCTACCGGTTTCTTATTTCAAATTGGTAATCTGTTCTTCCAAAACTTTGATTTTGGCTTCGGCGTCGGCCTGTTTGGCGCGTTCGGTAGCAACCACATTGGCCGGGGCGCTGCTTACAAAGCGTTCGTTGCTTAGTTTTTTCAATACTGAGGACAGGAAGCCTTTCGCATAATCCAGTTCCGACTGAAGTTTTTTCAGTTCTTCTTCAATATCTACTTTCTCACCAAGCGGCACAAAGAAAGTAGTTGATTTTACCAGGAATGAAGCAGCACCTTTCACTTCTTCGTTCACCATATTTAATGCCGACAAGTTGCCCATTTTCACCAGCACACTGTTGAATTCGGGAGCAAAACCTTTGTCGCCCTGAATAATGGACAACTCAAGTTGATCTTTATTTGGAATATTATTTTTAGTCCGGATAGTGCGTAATCCTGCAATGGCTTCTTTTACATCTTCAAACCGGGCAATCATGGTTTCGTCGTAACCGGTTGATTTTGGCCAGGCGCTGATCATGATGCTTTCGCCATCTTTGCGCTCTTTCAGCAATTGCCATATTTCCTCGCTTACAAACGGCATAAACGGATGCAGGAACCGTAACACTTCATCAAAAATGTCAATCAATTCCTGATAGGTTTTGCCGTCGATGGGTTGTTGGTAGGCAGGTTTTACCATTTCGAGCAACCAGCCCGAAAACTCGTCGCGTACCGTGGTGTAAACGCTCATCAAAGCGTCCGAGATGCGGAACTTGTCGAAATGATCGTCGGTTTGCTCAACAATCTGGCTGAATTTTTCGTGGAACCAGTTGATGGCTAATTTTGAATGTTCAGGTTGGGGAATTTTGTGATCTACTTCCCAGCCGTTCACCAACCGAAACGAGTTCCATATTTTGGTAACAAAACCGGCACCCTGTTGCGGCAGGCTCTCGTCGAACAGCAAATCGCCGCCGGCAGGTGAGCAAAGCAACATGCCTACGCGGACACCATCGGCGCCATAGGTGGCAATCAGGTCGAGCGGATCGGGCGAGTTACCCAACGATTTCGACATTTTACGGCGGAGTTTGTCGCGCACCATTCCGGTGAAATAAACGTTTTTGAATGGGTACTTCTGGCGGTATTCGTACCCGGTAATGATCATGCGGGCTACCCAGAAGAAAATAATATCGGGAGCGGTAACCAAATCGTTCGTTGGATAATAATATTGAATTTCTTTGTTTTCCGGATCGCGGATTCCGTCGAAAACAGAGATTGGCCACAACCAACTGGAAAACCAGGTGTCGAGCACATCTTCGTCCTGGGAAAGCGAAAAAGAGCCTCCCCCGTCCCCTCCCAAGGAGGGGTGTTTGACAAGCACAAGTTCCCTTGCTTTCTCTTCACTCTCAGCGACTACAAAGCCCCAAGTCCCCCCTTCGGGGGGATTTAGGGGGGCCGATGTTTTAATATACCACACCGGAATGCGGTGACCCCACCATAACTGGCGGCTAATGCACCAGTCCTTGATGTTTTCCATCCAGTGGCGGTAGGTATTTTTAAATTTCGGCGGATAAAACATGATAGTATCGTCCATCACGTTTGCCAATGCCGGTTTTACCAATTCTTCCATTTTCAGGAACCACTGAGCCGACAATTTTGGTTCGATTGGCACATGGGTACGTTCCGAGAAACCTACTTTATTGGTGTAATCTTCCACTTTGGCAACATTGCCCGCTTTTTCAAGATCAACCATAATTTTTTCGCGCACCACCATGCGGTCTTCCCCGATAAACAATTCCGCCTTTTCGCTCATCGTACCATCGTCGTTAAAAATATCGATGCTCGGAAGGTTGAATCGCAGCCCGATTTCGTAGTCATTTACATCGTGGGCTGGCGTAATTTTCAGGCAGCCGGTGCCGAATTCCATATCCACATATTCATCTTCGATGATCGGGATGGAACGGTTGATCAGCGGAACCAGCACCCGTTTGCCTTTCAGGTGAGTAAAACGCGGATCGTTTGGATTCACGCAAACGGCGGTATCGCCCAAGATGGTTTCAGGGCGGGTCGTTGCGATGGTCACGAAAGAAGCCCCTTCCCGACCTTCCCCCAAGGGGAAGGAGTTGGAACCTTCCGGCATTTTCTCTCCCCCTTGGAGGGAGTTAGAGGGGGCCTCTTCTATTTTATATTTCAGGTAATATAGTTTCGACTGCACTTCTTTGTAAATCACTTCTTCGTCGGACAAAGCTGTTTTTGCTGCCGGGTCCCAGTTGACCATACGTACTCCGCGGTAAATCAATCCTTTGTTGTACAAGTCGACAAACACATTAATAACTGATTCACTGCGTGGTTCGTCCATTGTGAAAGCAGTACGATCCCAGTCGCACGAAGCGCCGAGTTTTTTCAACTGTTCGAGAATGATGCCGCCGTGTTTGTGGGTCCATTCCCATGCGTGTTCCAGAAATTCATCGCGGCTCAGGTCGAATTTCGAAATGCCCTGATCTTTCAGTTTTCCAACTACTTTGGCTTCGGTGGCAATTGAAGCATGGTCGGTTCCCGGAACCCAGCAAGCGTTCTTGCCCAACATTCTTGCTCTGCGGGTCAGAATATCCTGAATGGTATTGTTGAGCATGTGCCCCATGTGCAACACACCGGTGACGTTAGGCGGCGGAATCACTATCGTGTAAGGTTCACGTTCGTCGGGTTCCGAATGAAAAAAACCTTTTTCCATCCAGTAACGATACCATTTATCTTCTGTTTCAGCAGGATTGTACTTTGCGGGAATCTCCATTTCTATCTGATTGATTAGTTGAAAGCTATTTATTTTAAGCCTGCAAAAATAGAAAAAAGTTTGCGGAAAATAGAAGGAATTCAGATTGTGGTTTGTCCTTGCTTGTTTTTGTTGCATTGGTATCAAGTGCAACGATTTTTCGTTAACCACTCATCTATCGGATGGGAGTATGTGCATAAGCCCAAAACTATTACTCGACACGAACTTACCAGCGAGAAAGGTGCATACAAGTTGGGATGAGAAGGCCATTTCCGATAACTGCAGGTTGCGTAGTGCTTCTTGTTCTACTTTACGACGAATATTATGTCAGTCAATGCGGTAAATGGATGAGGCTTGCCCTTAAATTCAAATGTTACTTTTAAATCGTCAGTCTTCTTATTTTGAAAGTTATCTAAATACGAAAGAATTGTTGGTCTTAAAAGGTCAAGATTTCTCTTCAATTTCCAAGAATTATTGAAGTCGTCAGTATCCACAAGTACCAAAAACAAACGATTTTCAGAACCGAAACGCATTTCGCCTTGATTTTCATAAAGCCATGTTGCTAAAATTTTAGGGTTGTTTTGCACTTCTTTTAAAATTTCAAGCTTCTCGCTTTTCAAGGTTGTCAAAACATCTAAGCAAAACTCATCATTTTTGTCTTTCATTTTTTCAATAATCTCATAGAAAATGTCAGATGGTTTCGCAGTTTTGTCGAAACTTATTTGTGCTTCGTCTGCTTTCTTTTTCAAAAAAGTTAGTTCTACTGAAAACCCTTTTTCTTTTCGCTTGTCTTTAATATATTCTGCAGGCAGATAAGTTACTTTCAAATCAAATGGCACATCATTAATGAAAAAGTCGACACTTTTTATTTGTCCAACAGTAGGTAAAACTTTGGGATGTGATTTAAAAATATGCTCAATTACAATGCTGCTCCAATGGTTGTACCAGCTATTTAAAACATAACCTTGAACAGCAATATTAATTTCTGTTTCAAATTTAGAGATAAGAGTATCGAACGATTTATGAACCTTTACATAGCGGCTTACCAGATATTTATCTAAAGAGTTTTGATAATCTCCACCCCACTCAAAATTTTTGAGCTTGTATAATTCAGAAACTAATTGCGTTGTATCAAGAGTTTGTACCTGTTTTTGATTTTCTGTTTTTATGAATTCGTTCAAAAGTTTGTTGGATTTTGAAATATCTTTACAAAACAAATCGAATAATTCAATAAACTGCTTTGCCAATGCTGTTTCATATAGAGTAATTTCGTTGACTTTAATAAATTCGGAAATAAGTTCCTTTCGAATGATAGATTTAGTTTTCAGCCATAAAAGTCCGGTTTTATCATTGCTAAACTCTTCCAGTTTTTCGCTTTCGTATAATTTCTTCCAATAATTAAAATCTTTCATCTATCAATTGTTCTTTATGGTTAGTTGAAACAAAATGTTTCTTTTTAGGATTGCATACAAATAAAATTTCTTGACTCCCCGCTACACTACCTTTCCCTCCTCTTCCATTCTGATAGGTTTTGACTTCCACTTTAACATCTCTATATTTTGAAATCAGTTTCTCAAATTCTTCAATTCCCGGATAGCTACGATTATTGTAACTAATTAACCAATGAGGAATTTCTTCTGACAATCCAAACAATTTCTCAAAAGAAGCAATAACATCTCTCTTTTTATCAAAACCACTAACGCGTTGTGGTTCATATCGCTTAATTCCGTTTACAAATTCTTTATCCTTCCAATATTCTGTGTATGTTTCTAATAAATGATAAAAACCTTGATAATCTGCATGGCTATCGCAATACGGTGGATCGAAATATGCTAAATCTATATTTTTAATATTAGGCAATAACTCTAAAATGTTTTGGTTATAACTTTGATTTTCACGTTTGTTATCAAAAATTGCATTGTTATATTTAGGTAATATTTCTTCAAATATTTCTTTAATAGGTCTTACTAAACTCCGGTTGCGTTTTATTCTTTCTGGATTACTTGCATAAACCAAAGCTTGTGTATGTCCAAAATGTCCCATCGTTATTTTTCTTGTCATGCTTCGATTAATTACTGTAAAAGCAAGAGCCTGTTTATATAAATTGTCTAGTAATGGAATATTTGCCCTGAAATTATCTAAAAACGTTGCTTCGCTCTTTTCAAAAAACACTTCTGTAAAAGTATTTTCTATCAGGTCAAAAGCATCTTTGCTTTTTGAAGGTTGAAAGAGTAATTGTAAATCGTCTTTTGTGAGTTTTATCTTTTTGTTTTCAATAAGCGATAACCCAATTTGATTGTTGAAATTTAGAAAATCATTTGTAATAGTTTTAAATCCTAACTGTTTAAAAAGATATGAGACAGATTGAGAACCTGCAAAAGCGTCAATTGCAGTCGATACATTTTTGGGTATAAATTGATTTATCCAAGGAAGAAGAGTATGTTTTGCTCCCAAATATTGTGGTTCGGGGAATTGATAGTTAAAATATTGATATTCTTCGAAAAGCATTTTTCTAATTCTCTATGTTTAATACGACAAAGTTAAACTATTTTTTAAGTCTTTAACTCAACTCAATTTTGCACTAATTATCGTGGATGGATTTTAGCATTATGTCCAACTCGATAAATATCGCTGCATCTTTCATTCGATCTTTCAAAACCTCAGCACATTGCCGCTTTTTAACTGAACAAATTGCCATTCGTTGTAAAAGGCAGCCAGTGCGGGCAACATGGTGCAGTGGGACGGGATTACCTGCTGAACATTCAGTTTTTTCAGATACCCGATGGTTTGCCGGGTGAGTTCATCGTCGCGTTTAAGGTGAAAACCGCCAATTACCGCCTGTACTTTTTGTACACCCGTGACTTGTATGGCATGATCAACCGTATTGCAAATACCGGCATGGGCACAGCCCGAAACCACGATCAGCCCATCATTGCCAACGATTGCCAATCCCGAATCGTCCAGTGTGAAATCGTCGGAACCGTCTTCAAATTTAAAAGCGGTTTCTTTTGCTTCAAAATTATTCCGGCGGGGTACTTCGCCTAAAAACCAGATTTGTTGCAAAAGTTGTACCGGTTCGCGGCTCATTTGAACATCAAACAATTTTTCTGTCTCAGTAAAGCTAAGCCGGAATCCCAAGGGTATACCATCCACTTTCCGGTAGCGGTTTGTAAAAACATCCGGATGACAAATCAGCTTTTTGTTTTTCAGAAACGATAATCCTCCGGAATGGTCGTTGTGCCCGTGACTTAAAACCACTGTCTCAACCAAATCAAGGTTAATGTTGAGTTGTTGGGCATTCTGAATGAACAGGTCGGATGCACCTGTATCGAACAAAACCGGTTTGTCGGCTTCAACCAGATACGAAAGGCCATGCTCGGCGCGACATTTATTTCCGGCGGTATTTTCAACCAGAACGGTAAGTTTTATCATTTTTTAGTATAAACAGGGATTTCGATATAAAAGGTTGTTCCAAGATCGATTGATGTTTCGTACCAAATGCGCCCCTGCAGGTTATCGACTACTTTTTTCACGATGGATAGGCCCAGTCCCATGCCGCTGGTTTTGGTAGTGAAATTCGGTTCGAACATGCGGTCGCGCAAATCGTCACGGATGCCGGTACCATTATCAGCTACCGAAATAATTGCTTTATCCGTTTCTTTCTTCAGTGTAATGGTTATTTCCCCTGCGCGGTCTTCAGGAATAGCCTGAATTGCGTTCTTCATGAGGTTTACAAAGGCACTCGAAATCTGTTCCCGGTCGGCATAAATCAATAATTTGTCAATCCCGTTTAGTTGCAGCGAAATTTTATTCCCCGGGTTTGCCTCAAATAGTTCTACTACAGTTTTCAATTTATCAACCAAGTCGATCATTTCATTCTTTGCCTGCGGTATTTTCGCAAAATTCGAGAATTCGGTGGCAATATCCGACAGGGTATCAATCTGTTCAATAAGAGTTTGCGTAACTTTTTCAAACTGGGCATCGCTGATTTCCATGCCTTCCTTTTTCACCCGCTGAAGATACTGCACATGCAGTTTCATTGGGGTCAGCGGATTTTTAATTTCATGAGCGATTTGTTTGGCCATTTCGCGCCAGGCAAGTTCACGTTCCGTTTTTGCCAGCAATTCGGCGCTTTCGGCCAGCTCGTCCACCTTTTTATTGTATTCCTTTACCAACGCGCCAATTTCATCCTGCGCATTGTAATTGATCTGCTCGCTTTTTTTGCCCAGTTGAATGCCTTTCAGTTTGTTGCGGATGAGGCTCAGCGGTCGGGTGATCTGGTTGGATATCAGCACGGCAAAAATCACGCTGGTCAGGAATAGGATGACATACAAATTGATGAACGCAACAATAAAAGTCGAAATTTCCTGGTCGAGGCTGTCTTCACGGGTAAAATACGGAAGGTTCAGAAAACCCATATAATTGCCTTTGCTGTTCAGAATAGGCTCATAGGCAGACAGATAATAAAGGCTTCCAATATGTTCGGGCTGAAAATAATTGGCCACATAATTTTCCATCAGTTGATAATATGCTTCGGTATTCATCCGGGTGGCAATAATTCCTTTGTTGAACATTTCGGGTCGCGAAGTAGCCATCAGTTCGCCGTTGAAATTATAAATGTTGATATCAGTTGCAAAAATATTCGATAGTTTGTGCAACTCGCGAAGCAACCATGCATGCAGGTCGGGGGTTACTTCTTCGGAATCAGCCAGACGGGTCATAATTTCTTCGGAAATGGAACGCATTTTTTCCTGAAGCCCGGTCTGGTGCTTCTTATTGTAATCCTGAATATTATAAAATAACGTCCCTGCGGCTACAACAACCAAGGAAACAAGAACTACCGAAATAATTGCCGCCTGAATTTTAAATTTCAGGTCGTATGAAACGGGTTGTATGCGGTAGGCCGAATTCCCGATAAAAATAAAAAGCAGGGTGAACATCATGTAAAACACAAAAATATAGGGGAACGAAATCAGAAAATCGAGGATGCTGAGCGACCGGTTACTGACCACAATGAAATTGGTACTCCCCAGCCTGTATACCAGATGGTTGTATCCGTCCCACCGAAACAACTGAAATTCTTTTTGCAGGGTCGGAATTCCATACGACAGGAAGTACGAATTGTATAAATATTCGCCATTCCGGTTTACCAGCTCGTTGTTAAAATATTTGGCATACGAAAAATCCTTGTATTTGTTGGGTTTTATAAGCGACTGGTCCATCAGCAATTCAGGGAAGCCAATCCCTTCGGAAACAATTTTCGAGTTCAGTTCAATAAAAATCGAAATTCCCAGCGAGTCGGAAATAAGCGGGTAGTATAGTTTGCCAAGATAAGAAATCAAACCATTCCTGTTGTTCATGTGGTAAAAATTGCAATTGGGCAACTTGGTCCCCGATTTGGCAATCATTTCATCGAAAAACGGGAAACACGGTTCCATCGAATCGTCGGGTTGCACCCATACACTGTCGGCTCCGGTGCAAATGGTTGTCTGAATATCGAACTTCGAAAAATAACCGCCAAAATAATTCCGGATCAGGTACTCTTCCAGTTCATTGTACGAAGAATTAACCAGGCTGGGAATCACCGAGTCTGTATTCATCCGGTATTGAATATCGGTCAGGTAAACTTCGCCCACCGGGTCGTGCTCCGAACTCAGGTTTACAGCCATTAGCCTTTGAACCTGCATGTCGCGGATTGTCAATTCTTTGTATATAACAAATACCGAGAAAACAGAGAACAAAGACACGAACAAAACAATAAAAGAAAATGAAAAGCGGTGTGTTTGCCGTTGCTTCATAAGAAATAAAATCACACTGGTAAGCAGGAAAAGGGTGATCATAAAAAAGTGAACATTCCTGAAGACAGAAGACAGTACAATGGCAACTACAACCAATGGCGTAAAAATGGTCAGAAACCGTTTCCGACTGACAAAATGTTTACTGATCCGAACAACTTTTTGATTGATCAGAAAAGTGGAAAACAATAAAAACGCGATGGAAAAATATGCAGCAAGGCTGTGCAGATCAAAATCGCTGATCCGGCTAAGTTTTAACGAAATGTTGCTGTTCAGTATCATATTGCTGATCAGGTATCCCGCAAACAGGTACAGCAGGCCGGAAAATACAAACGAAAGAGCAAGGTATGACCCGCTTCTGCGGGCCGGAATAGAAAGATCTTTGGCAAAATTGATACTCCAGAAAAAGAAAAGTCCCGACAGCAGGAAAAAGTCGCCCAGCGATGGTATCCAGGCGGAGCTGGCATAATAATCGGGACCAAAAAAGCTGAACGATTTTAGCAGGGACGGAAACCCGAAGGTGACATGCAGCCAGTAACCCGAAAAAAGGGCACCCCCGAGGGCAAACATCTTCAGGATAAAAATCTCTTTATGGTCTTTGATCACCCGGCGGGAATAAAACAAAAGAAGTATAAACCCTGCAAAATACAGGAACGCCGGAAAATACAAATCCGACTTGTTGCACCTGATTTTCCCGAGAGGGCGGATATAAAAAACAACATCGTTGCTGTTGCTGGTTACGGCAATCGAATTACGGACTTCTTCAATGCTTACCTGGTAACTGTCAGGCAAATCGAAAGGCTCGGCAAAGCTGTTCTTCAGATACTGGTTTTCGAACGGGTACTTATTTTTAAGATGGATCAGACCAATGATCTGATGGTTTTTTATGGCCAAATGTTTGGCGAAAAATATCCCGTTAGGTAAAAAAAGTATCTTCTCGTTCCGGATTTGTTTGTATTGCAAAGGAGAAAATCCAAAATGGTTATCCGACCAGAAAATAATTTCGTCCTGTTTCAAAATTAAAAACCCCAGTCCTTCGTTTTCAAGCGTCGGGATGAGATACGCAAATTCAGAAATGTAACTTTTATCAATTTCTCCGGAATCAATCACTCCGGCAATCTGGTTCATGTACCGGTCAAGGTTTTTTTCCTGAAGCAGAAACGTACTTTGAAATTGGTTCACCAGCCGCGTTTCGGGCTGGTTTTGCATCACGTCGTGCTCCATGAAAATAGCGGCCGCAAAAACGACAATGGAAACAATCAGGAAGTAATACTTTTTTATGTTTTCCATACTGAAAGAGTTCAGTTGTTTATAGCTTCATTATTCATGATGGTACGGTTCGCCTTTGATGATCGTAAAAGCCCGGTACAATTGTTCCAGAAAAATCAGTCTCACCATTTGATGCGAGAAAGTCATTGCCGACAAGCTTATTTTTTGCATGGCTTTTTCATACACATTTGCCGAAAAACCGTATGGTCCGCCAATCACAAAAACCAGTTGTTTGGTGCCGGCCAGCATTTTCTTCTCCAAAAACCGTGCAAAATCTGCCGAGCTGTTTTGCTGCCCGTTTTCGTCCAGTAAAATCAGTTCGTCGCCACTGCCCAGTTGCCGGAGAATAAGTTCACCTTCCTTTTCTTTTTGCCGGACTTCGGTCAGGTTGCGGGTATCTTTCAAATCGGGGATAATCTTCATTTCAAAAGGAATGTAATGAGGTATTCTTTTGCTGAAAATTTCAATCCCGTTTTGCAGGTATTTTTCATCTGTTTTCCCGATTACCAGCAGCTTTATTTTCATTAATTTTCCGGTGTTAAATTTATTACCTTTACAAAGGTATTCGTTCCCTAAAATAATTTGCACGATATTTGCCATTTATTGGGTTGAAACTATTTTAAACGGAATACACAGATCATGAACAAACATTTGCATACGCTATTTATTTTTATTGCGGTTTTTTTTCTGACTTCATCAGTATTTGCACAAATTCCCGACGATTTGATTTTAAGCCTGAAATCGGGCAACGACAAAGCGCTGGCCGAATATTTTAACCAGAACATTGAGCTGGTGGTACCCGGGCACGACGATGTATTCAGTAAATCGCAGGCACAGCAACTGATTGCCAAGTTCTTTAAAGAATATCCTCCTGAAAATTTCTCATTGATACATCAACGCGACAGCGGAAACGAAGGAGCCGGTTATGCCATCGGCAGCCTGGAAACGTCAAAGGGAAATTTCCGCGTTGTTTTTTTGATGAAAACCAGTAACGGCAAAGCAATGATTCATCAGCTCCGGATTGAAAAGCAGGCCTGATGCGGCAAAAGATCGTACATAAAGCAATTCGTTTATGGGAAAAGATTTTGATAAAAGCCCGAAGAGTAACTTTTCCCGGTTTTGATGGTATTCCAATTTATAATGTGTGGATCTTTTTCTGGCGAAGCATTGTCGACGGGGCAATTACTACCCGCGCCTCGGCCATCGCTTTTAGCTTTTTCATGGCGCTTTTCCCTGCCATTATTTTTCTTTTTACCCTCATTCCCTACATACCAATCAAGAATTTTCATAATGAACTTTTCATTCTGATACACAATCTGGTACCTGGCAGTGTATTCGAAGCCATTGAAGACACGGTTCAGGACATTATTACCCGTCCCCGCGGTGATTTGCTGTCGATCGGTTTTTTCATGGCGCTTATTTTTTCGACCAACGGACTGGCCTCCATGATGAGCGCGTTCGATGCCTCGCTGCACAGTTTTGAACGCCGCACCTGGCTGGGACAACGGTTTATTGCCATTGTTTTGATGATCATTATTTCGCTTTTGCTCACCATAACCATTGGGCTGCTCACCGGCGGCCAGTACCTGATCAATATTGCCGTTAAAGAAGGCCTTCTGAAAGATGATTTTACCTACTTTTTATTGCTGTCCGGGAAATGGATCGTTATTGTTGCTTTGCTCTTTTTCGGCAATTCGTTCCTGTATTATTTGGCTCCTGCAAAAAAAACCAAATGGCGCTTTATTTCTGCCGGAAGCACCTTGGCCACCATTCTCAGTGTTCTCGCCATCTTCGGATTCACTTACTATATCAATAATTTCGGGCAGTACAACAAGTTGTATGGTTCCATTGGCACCCTGCTGGTGGTACTCTTTCTGCTATACATTCTCTCTGTTATTTTATTGATTGGCTTCGAGTTGAATGCCAGCATCAACGAGGCTCACCGGAAAGCCCGGGGGATATAAACAGGCAAAATTCCAGAATTCAAAACCCAAATAGTAGCAGCCGGGTTCATGCAAAGACGCGAAGCCGCAAAAGAGATTTCCGACGAACCGGTATTCCGTGGTTTGTAACAGCATTGTAACCCGGCAAACAATCCTGATTTAAAATTTTTGTACATTTGAAAAACAAAAAACAAGAACAGATAAAATATCACCAAAGATGTTCGATATTCACGCATTCAAAAATCATGATTATCTATATTTAACTTCATTCCGAATACTTCCAAACCCATAAAATTTATTTTTTACATGAAACAAAATCTTTTTCTTTTTTCGTGGCGCGAGTTCACCCGCTCGGCCAGTTTCGGGAAAAGTTTGGGAACGAAAATACTGCTGAGCTTCCTGGCGCTGTATTTCTTTGCCACCTTTTTTATTCTCGGAATGTCTCTCGGAGATATTCTTCCGGAAAAATTCCCCAATGATGATCCCGTTTTTATTTTTAACGGCTTCCTGTTGGCTTATTTTGGCGTCGATTTAATTATCCGGCAACTGATGCAAGCCTTGCCAACCATCCAGATTAAACCGCTATTGGTTATTAACATCAAGCGAAGCCGGATCATCCGTTATTTACTGGGACGCTCGGTGTTCAATTTTTTCAACATTCTTCCCTTATTTTTTCTGGTGCCTGTTTGTTTCACATTGGTCGCTCCGGAAAAAGGAACGATGCCTGCAATTTTCTGGTTCTTTAGCCTGATTCTTTTGATCATATCAAGCCATTATTTAAGTACCTGGCTAAAATGGAAATTCAACGAAAGCAATTATGGTTTTTATGTGTTTGTCGCTGTTATCGCGGCCATTTTTGCAATTGACTATTTTGGATTGGCCGACTTCCGGAAACTGTTTGCGTCGTATTTGCAAATGGTAATAGAAAAACCCTTTTCAATACTGGCTGTATTGGCGCTGCCTCCGGTATTTTATATGTTGAATTTCCGATATCTGAAAAGTAATTTGTACCTGAACCTGATCGATTCGGGTAAAAAAGATGAGAAAATTCGCGATTTCTCGTGGCTGAACAATCTGGGCGAATACGGCAAATTCATCGCCCTCGACCTTCGCCTTATCTGGCGGAACAAACGGCCTCGTTCGCAGGCAATGATGACGTTGTTGTTTTTATTTTACGGACTTCTCATTTATCGCACCGATGGCAAAGAAGTTCCGGATTTTGTATTTGTACTGGGCGGTCTTTTTCTTACTTCTCTTTTTTCAATCTCCTATGGACAGTTTTTCCCGGCCTGGCACAGCCGCTATTTCCCTTTGCTGATGACACAAAACATGCGTATGAAACAATTTCTGCATTCATTTTATATTCTGAATGTGGTGATTTGCGGTTTGTTTTACCTGTTGTCGCTGCCTTATGCTTTCATGCACGTAAAGATCATATACATTCATTTGGTGATGCTGTTTTACAATCTCGGAATAAATATATATCTGATCTTTCTTTTCGGGCTTTTCAGCAAAAAAGCAGTCGATTTGGGAGGTTCTTCCATGTTCAATTATCAAGGAGTCGGAGTCAGCCAGTGGTTAATGGGTTTCCCGTTGTTTGTCGGGCCAATCCTGCTTTTTTCACTTTTAAAACTGATCGGCGGAACAGTGTTTGCCTTTGCCTTCCTTGGAACGCTCGGATTGCTCGGCATTCTTTTGCAACCGGTACTCATCAACTATTTTGCGAAAGCCTACCTCAACAAAAAACACGAACTTATTAAAAACTACAAAAACAGCTAAATCATGATACAGGTAACCAATTTAATTAAAGCATACAACAAGGAAATTGTACTGAATATTCCGGAACTGACCATCAATAAAGGTGAAGTGTTCGGACTGGTTGGAAACAACGGGGCCGGCAAAACTACTTTTTTCAATCTGCTGCTTGACCTGATTGTGGCCAGCAAAGGCAGTATTTTGAATACCGGCATCGAAGTCAGCAAATCGGAAAACTGGAAAGAATTTACCGGCGCTTTTATCGACGAAAGTTTTATCATCGGGTACCTGTCGGCCGAAGAATATTTCAGTTTTGTGGGCGAGTTACGGGGAATGAACAAAACCGATATCGATCATTTTCTGACACAATATACCGAACTTTTTAACGGTGAAATTTTGGGCAAAAAGAAATTTATCCGCGACTTTTCGAAAGGAAATCAGAAAAAAACAGGCATTGTTGCCGCCCTGATGGGAAATCCGCAGGTAGTCGTTCTCGACGAACCTTTCGGCAACCTCGACCCGGGATCGCAATTCCGCCTGCGCGAGTTAATTAAGGATTTCTCTGCGGCAAACGGAACAACTTTCCTGATTTCGGACCACACACTCGATAACATTGCCGACGTGTGCAGCCGCATTGTCATCCTCGAAAAAGGAAAGATCGTCCGCGACGTGACCAAAACAGAAACTACCCTTCAGGAAATTGAAGCATTTTTCAAGCCTGAAAAACAATTTGCCATTTAGCTTCGATAACTGCGTTGCATCGGATCAGTGCTGCAAAATTTGTAATTTTACAGAAACCTTTTTTGCCGGGAGTGGACGATTTTAGTACATATTATTCAAAAGCAGCAGCCTTGTGCAGCCGGGCCGAGAAATGCAGTTCCGAAATCCGGGATAAACTGGACGATTGGGGCGCAACCGGAGAAATGACCGAAAAAGTATTGAAAAAGCTGACGGAAGAAAAGTTTGTTGATGATGCCCGGTATTCTGTTTCCTTTGTGAAAGACAAATTTCGTTTTAACAAATGGGGACGGGTAAAACTCTCGTACATGCTCCGGCAAAAAGGCATTTCTTCAGAAAATATTGCACAGGCATTGCAGGAAATTGACGAAAATGATTACATGGAAACCCTGAAAAAACTTCTTCAGGAGAAAGCGCGAAAAACCGCCGCAAGAAATCCGTACGACAAAAAAGCCAAATTACTGCGCTTTGCACAAAGCCACGGATTTGAGGGTAATTTGACATACCAGGTACTGGCTTCAATTTAAAAGTGATTTGTATTTCGTTCTGCAAACCTGGCTTCATTTTTTCAATCTTTATTAACACCACCCAAAATTCCCTGCCGAATTGCGTAAATTTACTTTTCGGTATCTTCATCTAAGAAACCGTTTTTCTTAAAAATAAATCATTGATTATGATCTCATTTACGCATTTACACGTTCACTCACAATATTCAATTCTGGATGGCGCGGCCAGTGTCCGCGGTTTGGTAACCAAAGCCAAAGGCGACGGGATGACAGCCCTGGCGCTGACCGACCACGGAAATATGTTCGGTATAAAAGAATTTTACGATGTTTGCCGGAAGGAAGGTATCAAACCGATACTGGGCTGCGAAACCTATGTGTCTGCCCGCTCGCGTTTTGACAAAACTGACCCGAAGATCGACCGCTCGGGCGACCACCTGATCCTGCTGGCCAAAAATAAAACCGGCTACCATAACCTGCTCAAACTGATATCGCTGGCCAACATCGAAGGTTTTTATTACAAGCCCCGCATCGATAAGGAAATTCTTGAGAAATACAGTGAAGGCCTGATTATTTCTTCGTCCTGCCTCGGCGGAGAAATTCCGCAAAAAATAATGAGCAATAATTTGTCGGATGCAGATAAAACCATAGAATGGTTCAAACGTGTTTTTGGCGACGATTATTATCTGGAGCTGCAACGTCACCCTTCCGAATTACCCCAGCAGAGAAGGGATGTTTATGACCGCCAGGTGGAAGTAAACGTAAAAATACTCGAACTGGCAGAAAAACACAATGTGAAGGTAATTGCGACCAACGACGTGCATTTCATCAATGCGGAAGATGCCGATGCCCACGACCTGCTGATCTGTTTGAATACGGGAAAGGATTTGGACGACCCCGACCGCATGCGCTATACGAAACAGGAGTGGTTTAAAACCACGGCCGAGATGAACCATCTGTTCAAAGACGTTCCGCAGGCTCTTGAAAACACCAGTGAGATTGTAGCCAAGATCGAAGAATTTAAGCTCGATTCCGATCCGATCATGCCCGTGTTTCCCATTCCTGAAATTTTTGGCAAGGAAGAAGAATACCGGGAACAATTTTCAGAAGAAATGCTTTTGGCTGAATTCGGACAGGATGCATACGACCGGTTGGGAGGTTATGAAAAAGTGGTCCGGGTAAAATTTGAATCCGATTATCTGGAGCATTTAACTTATGAAGGCGCTAAGCCCCGGTATGGCGACCCGGTACCGGAAGATGTAAAAGAGCGCATCGCGTTCGAGCTGAACACGATTAAAACAATGGGGTTTCCGGGTTACTTCCTCATCACGCAGGACTTTATCAACGCAGCACGGCGAATGAATGTTTTGGTGGGTCCCGGTCGTGGATCAGCGGCCGGATCAGTGGTTTCGTATTGCGTGGGAATTACCAATATCGATCCGATAAAGTACGACCTGCTTTTCGAGCGTTTCCTGAATCCCGACCGTGTTTCGATGCCTGATGTGGATATCGACTTCGACGACGACGGACGCCAAATGGTACTCGACTGGGTAACCAACAAATACGGTAAAGACAAGGTGGCACACATTTGTACTTTCGGCACCATGGCAACCAAAATGGCTATCCGCGATGTGGCGCGGGTACTGAAACTGCCTCTTTCCGAAGCCGATCGTCTGGCCAAGCTGGTTCCCGAAGCACCCAAGATGAATTTTATTCAGGCCTATCACGACAGCCCGGAACTGAAACAGGAGAAAAACTCGAACAACGAATTGATCCGCTCTACACTGAAATTTGCCGAAACGCTGGAAGGATCGGTGCGCCAGACAGGCGTTCATGCCTGCGGAGTTTTGATCAGCCGCGACCCGCTTTCTGACCACATCCCGATCATGCCAACCAAGGACGAAGAATTGTACACCACCCAGTACGACGGACGTTTTGTGGAAAGCATCGGCTTGCTGAAAATGGACTTCCTGGGACTGAAAACCCTTTCGATTATCAAGGAAACTATTGAGAATATCAAACTTTCAAAAGGAATTACAATTGATATTGACAAAATTCCCGGTGACGACGGAAAAACATTCGAACTGTTCAGCCACGGCGACACCACCGGCATCTTCCAGTTTGAATCGCCCGGGATGAAAAAGCACCTGCGAAACCTGAAACCCAACCGCTTTGAAGATTTAGTTGCCATGAACGCTTTGTATCGTCCGGGCCCAATGGAATACATTCCGTCGTTCATTAACCGGAAGCACGGGCGCGAAAAAATTGAATACGACCACCCGTTGATGGAACCCTATCTGAACGATACCTATGGAGTCACCGTTTATCAGGAACAGGTGATGTTGCAGTCGCGGGCCCTGGCCAATTTTACCCGCGGCGACTCCGACTCGCTGCGAAAAGCTATGGGTAAAAAGGTAAAAGCCATGATGGACAAGCTGAAAATGAAGTTTATGGATGGTTGCAAGGGCAATCCTGAATTTATAAAGGGTTGTCAGGAAGTGAATAAAGACCCGGAACCACTGATCGATAAAATCTGGAAAGACTGGGAAGCTTTTGCCAGTTACGCGTTCAACAAGTCACACTCGGTTTGTTATGCTTACGTGGCCTACCAGACAGGCTATTTGAAAGCGCATTTCCCCGGCGAGTTTATGGCTGCCAACATGAGCCGGAATCTCAATAATATTACGGAGATTACCAAGCTGATGGAAGAAAGTAAACGAATGGGCATCAATGTACTGGGACCGGATGTGAACGAGAGTTTCATTAAATTTACGGTGAACAAAAACGGCGATGTGCGTTTCGGAATGGCGGCTGTAAAAGGTGTAGGAGAGGGAGCTGTTCAGGATATTATCAAAGCACGCGAAAAAGGTGGTGAATTCAAGGATATTTACGATTTTGCTGAACGTGTCAGCCTCCAGTCGGTAAACAAGAAAAACCTCGAAGCGCTGGCTATTTCAGGCGCTTTCGACGGATTTGGAAAATACACACGCAGCCAGTTTTTCGAGATTGATAAAGATGGCGATTCATCGTTTATTGAGAAATTGATAAAGTTCGGAAATCAAATTCATCAGTTGAAGAGTACTACGCAAATGAGTATTTTTGGTAATACTGGCAGTAGTGAGGATATACAAAAGCCGGAACCTCCTAAAGTAGAAGAATGGCCAAGCATCATTCTTCTGGAAAAGGAAAAAAGTCTGATTGGCATTTACCTGTCGTCGCACCCGTTGGACGAATTCAAACTGGAAATCAACAATTTCACCTCGAAAGGCATAACGCTGGCCGACCTGAACAATGGTATCGAAAACCTGAAAGGCAAAGATCTGACTTTTGCCGGAATGGTGACCGAAGCCCGCGAAGCATACGGAAAAACCGGGAAACCGTATTGCTCAATGACTTTCACTGATTATGCCGATTCATACAAGATGTTCTTTTTTGCCAAAGACTATGTCGAATTCGGGAAATACTGCAAACCCGGCTTGTATTTGCTGATAAAAGGTTCGATACAAAACCGTTTTGGCTCCGACCAGCTCGAATTCAAGGTCAGCCGCATCGATTTGCTTCAGGAAGTACGAAAGAATCTGGTAAAAAGCATCACGTTAATGATGCCGCTCAATGCCCTTACTTCAGAATTCATTTCCGACTTCGAAGATATGACGGCAAAAAACAAAGGCTCTGTAATTCTGAAATTTAATATTCGCGACACGGAAACAAATATCTCTCTTCAGATGTTCTCAAGAACAACCCGGATAGATATAAACAATGAGGTGATCAATTTTTTTGAAGGGCATGAACACATTGCTTTTAAAATTAATTAAGCTAATTTTGTAGTCCGCATTTGGGGAAAATATAAACAAATAAAATAGTAAATTATGGCTTTAGAAGTTAATGACGCGAATTTTGAAGAACTTGTTCTTCAGTCGGATAAGCTGGTAATTGTTGATTTTTGGGCGGAATGGTGTGGCCCGTGCCGCATGGTAGCGCCGGTAGTTGAAGAATTGTCGCAGGATTATGCAGGTCGTTTAATTGTTGCCAAAGTGGATGTTGACAGCAACCCGGGAACTGCTTCAAAATATGGTATCCGTAATATTCCCACGCTGTTGTTCATCAAAGGTGGCGTTGTGGTTGACAAGCACGTTGGCGCAGCGCCGAAAACAACGCTGGCAGCCAAAGTTGAATCGTTGTTGTAATATTCGTCTTTTAAAAGATACGAAGGCATAAGTACGTTTTTCTTATGCCTTTTTTATTTCTGAACAGAAAACCGTGCATAAATTAATCGACATACAGCAGTTTCATCAATTCGACAACCTGGAGTTGATTGCCAAAGAAGTGGTTGAAGGTTTTATCACAGGCCTTCACCGCAGCCCGTTTCATGGCTTTTCGGTAGAATTTGCAGAACACCGGCAATACAACCAGGGCGAATCGACCAAGCATATCGACTGGAAGCTGTATGCCCGTTCGGGCCGTTTGTATGTGAAGCAATACGAGGAAGAAACCAACCTGCGTTGCCAGATTGTGATCGACCATTCGTCGTCGATGCTTTTCCCGTATGAAAAAGGAAAAAAGCAACAGTACAACAAGCTGGCCTTTTCGGTGTATTGCAGCGCCGCGCTGATCTATCTGTTACGTAAACAGCGCGATGCAGTCGGGCTTACTTTGTTTTCCGATCAGATTGAATTTCATTCCGAAGCCCGGCTTTCATCGGTTCATGCCGAATTGATGTACAGCAAGCTGGCCGAACTGCTCGATCCCGAAAAGTACGAACTGAAGAAAACCACCAATACCGTGGAAGCGCTTCATGCCCTTGCCGAAAACATCCACAAACGCTCACTGGTGATAATTTTTTCAGACATGGTGGAAAGCGAACAATCCGACGAACTTTTTTCGGCCCTGCAACACCTGCGATACAACAAACACGAAGTGTTGCTTTTCCATGTAACCGACAAAAAGCAGGAACAGGATTTTGATTTCCGCAACCGTCCGTATCGTTTTGTTGATCTGGAATCGGGTGAACATCTGAAATTTTCGCCGCACGAACTGAAGAGCAAATATAAAAAAGCAATGCAGGCGTATTTCGATGAGCTGAAGGTCAAATGCGGCCAGTACCACATCGACCTGGCCGAGGCCGACATCAACGACGATTTTAAGCAGGTTTTGTTTTCGTATCTCGTGAAACGCAAAAAGCTGTTTTAGTTTGCTTCCTCCCTTTTCAGAAGAGATTCTACAAAAGCAGGCGACGGGTTCTCGATCAACTGCTCCTCATCGAAAAAAAGCGGAAAATAAAATTTATCGCCGTCAAGCACTGTTTGAATAATATTGTCGGGCGACATTGTAATTCTCCCGGCCGATTTTCTGGTTTGCCAGTCAATATCTTCATAAACAAGATATATTAGTTCGGTGCAAAACAGGCAATCGGGCGAATTAACATCAAAATTGAAATCGTATTTTTTACCGGTCTGGCAGCTTGCCAGTTGTCTGATCCGCTTTCCTTTTTCTTCTGAAATTGTAGTTAAGCGAACGATTAGGAACGAACCCCCTTCCGCAAAAAGGAAAGGACCCGTGTTGATCACTCCTTCCTGAATACTTTCAACAAAAATACTGTCGCCCATGTAAATGGCGGCATGACCAAAGTAACCGGGAATAAACCGGTCGGTGAGCCTTCCGGGTGATTTTTGGAGGACAATATCCCACTTTTGAAGATATGGCATCAGCCGGGCGACATTCTTTTCAGGCTCCGGTTCCTCATGGATGCGGGCAACCGAACGACCGAACAGTTCGCTGAAAAAACCAACGGTGTTATATATCGCAGCATTGCTGTTGTCGGCACATTTCCGGCAAAGGAAACAGCATTTGGTGTGACGGGCCAATTTGTCGGGAACAATCTGTTTCAACAGTTCCCGGTTTGCAGGGGCCCATAAAAATTTCTGCGAATGCAACAGGGTTTTCCTGCCAACATGAAATGCCTGATCACCGCGGTTAATCAGCCTTCGCAGGTCTTTATTATGCTGAAACAACTGATGATAGTCTGCTGCCGATTCGATCAGTCGGCTGCGGGCAAGCGTTTTCAGTGAATCATCTTTTGCAGAATGCAATAGCCGGTGATAGCCCGAATCAATCTGGTAATGCGCCTGCAAATTCCCGAAAAGCCGGTTCAACAATGCGGGAGGAATGGCCTGTTCCCTGATTTTAACTGATCCAAGGCTGGAAACAATTTGTGCTGATTCAGTTCTCAGTTCAACCTTCTTCTGCCGAATGGAATCCGGATTTACCGAATAACTGTTCATCGTTTCAGGCAGCGTTTTGATAAAACCATTGCGATAGGTGGAACAGGAAGAAAACAAAAAAACCAAAACCACAGCAACAATAATTGCAGCGATTTTGGTTTTTTTTGTGTCAATGGTTTTCATCTTCAGAAAAATAAGTGTTTTTTTCTTATTTTCCTTTGGTTGAAATACTTATTTATTCTACGCTTTTTGACTTCTGTTTTTGAGGCTGTAACTATTCAGAATACTGATCGGGAGAAATCGATATTTTGCTTACAAATATCCCGTTCAGGTCTTTGTAATAATAGTTCATCGTTACCTTGTTGTCGCGGAAAAGCTGTAAATCGGGGTTGGTTTTCGCGTTGCTCACGATCCGGGGTTTCATGTATTCTTCAAAATCCTGAATATTGATGGAATCCTTCACCAGATTCACCAGTGTGTAGTTATACTGAAAAACGTTGCCGGGCATGGCAAAGGCATTGTCGAGCCGGGTTTCAGAATCGACCATGACCGGACAGTTCGCGTTCAGTTCGTCAGCAACCTTCATTAACATTTTATCAAAAGCAGGAGTTTTAAAAAACAGTTGCTGAATTAAGACTACCACTATTAAACCGACTGCCGAGCCAATCACGGTGCCGATTATTCTTTTGTTGTTCTTCACTTGTTCCATTCCGATTTTTTTAATTCCATCATTCGTTAATATTATTTTCTCAGATACTTATCATAGAGCCCGATGCCGCTTAAAATCATGGGTACAACCTTATCCAATCGGTTCAGCCTGGTTTCTTCCCGTTTTGCCGCCAAAATATATTCAGCAAATTCCCTTCTTTTCGCTACGGAGAATGCCTCGAAACATTGCTTCAATTTCAGATTGGAAGACAAAAGCCTGTTCAACTCCTCCGGGATAACAAGCGGTTTATTTTTATCGGGTTTTATTTCTTTCCCCTGCTTCTGGTTTTTAATGGCCTCTTCCAGATAGGCTTTTAATATTGCCGCATTCTCAGCGATTTCATCAATCGATGAAAACCGCCACTGCCGGAGCGCTTTGGTCACTCCCTCCTGCGCGCTCATCAGTTTTTTTTCTTCGTCTTTCAGCAAGGCTCCCTGGTAAAACCAAATAGCCACGTACGATTTGAAGGCGGCCATCCCGGCAATATTTTTATTTTCAGACTGAAATACCGGGCCACCCCATTTAACGGTTTCCTGCAACCCGGTCGAACAAATGATGTCGCGTAACAAGTTTAACGATGCCTGCCATTCGCCGCAATTAAGTATGTACTCGTCAATTGTTCCTGAACTCTTCATATATGTTTACTTCTCAAGTGTAATTAACAAAATCTTGTATCTCCTTTTTTCAAACCGGGACTTCAAATCTAATCCTTTCATTTTTACAGCAGCGGACTGAAAATACGGGCAAACGATTCCTTGGCTTTCCGGTGCCAGGGGCGTTTCTCCCATTCTCCGGCAGACACTTGCCAGCTATGCGAAAGGTCGTCCAAAAACTGCCGGGTAAGTTTTGCCGCAATCTCTTCATCATAAATCATTGCATTCACCTCGAAATTGGTTTCCAGACTCCGAAAATCAACATTGGCGGTACCAACCGTCGAAAACACGCCATCCGCGACAATCACTTTGCTGTGCGTAAAACCGGCCATGTAAAAATAAATCTTCACCCCGGCTTCCAGCAATTCTTCGATATACGATTCAGTTCCCCATTTGGGAATGTGCGCATCCGATTTATCGGGCAGAAGAATTCGTACATCAATCCCGCTGAGCGCCGCTGTTTTAATGGCGGCCAGCAAATCGACCGTGGGAAGAAGGTATGGAGATGCAATATACACGTAATTGGTAGCAGTTGCTATGGCCGAAAAATAGGCCTGATGAATGCCTTCCCAATCGGAATCGGGCCCCGAGGCACATATCTGGACCACCTTTCCCTTTCCTGCCTTGAACGGTTTAAAATACTGGTCTCCCCGCAGAATTTCTTTCGTCACAAAATACCAGTCGGCCATAAAAATAATTTGCAATGCAGTTGCCGCTCCCCCGGTCAGTTTCAGATGGGTGTCGCGCCAGGGACCGATGCCGGGTAAGCCTTTCAGGTAGCGGTCGGCAATATTGATACCGCCGGTAAAAGCAACCTGCCCGTCGATTACAACAATCTTACGGTGGTTCCGGTAATTTACCTTCGAGGTAAGCGTCGGAAAACGGACTTTGATAAAACAGTCGATTTTAATGCCCGCCTCTCTCATCGGTCGGATAAACTTCCGCTTCAGCTCCCAACTGCCCACGTCGTCGTAAATCAGGCGTACTTCAACACCTTCACGCGCTTTTCTGATCAGTAGTTCGCGCAGGTAATTGCCGGTTTCATCATCGTCGATAATATAATATTCGAGGTGTACGTGGTGCCTGGCTTTTTCTATTTCACTGAATAACTCCGCGAATTTCTCGCTCCCGTTTTTTAGTATTTTTACTTCATTGTCGTTGGTAAGTATCGAATTCGAATTATTCAGTAACAGGTTCATCAGGTGTTTTTTGCTGTGCAGCAACTGGCTGAATTTATACTGGTGGAGAACTTTCAACTGCTCGGTGGTCAGCTTACGAAGTTGTTCCAGGTCGTGCAGCCCTTTCCGCGAAAACATCTTTCGTTTGCGGTATTCCTGACCGAAAAACAGGTAAACAATAATCCCCCCAATGGGTATAAGCACCAATACCAGCACCCAACTGATGGTTTTTACCGGGCTCCGGTTCTCCAGAACAATCAAAACAGCAATAAAGATTGTTGTAACGATGTAAAGAGGAGTAATTATACTTGTGGTTTGCGGCCAGATATCGGTTAAAAACTCAAACATGTTGTTCCCTGGTATTTTTTCCGGTAATAAATGTATCAATTTCTTTAGATAAAGAGTAAAAAACAAACAGAGAAAAAATTAAACGAAAAAATGCTATGCGGGCGCTGATTATTTTTGCAGTATTTGCACTGATTTTATCATGCAGTTCTACCAAAAAACTGCCGGAAAGTCCGGAAGAAAGCAATGCTCAGGACAGTACACAATATGAAATGATTGTGATGGAGCCGGGATTCGAAGTATGGTTTGCCACCAACAGCAAGCCCGACTGGTATCATTCGCAGGACTATTATGAAAGCTGGAACCGGCAGTATACCCATGCGTGGAATGCAAAAATCAACAGTTTTCCTTATGGCCATCTGCTAAACAACCCGATTAATTATGAAGACGACATTGATTACGGGTTGGAGATTAATCATAAACTTTTCTACTATTTCCAGTATGTCGAGCGGGTTCTGCGAATACCCATTCTGAGAGACGGGCCACGATATGTAACTGGTTTCTAGTTTCTATTTATTACATCCCATTACTTTCCTTTCCTTTTCCTCATCCTGCTTTTTATTATATAGAATTATTCTGAATTACTGTACTCCAATTATTTTTTTTATAATTTAACATTTCGAAACTATTATTCTTTGTAATTTGGTTTTCGGAAGAACACTCTGAGCGCGATTAGATAAGGATGGGATTTTAGGGGAACAAAATAGGAATGGTATGCAGCGGCAGGCCATAAATAATTGACATATACCCTGGTCTGGTTTTTAAACCAGCAGGTTCGTTCAATAAAATTTAAAAAGGGAAAAACCCGGCCCTTGTAAAAAAAGCCGGGTCTGTACAATTTGTTTTTAACCGGGAAGGGGCAGCAGCAACTGCCCTCTCCCACAAACTTTTCAAAAGTATGAAAAAATTAATGTTTTTAGCAGCAATTGCTATGGTATTAACAGTGTTTAACGCTTGTCAGAAAGACGGGCTGGAAATTGATCAGGAAACTGATCTGGCAGCTACCGAAAAACCGGATGTATATCTGGAAGACGATTATTTGGTGTTTAGGGATAAAACAAGCGCCGAGAACGCCATAACCCAACTACGTAATGTTGGGCCGGAAGAACAACTCGAATGGGAACGTCCGTTGGGTTTCACCTCTGCAAAAACGTACAGGGCCGAAATTTGCAACAAACTGCAAAGTGGTATGAACTATGAACAAATGATGAAATATGCCAATGAATTGGCCAATATTGGATATTTCAGTTGGAGGGATTCATCGGTAACTTATCCGTTTTACAATTTCTCGTGGGATGGTATTCTGAATCCAAAGGGAATGGTTAAGATTGGAGATCAACTGTTTTATTTCAACAGAAAAGACCAGTTTATTGCATTGGACGGGAAAAAAGAAACGCTTAATCGTTTTCTGAACGGGGAAATTGATACAGAAGATCCTTTGTTAAAAGTTTATAGCCGACCTACGTTAAAATCATGTGGTTACTATTTTGGCAGTGTGGTTGAACAAGTTTCAAGAACAGACGGATCGAAACGGTTAACAGTAGAGCTCCGATACGATGCAATTGCATATCCCGGTGAAGATGAGGTGGAAACAATTTACTACGAACTTTATTACCACCAGGAGAGAAAAGTACTCTTCTCATGGAGTGATAAACAAACTCATTTTTATTATTACCCTCAGTTTTTACAGATTGGAGGTACCGGGTATGATCCGGAAGAATGGTCCGACCCTTTTTATGGGAGTGAAACTCCGGGATGGTACCAGTTAAACAGTTCGGAACTTGCACACTATTATGATCGTCTCTGGGATTCAGGAATCGATTATTATGCAGACATTGATGACGGATACACAGGTCCCTGGGTTTGGATGAATTACTGGTTTTATTCAGGACAGGTAGGAAGTGAAAATGATGCGATTCAAATGTTGATCAACGATTAATACACATTGGGTTTTGCCTGTTAATCAGAATAGCAGGCAAAACCCTTTTTAAAACCAATAATATGAAACATGTATTCGTTTTCTTGTTTTTAGCATTTTTCATCATTCTAAATGCCTCTTCCCAGCCTAAATTCGAACTTGGCTTATCCACCGAAGGCTCATGGGTAATGAAGAAAGAATTAACAGTCCCTGGAGGACATATTGGAGAAAGGCATAACTGGGGAACAGCTTTTGGGGCATATATTTTTGTGCCTGTATGGTGGCGTTTTTCGCTTTCAGGAGGAGTTGGTTGCCGATATTCCGAGATACAAAAAGGAGATGCTATCTGGACTCCTCATGAGAATAGACCTGGAGCATATTTGTCGGGATATGATTACCGCAAGTTTCAACGCTATTATATGGTAGTTCCTTTCAACCTGAATTTGCTGGTAACCCGCAATGTGTTCATTACCGGAGGCATTGAATACTGCCGGGTACTAAATGATTATACCAGCATCCTGAAGAATCCGGAATACAACTGGACCATTGGCATTGGCAGTCAAAAACACAAGCTGAGATGGAGCCTGCAATATCTCCGGGGATTCAATGAACAGCGAATACAAAACAAGGCGTCGGCTGATGGCAGCGATCCGGCATTTTTATTCTATTATCAAACGAACCGGTTGCAGTTAAACCTGTCGTACCCACTCTTGAAAAGCAGATAAAATGAAGATATTCCTGTTTTTTATATTACTTGTTAGTTTTTGCATTGGCTGTCTTGCCCAGCCCAAGTTCGAGTTTGGCCTTACTACGCAAGGGGCATGGGTGCCGGTAAGTGAATTAGGCGAATACTCCGCTTCTTTAAAGAACGGCTTTGCCTCCGGTGCAGGTATATATGCCTCGAAATCGTTGGTTTATCGTTTCTCTGTACTATCAGGCATTGTCTACCAGTTACGGGAAATAAAGCAATATCACATATCCGGAGACAATGATCCATTTACTCCAATCCGAGGTTATTGGGAAAAGTTTCCACACCATTATTTTGTAATTCCGGTATACCTTCAATTCAATGTAAGTAAGAATTTTCTTGTATTTGGAGGAATTGAGAATGCATGGCTTATTAATTACGAAAAGATCTACCAAAACCCGGAACACAACTGGGTTACTGGTATCGAAAGCCGGAAGCATAAGATACACTGGTCGTTAAGCTATGTATGGAATGATGAATATCAGAATTTTGCAAAAAAATCATCCGACGGGTACAACGGCTATACCTATGTGGCATACAATTATAGCATGCTCCGTTTAAGCCTGTCGTACCCACTCTGGAAAAGCAAATAAAATGAAACAAATTGCACTTTTAATATTGCTTACTGCTATAACATTTGGCTGTCTTGCCCAGCCCAAGTTTGAATTTGGCTTATCCACCGAAGGTTCGTGGGTAATGAAAAAAGAACTCACAATCGGACATAATTATCAGAGTAAAAATAACTGGGGCACAGGACTGGGATTTTATGTTTCTGCTCCAATCTGGTGGCATTTTTCAATTTCCGGTGGTGCTAAATATCGGTATGCTGAGTTACAACAAGGTGCGCCTGATATTCAGTCAAGAGAAACAGATCAGGGAACGGACTTATATTTTGTTTACGACTGGAGGAGATTTCACCGACAATACCTGGTATTTCCTTTAAATCTGAATTTGTTGTTTCCCCGCGATTATTTTATTACCGGAGGCATTGAATACTGCCGGATACTAAATGATTATACCAGCATCCTGAAGAATCCGGAATACAACTGGACCATTGGCATTGGCAGTCAAAAACACAAGTTGAGATGGAGCCTGCAATATCTCCGGGGATTCAACGAACAGCGAATACAAAACAAGGCGTCGGTTGATGGCAGCGATCCGGCATTTTTATTCTATTATCAAACCAACCGGTTGCAGTTAAACCTTTCGTACCCACTTTGGAAAAAATAATAACATGCGAATATTTTTCATTTCCTTTTTACTCTTTATAGGCTCTGATGTTTGGGCTCAAAACACGAAAACCATTTCGGGCTATGTAAGCGATGCCCAAAACGGGGAGCGCCTATATGGGGCTACCGTGTACGATTCAACCTCGGGGAGCGGCGTTGCTACCAATCAGTATGGGTTTTACAGTTTATCGCTGCCTGCCGGAAATGTTCGGTTACAGGTTTCCTTTGTGGGGTACAAAAGTCAGTCCGCGACGATCCTTCTTCGTTCAGATACGATCATCCGGTTTTCTTTATTATCCGACAATCAATTGGACGAGGTAATTGTAAAAGCCGGAAAAGTCTCAAATGATAAACTGCATAGTGTTGAACGCCTGCCGATGAATGTTGTTCAGAGCCTTCCCGGGTTCCTGGGAGAGAACGATGTATTGAAAGCGCTTGCCCAATTCCCCGGCGTACAGCAAGGACAGGAAGGAAGCGCCGGGATATTTGTACGTGGCGGAAGTCCCGACCAGAACCTGATCCTGCTTGATGGCGTCCCGGTATACAATGCCACACACCTTTTCGGTTTTGTTTCGGTATTTAATCCCGAAGCCATTCAAAGCGTCGATCTGTACAAGGGAAACTTCCCGTCCCGCTTCGGGGGGCGGCTGTCGTCAGTAATTGATGTACGGATGAAAGAAGGCAATAAATACGAACGGCACACCGACCTTACACTGGGGTTGCTCTCGTCGAAACTCACCCACGAAGGGCCAATAAAAAAAGGCAAATCGTCGTACCTGATTTCAGCCCGGCGTACGTTACTCGACTTGTTGGTTACCGGCATAGCAAAAATCAGTCAGCAAGATTCTGAGGAAGCAGTAATACCCGGTCTTTATTTTTACGATCTCAACACGAAACTAAATTTCACCCTCGACCCGAAAAACCATCTGTATGTTAGCATGTATAAAGGAGGCGACCGCTTGTTTTCAGAGTTTATGACAAAAACAGAAAACACCGGCACCCTGCGAAAAGATTATATCGATGTAAACCTGAAATGGGGGAATTCGGTTTTCGCAACCCGGTGGAACCGGCAAATAAACAGCCGTTTATTCCTGAATACTTCATTATCGTCAGGACTTTTTAATTATGCTATTTACAGCCGGTTTAGCCAAAAGGTATCCGAAGAAGGGGAAGAGACTGAAAATTGGACGGATATTGAATATGTATCAAAAGTAAATACCAACCAGTTAAAACTGGAATTCGACTGGTTCCCAAACAACTTACACAAAGTAAAATTCGGCGCTGAAGCATCGCTGAATTATTTTATTCCCGGCGAACAAAAGATACAAAAAAGCGATGCCAATAATACAATCAGAGGGAATCGGCACCAGCAAAACTTTACAGGCAGCCTGTTTGCCGAAGATCATTTCAGCATCGGCAAGAAATGGATAGTTAATGCCGGATTACGTTACGATCTGTACAAAACCGGGCAAACGGTATTTCAGAAAATATCGCCCCGTCTGAATATCGACTTTCTGGCATCCGATAAAGCTGCATTTAGCTTTTCGTGGTCCGAAATGTTTCAGCCCATCCACCTGCTGACCAACAGCAGTATTGGTCTTCCTTCCGACATCTGGGTTCCGGCAACGGCAACTATTGCGCCCGAACGCTCATCGATGCAAAGCATCAGCGGCAGCTTCGATATTACGAAGCGCCTGAGTCTGGTTACCGCCGCCTATTATAAACGAATGAAAGGAGTGATTGCCTACGAAGCCGGTTACAGTTTCATGGATATTTCGGACGACTGGGAAACACTGGTTGCACAAGGGAAAGGTCGCTCATGGGGGATTGAAAACGCCGTAAATTATGAATTCAACAAGCTGAAATGCTGGGCAAACTATACCTTGTCGTGGAACCAGCGTCGTTTCCCGGAAATGAACAACGGAAATTATTTCCCGTACAAATACGACCGCCGTCACGACCTGAACCTGGGTTTCATCTGGAAACTATCGCCAGTTGTCGATTTTTCAGCTATGTGGGTTTTCCAAACCGGTATGGCGGCAACTATTGCTGAACAGGATTATCCGGGCTACCCGGATTTACTTGACGACTATTTTTCCGATTCCATTACCGGAGAAGATATTAAAGACTCGAATCGCATCCAGACCTTCAGTGGACAAAACAATTACCGGTTGCCTGCTTTTCATCACCTCGACCTGGGAATAACGATCCGCAAAGAAGAAAGAAACAGTACCCGCGAACTGAAACTGGGGGTATACAATGTGTACGCCCGCCAAAATCCGTATATGTATTATCCTGTTACCGAAAGCGACGGAGTCCGGAAATACCGGCAGGTTTGCATTTTCCCGTTTTTACCTTCTGTTAGTTACCGTATAATCTTCTGACATGAAAAGAATTTTTACCATACTAGTCATCGTTTTTATTGCAGGTTCCTGCATCAAAGATGTCGGGTTCAGTTATCCCGAAGTTCCTTCACAGGTGGTGGTCAATGCGTTGTTTACTGAAGACGAACCATGGAAAATATTGCTGACGTATTCAAAAGGGGCGAAAGATTCAACCGACCGGTATATCGACAATGCCACGGTGACCATCCGGTCGGCAACAGAAGAGATTTTGGCGGAACATACCGGAGACGGAGTTTATTCTTCAGAAAGATATCCCCAAACAGGAACAGCCTATACCCTCACTGTTGAGTTGCCAGGCTTCCGGACGATAACCGCTACTTCATCGGTTCCCGGGAAGCCCGAATGCGAAGTTCTTCCTTTCACCACAGTCTGGTCAAAATACATGTTTCCGAACGACCTGCTCGACTACGATGTATTACCTGTATCTGTCAGTATGGGGAATACAGGAGAGGAGTTTTACCGCTTTCAGTTTAAAAAGTATAATCCTGAATTTCGTTATCTGGTTTCCCCCGAAGCCATTGAAAGTATGCGCAAAAAAAGTATCCCCGAAGACATACTGGCAGTGTTGGATGATTTATACGGACAATATTATGACAACCCATACTTCGTTGTACAATATACCCGGCAATTTGCCAACAAATACAGTCCGGCAGAACTTTCCACTTTCGAGCAAATTATTATACGGGAAGTTATTAAAGAGCGGGTTGAAGGATACATTCCCGAACGGTTTAGCCTGTTGCCTGTCTTCTCCGATTGCAGTTGGATTGTCAACATCGCGTCGTATACAAACGCAGTAATCGGAGAAAACAAAAACGAACAGGATGCCGGTTTGTTTCTGGGAGACTGGAACCTCTCGTGGGCCATGCAGAACGGAAAGAAAGAAGGTAAAGAGTACTGGTTGTACATTGAAACCTGTAGTCCTGAATTTTACCGTTACTACAAAACTTACATTTTGCAGGTAAGTCAACGTATGAACCCCTATGCCGAAACCATAAAAGTATATTCAAACATTACCAACGGTGTCGGCATTTTTGCAGGCTACAACCGGCAGATGATCCACTTCTTTGATTATTAAATTTTAATATCCACCCGTCGTCCCGGAGGCGGGATCAATCAAACAAAAACTATAAACTAAAAAAAACAATTGTTATGGAGAATCGAATCAATATTACCCTGACAGAAGAAACCAAAGGGCAGGCTTTTCAGGGTATTAATACGTTAAAAACAACAATGCCCTTTCTGCTTAAACTTTCGAATGCCGAACGCAGTTCGCTGCAAGTGATGAACGACGGACGTAAACCTTTTGTCGAAAAGAGTTTCGATTACGCCTCGCGGAATGCGTCGCTTAACCCGGGGTCCGGCCTGCTCGAAGCAGCGCCCAACGATCTGGAACTGTATTCATTTCTCTCGTCAGTCGAAAACGACCTGGAGCAACTGATTGAAATGGTGCGCGACACCAAACAACTGGCAGGTTCGGAAGCCTATGAAGTGGCACGGTTCATCTATATGAAAGCAAAGATGAACGTAAAACTGGGTATGCCCGGCTCACAGGCTATTGTCGACGATCTGGGCAAGCTGTTTAAACAAGCCGGTCAGGCAACGGCCCAACCCGCTCAATAACAGGATAAGGCAATGCTTCCGGGCCGGGACCCGGGGTTTGCCTCGCCCATAACCGTTCATTGAATGCTCTTTTTTACCCCGGCAAAGGGAATTCGCACCGGTTTGGTGCGACAACGCACCGCCGGGGTGCGCGATCGCACCATTTTGCAATGTCCACTTATCAATTTGGTGCGTGATCGCACTAAATTGCAACGTCCACTTAGCAATTTGGTGGACAATCGCACCGATTTGGTGCGTTCACCCACCTCCGGGCTGCGACAACGCACCTCAGCGGTGCGATAACGTACCGGCGAGGTACGATTACGCAGTGACGAGATGGGAGAGATTGGTTATTGCATTGTTTCAGTACAATTGCCATTTGCGCCTGAAAAAAATCGGTTATTGCGTATTAATCAGAATGTATTTAATTTTAAGGAAAAATCAACGACAGGTGATCAACAGGCCAGCCATAACACTCATGTATGCAGAACACAAGCGGGTTCCGGTTGTAACGATTGCTTTTGATTACTATCCGGCCATCAACCGGCAACTGAAGACCGCGGCAAATGCCCGTTGGAGCAGTACCATGAATTGCCAGAGTACAAGAGCAGCAAAACAACAGAAATATATACCCATGTTTCGACCAGCAGTTTACAACGGATAAAATCGCCATTCGATGATTTATAGAGAGAAAACAGATAAAAAACATTGTGTACCTCAGGAATGCAAAAAGGTAAACAATATCTCCATTTTTTGGGTGGATATATTAACCTGCAACAGGGAGAAGGTATATGTATAAAAAAGTTAGCGCAAATTTTGAAAAACTCAATCATTACCTATAAATGAATCTCTGTAGAAAACTAAAAGAAAGATTGTTCCATTCGAATAAAAGTTCGAATGACAAACTAATCGCTTATAAATACAGAGTTTGGGACAAAACAAAAGACCCGCTTGAATTTCATCGAAGAATTTTAACACATAACGAACTTTATCTATCTAGCCCGAACCAATTTAATGACCCATTTGATAGTTCATTACCATTTCAATATCGAAAAAAAGACCTAAAACCGAGAAAAATTTATAAAAGAATGTATCAAATGTCTATCATTGAATGGCCTCTTATGACGCATTCTGAGAGGGATAGAATAATCAAAGAAAGAATTGGTTCTGGTGCATTTATCGACAGTAAATATTCCAAAGAAAGACATGAAAATTTTATAAAGGAAATAAATGAAGAAATCGGTATTTATTCTCTTTCTGAAAATAAGTCAAATATTTTAATGTGGTCTCATTATGCAGATTCGCATAAAGGTTATTGCATTGGGTTAGACTATAATATTTTATTAAAAATAGTGAGAAGCATTGGGCCAGTTACATATAGTGACAAATTCCCAAAATTGTCTCTATTCCCGAAAGACCCCGTTGCCGATTTTATGCAATTATTTATGACAAAATCTATCGACTGGGCTTATGAAAGAGAAATTAGAATCATCATGCGCTACAAAGCACGACAGACAGTTAAGATTCCTGACGAGTGCATAAAAGAGATAATATTTGGCTACAAAATGGAGGAACCACATAAAAAAGAAATAATCGATTTGATAAAAACAAAATCAACTCCGATTGAAATATTTGAAGCAACTGCTAACGATGAAAAATTTAAACTTGACATAAATAAAAAAAACTTGCGCTAACAAATTGCAAATTGCATTGCGGGTGCAGTGGTGTGCGTTGTCTCTGCTCCTTTCTTGACCGTCTTCGTCCTGCGGACGCTGACGCTCTTCGAAATCCGCAACGACAACTTGCAAGTGACCGTTATGGGGCATTTTAAATGAAGCAAAATGGCAACAAAAAATTTATTAATAATTGCATATTCGATTTTAGGAATTGTAAATATTTACTGCTTCCTTTTCCAAAGGACAACAAGGAAAATCAGAAGATATGCTGTGGGAACCACAAATATTAAGCTTCAAAATGAATTTTTACCAGACTGGTATTTTTGGTTTTATTTCGCAAGTATGCTGAGATTTATTCCTATCGTTTGGCTTGCCTTTTTAGATTGGAAAATAGCAGTGATAATTTTCATAATCGTTGGAATTCTGAAACTGATATTGCCTGTTAACGACTATGCACATATTCAAAAAATTAAAAAGCACTTTGAGAAGAAAATTGCAGGTATGAAAGCTACTGATAAAGATTTTCAACTACTTGAAATTGTTCTTGAGGCAGAAAAGAAAACAGTATAATAAGTTAATTAAAAACCAATAAATAAGCATATTAAATGAATTATTTACAGATTGCTTTTGATATAATTATTTTATTTCTTGGAATCTATATAGCATTTGGTAAAAGCTATTTTTCAGAAAAAGGGAAAAACCTGGCGACCAAAGAAGACATTGGTTTAATAACAAAAGAAATTGAAACCGTAAAAAATGAAATTAGTTTTGCCGTTCAAAGGAAAAATGAATTTTTGAGAGAAAAAAAAGGAATAGCATTAACTTTTAATGATGATGCTTCTTTTTTTATAGATTATTCTTCAAAAGTATTGGATGTCCTTGCGAATAATGCAAAAAATCTTGATTTAATATTAAAACAAACAGAAGATATTAGGTTTCAAGGAGCAAAAGTAATTAGCACTTTTCTTAAAATATTTGTTTATTTCGAAGATAGCTCTTTCCGTAAATCGGCTGAGAATTATTATAATGCCACTGTAAAAATTCAACAATTATCAATTTCTCTTCTTTTTCAATTAGAACAATTTGCAATAAAAGAGTCAGTAATGATAGATTCTTTTAAAAATGGACAATTTCAGCTTAAAGATGAATTATTTTCTCTTACAAAAAATAGAAAAAAAATAATCGAAGATTATATAATCGAACGTAAAAGATTACTTGATAATGAGGTTTATAAATTAAGGGGAATTTATATCTCAGAATTATCTGATATCATCAAAAATCAAAATCTATAATTCTATGAATAAAAAAAACGCAATCATAATCGGAATAATTGGCTTGGTTCTGCTAATATATTTCAGTAGCTTAAACAACACAAAACCAAAAGACTCAAGCTATTATTTGACAAGTCCCTGGGTTACGGAAAGAGTCGATTGGTATTTCTTACAATTACCGGAAAAATGGACTGAAAATTTCTCCGAAATTGAAAAAGGAAAGGAAAAATATAAAGAAATATGCAATGAAGTGCACATTTATGAAATGAATTTGAACGATTTTCATTTTATGTGCACATACATGGATGCAAAACAAGGAGTTTATGAAAACTGGGATTTAGATAAAAGTGCAAACGCTATTTTGAATCAAGTTCTTTATAATTTAAAATGTAAAGACATTAAAGTTGAAAAATTACCTCCTTTCGATAATTACGAGGAAATAAATTATACAGCAAGCTCAAATTGTTCGCCGAAAAAATATAAAGCAAAAATGAAGGGGATTAGATACAAAAATCACATTTTACTTGCAAGTGTGTATTACATTGACTCTGATGAAAACTTCGAGAAAATTGCTCAGAGAATCATGGATAAAATTGAGAATAAATACGCTGAAATTGAAAATGTTAAAAACTAAATAAAAATGGAAGACACAAGATTAATGATTGGATATGCAATTTGGGTTATTATTGTTGGATTGACCCTTGGATTTTTTGCTTACTTCTCAAAAAAATATAAAAAGCTGGGGAGTTTGTTGTTTTTAGTTTTTATTCCAACATGGATAATAACTGCATTAATTAAAGGTATTGAAAGCATGTACTTTGAAAACTCTAATGACTTTTTTTCATTTTTTGGTATTGTTGGATTACTCGCTGAAACATTGCCAATGATGATACTTATTGGCGGGATAACGTTTACATTAAAATATCTGAAATTCAGAAAAACTAAAATTTAAATTTAATGAATAAAGCACTTATAATAAAGCTACTTGACAGTTTAGAATCTTCAGTTACAGAATTGCAAACTCCCGAAGAAAGAGCAGCTAAACTAAAAAAACTGTTAGAAGAAAGTCTGCATGAAAATAAAAATTACAATTTACTTTCTGGCACTCAAAAAGGACTGGTGGAAATGTTCCAAGAAATGAATAAAATGGAACTTACAAATGATATTTCTACTTCACTTAAAATCATAGAACATTTTGAAACGAGTGGAAAATTCAACTTATTAAGTATTCCTCAAAATCAATTTAGCAAAGATTTATCAGAAAAATTTGACAGCATAAATCTAAAATTAAAGCAAATTATTGAAGGAAAGTAATCGTTGTGGCAATGAAAAAAACAAAAAAAACGCCCCCATAACAATGTGCAAATGTAATGCGGGCGGGCGTGGTGTTCCAGCGTTTGCGCCCTGTTTAACCACCGCCAATCCGTCTTTGACGGATGACGGATTTTAAATGATATTTAGTAGTACGCCGGCTTGGCTCCGTGCAGGTTTGACTGGGAACCGTTTCAAAATCCCGCACTCCACTTGCACCAACCGTTATGTGCCATTTAAAACAGACACAGAGGCATATATAATTAGAGTTAAAATCTTTTAATACAATAATATGGACACAGATAAAATTATTTTGCTTTTAAGTGAATATAATGATTCAATCGAGCATCTGGACAGAGAAAAATTATATCAGATAACTAATTCAGTTCATTCAATAATAGTAGATTATTTTCCAGCCAGTGACGCTTTTAAAGTCGATTTAACACGAATAAGAAATAATGTATTCATGCTTGTGAGTTCAAAAAGAGATATTGGAATAAGCGGAATTACACTTGAAAGAGAAAAAAAATCTCTAAAAATCTTTATAGAAACATTAGTAAATCAGATTTCAAAGATTGGATTGCCAACTTCACCAAATAATTCAATGGACAATTCAATAACCTTACATGTTTCTCAAAATCAAGAGCAGACTCAAGAACAAAAACAATTTCAAAAGCAAATTATCGAGATTTTTATCGAATCAATAAGGGATGAGATTAGTGGAAAACAATTCAAGGAATTGAAAGAAATTGCAAGAGAAGAGAAAGACCCAGTAAAGGCAAAAAATAGAATTTTTGAAAGTTTGAAAAAATTTGGAGTTGATATATGTTCAAATATAATCGCAAACATTATTACTAATCCATCAATATGGCACGGATTTGACCTAATATAAAACGGCACATAACAAAAACTATATGTCAATTGCCGTTTCCGTGCTGACAACAAGCTGTGTAGCCCGCAACAACGGCGGCGTGGCTCGACAGGAAAGCAACCCGCAGTCGGCAACTGCATATAGTTCCGAACGTTAGCGGTAATTTAATGAAAGCCACCTGCTTATTGAAATTTAAAGTCCCAAATGATTGACAAAAACATAAACATCAATGAATATCTGTAAAAAATGCGATAGTGAATTTGAAGGCAATTATTGTTCTAATTGCGGACATCCACAGAAATTAGAAAGGATAAATGGTCGCTATATATTATCTGAAATTACAAGTGTTTTGAATTTTCAAAAAGGATTTCTATACACAATAAAGGAATTACTTATAAGACCTGGAAAAAATATTAGTGCATTTATTTCAGAAGACAGAAATCGTCTTGTGAAACCAATCATGTTTATCCTGATTACCTCTTTAATTTACACAATAATTGTTAGGATTTTTCATTTTGAAGAAGGAGCGGTTGATGGAGTAATAGAAGGTTTAGAAGATACAAAGACGGTAACGCTTGCAATTTTTAAATGGGTACAAGAAAACTATGGTTATGCAAACATTATTATGGCTGTTTTTATTGGATTGTGGATAAAAGTTTTTTTCAGGAAATATCCATATAACTTTTTTGAAATTTTAATCCTCCTTTGCTTTATAATGGGTATTGGAATGTTAATTCTTGCAGTATTTGCAATTATTCATTGTTTGAGTCATATTGATTTTATGTCAATTGGAGTTTTTGTGGGATTAATTTATGCCACTTATGCTATTGGACAATTCTTTGACAAAGGAAAAATAGCAAACTATGTGAAAGCTCTTATCTCTTATTTATTAGGAATGATTACTTTCACTTTTGTATTTCTTTGCATCGGAATTATAATTGACTTGATAAAAAAATGATATATGAAAACAGAAAACTTGACAGACTTAAGCGACCAAGAACTTTTGCATAAAATAAAGAAATTAAAGACCAATAAAATAATTGATGCTTCAATTGTTGGTTTTACTATTGGGATTGCAATTTATAGTGCTGTAAAAAATGGATTAGAATTTTTCACGTTCTTTCCTCTAATATTGGCATATGTAATAATTAAAAATTCAACTAATAATAAGATTATAGAAAACGAAATTGAAAAAGAGTTGAAATCTCGAAACTTGAAATAAAAACTACCGCTAACAAAAAATATATGATAATTGCCGTTTCGGTGCAGATTTGGAAGTTCGCAGCCCGCAATCCCGAGGCCTCGGGAGCATCGGGGTTCGACAGGAAAGCAACCCGCAATCTAAGGAACTGCATATAGTTTCGAACGTTAACGGCAAGCTTTTGACAGACAGGCACAACGACATAATGACAACCAAAACAAAACGAGTATGCTATATTTAATTTGGGGTATATTAAATCTTGGACTTGTAATCTATTTTTAGTTATTTGTTTCAGGGCTACAAAATTAGTTAAAGAAAAAATAGGACTATTTGCTGCTGTTTTTTTCGTTCTTGGTCTTCTTTCAGTTCTTGGACAACCAGCAAAAGACAGCTATAACAAAGGGGCAAATTCAAATGAAATAAACTCATGGTTTTTTGCATCGGAGGACAGCTTAAGTCGATATGCAACCTACTTTGTCCAAATTATTTTAGAAGATAATTGGATTTCAAAAAAAAACTTAGGAGTAAAATATGGGACGGACAAACAAGGTCTCACAAATATTCCAATATCAGCATATTCCACGATAACTGGTTTTACTAGTGGGACAATTTGGAGACCAAATACAATAAAAGTATACACGACAGACGACAACAATAAATTCCAATATTTTGTAGTTGGAATTGTAGAATGGAAATTACTTGGTGCGACAATTTACACTCAATCAAAAAGATTCAAAGGAATTGTATCGACGAAATAAGCCTGGCGTTAACAAAAACTATATGTCAATTGCCGTTTCGGTGCAGATTTGGAAGTTCACAGCCCGCAATCCCGAGGCCTCGGGAGCATCGGGATTCGACAGGAAAGCAACCCGCAATCTAAGGAACTGCATATAGTTTCGAACGTTAACGGCAAGTGTGTAAAAAGACAGCGACAACCTGATACAGTAAAGATAAAATTGAAATAAGAAAGGATTTAGTTTTTTGACAGGATAGTGCAATTTTGATGGAAATTTATTTTGTTTTTTTCTTCCTGCCCGCAAAAGAGAAGAAGGAAACCCCACCCACATTGCACACATTGGCAAAGCCACACAAACCAAAGCTTTTCCAAAGAGTGCAATTTTGCCAACGCCCACGGTACTAGATAGATAATAAACTTGTATTTTTGAAATTTATCAATTAAGAGAAATCATAGAGACAGTTAAAAATAGAGTTAGTCAAGGAAAATGAACAACCAAAACCATATAACCCTTCTTAAATCCCTCTTTCAAGGTCGGCAAGATGTTTATGCCGTTCGTTGGGAAAAAGACGGGAAAAGTGGTTATATGCCTGCTTACAAGGTTGATTGGAGCGAGTACAATAAACACAAAGCTGCCGGAGGTTCGTTCAAAGATTATACAAAAAAGGAGTTTTTACCTTTTGGCGATGAAGCAATTCAGAATCATTTGTTAGGGAAGGAAACTGTTGGGATTTATCCACTTTTAGAAGACAATACTTCCCATTTCATAGCCGCCGATTTTGATGAGGAAAACTGGAAAGATTCTATATTAAAACTGCATCAAACCTGCTCAAAGTTTGAAATACCATCATACATTGAACGTTCACGCTCGGGTAATGGTGGGCATTTATGGATTTTCTTTGAAGAAAACTTTCCGGCTGAGCAAAGCCGCAAGTTAATGTTCGAAATATTGAGGGAAGCAACCATAATATCGCATTTCGAAAAAGAACCAAGTTTTGACAGGTTATTCCCAAATCAGGATTTTCATTCAGGCAAAGGGCTGGGTAATTTAATAGCATTGCCTTTAAATGGGAAGACCACTCGTAATGGCAATTCGATGTTTCTGGATGCTGAAACATTTGAGCCATTTACTAATCAATTTGAAACGATTGCAAGTTTTAAGAAACTCTCAAAAGAAAAGTTTCTAGGTATTTATGAAGGTTTTTTTTATCAAAAGCCTCAGGAATCAATAAAATCAAATATTATTCTGGCAACGCCGACCGAAGTTGAAATCCAAATCAGCAGCCAAGTTTACCTAAAACGCTTTCAATTAAACAAGAAACTTATTGCCTTTCTTAGGGATAATCTGAATTTTCTCAATTCCGATTATTTGGTAAAAAAGAACATGGGTAAGTCAACATTTAATATTGAAAAATATTTCAGGTTGATTGAGGAAACTACCGACGGAGTTATTATTCCGAGAGGTTTTGTTGCAAACATTGTAAATTTCTGCAAACAGGAAAGTATTTCATTCAAAGTAATAGACAATCGTAAAAAGCTCGATTCTGTGGAATATGATTCAGAAATTGAACTTTTGCCTCATCAGGAAGCTGCAATAGAAAAAATCGCTGAAAAAGATTTTGGAGTAATTGTTTCTCCACCTGGTTCAGGCAAAACAATTATCGGGCTTGAAATTATTGCACAAAAACGACAACCAGCCTTAATAGTTGTTCATCGCAAACAATTATTTGACCAATGGATTGAGCGCATTCAAAGCTTTTTAAAAATACCAAAAAGAGAAATCGGGCAAATTGGTAACCAAAACTTTACAATTGGTAAAGAAATAACGGTTGCAATGATTCAATCGCTCACCCGTTGCGAGGAAATTTCTAAAATAGCCAATAGTTTCGGAACAATAATAGTCGACGAATGCCACCATATTCCGGCAAAATCATTCAGGGAAGCGATGGTTAATTTTAATTCGTTCTATTTGTATGGTTTAACTGCCACACCAAAGCGGAAAAACAACGATGAAAAACTGATTTATGTTTACATCGGGAATATTCTTTATAATGCCGAACAAAAACAACAAATTAAGGAAAATAACATCAAGGCTGAAATAAATATCAGGGAAACTAATCTTTTTGCCCCGTTTGATTATAAAATTGACAAGTACGAAACCATATCAAGGATATTAATTCACGACACTCAACGAAACGCATTGATTATTGAGGATATAGAAAAAAATGTCAATCGTTTCAAAACAATACTTGTTCTTACCGAACGAAAAGCCCATGTGGACATTCTAAATTTATACCTTAAAGACAAGTTTGAAACTATTACAATTCATGGTGATGATTCGGAACAAAGCCGAAAAAGCAAACTTGAACAATTGAAACAAGGTCATTACAAAATAGTAATTTCCACAGGACAATATTTTGGAGAGGGAGTTGATATTGATAATTTGGAATGCCTTTTCATTACTTATCCATTTGCGTTTGAGGGCAAACTTGTCCAGTATATCGGACGGATTCAACGTTCCGGCAAACCACCAGTCATTTTTGATTATCGGGACACAAAAATTGACTATTTTGATAAAATGTTTAAACAACGAAATCGTTACTATAAAAAACTATTGAAATAAGTATATGGCAGAAAACCAAAATATTGAATACAAAGAGTCTTGGAGAGATGAATATCTGAAATGGATTTGCGGTTTTGCAAATGCCAACGGTGGCAAGATTTATATTGGCAAAAATGATGTTGGTGAAGTTGTTGGACTCAAAGATTCGAAGAAACTACTTGAAGACATTCCCAACAAAACAAAAGATATTCTCGGCATTCTGGTTGATGTCAATTTGCATCAAACTGAAAAAGGTGAGTTTATTGAAATTTCAGTTGAAGCATATCCTTATCCGGTCAACTACAAAGGGCAATATCATTATCGATGCGGGAGCACCAAACAGGAGTTAAAAGGCGCAGCCCTTGATAAATTTTTGTTGCAACGAAAAGGTAAACGATGGGATGCAGTTCCTATTCCCAATGTTTCCATTAATGACTTAAAGAAAGAAACTTTTGATTTTTTCAGGAAAAAAGCGGTTAAGGCTCAGCGAATTGAAGAAGACGTTTTGACCGACTCAAATGAACTTCTAATTGACAACTTGCAATTAAATGAAAATGAATATCTGAAACGGGCAGCTATACTCTTGTTTCATCCTAATCCTGATAAATTTGTTTCTGGTGCTTACATCAAGATTGGTTACTTTGAAGCCGATGACGATTTAAAGTTTCAAGACGAAGTTCATGGAAATTTGTTCGAGCAAATTGAGAAAACAATAGATTTGCTTTTTTCAAAATATATCAAATCATCAATAAGTTACGAAGGTTTAAACAGAGTTGAGAAATACGAATATCCCAAAGATGCCGTTCGTGAAGCCCTCTTAAATGCAGTATCACATAAAGATTATTCCGGTGGTGTTCCTATACAAATTAGTGTTTATAATGACAAATTAATATTTTGGAATGAAGGTCAATTGCCTGAAAACTGGACTATTGAAAAACTATTGGACAAGCACCCTTCAAAGCCTTATAATCCTGATATTGCAAATGCCCTATTTAGAAGTGGATATATTGAATCATGGGGAAGAGGAACTTTGAAAATAATAAACGAATGTGTGCAGTTTGGGATTCCAAAACCAAAGTATTTCTACGATATGTCAGGTTTTTGGGTTGAGTTTAGAAAAGATGTTTTCGATATGGAATACTTGAAATCATTAGGCTTAAATGAGCGACAGATTCAAGCAATAAAGTTTGTAAAAGAAAACGGGAAGATTACCAATAGTGAATATCAGGCAAATTATGGAGTTGCGAGGAACACAGCAACAAGAGACTTGTCAGAATTGGTGGATAAAGGCATTTTAAAATCATCGGAAACTAAAGGAGCAGGTTCTTATTATGAATTATGAATTGCACCATAATTGCACCAATTGCACCATAATTGAGCCAACACACAGTCGTAAGCACATCCCGCAAACCGCTCAAAGCCATGCTAAATCCCAAGTTTGCGGGAAGAGCTTCCGCCTCTCCAGCCCGAGTAACCGCCTTTCAGGACGGTTTTTGGATTGCCCACGCTCAAAAAAACAAAATAAATTTGTGCTTCGTGGATAGGTTGGTACATATTGATAATGATTTGACAAGCAAAGCTAAATAAATGACAAACAGACAGAAATGAATGAATGAATACCAGTTGCAACACGCGGTATAGTTAATTGCCGGTGCAGTGCGTATTCGAGCGGCACAGCTCGTATCAAAAGTTGTTGTAACCTGATAGGAAAGTGCTTAGAAATCGGCAACTAACCATACCCGCCAACCGTTAGCAACAAGCATAGGAGTGAGACACACATTAATTTAACGAGAAATAATATGACAGAATTTTGGGAGACAAGTTTTAGAGATAAACAAGAAATGTGGGGATGGGAACCAGCCTACTCTGCCATTGAAACGTTAGAATTATTTAAAAAATACGAAATAAATAAAATCCTAATTCCTGGATTTGGTTACGGTAGAAATGCCAAGATTTTTACTGACAATGGATTCAAGGTAACTGGTATCGAGATTTCTGAAACGGCAATTGATATAGCACAAAAACACTTTGGAGATAGTATAAAAGTATATCACGGTTCTGTTGGTTCAATGCCATTTGACCAAGAATTATATGATGGTATTTTCAGTTATGCTTTAATCCATTTATTAAGCGCACAAGAACGAGCAAAACTAATTGAAGATTGTTATAATCAGCTTAAACCTAATGGATACATGGTTTTTGTATCCATTTCAAAAATGGATTTTAGATATGGACAAGGAAAAGAAATAAGCAAAGACACATTTGAAACTTGGCCGGGCGTTACTTTATTCTTTTATGACTCAGACTCAATTAAATCAGATTTTGGCAATTATGGTTTGACAGATGCCGAAGTAATTAATGAACCAAAAATTGACTTGGAAGATAAACCCATACAAAGATTTTGGTACATAATCTGCAAGAAACAAATTGGATAAAATGCCTGTTGCTAACAAAAACTATATGTCAATTGGGGTTTCGGTGCGGACAACAAAGTCCGCAGCACGCAATCCCGAGGCCTCGGGAGCATCGGGGTTCGACAGGATAGCAACCCGCAATCTAGGGAACTGCATATAGTTTCGAGCGTTAACGCCAAGTTTAATTGCTGCACAAACACGACATTTGTTTCCTAATAAAGAAACATTTATATTTGTAAAAGAATGACACGATGGATGAAAAATTTCAGGTTCGGTTTTTAGAGGAGGCTGCTCAATTCCTTGGCAGTCTTGACGAAAAGACAAGGGACAAAGTTATCTACAACGTGGTAAAGGCAAAATTCTCTAACGACAAGGAACTTTTTAAAAAACTCAAAGGAGAAATCTGGGAGTTCAGGACTTTGTTCAATAAAACCCATTACAGGCTTTTTGCTTTTTGGGACAAGGCAGGAAATACCAAAACAGTTGTAATATCGACCCACGGACGAATAAAAAAGACTGATAAAACGCCTTTAGGCGACATTGAAAAGGCAGAGCGAATAAGAAAACGATATTTTGAACTAAAAATCTCCGGAGATGAAAAATAAAGAATTGAAAACTTACAGTTTAGAAGAAATCACTGACAAATATATTGGCGAAATTGGAACACCAAAACGTGACGCATTTGAAAGCGAGTTGAGACTAGACTTGCTTGGAGAAGCAATTAAACAAGCGAGAAAAGAGCGTAACCTGACACAGGAGCAACTTGGCGAACTTGTTGGAGTAAAGAAAGCTCAAATTTCAAAATTAGAGAATAGTTTGACAGACGCAAGGTTTGAGACAATAATAAAAGTATTTAAAGCATTGAATGCCAAGGTAAATTTCAATGTTGAGTTGCTCAATCAGACGGTTAAACTCGCCTGACGGAATCGAAAACCTGGCGTTAACAAAAACTATATGTCAATTGGGGTTTCGGTGCGGACAACAAAGTTCACAGCCCGTAATCCCGATGTACATCGGGAGCATCGGGGTTCGATCCCGAGTGCTCCACCACTGTACATACGCGAGCTTCGCTCCTCCCTTTCAATGACATACCAGGTAAACCTTTCTTTAAGACATTGCAGTCATCTGTGACTTATGAGATTCCGGCCTTCGCCGGAATGACCGAAAACGCATACAGCGGTTCTCCGAAAGAAATTCGGGACAGGCCATTAAGATGTGGAGCAATATACCGCCAGACCGTTAGCGTTCATTATCGAAAGAAGTCGAATACCAGTTGTCATTTATCAGCATTCCTCATCACCGTCAACCGGCATTCATCCAGTTGTTCAACGTCGATTATTTTTCCTGATATTTGGGGAGCTTTTATTCCCTTGCCGAAAAATTGGTTGCCAAAGTACACATGCGCCTCGTCCCACAGTCCGGACGAAATGACGCTGGTAAGCAGGCGGGCGCCTCCTTCAATAATTACCGACTGGATATTGTTCCGATACAAATGATCCATAATCAGAGGGAGAGGGTCGTTACTGAAATCAATTGGTACAAATTCGACCAGTGTCTTTGGCTCCGCTTCGGTTGCCGTAAAAATTACGGTTGGCGCTGCTCCGTCGAAAAGATGCAAATCCGGTGATAACCTGCCGGTACGGTCAAGCGTCATGCGGTAGGGTTGGTTTCCTTTCCATTCGCGGACGGTAAGCGAGGGGTTGTCTTTTTCAGCAGTATTGGTACCAATCAGGATGGCCGCTTCTTCGCTGCGTTGTTTGTGCACCAGCCGCCGTGCCAGTTCGTTGGTGATCCATGCCGGTTTCTCGCCGTTCCCGTTTCGCTCCCGGTCGATAAAACCATCGGCGGTTTGCGCCCATTTCAGGAAAATATACGGACGTTTTTTCTCATGAAAAGTAAAAAACCGACGGTTCAGTTCGCGGCATTCGTTTTCGAGCATCCCCACCTCCACATCGATACCGGCTTTGCGCATTTTTTCAATGCCTTTGCCTGCTACCTCTGCAAACGGGTCGATGGTTCCGACCACTACCTTTGGAATCCGGTTTTCAATGATAAGATCAGAGCAGGGGGGTGTTTTCCCGAAGTGGGCGCAGGGTTCGAGGGTCACATACAAGGTCGATTCGGAAAGCAGTTCCTTATTTTTTACTGAACGGATGGCATTTACTTCGGCATGGGCGTCACCGTATTTTTGGTGGTACCCTTCGCCGATAATTTTTCCGTCGTGTACCACCACGCAGCCCACCATCGGGTTGGGAGCTACATCTCCAAGCCCGAGCGCCGCCAGTTCGAGGCTGCGTTGCATGTATTTTTGATCGGTTGCCATCGCCGGAAAAGTTTAACTTTGCCAAAAATACAAAAATGCAGGCAGGCATTGCACATATCAAAAAAGAATTGGCAGGCATTTATCCCGCAGCCGAGATCAACGCGATGAGTTCCCTTGTCCTTCAGCATCTAAAATCGTACAACCGGACACAAATTCTGCTGGCCCGCAACGAAATTCTTTCTGACATTGAACGAAAAAAGCTGGAAGAGATGACTGCACGACTGAAAAAACAGGAACCCATTCAATATATTTTAGGAGAAACGGAATTTTTCGGGCTAAAGTTTTTTTGTCGTCCCGGCGTGCTGATTCCCCGCCCCGAAACGGAAGAACTGATCGATTGGATTTTGAAGGAAACTTTTGCCCCGGAAATCCGCATCCTTGACATCGGAACCGGGACGGGCTGCATTCCTGTTTCGCTGAAAAAACACCTGCCCACAGCCCGTGTTTCTGCCTGCGATATTTCAGAAACCTGTTTGCAACTGGCCCGCGAAAATGCAATGCTGAATCAGACCGAAGTTTCATTTTTCAGAATGAATATCCTTCAGCCCGGATCAAACGCAAACTGTCAGCAATACGATGTGCTGGTATCGAATCCTCCATATATACGTGAAAGCGAAAAGACGCGCATGCAAGCCAATGTACTGGATTACGAACCCGCGACAGCCCTGTTTGTTCCCGATAACAACCCGCTGCTTTTTTACCGGGCAATTTTACTGTTTGCTAAACAATCATTGACACCCAAAGGCCGGGTTTACTGGGAAATTAATGAAGCGATGGCACCGGAATGTGCACAGCTTTTACATGATTTCGGGTACGTGAATATCGAATTTCGGAAAGATATACACGATAAAGACCGTATGATTTCGGCCCAAAAACCGTAAATTGCAACCCGAGAACAAAAACAATGAGACGACGGGATTTTTTACGCAAAACCAGCATGGGAACTGCATTTGCATGCAGCACTTCCTTTTTTTCAGCCGCCAGTTCGTTTGTATCGGGTACCAGAAAAACAAAAGTGATTGTTGCCCGGGGTAACGATTATCAGCAACTATTCGACCGTACCCTCTCTGAAATGGGAGGTTTATCCCGCTTTGTGAAAGAAGGGACCCTCGTGGTGCTGAAGCCCGATATCAGCCGGAATGCTTTGCCCGAAGAAGGGCTTACCACCCATCCTTTGCTGGTAAAGCACATCACAAAACAATGTTATAAAAATAAATGCAAAGCAGTTTATGTATTCGACCACTGCATCGATGAATGGACCAAATGCTATAAGAACAGCGGAATTGAGCGGGTGGCGAAAGATGCTGCGGCCAAAGTTCTTCCCGGCAACCATGAACTGTTTTTCAGGGGACAGGATATTCCGGGGGCTTCGGTACTGACCCGCGCCCGTATTCACAATGCGTTCTCCGACGGAAGTTTGCTGATTGATGTGCCGGTACTGAAAACCGACCCGGAAACCATCATCTCCGGGGGATTGAAAAACCTGACAGGCTGCATACTGGATCAGGATTTTTACAGGCAAGCCGCGGCAAACCGTTGCATCGCAGAATTCCTGTATTATAAAAAACCCGATCTGACGGTAATCGATGCGGGACATTTGCTGTCAACTGTCTCAGGAAAAAGCGGAGAGCACGTGTTGATAATAAGCGCCGATGTTGTGGCAGCCGACGCCGTTGCCTGCCGCCTGATGGGCATCGACCCGTTTACTGTGGAACACCTGAAAATAGCAGCAGAACTGGGGCTGGGAATTCTTTCAGACACTGAAATTGAAATGAAAAATATTGTTGGATAGAAGGTCTTTTTAGTGAGAGCTTCACTTAGAGTGAAACTCTCACTAAACGGAATGAACCAAATTATATCTTATATTTGTAACAGACGAAACATGTGCCACTAACCTTATTCAACTTGAGACGTTTATTCAAAAATATATTCATCCTCATTAATATTCTGGTTGCAGTCTGCCTGTTGTTTTCGTATACTGCCGTGTTTATCAACCCTGCGAAATTCTGGATACCGGCCTTCTTTGGACTGGTATATCCGTATATTGTACTGGTTAATATCCTGTTTGTCCTTTACTGGTTCGTCTTCAATGCAAAATATTCTCTCATTTCCATTCTTGCCATCCTTGTCGGGTTCGGATTTTTGGGAAATTATGTCCAGTTTGAAGGAGAAAAAGCTCCGAAAGAAGGCATTCGTGTTTGCAGTTACAATGTGAAATATTTCGTTGCCGACGGCGTCTCACCCAAAATGGCAACGGTTGAAAAAGTAGTTCAATATCTTGAAGACGGGAAATTTGATATCATCTGTTTGCAGGAAGCCAATATTACCAGCCAGAGTTTCCGGATGGATGCCATAAAAACCAAACTTGGCAACATTAACCGGATGCAGGTGGTACGTTCCTCCCGCACAGGCGGACCGGTTACTTACACGCGCTATCCTGTCGCAGGTACAGGAGAAATTCAGTACGAGAACACGGGAAACATGATCGTTTTTGCCGACCTGATCATTCATAAAGATACCTTTCGGATATATAACTGTCACTTGCAATCGAACCGTTTGAAACCGCATGAACTAAACACGATCGACTCATTGCGGTATACCAACAAACCGAAAAACTACGACAAGGTAAAGAAGGTTGGCTCGAAACTAAAACAAGCGTTTATAAAACGGGCAGAACAAGCCCGGATACTTGACGGGCACATCCGGAACTGCCCCTACCCGGTAATTGTTTGCGGCGATTTTAACGACACCCCGGTTTCCTATTCGTACCGGAAAGTACGAGGCGATCTGAAAGATGCTTTTGTGGAATCGGGACATGGTATTGGCAACACCTACAACGGAAGGTTGCCCTCGTTCCGCATTGATTATATTTTGCACAACCCGGTATTTGAAAGTTACGGGTTTGAAACAGGCCGCGAGAAATTGTCGGACCATTTTCCTGTTCATTGTGTGCTGACGCTGAAAAACAATCAATAAAGATTGCATCAAAAATATTTCCCCTTTTTATCTCGTTCGCTGTCAAGAGAAAATAACGCTCAAAAAAAGTGCGATGTAAAAATTATTCTTTCTGCAAAAGGTATTCCGGCAAATTGTACATTTGTTACTACGCTCTGTCTTTTCTGTACAGGAAAAGCAGGGCAAACAAAAAACCAAAATCTATGAAGAAAATCTTTATGGTTGTGCTTGCATTCCTGCTCTGGAATACAGCCTACACACAAAAAAATCTGCTGAAAAATGTTCCCGGCTACGGAATATTTGAAGGCAATGTTGAATCCCTGACTCCCGAAATCCTTGTTTCTAACAAAATTCTTAGTAAAGAAGAAGGTATTTCCGAAAAGCTGGAAATACAATCATTTCAGCAAAGCGAAGAAAAGAACGACATCAACGTTCTGATTGAAGTGACCAAATACGTCACCAATCCGCTTGATGAAAATCCGATGGCATCACTTTTTAAGACGCAACGTTCGCTCGATCGCAAACTTTCATTGGCAAACATTGCTTTTATCGATCTGGAAGGCGATACCGAAGATGCCATTACCAAACGCGATAAAGGGCGAACCTTCTGCCAGGTAAACATCGACCCGGAAGAAGGCAGTGATTATCGCGTGAAACAAGGCGGCGAAAAAATGAAAAAGAAAGAATTCGGGATGAATATTGACGCCATGTTCAACTACGTGAATTCTTTACTGAAAGGCAATTTTCATGATGCCGAAGCCAAGTGGGATTTTGGCAAGGAATTTCGTCATTTTTATTATGCAGCCGCAGGAAATGTATACGTCAAGGTAGAAGTTTACGCTCATAAAACAGGCCCCGATAAAGCGCCCGATGCCCGGAAAATTGCCAACGATATCCTGCGAAAACTTCCACAGGACAAACCTTTTGACGGACCAACCAATGTTGAGGTTTATCCAAAATTTAACCCGCTTGCCGATGCGAACGAACGGGGACTGATTCCTGCTTCTGATTTATTGCCCGCCAAAATCGTTTACAAAACAGGAAAAGCCAATACTCAGGCAAAATTCAGTCTGATGATGAATTCTCCCGGAGAACTGCGCAGCGACGACGGGCAAAAAGGAAAAGTCATCACCGTTACTACCGATGCCAAAGGCGATGCTGTTGCCTGGTATCATTATACCGATACGAAAGAATTAAAAGCTCCGTTGGAAGTTCAGGTTGTGGCCGAGGTTGGCGACAAAAGCCGCAAAGCATTTGTCAATGTCGGACTTGGACTGGCATTCGATCAGCTTAATGAAGTGCCGGAACAAGTTTATATCTACTCGCCGGAAAAACCTTATGCTTTTGCGCTGAGCGTGAAAAGCCTGTTCTTTCCGCAACTGAACCTTGTACAGTACATTTACGAAGCTCACGAAAGCAAAATATGGGGAACAAAACAGATTGGTGTTCAATTGGTTTGCACCTGGGTAAATAAACCGGATGGAGCCCCGGCCGATGAATTCTATGTTGGTACAACCAGCATACTTAGTACTTATCAGGGGAACAATACAAATTTTCTGTCGGCCAACAGGCATCCCATGCAGTATTATACCAAATTTTCCTATCCCGCAGTAGTACTGAAGTCGCAGGGGACACATATTTATCAGGTTGCCGGTGAAATTGCCGTACTCGACGGCAGCCAAACCGAAAGGCCCCGGATCAGTTACATGAGAGAAACAATGGCTCGTACCGATGCGCTGATCCCGCTTTCTGCTGATGTCCCGGAAACATGGTTCAAGAGTTTCGCCTGCTGCCTGGCTTCGGTCGATTCGGAACAGAAATGGTTCTTGCTCGAAGCAGTGAAACTGATTCCAACCTACGGTATGTTGGCTGATGTCCCGGCCACGGCATCTTCATTTGTTTGCGGAATACTAAACGGCGACTACGAAAAAAGCATTCTTGACCTGGCTTCCTGGCTGGGAGGACAATATATCGACAATCTCATGGAAGCCGAAGTTTTCAACAAACTGAACAAAACCAAGCAGGATGCAGTGCTGGCTGCTAAAGCTTCCTATATTGGCACCGACACGTATAAGAAAAAAACAGAACTGGAACAGATAAGAGCCCGGCAAACAGAACTCGTGGGTTCGATGTAAAAAGACTTCGAAATATTGCAGAATTACGCGAGGAGAATTTTCATATTTGAGTCCAATATTGGCTAAAATAAAAAGAGGCTGAACTCTTTTGAGACAGCCTCTTTCAAGTAATAAAAGATCAAAATGATTGATTAAAAATCTTATTTCTTAGGAATAATGTCAATTATAACTGTACGGTTATAAAAACGTTCTTCCGGGTATTTATTATCAAACGGCGCTAAATCCTGATCTTCACCAAATCCGAGTACTTCAAATTTCACATCGTTTCGTCCGGCCTTGGTAAGACCTTTTTCAAGAATGCCTTTGACATCGTTAGCCCGGGCCAATGACAATTTCAGGTTGATATCTTCACCACCGATAATATCGGTATGACCATGTATGATAGCTGTTCCCCCTTTCGGAATCTTTGGTACAACCACGTCGGTAAGGTACTTTTCGTAAATCATGATGGCCTTTGAGTCGTTGAATTCATACAATACGCTGAACCTCATCATCTCTTCATCTACAGGAGGTGTCCAGAGTACCATGTGTACCGAAGTTTCCTTCTCTATTGCCTTGCCATCTTTTAACTGGCCGATCATTGTCACCTTATAGTCGCCTTCCGGGCGGGTACCCAAAATTGATTTTCCGGGAATGCTCACTGTTTCCTGTATATAGGGCCCAAAGTTTTGTACTTTTCCCTGTTCATCTGCAATTCTCATCGACCATGAAGAGAATGCTTCATTGGCGCCATCGGCATTAAAAGTAACATAGCTGTCGATTGGCGCTTCCTGAACGGCAACGATCTCCACTGGTTTAAGCGGTGCATCCGGTCCACTCTGGAACTCCATCAGCAATTCAGGCGAACCGCTCCCGATGGAAACCCTGCGGTCTCCCTCGCGAAGGAGTGTCAATTCGAGTTGGCCCCACGGCTGTTCAGATGGAATGACAGGTTTAATCCGGCCTTCGGTAGTAATCCGGGAAGCTTCAATTCCAAATACATCAACAAGGTATAGTTTAGTCGATTCGGCCATTGCTTTCCCGTCTTGTATCCCTCCCATTGAAGATCCGGACAAGGTAACAGTTGTTGCAGGGTTTTTTACCATCCGGTCGCCGAGGATGTTCAGAACATTATAATAGACCGTCATCTGGCGTTTTGATCGACCCGACAATTCTTTCGGTGCGAATACTTCCAGTTGGTCTTCCCTGAAGTCTTTTACCTGATTCTTACGGAGCAGCACATAGCGGTTTGGTATTTCAGTCGATCCTTCATTGAAGAATACATAGTTACGAAGCGGGAATGTTTCCCGTACCCTGCGTTCGACAGGGACGTTTTTTGGCGCATTGGCCGTAAATTTTACTTCCGGAACTACCACCTCTATTTTCTTTACGGGCAATGGAGTGATTATCTCCTGATGTACCTCACGTCCCCGTCCAAACTTAAGGGCAAGTCCTGCCCTCAGAGTGGTCAGGTTCCATGATTCTATTGTCCGTGGATTCTGCCCGAAATAGGGATGAAAAGCGATAAAAGGAGAAAGCACAACTTGTGTCTGCCGGGCCTCTGCCGAAAGCGAAATATCATATCCGGCCCCGACTTGCATCGAGATCAGGTATTTGTCCATATTGCTGAAATCTCCGGTCAGATCCGGTTCAGCCACTTGTTCCGGGAAGGCCGGATTAATCCCTTGCTCATATACAAATTGTTTATTGATATTGATGCCCAGACGCGGACCTCCATATACATAAAAATTCGATTTGAAGGGGGCAATACGCAAGCTTGGTTCTACTGTAACATACGAAAGGTCAGTCGATAAGTCTGCCGGGCAGTTACAAGGTGTGACTACCTGTTCCCACTCACCTTTTCGGCTTTCGTATCCGGCCTGGAGCATAAAGCCCAGCCGTGTATCCGGACGATGAAACTCCAGGATAGGAAGGGCAAAAAATCCGATTCCCTGGCCATCATGAAAGGCCGTTGGAGTGAGAAAATCTGCTGAAGTCAATTGTTGCGTGGTTCCGCGGTAGAAATTCAAGTTTAAACCGCCTGCTGCGCCAAACCACCAGGATGGTTTCGTGAACTTTGCATCCTGGGCCTGAAGAGGCGATTGGATACCAGTCAAAATCAAAGCGCCAACAATAACACTTTTAAGGGTCAGGTTATAAAGGAACCGCGCTATGCGCGATCCCTTCTTTAAATTTGTAATCGGTTTCATAATTAAAGTAGTTTATGGTTTTGTAATTGTACTGGCATCCAGTGAAACCGCAGCAATCCTTGTCAATGCTCTTCCGTTAAGTACAGCACCCGTATTGAGCGTTATTGATTGATCAGCCAGAATATTTCCGTAGAAAACAGAGGTTGTGCCAAGTGTTGCTGAAGTGCCAACAATCCAAAAGATGTTTGCAGCTTGTGCGCCACCAGCCAAAACAATACTGGTTGCAGGATCTGTAGTAAGTGTAGATCCAATTTGGAATATCCAAACTGCATTTGAGTTACCTTGAGCATCCAGGGTTAAAATTCCATTCGCTCCGGTTCCTGATATTCCACTCGTTGATGAGTTTGAATAAAGGCCAGGGGCAAGGGTTAAACCACCGAGTTGTCCGGGTAATGAAATTGCATTTAATGATCTGCCTTGACCATCGATATAAGCTGTCGTTAAGCAGAGTTTTGCGGCTGCTGCTATCGGAGTTGTAATTTGCTGCGTTCCATTAATTACGCCTGGAGGGAAACCAACCAGCGCAGATCCGGGGCTTAATGCAACATCTCCGTTAATTATTGATGGACCGGTACTGGTAATGGTTGATCCGGCCATTACTGCATACGGTGCAGCACAGGTAAGATCAATCGCTAACGGGCCTGTCATTGCAAAGTTCGCGGTAATATTTTTATCCGCATTCATGGTTACTGTCAACGGGTTTGTTGAACCTGTTGCATCGCCACTCCATGAGATAAAGGCATATCCTGAATTGGGCGTTGCTGTAAGCTGTACCGTCGTTCCACCATTATACGTTGGCTGGTCCGGATTTTTCAGAACGCTCCCGTTGGTTGCTGTTACGTTTAATGTGTAAACGTTAATTACAAAGTTCGCGGTGATATTTTTATCCGCATTCATGGTCACGGTCAACGGGTTTGTCGAGCCTGTAGCATCGCCACTCCATGAGACAAAGGTATATCCGACATTGGGTATTGCAGTAAGCTGTACCGTCGTTCCGTTATCGTAAGTTGGCTGATCCGGATTTCGTAAAACAGTTCCGTTATTTGCTATTACGTTTAATGTGTAGGTGTTTAATGTAAAGTTTGCAGTGATGTTTTTATTTGCATTCATGGTCACAGTCAACGGATTTGTCGAGCCCGTGGCATCGCCGCTCCATGAGGTAAATGTATATCCTGCATTAGGCGTTGCGGTGAGCTGTACCGTCGTTCCGCTATCGTAAGTTGCCTGATTTGGATTTTTCACAACAGTACCGTTATTTGCAATTACATTTAATGTATAGACGTTTAATGTGAAGTTTGCAGTGATGTTTTTATCCGCATTCATCGTCACAGTCAACGGATTTGTCGAGCCTGTAGCATCGCCGCTCCATGAGGTAAAGGTATATCCTGCATTGGGTGTTGCTGTAAGCTGTACTGTTGTCCCTCCATTGTAAGTTGCCTGATTTGGATTTCGTACAACAGTCCCGTTATTTGCCGTTACATTTAATGTATAGGTGTTTAATGTAAAGTTTGCGACAATGCTCTTATTTGCATTCATGGTCACGGTCAACGGATTTGAAGAGCCCGTCGCATCACCACTCCATGAAGTAAAAGTATATCCTGCATTGGGTGTTGCCGTAAGTTCTACCGTCGTCCCGCTATTATAAGTTGCCTGGTTTGGATTTCTTACAACAGCTCCGTTATTTGCGATTACACTTAATGTATACGTGTTTAATGTAAAGTTCGCGGTGATATTTTTATTTGCATTCATGGTCACGGTCAACGGATTTGTAATACCCGTCGCATCGCCGCTCCACGAAGTAAATGTATATCCTGCATTGGGAGTTGCCGTAAGCTGTACCGTCGTCCCGCTATTGTAGGTTGCCTGGTTTGGATTTCGTACAACGGTCCCGTTATTCGCTGTTACATTTAATGTGTAGGTGTTAATTGCAAAATTCGCGGTGATATTTTTATTTGCATTCATGGTTACTGACAATGGATTTATGAAACCCGTCGCATCGCCACTCCATGAAGTGAAGTTATACCCTGTATTGGGCGTTGCCGTAAGTTCTACTATCGTCCCGCTGTTGTAGCTTAGCTGGCTGGGATTTTTTACAGCGGTTCCGTTGGTTGCTGTTACATTTAATGTATAGGTTTTGAGTACATAATTGGCGACTAAAGTTCTGCTTGCATTTAACTGAAAAGTATAAATTGCATTTGTTGATGCAATCGTTGTTCCTTCGGTCCAGTTTACAAAGTTATATTCAGCATTCGGGAATGCCGTAACTGTTACATTAGACCCTGCATTAAAACTGCCCGAACCACTTGTCGTTCCGCCTAATACCGGGTTTGACAATAAGTTTACCACATATTGAAGAGTAAAGTTTGCCACTAATGCCTTGTTCCCGGCCATCGTAAACTGATAACTTGGATTTGTTGAAACAGCCGTCCCGTTTTCGGTCCAGTTGGCAAATGAATAACCTGGGTTTGGTGTTGCAACAACGGTAACCAAAGAGCCCTGGTTAAAAGTCCCTGCTCCGCTGGTTGTTCCGCCTGCTATCGGCAAGGAAGACAATACGACTTCAGGAATGGTTGTGAAGGTCCACACGTAGTCGGTTTGTAAGGAATTACGCATTAAATCCTTTGCCAGTGTTTTTACCCTTCCTGTATAAAGTGTAAAGGGGGCAAGAAAAACAGAAGGTTCGAGTGACGCAGTTAATCCGCTGTATGTAACGTTTCCGGTAATTGATGTTTCACCTTGTTTCAATAGAAAAGATGCTTCGGTTATCGTTTCCGGGTCCATCTTTTCATTGAAGGTTGCAGTAATAATTTGACTGAGAGGTACATTGACAGCTTTATCAATGGGGACTGTCGATACCACAAGCGGGCATACTCCGACCGTTTCCTGGTACTCATCTTTTTCGCACCCGGAAATAAAAGCAACCGATGCGATGGCAAGGGTTATAAAGAGTTTTTTCATATTATTTTTTTTACTTTAATTAGAAAGTCATTTCAGAGTAACTATTTTTATTGGCCTCTGAGGTTCTGACATGATTTAGTGAAAGAGTTCAATCGTTCACCCGTTATAGAGGATGTGTGTAGTATTTGGAATCCTGATTTATTATAACTCAGAGATGATTTTTTGCAATTCCTCTTTCGTTTTGCCAAGCTTTATTTGAAGCCTTCCAAGCAATTCCTCTTTTTTGCCATCCAACAGCAACAGGTCATTGTCAGTTAAAACTGCAAATTTCTGTTTGAGTTTGCCTTTCTGTTCGTTCCAATTTCCTTTGATTTCTGCTTTGTTCATTTCTTTTAGTTCTTGATGTGAAAGAATTTTCACGTAACAAAGGTGAGATTCTATGCACTGAAATGCGTTACACAATTCCGTGGAAGAGTTACATCATTCACACATTAATTTTATCCGTCGCGCCGAAATGTGTGAATGATGTAACTCTTATCAAAAGTTATGTAACTCATATACGTTTTTAAGAGCCGACCTTTACCGAAACAAGAATGAAGACTTTTAACAATTAAATTCATCGAATATGAAAAAAATAAGAATCAGTATGATCTTGCTTTTAGGCACAGCTATCCTTTTTTCAGGGTGCGCATCTTTAAATAAAACACAAAAAGGTGGAGCCGTGGGAGTTGTAGCAGGTGGAGCAATGGGCGCAGTAATTGGCAAAGCTGCCGGGAATACCGGACTGGGTGCAATTATCGGAGCTGCTGTCGGAGGCGCTACCGGCGCCATCATTGGCAATAAAATGGACAAGCAGGCCAGGGAAATTGAAAATACCGTTCCCGGTGCAAAAGTTGAACGTGTAGGCGAAGGTATCGTTGTGGAATTCAGCAGCAATGTTTTGTTTGGGTTCGATCGTTCGAGCCTGTCGGCTGATGCACGGACCAACCTCGATAAATTGGTTGTGGTACTGAACGCTTATCCCGATACGGATATTGAAATACAGGGACATACCGATGACAAAGGAAGTGAAACGTATAACCGGACCCTTTCAGAAAAACGCGCCGGCGTCGTGTCCGACTATCTGACCGGCGAGGGAATTGCATACAGTCGTGTACGGATTAAAGGATTTGGCGAAACTTTACCAAAATACAGCAATACTACAGACGATGGCCGTTCGCAAAACCGCAGGGTTGAGTTTTTGATCACTGCAAATGAAAAGATGAAGGCTGAAGCTGAAAAAGAAAGAGCGAACTAGCGTTGTGTTAACCTGGTTTTGTCATGCTGAACGCAGTGAAGCATCCGTTGAAAATAGCTCTGGTCATTAGATCCTTCGCTTCACTCAGGATGACAAACTATGCCATAAGCAATTATTCAATAATTCAGTTATAAAAATTACAATTTTAAAATAAACAAATGAAAAACAGACTATTATCAATTGCAATCATTCTTGTGCTTTCTGCATCGTTGGCAGTCGCCCAGGATCAAACAAAAATGTCATTTGGCATTCTCGGCGGAGTAAATTTTCAAAATCTGAACGGGAAACTTTCGAGTGGCGACGATCTTGAAAATGACATGCTGATGGGGTTTCATGGCGGGATCAATATTCAGATGCCCATTGCCCCTGAATTCTATTTTCAACCCGGGTTAATGTATGCAACGAAAGGTGCAAAATATACCGAAGGCTCCTTAACAAGCACAACCAAGCTCAATTATATTGAAATGCCTTTAAATATGGTGTACAAAGCTTCGTTGGGCAATGGATTTTTTATGCTTGGATTTGGGCCTTACCTCGGTTATGCAATCGGGGGCAATGTAAAAACGGAAGGCGGCTCGATAAGCCTTGAACAGGACATTGAATTCAAAAGCGTTGTAGAGACCGGCGATCCGTTGACCGTGCCCTATTATAAAGCATTTGATGCAGGCGCCAACATCTTTATCGGATACCAAATGGCAGGCGGGTTATTTTTACAATTGGACACCCAGTTTGGGATGCTGAATATTAACCCTGAAGACAAACGGATTTTAACCGATAAATCATCGAAAAAAAATACAGGCTTCGGCCTCTCACTTGGATATAGGTTTTAGGGAAAAGGTTTCAAAGCGAAGGCCGTCTCTGTTTATTCGGAGGCGGTCTTTTTTTTGTTTAAAAATAGCCAACCGGTTAAACAGCCCAAACCACGGGCGAATAACGAACTTGCGCTCAACTGCCGCAAAATCGAAAAGCCACGAAAACATTGTATTTCAATAATAAAAACGTCCGGAACCCAACTGCAAAACTTGTTGAACAAATAAATAAAACGGAGAGGAGTTTAAAGAAAAGTACGGTATATTTGGGGATGGGTATGAGTTGTAGCAAGCCAAAAAAGGACAGACACAGCGATAATTTTGGAGCAAAAGGACAAGGATAATGAACGGGCAACGCACAAAACAGCACATTTCAAACCGCTCCACCGACACAAGACAAAAGTTTGCAAAAGAGCTGTTTTCTTACCCACCCACAAGACAATAACATCTCCTTTTTAGTACTTTTGCATGTATGGATAACAAGTTATATATCGAACCTTTTGAAAGAGAACTGCCAAGTGATTATGCAGACAGGTTAGGTATTTATTATACACAGCAAGTTACGACAAAACATAAGAAGGACAACGGTCAATTTTTCACACCGACACCAATTGCTCGCTTAATGGCTTCATACTGCGACCTGACTAAAACTTCAATCAGAATTTTAGACCCCGGTTGTGGTACAGCAATTTTGACATGTGCTTTAATTGAACACTTAATTGAGAGCCGAAACGATATTGAAATTATTGACTTAGTTGCCTATGAGACAGACCCTGACTTAATTTCATCTTCTCAGAAGACTTTGACTTATTTAAAAAAATGGCTTTTAGAAAAAGGTGTAAGACTTCAATATTTGCTTCATATTCATGACTTTATTTTAGACAATGCGAAAGCATTAAAAAGGAATTATAATGGAGAACAGTTTGATTTAATTATTTCAAATCCACCATATTTCAAACTTGCCAAAGACGATGAAAAGACAATTGCAGCTAATATGCTTGTAAGTGGACAACCCAATATTTATTCAATTTTTATGGGTATTGCTTCAAAGCTTCTGTCAGAAAATGGAGAATTGATTTTTATTACACCAAGAAGTTTTGCTTCAGGAAATTACTTCAAGGCATTTAGAGAATTGTTTTTTAATACTGTCCAAATTGACAAAATACATTTATTCAATTCACGAAAAGATACTTTTAACCGGGATAGTGTTCTTCAAGAAACTGTTATAGTGAAAGCAATACGTGAAACAATTGACCCAAATAAACAAGTTCTCGTTTCTTCAAGCGTAGGCATAAGAGACATTTTTGAACCAACAATAAAGTATTTTGCTTCTTCTGAGCTTCTTGACCTAAACTCAAAGGAAAAGATTTTGCATTTGCCGACAAGCGACAAAGAAGAAAGTATTTTGAATTTAGTAGCTTCTTGGGAGAATGTTTTAAGAGACTACAATATTCAAATCTCAACGGGTCCGGTTGTTTCTTTTCGTGCTTTGGATTATATCCAAAATAATTATGAAAACGGGACTGTATTTCTAGCTCCTTTATTTTGGCTTCACAATGTGAACAAAATGATTTTAGAGTGGCCAAAGCAACTTAAAGAAAAAGGACAGTTCATTAGGATTGAAAACGGTTCTAAATCTTTATTAATCCCAAACAAGAACTACATTTTATTAAGACGTTTTAGCACTAAGGACGACAAGAGCCGACTAATTGCGGCTCCTTACTTTTGCAATTATATAAAATCTGACTTTATAGGAGTTGAAAACAAGGTGAATTATATTTATCGAAAACACGGACATTTAGAAAGAAACGAACTTGTTGGGCTTTGTGCATTATTAAACAGCGAACTCTTTGACACCTACTTTCAAATTTTCAATGGAAATGTAAATGTGAGTGCAACAGAGCTAAGGGAAATGAGACTTCCACCGTTGAACGATATTAAAAAAATAGGAAATAAAATCATACTTTCAAACGACTACTCAATGATAAATGTTAATCATATTGTCAGCGAGCTTTTTGAAATGGAAGTCATACTAAACTGATATGAGTAAATTAGAAGAAGCACAGGAAATATTAAAAGCATTGGGACTGCCGCCAGCACAATACAATGAAATGGCGGCTCTTACATTTTTAGCCGTTTGCAACATTAAGGAAAACGATCATTGGTCAAACGCAACCCGACAAAGTTTAGGAGTCACAAAAGGTATAATGTCTTTTGTAAATGAGCATTATGGAAAATCGTATGCGCCAAACACAAGAGAAACATTTAGGCGACATGTGCTTCACCAATTTGTTCAAGCAAGAGTAGTTGACTACAATCCCGATAAGCCTGATTTACCTGTAAACAGCCCAAATGCACACTACGCATTGACAAATGAAGTTTTAGAAGTTATCAAATCATACAAAACAAAGAATTGGGAAAAGACCATAGAAAACTTTATTGCAACCGTTGGCAAACTATCTGAGGTTTACTTGAAAGGGAGAGAACTAAATCAAATTCCAGTAACGCTTCAAAACGGTGAGACAATCAAACTTTCAGCAGGAAAACACAACGAAGTTCAAGCTGCTATTGTTGAACAGTTTGCCCCCAGATTTGCTAATGGTGGAACCCTTCTATATTTGGGCGACACAGCTAAAAAAGACCTGTTTGTTGACGAAAAAAGTTTAAAAGATTTAGGCATTCCAATTGATCAGCATAGTAAACTTCCAGACGTTGTAATCTATGATATCAAAAGAAATTGGTTGTTTTTAATTGAAGCAGTTACTTCACACGGACCAGTTTCACCCAAACGACTTCTCGAACTTGAAGAATTTCTGAAAAACTGTAAAGCAGGAAAGGTTTATGTAACAGCATTTCCCGATATGGCAGAGTTTAAGAAACATTCAAACAACATAGCTTGGGAGACTGAAGTTTGGTTAATGGAAGTGCCTGACCACATGATCCACTTTAACGGAGACAGATTTATTGGACCAAGATAGCCCACGCTTCGTAGTCAAGCACATCGGTTGTCACTCAAAAAGCCGACACACAACCAAAACCAGCTAAAGAGCTTGCCTACCCAAATGCTCGGCGGACAAGTTATTGCTGCAAAACTTAAAGATAAAAATCTGAAAAAACTAGTGGCCTGCTGCCAACAGCAAACCACCCCACAAGCCGATTCTCGGCGCTTCTTTGGTAGAAAATCATATCCCGATATTCATTGGGATGACGGGTACTCTTCATCCGAAGTTTATCGGTAAAATCCCGCCTTGGGCGTAACTGCGAACCGTTATGGTGCATAATACCCGCCACCTTGACAGACACCGAAAATTTTTTGTTGAAAACTTTTGGTAGTCAGTTGAAAATATATACTTTTGCAGTCCAAAGTTTTCGAGCAGGCCCGATAAGTGATCTCAAAGTTGGGTTCCGCCTGCCGGAGTTCATAATAAAGAACAGATAATGTACGTAATTGTAGAAATTGCAGGACAGCAGTTTAAGGTTGAAAAAGACCAGAAAGTTTACGTTCACCGTTTGGAAAATGCAGAAGGTGAATCGGTTGAGTTCAAAGATGTACTTTTAGTTGACAACGAAGGCAAAGTGAAAGTCGGAACCCCAAAGGTGAAAGGCGCCAAAGTAACTGCCAAAGTGTTGGAACACATTAAAGGCGACAAAGTACTTGTATTTAAGAAGAAACGTAGAAAAGGTTACAGAAAATTCAATGGTCACCGTCAGTACCTGACAAAGATCCAAATTGAAGAAATTGTAGGATAATTTAAAATTTAGAAACCATGGCTCATAAGAAAGGTGTCGGTAGTTCGAAGAACGGTCGCGAATCGGAAAGCAAACGACTGGGAGTAAAAATTTACGGCGGTCAGGTTTGCAAAGCTGGGAACATTTTAGTTCGCCAGAGAGGTACATCTCATCATCCGGGTTTGAATGTAGGAATGGGAAGAGATCATACTATTTTTGCATTGATCGATGGTACTGTTGTTTTCAAAAAGAAAAGAGACAACAAATCTTATATATCAGTTGAACCTGTAGTTTCAGCTAACTAGTAAGATTTTTAGTATAGATTTTTGAAGAATCTCCTGTCTTTTCGAAGGCAGGAGATTTTTTTATTTCTACATTTGTTTCCTAAATTACAAGTAGAATAAATTAGTGCTATATTCAAGTTGGCGGTAATTAAAATGACGACCTTGAAAAAACTATTTAAGAAAATTCTATTCCCGTTTTGGTGGACACTTTCCAGAATTGGGAAAGGCTTAAAGTATGTTTTTTTCGACAACTATTACAAAGTATTTTTGGTTATTCTTCCTAATTTTTTCTTTAGTATATTAGGAGCAAGTATTGTTATTTATGGATTTAAAAACATAGAAGAAGACACGACAAATTTGACAAATTATGGCTTTGCTATTCTTGCCGCAATTTCATCGGTTTGTTTTTCTTGGACAAGAGGACTTGATAGCACGAAAGAGCCGTTAATGATTGATAGGATTGCAAAAGCTGGCGAAGGTTCTCTTCATTGCGCAATTATTTTTTTACTAGCATCTGCATTGAAATATTCAACACTTCATCTTGACGTTTTAGTTCCAAAAAGTTGGACAATATTATATTCAACGCTAAATCTAACATTGATATTAATATATGGCACTTGCTTTACATTAGGCTTTTATAAGGTTGACAGAATTATTTGTGACATAAACAAATTACTATATGAAAGATTACACAAGGGAGAGAGAAATTAACTACCGCAAACAGCAAATTACCCGCAAGCCGGGTTTGGTTGCTTCGTTGGCAGGAAATTAGTAATTTGAAAAGCAGTTCTTCGTAGAGAGTTTATCGGAAAACTCCCGCCCTGCGTGTAGCTTCGGAACATTTTAAGGAAGATAAAAACAATTCTTTCATTTATTTTCAGAATAAAACATTTTTAAAAATAGCTCAAAAATGCTCAACTTACGATTCATTCAGGAAAACCCCGAACTGGTGGTTGAAAAATTGAAGAAGAAAAATTTCAATGCGCAACAAATTGTTGACGAAATCATTGCTTTGTACAAAAAGAAAAACGAAATACAGGCCAAAGGCGACCAGGTAAAATCGGAGATGAACCGCATTTCGAAAGAAATAGGCAACCTGATGCGCGAAGGCAAAAAAAGTGAAGCAGATGTTGCCAAAGATAAAACAGCCGAGCTGAAAGAATCGATTAAACAACTTGACGAAGAATTTGCAAAAATAGATGATCAGGTTTTTGCCTTGCAGGTACAACTACCCAATATTCCGGCAGAGATTGTTCCGGTAGGGAAAACGCCTGAAGACAACCTGATTGTTGCCCGCAAAGACGAAATACCCGTTTTGCCTGAAGACAAATTACCCCACTGGGAACTGGCAAAGAAATACGATATTATTGACTTTGAACTGGGCGTGAAACTTACAGGGGCAGGGTTTCCTGTTTACAAAGGAAAAGGTTCTATACTGCAACGGGCGCTGATCAATTTCTTTTTAACGGAAGCCGGAAAAGCCGGTTATTTGGAAGTGCAGCCGCCGCTGATGGTAAACGAAGATTCGGGTTTTGGCACCGGTCAGTTGCCCGACAAGGAAGGCCAGATGTACCACGTTACTTTAGACAACCTGTATCTGATCCCGACAGCGGAAGTTCCGGTTACCAATATTTACCGCGACGTGATTCTTGAAGTGAAAGACTTTCCGGTGAAAAACTGTGCGTACAGCGCCTGTTTCCGCCGCGAAGCCGGTTCATACGGAAAAGATGTGCGCGGCCTCAACCGGCTGCACCAGTTCGACAAGGTGGAAATTGTGCAGGTTGCGCTTCCCGAAACTTCGTACGAGCGGCTCGACGAGATGGTAGCCCACGTGGCCGGATTGGTTGAGAAACTGGAACTGCCTTACCGCATTCTTCGTTTGTGCGGTGGCGATATGAGTTTTACTTCGGCCCTTACCTACGATTTTGAAGTGTATTCGGCAGCCCAGGAAAAATGGCTCGAAGTGAGTTCGGTTTCCAACTTCGAATCGTTTCAGGCCAACCGTTTGAAACTTCGTTACCGCGACGAAATAACCAAAAAACCGCAGATTGCGCACACGCTGAACGGCAGCGCGCTGGCTTTGCCGCGTATTGTTGCCGCATTGCTCGAAAACAACCAGACTCCGGAAGGAATTAGAATCCCGAAAGTGCTGGTTCCATTTTGCGGATTTGAGATGATTAATTAATAGTAATAAGATATGAAGTTGTCCGGAAAGTTCTAAAATCCGCAATTTGCGTCACTCTGTCCCGGATTTTTTGGACGGCCTCATAAATTCAAGGAATTCAGGAGGAATAGTCCTTTATGTATACCATACAACAACTTCAAACCATTATTGCTGAAAAAATTCAGAAAGAAGCTGACCGGATTGGCGCTACCGAACCGCTGAATTTGTACCATCCTGTTTCGTATACACTGAACATGGGAGGCAAACGGCTTCGTCCGGTGATGGCTTTGCTGGCATACAATATGTTTCGGGACGACATTGAAAAAGCCTTTCCCGCTGCACTGGCTATCGAAATTTTTCACAATTTCACCTTGTTGCACGACGATATTATGGATTGCGCTGACATGCGCCGGGGACAACCTGTAGTGCACAAAAAATTCAGCGAAAATGCGGCCATTCTCTCCGGCGATGCCATGTCAATTCTGGCTTATCAATACATCCTGCAAACCGAATTGCCCGACATTCGACAGGTAACGCAACTTTTTTCGCAAACGGCAATCGAGATTTGCGAGGGGCAGCAATATGACATGGACTTCGAAACCCGCATGGATGTTACCATCGGCGAATATCTGGAAATGATCCGGCTGAAAACAGCAGTATTACTTGCCTGTAGCCTGAAAGCGGGGGCTCTGGCTGCCGGAGCAGATCAGCCGGTTGCTGATTCACTTTACGAATTTGGCATCAATCTGGGCATGGCTTTTCAACTTCAGGACGACCTGTTGGATGTTTTTGCTGACGAAGAAAAATTCGGAAAAACGATCGGCGGCGATATTACCACAAACAAAAAAACTTTTTTGCTGTTAAAAGCACTTGAATTAGCAAAAGAAAAAACAAAACAACAGTTGCTCGGATGGATTACGGCAAAACGGTTTGATATTTCTGAAAAAATTGATGCAGTCCGGAAAATTTATTCTGAACTGAATATTCAGCAGATCACCCAAAATGAAATTGAAGCCTTTTACAAAGCTGCAATGAAAAATCTGGATGAGCTTGCTGTACCTCAGGATAGAAAAAACGGATTGGTTTCGCTTTCAGAAATGATGATGAAAAGGGACCATTAATCAGGCTCAATACCTGAATGAGCTTTTCGCAATTTTTCAAACTTGATATATTTGTTCAAATCAGTAGGTTTTCGTAATTTCCGGCACGACTTTTAAATTATATTTCATGAGTCAAAATATAGGTAGAATTGTACAGATAATCGGTCCTGTTTTGGACATTAGCTTCGACCGTGAAGGAAGTGATCTTCCCAAAATTTACGATGCGCTGGAAATCGTCCGCGAAGGAAAAGATAATCTGGTTGCCGAGTGCCAACAACACATCGGCGAAAATACGGTGCGCGCCGTTTCGATGGACTCGACCGATGGGTTGAGACGCGGTATGGATGTAATTGCCACCGGTAGTCCGATTACCATGCCCAAAGGCCAAATTGCTCTCGGGCGTTTGCTTAACGTAACCGGCGACCCGGTTGACGGGCTGGAAAAGTTACCAAAGGAAGGTCTGAATATTCATAACGAACCGCCAAAATACGAAGACCTGACCACCGAAAAAGAAGTTTTGTTCACCGGGATTAAAGTGATTGACCTGATTGAACCGTATGCCAAAGGAGGTAAAATTGGTTTATTCGGTGGCGCCGGTGTGGGGAAAACAGTTTTGATCCAGGAATTAATTAACAATATTGCCCTTGCACACAGCGGACTTTCGGTATTCGCCGGCGTGGGCGAACGTACCCGCGAGGGGAACGACCTGCTTCGCGAAATGATCGAAGCCAACATCGTGAACTATGGTGAAGAATTTAAAAAGTCGATGGAAGCGGGCGGCTGGGACTTGTCGAAAGTGGACAACGAGGCCGTGAAAAGCTCGAAGCTGGCGCTGGTGTTCGGTCAGATGAACGAACCTCCGGGCGCACGTGCACGTGTAGCGCTTTCGGGATTGACCATTGCAGAGAGTTTGCGCGATGGGGATGGAAGTACCGGCGGTGGCCGCGACATCCTGTTTTTCGTCGACAACGTGTTCCGTTTCACACAGGCCGGATCGGAAGTCTCGGCGCTGCTGGGACGCATGCCGTCAGCCGTGGGTTACCAGCCAACGCTGGCTACCGAGATGGGGATTATGCAGGAACGTATTACGTCAACCAAAAACGGTTCAATCACTTCGGTGCAGGCTGTTTATGTGCCTGCCGATGACCTTACCGACCCTGCTCCGGCAACGACATTTGCCCACCTCGATGCAACTACGGTACTGAGCCGTAAAATATCAGAGTTGGGTATCTACCCGGCAGTCGACCCGCTTGATTCAACGTCGCGTATTCTGACTGCCGAAGTGGTTGGCAAGGAACATTATTCCTGCGCACAACGGGTGAAAGAACTATTGCAACGTTACAAGGAACTTCAGGATATTATTGCCATCCTTGGAATGGATGAACTTTCGGAAGACGACAAGCTGGTGGTACACCGCGCACGCCGTGTGCAGCGTTTCCTTTCGCAGCCTTTCTTTGTGGCCGAACATTTTTCCGGTATGAAAGGGAAATTGGTATCTATTGAAGATACCATCAAAGGGTTTAACATGATTATGGAAGGCGAAGTGGATCAGTATCCGGAAGCAGCGTTTAACTTTGTGGGAACCATTGAGGAAGCCATTGCAAAAGGTGAAAGAATGCTGGCAGAAGCCAATAATTAACAAGCTAAAACACAGTTCATGTTATTGGAAATCATCACACCCGATAAAAAAGTATTTTCCGGAGAGGTTAAACTGATAAAAGTACCCGGCAGCAAAGGATCTTTCGAGATATTGAAAAACCATGCTCCGATCATCTCAATGCTTGATAAAGGGACGATCAAAATTGTTGACCTCAACGATGAGGAACAGTTTTTTGAAATTAACGGGGGAGTGATCGAAAATAAGGGCAATAGAATAATTGTTCTGGCTGAATCCGTTTAGAATTAGCAATTCTCATTATATTTACCCTGAAGGCAAAACTTCAGGGTTTTTTATTTTTAAAGTTGAAGCAGAAAATTTTAATCATACGGTTTAGTTCCATCGGCGATATTGTGTTGACAACGCCGGTCGTCAGACAATTGAGAACCCGGTTAGAGGATGCAGAAATTCATTTTCTGACCAAGCAAAAACACCGTTGCCTGCTGGAAGCCAACCCGTATATCGACAAAATTTACTCGTTCGAAAAGAAACTCGAAGAAATTATTCCATCGCTGAAGGCAGAAAAATACGATTATGTGATCGATCTTCATCATAACCTCCGCAGCCTGAAAGTCAAATGGCATCTTCGAAGCAAGTCATTCTCATTTAAGAAGCTGAATTTCGAAAAGTGGATGCTGGTCACTTTCAAGATCGATCAGCTTCCCAATATACACATTGTTGAACGCTACCTCGATACGATAAAAAGTTTTGGCATAAAAGACGACGGGAAAGGCCTCGATTATTTTATTCCCGAAAACGAAAAATTTGATATTGGTGAATTGCCGGAACGATTTCAGAAAGGATATGTTGCCGTTATTTTAGCCGGAACCTATTTTACCAAGCGGCTGCCTGCTGCGAAATACCTGCCTCTTGTCAGCAATACACAATACAATTTTGTGCTTCTGGGAGGCGAAAAGGAAATGGAAATGGCACAGTCCATCATGACAGTTGCCGATGGAAACGTAATCGATTTCTGCGGAAAACTGAACATCAATCAGTCGGCTTCGCTGGTTGAGCAGGCCCGGCTGGTCATCAGCAACGACACCGGACTAATGCACATAGCCGCCGCTTTCCGTAAAAAAATAGTATCGGTTTGGGGCAATACCGTTCCGCAATTGGGCATGTATCCATATCTTCCGGGCGAGGGGTCAAAGATGCTTGAAGTCGGTGGACTGAAATGTCGCCCCTGCTCAAAACTGGGTAAACACAAATGTCCGAAAAAGCATTTCAACTGCATGAACCTCATTCCGGAACAGGCGCTGATCAACTGGGTGAAAAATAATTTCTGAACTTGGACCCGATATAAGAATTACCGCATATTCATGATGTAGCTTCTTCTGTTTTCTTACTTGCCCTTTTATTCTCTGCAACAGCAGGCACCCGTGAAGCCTTTGTTTTGCCAGACGTGTTGTTTCATACTTTTCAAATTTGAACCTATCTCATAAAATATTTGGAAGCAATCGTTTTTTAATTAATTTTAGGCAACCAGAACAGACCGGTTTGTGATTTTATTTTCAGGCTTTACAAATTGAGCGGAGGCTGTTGATCCTGCTGATTTTAAATGAACGTTTCGATCAAGCGAGGGCAAAGGCCAAACGAAGTTTGAGAGTTTGTCGAGCGAGAGAAACAACGAATGCAAATGAATATTACCTAAACAATAACCGACATAAACTAAATTAAAATGAAACATTTGACACGAAGATCGTTTCTTCGATCAGCCTCTGCGGTTACCGCAGGAACATTGTTTATTCCGAACCTCATAAGTTGTTCGCCAAACAACAGGCTAAACATAGCTATGATAGGCGTTGGCGGACGAGGAAGCGCCAGTTGGACCCAAGTCCCTAAAAACAGTATTGTCGCCATGTGCGATGTGGATGACCGAATGTCGCAAAGCGGATTTAAGGCTTGCCCCGATGCAAAGCAGTACAAAGATTTTAGGGTGATGTTCGATGAAATGGCAAAAGACATCGATGCCGTAATAATTGCGACACCTGATCATACGCACTTCCCGGCAGCAATGGCGGCCATGCAACTTGGGAAACATGTATTGGTAGAGAAACCTTTGGCACATAATATCTGGCAGTTGCGGACGCTACAAAAAGCAGCCAAATATTATGGCATTGTTTCTCAAATGGGAAACCAGGGGCATGCGACCAACGGGATACGGTTAATTAAGGAATGGTACGAAGCAGGCGTACTTGGAGAGGTGAAGGAAGTGATTGCCTGGCAGGGAAAAATCGATTTTGTAAAAGATAGTTATTTTGGAAAGCCGGCATCTTTCCCGCCACCGGTTGATGAGGTACCTGCTGGTTTGGATTACGACTTATGGTTGGGACCGGTTGCCGTGCATCCGTTCAATAATTTGTATGCACCGAAAACATGGCGCGGTTTCTACGATTTTGGAAACGGCAAGCTGGGCGACTGGTGCTGTCATACCCTCGATGCCCCTTTCTGGGCGTTGGATTTGGGATTGCCGCACACGGTGGATGCGATTGTACCCAATCCTGTACCCGACCATAGTTTTGTTGCTGAAGAATCGGTTGTAACCTGGCAATTTGCTGCCCGCGGAAACAAGGTCCCGGTAACCATGAAATGGTACGAAGGAATTGAAAAACCTGCTGTCAGACCGGGATGGGGAATTGATGAACTTCCCGGAAGCGGTATGATTATGATTGGCGATAAAAAAACACTGATCACCGGAGGAAGGCCCAACAACCCCAAATTATTGGTTCCTGATGAAGAGTGGAATGAATTTCAGAAAAATCCCCCCGCACAGACAATTCCACGGGTTGAAGAAGAAAAGCCGGTACAGGAATGGGTTGCCGCAATTAAAAATGACACCCTGCCCGGATCAAACTTTGATTATGCAGCCAGCCTGATGGAAATGGCACAGATTGGTGTTCTTGCACAACGATTTGGAGGAACCATTAACTACGATGCTAAAAACATGAAGGCTGTCGGGCGTCCTGAGCTGGACAACTATATTAAAGAACCAGTCCGTGATGGATGGGAATATGGTGAAGGTTTGTTGTAATTTTTTTACCTCTCGAATTACAATACGGCAACAATTGTTTGATTGAAAAATCCTATTCAATACAACCGGCAAGCGATAAAAACTTGCCGGTTTTTTTCGGAATAGAAAGCTGTTTTTTGCAGGCCGGAATTGCATCGCACCCCATCACACCAAAAATTCTTCTCCTTTTTTTCAATGAGGGGGTGGATACGAAGGGCGAAATGAATGGAAAAAGAGGTTATCCAAAAAGACAGATCATCATTTTACTGATCCTGTGCAACTCTGTAAACGACTTTATGTAATTCTGCAAAGTTTATCGATTAGCAGTTTCCCATATAAATTACAGAGAATATACACAACGTATCACAGAGTTTTTGGACAACCTCTACCCGTTCGCAATAATGGCAAAACCGCGTGGGTTCCGCTTTGTCTTATTTCCGGTGATTCCTGTTTTCTTCCCATTCATCCGGAATCACAAAATACAGAGAACTTCCGCATAAATTGCCTTCGGATATCCGGCACACGGACATCGTAACCGGGTCCGTTTGTTTTTCTTTTCGTTCGTATTTAATGGCAGGCAGTTGGTCACAGACTTTTCCTCCCGGATCAGTACTCTTTGAGAAGAGCAGAATGAGCGGGAAGAGCATACCGGTTATGCAGGGGATTAACTTCATCATACTTGCTGTTTACTGTTTATATTAAATTTCATATTGAATCCGGAAAACCTCCGGTGTGGGCGCTTTATTCCTGATGATTTTTGTGTTCTTCGGGTTCGGAATGATGAACAGGAACCTGTCCGACCTGAACCCCATAAATTTCGGGATCAGACAGTATTATCAGAAGCATAAAAATTCCTCTGATACAGGGACGTGTTTTTACATGGTTTTTCATAAATTTGAAAGATTTGATTTATACTAATTCCTGCGGTTTCCCATATAGTACGCCAATACTTTTTGTTCAGGAACCGCAGGAGGTTTCCCGGATTGACTATTCAGCCCGGAATTTTTTAAATTTATTTAATTCAGTTTGGTCATAGGCAATAAGGGGTTTTTGTTTGATAAGCAAATATATAATCATTTGTATATATAATCAAAATTTTTATTCAAAATAATTATCAAATGACGATAAATAAAAGAGTGGCTGAGGTTATGATAACATTTGGACTGAATAAAAATCAGTTTGCGAAGAGGCTTGGCGTTCACCCCACAGTGGTACATAACATCATTGATGAGAAAGGACGGGGTAACAAACCCAGCTTTGATTTTATCTTAAAACTTTTATCGTCATTTGATACTATTAACGGCGACTGGCTGCTTACCGGCAGGGGGAACATGCTTTTTGATCAAAAAGAAACACAGGAGGTAGCTGAACCGCTCGTTGCCTACGATAAAACTGTTCTTGAAATGATCCGTGATCTTTCTGCGGAAAATGCACTGCTGAAGAAAGAAATTAAAGACATAGCAGGGGAAAAATAAACAGGGCCCGGCTCCCCGAAGCTTTTCCGCTGCTGCTGTTTGTTCTCATTCGTACAGAAAATCATACCTTTACTTCTGATAAATTTCATAACCAAAAATTTGAATTATGAAGAAACGGATTGTTTTTATCGTTGTGCTCATCATTTTGCTGAGCGGTGGTTTTTACCTGAACCAACTGATGCCGGTGATCACCGGTTATGCGGCCAAAAACCTGGCTTCGGGCGTTTTTGTTGCCGGACGCAGCCAGAAAGCAATGGAAAGGGAAGATCTTAATTTTTCATTTATCAAATATACCCGCAATGCCGTTGATCGGGAAAAGAAGGAAGTTACCAGCCGCTTTTTGTGGGGCAAATCGAAAGCCGTTTACATTGATGGTTATGGTTGCACGCTGGTAAAAGATTATTCCGAAGAGGAGATTAAAAACCGCCCTTACCAAAGGGTTGAAGCGCTGCCCGAAAACCCCGACACTATTCCATGGCCAATGGGCGATTTGATTGCTGATACCATTCCCGTGGGAATCAATCTGGATAAACTGGATAAAGCGGTAGAACAGGCCATGGCTGACACCATTCCGTATAAAGGTACATTCGCGCTAATGGTGGTTTACAAAGGACATCCGGTTGCGGAAGTTTACCGCGAAGATTTCACCCCCGGCAACCGGTTTTTAAGCTGGTCGATGGCCAAAAGTTTCACCAACGCACTGGTCGGGTTGCGGGTAAAAGAGGGCAAACTGGACATCAATCAACCACTGAACCTGGATGAATGGCAAAACGATGAGCGGAAAAATATCACCATAAACAACCTGTTGCACATGAACAGCGGCCTGGAGTGGAACGAAAATTATGGCAACCTGTCGGATGTGACCATCATGCTGCACACGGTTGGCGATATGGGAACCTACACCGCACAAAAGCCAATGGTGCATCCGGCCGATTCGGTTTGGGTGTATGCATCCGGAACCACCAACCTGGTTAGCAGGGTTCTGCGCCGTTCGTTTTCTTCGGATGCCGATTATTACCGTTTTCCCCGCGAGACGCTTTTCAATAAGATCGGGATGCGGGGTGCCGTGTTTGAGGTGGATGCTTCCGGAACGTTTGTCGGTTCATCGTACCTGTATGCCTCAATGCGCGACTATGCCCGTTTTGCCTTGCTTTATATGAACAAAGGGAACTGGCTGGGCGAGCAATTGCTTCCTGAAAACTGGGTCGATTATACTGCATCGGAAGCGAAAGGTTCAGCCGGAAAATATGGCGCATTTTTCTGGCTCAACCTTTCTGGCGACCAGCCGGATGCACCCAAAGATACTTACGTATGCAAAGGCCACGACGGACAGTTTATCTTTATTATTCCTTCTCGTGAATTGATTGTGATTCGCACCGGCTATTCAAAGAAAGGGGAGTTCGACACCAACGGTATGTTGAAAGGAATTTTGGAAAGCCTGGAATAGAATTTTAATAAAAAACTTAGGTAGAAGTTAAATTTTCATCACTTCCGGTTGTTCCGGGAGAGAAAAAAATCTATGTTCTCGGTGCTATTTCCCGATGTTTCTCTATGTCAAAAATGTTGAAAAACAGAGAGAACAGAGTGGACACGGGTGAGGCACAGTAAAGCAACAGACCCTGAAACAAGTTCAGGGTGACTCGTCTCTGGGGCTTGGGTCAATTTTTTCTGGTGGCAAGGCAACTTTTAATCACGGTAAATACCCCATAAATCGTCATGCCGAACTTGTTTCGGAAATGGAAAGGCTTATTCTATTACCCGTTTTTACAACCATGCAAACCCTCCGGGTTTAATTCCTGAAAAGCATCTCCCAACTCAAAACTCCCAACTCCCAACTCATAACTCACTTCTTTTCCTTCAATATTTCCTGAAGGCGGTACATTTCGTCGCGCAACTGGGCCGCAGTAATAAAGTCGAGCTCTTTGGAAGCCGCCTGCATTTCTTTTTTCACTTTCTCGATGGCTTTTTCGAGAGCTGGTATGCTCATGTACTGAACGACCGGATCGGCAGCTACATCGGGATGAGAAGCGCCGCCTGAATAGGGTTCCGTTTTGTTGCTGCGGAATTCGTAGCCGATTATTTCGCGGGTCGGTTTTACGATGGCTGTTGGAGTGATATTATTTTCGGTATTGTATTTCAACTGTTTTTCGCGGCGGTAGTTGGTTGAGTCGATGGTTTTCTGCATCGAGTCGGTGATTTTATCGGCATACATGATTACCATGCCGTTGAGGTTACGGGCCGCGCGTCCCGCCGTTTGCGTGAGTGAACGTTCCGACCGCAGAAACCCTTCCTTGTCGGCATCGAGAATGGCAACCAGCGATACTTCAGGCAAGTCTAACCCCTCACGCAGCAGGTTGATGCCCACTAGTACATCGAATGTTCCTTTGCGCAGGTCTTCCATGATTTGTACCCGTTCCAGTGTGTCCACATCAGAATGGATGTAGCGGGTTTTCACCCCGAAGTTCAGCAGATATTTGCTCAGTTCTTCGGCCATGCGTTTGGTGAGGGTCGTCACCAGTACCCGCTCGTTGCGCTCGGTACGCAACGAAATCTCGTGCATCAGATTATCTATCTGATTGATGCTTGGGCGCACGTCAATAACCGGATCAAGCAGTCCGGTTGGGCGAATGATCTGTTCCACCACCACGCCTTCCGATTTCTCCAGTTCGTAATCGGCCGGGGTCGCGCTCACAAATACGGTTTGTCCGGCGAGGCTCTCAAATTCCTCGAAACGCAGCGGGCGGTTGTCGATAGCGGCCGGAAGCCGGAACGCATATTCAACCAGGTTTATTTTACGTGAATGGTCGCCGCCATACATGGCCCTGATTTGCGGAAGGGTTGCATGGCTCTCGTCGATCACCGTGAGAAAATCTTTCGGAAAATAATCGAGCAGACAGAACGGACGGGTTCCCGCTTCACGCCCGTCGAAATAACGGGAATAATTCTCGACGCCCGGGCAATAACCCAGTTCGCGCATCATTTCCAGGTCGTACTCGACCCGCTCTTCAATGCGTTTGGCCTCCTCGAATTTTCCGTTCGATTTGAAAAAATCAATCTGTTTTACCAGGTCGTCCTGAATTTGCCGGATGGCCAGATTCATACGTTCTTTGGTCGTCACGAAAATATTGGCCGGATAAATTATTGCTTCATCAAGTTCATCGATTATTCCGCCGCTTTCCGGGTTGAACGAATGGATTTCCTCAATTTCGTCGCCCCAGAAAATAATTTTGTAGGCAATGTCGGCATACGCCGGAAAAACATCCACCGTGTCGCCCTTCACCCTGAAATTACCACGCTGAAAATCAATTTCACTGCGCGAATAGATGGCATCGACCAGCTTGCGAAGAAAAACATTCCGCCCTACAGTTTGCCCTTTCACTATTTTGGTGACATTGGCATGAAAATCCTCTGGATTTCCGATTCCGTACAAACACGAAACCGACGAAACCACAATCACATCACGTCTTCCGGAAAGCAACGCCGAGGTGGTGCTCAACCGCAATTTTTCAATATCCTTATTGATGGAAAGGTCTTTCTCTATATAGGTGTTGGTGGTTGGCAGATAGGCTTCGGGCTGGTAATAATCGTAATACGAAACGAAATATTCAACGGCATTTTCAGGAAAAAACTGTTTCATTTCGCCGTAAAGCTGTGCCGCCAGTGTTTTATTGTGGCTTAGAATCAAGGTAGGGCGCTGCACCTGTTCAATTACATTGGCCATGGTAAATGTTTTTCCTGAACCAGTCACGCCAAGCAGGGTTTGAAAAGGAACTCCCTCTTCAAGTCCTTCCACCAGTTGGCGGATAGCTTCAGGCTGGTCGCCGGTTGGTTTGTAGTCCGATGCAATTTTAAAATCCATGGTCAGTATCTCTTCAAAACAAAATAGACCGGAAAATGATCACTCACCCCACCATAATATTTCGGCCCTCCGTAGGTACGGTTGGGCGAAACGGCTCCCTTGTTGTTTTTAAATTCAATCCAGTCTTTTCTGAAGATATACCCCTGCGCGTCTTTCACATCAAGGCGTTTCCCGTCAAGCAGCGAATGCGAAACCACCAGGTTGTCGAGCATGTTCCATTCATTCCGGTAGTTGTAGCTTCCCAGGTTTTGTTCGTCAAGTGGTAACATCAGGTTCACCAGTTGAGAACTACTTCCCGGCGCTTTGGCGGCAAGAGTTTCCAGCAGGCTTTTATTTTGCGGCTCGTCGTTCATATCGCCCATGATGATGATGTTTGCTGAAGGGTTCCCGGCCAGCACCTCATCTACTTTTTGTTTCAGTACCGAAGCTGCAAACACGCGGTTGGGCTCCGACTCGTCCGTTCCGCCGATACGCGACGGCCAGTGGTTTACAAACACATGAAAGGTTTCTTTTCCTATTTTTCCTGAAACGTGCAGAATGTCGCGGGTTTTATGTCCGGGCTCATTTTCAAAAATGATCGGAATGGCTTCGAAACCTTCCAACGTGAAACGGTCAGGTTGGTATAGCAAGGCCACATCAATACCGCGCGTGTCGGGACTCTCCTGGTGGGCAATGGCATACTTTCCGGATTTCAGCCGGCCGGATGCAATCAAATCTTCAAGCACCTTGCGGTTTTCTATTTCGCACAGGCCGATTACAACAGGCAATCCAAGAGTATCGATTTCGTAAAGCACCCGGGCAATATCGTCCAGTTTTTTCCGGTAGCGTTCCGGGGTCCACTGCTTTTCGCTGTCGGGCAAAAATTCGTTATCATTTTTATGCGGATCGTCTTCTGTGTCGAAAAGGTTTTCGGTATTGTAAAAAGCAACCGTCAGTCCGGTTTCAACTTGTTTGCAGGCAAAGAGCCCGGTCAGCAGCAATGCAAAAATCAATAAAAACCTTTTCATAGTTATTTCTGTTTAATAAACTTTTTTTCCGATACTTACCTTGTAATAATCGCGAACGTCGGTCACCATCATTCCTCCGGTTTGTGCGGCCTGTATACCCAAAATACCATCTTCAAAGACATGGCAAAACTGGGGCTCAACCCCCATCATTTCAGCAGCTTTCAGAAACGTGTCGGGATGCGGCTTGTGTTTTTCCACGTTGTCGGAACCAATGATGATTTGAAAATAATCTTTTAATCCGATACTGGCAAGCGCTTTCAGCGCCAGTCGTCGTTCACTTCCGGTCCCGACAGCCATCGGCATCTTCCCATAGTATTTTTTTATCAGGTTTACAACCGGTTCAATGGCTGTTGCCTTGTGCATGTTGGCCTCGTACTCGCCCTCTTTGGCATCGCCCAGTGTTTTTGGGTCCATATCCGTTCCGAACATTGCATTCAGCTTCAAAACTGTGGGGTAGAGCGGGATCCCCGCCAGTTGGTCGAACAGTTCAACCGTGAAATCAATGCCGTAAGGAGCCGTAGCATTCCTCCATGCAATAAAATGAATAGGCATTGAGTCGATAATGGTTCCGTCGAGATCGAAGATCAATGCCTTGGCTCGGGGGTTAATATCAAGTTCTGACATAAATATCCAGTTTAAAAGTGTTAAGGGGCAAAAGTAGCCATTAATTTAAACCGGGCATAAAAGCCCTTTTTTCTTTAAGGAAAAATTAACACTTTTGCTGATAAATAGTAAAATCATGGAACAGAACCTTCTGCTGACATTTACCAGCTCAATGCAATTTGGAATTTTCGGGGCAGTCGTTTTCATTATTTTCGGATGGGTTGATAATAAAGAACGGTTTACAGATGTTGGCCGTTTTATTTTCATTGCGCTTGGCATTTATGCTCTTTGGATATTGCTTTCGGGGCAGGTGCAGGTTCCGGAAACTGCCGGAAATGAGATTTCGAAAGAGTTGCGAGCCATTTCATTTTTTAAAGGGGTGGTCATTTGTTCCGGTATATGTCTCCTGTCGCTCGTGCTGAAACTATTTAAAATACGCTATTACCGTTTTGTGACTTTAATTTGCGTTGTTTTTTCTTTGTTCCTTTTTTTCACTGTTTACACCCTTCAGCAGAAGGGATAACAATGATTACAACAAACCTCTCCACTCATTGATCAAATTGGTATAACCAACAATGGACAACGTCCCCTGAACACGCAGAATCCTCTGTTTCTGTTGTACTGTAAATTATCTTTCGCAGGGGGTCAATCTTCCTTTTTACATACGGTCGAAATCTTAAACGGCACGTACAGCGGGCACCACTTGAATATGCCGGTTGCCAGCGGGATAATTCCGATCAGGCCCCACCAACTGTTAAAGTAAACACCCAAAACAACGATAATGAGACCGATAACAATACGGATAATCCGGTCGGTCATTCCAACATTGCATGTCATATTGTAATGATTTTAAATTCATTCTCCTTAAACGGAAGAAAGACAGTTTGGTTAGAATTCCGACTCTATTATTTCAACGGAAGATGCCACTAATATGGGGCAGATGGTATTAAAAACGTCTGCTTCCGAAGCTTTCTCTGCTTCTTCAGGAATCGAAAGGTCGTAGCCAATCAACTCTCTGCAAACCAGCGAACCGTGTTTTTCAATAAACTTCCTGTTGAATTCTTTCACTGTGGCTTTGATTTTTGCCTTGGCTTCGGGGATGCTTGCAACGGGGGTATTTTTCAATCCGAGTACCATGTATGCCCCGGTAACTGCGCCACAGGTTGCACCGCGTCCCATGCCGCCGCCAAAACCAAAGGCAAGTAATAAAGCGGTTTTTTCAGGAAGGCCTGACTCTTCGGAAAACGGGAGCAGTACTGATTGGCAACAATTGAAGCATTGAAATTTTTCTTTGGCAATTTCTGATTTCTTCATACGGATAATCTATTTTGATTCTGAACTATTTCAGGCAAAAGAATGTGCGGGCCGAATCGCTATTCCCCTTTTTTGAAAACCTTCAATACATCAACCGGCAGATTATATAAAACAGAATACGAAAAATCGAAGTTAAATCCGTTTTCGGCTTTGCCGTAACCCGGGATAAAATAAACCGGAGGCATGTCGAAATCTTTGTGGCTGATTTCAATCTTTCCGCGGATTGACCAGCCAAGAAAAACATTTTTCAGTACCTCGATGCGGGTACCGAGCACAATTTCTGCCCAGTGGGCGTTAAAGTTTTGCGATGGGAACCGGCCTCCCGACTGTTCCCAGTAACTGGTGCTGGTAAACGATTCGACCTGCTGTTTGGCAAGCGTGAAACCATATCGTAGCCCCATGAAAAGAATATCCTTGTCGTTTTTGTGTTCGGCTACAAGAAAGTTGTAATCGACTCCCAAACGTGAATAACTGCCCGAACTGCGGTAGTGCATGTAGTCGCTGTTAATTTTTTGAGCTTCCCAGCCTGTTTCAAAAACCGGGAACGTATTGGGAGCAACTTCCATATCGAACGAGATTTCGGAGCCATACCGGTCGCCAATGTTCCACAGATACTGAATCGGTCGGGTAACATCATATCCTACCCGTATCCCTTTCATCCGGATAAATTTGTCGGTCCGTGGCGGCCGCTTTTGCATCTCCCTTTCTTCCTGGGAAAAGCTAGTTATTGATAAAAATATCAGTATTAATATTGATAATAATATTCTCATTCCATTCTTTCGTTACAGCACTGTCTTTCACCTCAATAAAATCAATTCGCCGGGTGGTATACAAAATATCCAGAATTTTGAATTCAGGATAAAAACCGGTTTCCATTGATTCGTAAATCAGTTTCGAGTCGGCAATGATCTGGATTGTATCCGTTACACCGTTCAGAACAAATATATAATCAGTGGCGGGAGTGTCATTCAGAGGGATTAAAATACTCCGGGTGGTATCCTGTTCAATCCAGGGCTCTTCCATGGCGACCCCTGTGACGCTCACCTCAATATTTTTGATCAGTTCATTTTTGTCGTTATCGGTATAGCGGAGGGTGGCATTCAAAAACGCTTTTGGCGGAGGGTTGAAAACATCCTCACAGGCAGCAAGCAAAAAAAGCAAAACGATAAGATTGACAATCTTCTTCATGTTCAAATTCTCGATGGCGGTAAAGTTAACCATTTCGGCAATAAGGAAAGAAGCCTTTTGCTATTTTAACAAAAGGCGACTTGATTAATTCAAGTTTTGTATTTTAAACTGATCAGAAGAAGATAAAGTTTTCAGCAAACGGATATGTTTTTTTGTACTCTTTCCGAACCCAAAACAAGTAGGATTTGTCTCTAATTTGGATGATAAACGATAGTTCATTTTTTGCAATGCGTTATTTATATCTTCCAATTTGTTGATTATACTGTCAATCAGTATATCATTATTATTTGGTCCGTTGTTTATTAATAGTTCCAATTCCTCAATTTTTTCACAAATATGCCGGTACAGATCATCCTCGCAGACCGAGAGTTTTTCATGCAGTGCTTTGAGCGATTTGCACATTGAGTCCAGTATCTTCAATTCTTCGTCGTTCATGGTTAATTCAGGTTATGTTTGGATTGGTCAGGAACATTGTATTGCCTGACAACTAATTCTCCCGGTCCGAAATATTTTTGGAAGGATACTATACGTTGCTGTTCATCACGCATTGTTTTTTTATTGCCGGGGCATTTTTTAACTCTAAGCGGAGAATCCGTGACCAGATGTGATAACTATAATCGCTAACCGGAGGATATTGAGTATAAACCAACCAACGGTGCAGGTGATCGGATTCCATTGGGAGAGCAATAACTTTGTACTTTTTTTTAATACTCTCAAAGGTATTGGGAGAGAAAGTTATTTTTATCAGACAGTCGTTTTTGTTTACATGCAGGTACTCAATTATAAAAGGATGTTCCCGAAAGGAGTCGGCCATTCGCATCGCACTTTTATTGTAGGTACAGTAATTCCTGCCGTTTTTATATATCAGTACATTGTCCAGATAGGCTTCATTGTCGAACTGTATTTGTTCCCATGTTTTAATAGTTAAACACTCCATTATTTCCTGTTTTGTTGAACATTGAATAATTGTATGGCTTTATTTCTGTTTCATTGTATTTCTTGTTTGGCTATCTGCTACCATAAGTATACTCATCATCTTCTTTTATCTGTTATTTTATAAATTAAGGTTTTGCAAGCAATTTTTAAACAAAACAAAATATTGTTCGTACATAAAGTGTGAGTGAAATCATTAAAAAACTGGTTATTATGTATATATTTGAGAGGACATTATTGCATACGTTGAAATTTAAAAACCAAACTAATATTAGCCTTAGATTTTAGAGTCACTACACAAATATAAACAATATTGTTTATAGATGCAATTAAATAATTGTTTCTGATTAAGGGATGATAAATATTTTAGAGAGATGAGGGGGATTGAAGTAAAGAAAAAAATTATTGAATCAGGTGTCAGTTTTAAAGAGGTTTCTGAGAAAATGAATGTTTCACCGCAAGCGCTTCAAAACATATTGAAAGCTTCGGATATAAAGGTTGGGGTACTTGCACGCATAGCAAAAGCTGTAAATAAAAACATTTATTTTTTTCTGAAAGAATACGAGAGAACGGATGTGAAAACCAATAGTGATCCTATGTCTTTTGAGGATCAGAGCATTGCTGATTTTTTAAGCATAATAAGCAAACAGCAAGAATGTATAAATGAATTAAGTAATACGATCCGGATTCATTCGGAAACCATTAACCTCATTATGAAACAGGAGAAAGGCAGCAACGAATAATAGTCTGAAAAAATATGTTGTTCCCTTGTTAACTCTTAAACTCAAATTTTGTTATCAGGATTTTATTCTGTCAGTCATTCATTTTCCTGTACCATTCCACGAAATTCTCAACTCCTTTCCGGAATGAATATTGCGGATTGTACCCCAGTAGCTTCTTTGCCTTGTCTATGTTGGCAAATGTAATGTCCACATCGCCGGCCTGCATGGGCAGTTGCCTGATGTTGGGGGCAATGCCGCAAACATCGTAAATGGTCGCAATCATGTCGCTTAGTTTTACCGGCTGGTTGTTGCCCAGATTGATGATTTCGTACACGTTTTGATTACTGAAAAGATAATTGGCCGCAGCGATAATTCCGGCGACCGTATCTTCGTAGTATGTATAATCACGGGCAGTGCTGCCATCGCCAAACATGGGGACCGGTTCGCCGCTCAGAATTAATTTGGTGAATTTATGAATGGCCAGGTCGGGACGCTGGCGCGGTCCGAAAACTGTAAAAAAACGAAGGTTGACAATATCGAGTCCATACAGGCTGTGATACGTGTAATTAATCAGTTCGCAGGCTTTTTTTGTGAAAGCATACGGCGAAATCGGGTTGCTCACATCCATTTCTTCGTGAAACGGCGTTTCTTTGGTATTCCCGTAAACCGACGACGACGAAGCAAAAGCCAGCTTTTTGATTCCCTTTTCCTTCATCAGGTTGAGAATATTCTGGGTAGCCACAATGTTGGCCCGGATGTACCCCTGCGGGTCTTCGATAGACGGGCGTACCCCGGCTTTCCCCGCCAGATGAATGATCAGATCGACAGGTTGGTTTTCCATACCTTTTTTCAGTTTGGAGGAATCGGACAGATCAAGTTCCCGGAAAATGAAATTCGGCGATTTTTTCAACTGCTCCAGGTTACGGAGTTTAATTGTTTTGTCGTAAAACGGGTCGAAATTGTCGATGCCAATCACCCGGTTTCCCTGTTCAATTAGTTTTTCTGAAAGATGTGAGCCGATAAAACCGGCACATCCGGTGACTACTATGTTTGCCATCATTCTTGTTTTATCCTGAAATCACTTGATTCTTTTTGAAATCGTATGAATCAGCCTGTTAACAAACGGAATGTTGATTTTACTGAATAAACTTTTCTTGTTCAGAAGGATCAGGATATTACGCAGGTAAATAACCATGCTTAACGTGTGGGCTGCAAACAAAACCGGGTCGAGCCTGAAGATAGCATAGGTAAAATTCATGGACGAGCCGATAATACTGATAATCCAGAAACCCATCGGAAGCAGTGATTCGTTCCGGTTTTCGGAATAGAGCCATTGATAAAAGAACCGCGAGATAAATACAATCTGGGCAGCAATTCCCCAGATCATAAGAAAGAGGGGATTATCTTCGTTTTTCAGAAACGTGTCGATCGTGTAATCGGTTTGGGTGAAAAGGAAAAATAAAATGACCGGTGGTGTAAGAAAGATAACGATACGCAATATGAGCGGCATGGTATTCCATGCATTTTTAAGTTGCAGGTTGCGGATGTATATAAAATAAACCAGCATTTGCCCGATTACAATAGCCGCATCATCGCGCAGTATTCCGTATATTAACATGCAAACCGATCCGGCCAGACTGATTTGCCAGAATAAATTGGGCGAAATAACTCTTCCTTCGTGCTCGGATTTTACCCATTGGGCAATGGTACGTGCAAAGAACAGTATTTGGGCCAAAAATCCGATGCCATATATTAAAATATACTCCATGAACTTGCTTAATTGAATGGGCAAAGATAACAAAGTTGCCGAATGCAGAATGGCTTTTTTAAGAGATAGCGGTTAAATACGATTCGGAACCGGTTTCTGATTTCAGAAAATTGCGTGATTGCTAAATGGTTGAATTGTTAGAAAAGCAACTGGTAACTTGTCGCTGACTGCTGGCTGCTGGCTGCCAATAACCAGTAACTTTTTCTGAATACTGTGACCGGACACTGAACACTTCTTCCCGCTCCCGACTGTTTTTTTGGAACTTGGAATTTGGAATTTCTCCGCTTTACATCTGAATATTGTTCCGCTCCAGAAATTTATTGAACTCGTCGCGATAAAATTCGCTGATCGGTATTTTGTTTTTCCCGATGGTCACGTGGTTTTTGCCAAGCGCATCAATCTTTTCCAACGAAATAATAAACGACCGGTGGACCCGCATAAACTTATCGGGCGGAAGTTCTTCCAGAATGGTTTTCATGCTTTTATGCGCCACTACATTCGTCCCGTCGCTTTTTTTGATGATCAGGTAGTCTTTCAGTCCTTCGATAAACAGAATATTGTTGAAATTAACTTTTTCCATTTGGTAATTGGCCTTCACAAAAAAATAGTCGGGGTTTCCGTTTATACTTTTATTGCGGGCATCAATCAGTTCCTTGGCCCGGAGTACTGCCTGCATAAACCGCTCGAACAGGAAAGGTTTTAGCAAATAGTCGGCTGCACGCAGGTTAAACCCTTCCAGTGCGTACTCCGAATAAGCTGTGGTGAAAATTACCTGCGGCTTGGTTTCAAGGCTGTTCAGAAATTCGATGCCGGTAATGTCGGGCATCTGAATATCCAGAAAAATCAGGTCGATTTCTTCATGTTGGAGATATTCGATGGCCTTGAACGCGCTGGTAAAGCGTTCTTTTAGATTTAAAAAGGGTACCCGCCGCGCAAAATCGCAAACGATATCGAGCGCCAGGGGTTCATCGTCAATTGCTACACATCGAATCATTGTCCAAGTTTTAGACTGAAATCAACAATGTATTGTTTCTCTTTTTCTTCAATATTTAGACTGTATGATCCCAGGTACCGTAAGGTAAGTCGTTTTTTCAGATTTTCGAGCCCGAAGCCTGAACTTTCTGTTTTTTTCTTCTGGAAAATGCGGTTGCTGGTGTGCAGGTTCAGCCGTTTGTCGTGTTCGTCGATACGAATAACAATTTCCGAAGGGTCTTTATAACTGATACCGTGTTTGAAGGTGTTTTCGATGATCGGGATCAGCAGCATGGGTTCAATCTCCGCCGATTTGTTTTGAACGTTCACTTCAAAATTTATATTCATGTCGCTTGCCAGGCGCAGCTTTTGAAGCTCAATAAAATTTTCGATGTAATTCAGTTCTTCCGAAAGCGTAACAAATTCCCTGTTGGCCTGGTAAATCATGTACCGGAGCAATTCCGAGAGTTTTACCACAGCAAGTGGCGCTCTGTCCGATTGCTGCACCGTCAGCGAATAAATACTGTTCAGCGAGTTGAAAAGAAAATGAGGGCTGACTTGCGATTTCAGTAGCGAAAGCTCGGCTGCCAAACGTTCTTTCTGAGCCAGATCTTTTTGTTTCTCTTCCAGCCGCCAGCGCTGATACACTTTCCAGCCGGTACCTACTGCAAAGAAAAACGCAATCTGACCAATATTCCGGAATATTCCACGCATCGAAATATGATACCCGCGTTCAACAACCCGGTTCCGGAATTCGCGGAAGCCACCATCCATTTCAGGGATGAATTTTTTAAAGACAAGGACATCGATTGCCGGTTCTGCAATAACATACGCTGTAAATAACGCAAGTGTTGAAGCAATGAACCAGCCTATTTTCTTATTCTCCAAAAATTTCGGGATGATCAGGTAAATATTCAGATAGAAATAAATCACCAGTAAAACAATTTCCTTGTTTCGCAGGACAAAGCGGCTCCATTCGAATTCCTGTTCCGTAGTAATATTGGGCAGGAAAAGATAAATTGACCAGGCAAGAATATGCAGAAATATGTTGAGAATCTTTTTTTTAGTCATGTCCGGGAAATGTAGATATTCGTTTGTGAAGATAAAAGTAGTTTCGTGTTGCTGCAAATGAAAAAAATATAGATGAACCTGCGGAAAGATTCGACGGTTCGGAAATCTTTTGCGGTAATAACAGCAGCCAATGTTAAAAAAGAAAAGGCTGCGATTTAAACTAAAAACAAATGATACTATTTAAAATTGATAATTGTATATTTGCCGACTTACTTTTTATTTTTTTGAAAAAATGCCTTCAACATCGAAACGTGGTAATATAATGCCTGATTCGCCCATCAGGAAATTAGTGCCCCTGGCCAATAAAGCCAAAGAAAAAGGACGAAAAGTTTATCATTTGAATATCGGTCAGCCCGATTTGCCTACTCCCGAAAAAGCGTTGGAAGCGATACGCAACATTCAACGATCAATTTTGGAGTATTCTCCCAGTGAAGGAATTCTTTCATTGCGGCAAAAGCTGGTAGGATATTATCACAAATTCAAAATCAATGTTGACGTTGAAGACATCATTATAACAACAGGCGGAAGCGAAGCGGTTACTTTTGCTTTCATGTCGTGCCTCGATCCGGGCGACGAGATCATCGTTCCCGAACCGGCGTATGCCAACTACGAAGCATTTGCCATTGTTGCCGGGGCCGAGATCAAGTCGATACCCGCTAAAATAGAAGAAGGATTTGCACTTCCCCCGATTGAGGAATTCGAAAAGCTGATCACTCCGAAAACCAAGGGAATGATGATCTGTAACCCCAACAACCCGACAGGCTATCTGTATACCCGCGAGGAAATGAATAAAATTCGCGACCTCGTGAAGAAACACGACCTGTTCCTGTTTTCCGACGAAGTATACCGCGAGTTTTGTTATACCGGGGCTCCCTATATTTCTGCATTTCATCTCGAAGGTATTGAGCAGAATGTCATTCTGATCGACTCCGTTTCGAAACGTTACAGTGAATGTGGAATACGTGTCGGCGCCCTTTTAACCAAAAATAAGGAAGTCCGCAAAAATGTGATGAAATTCTGCCAGGCCCGTTTAAGCCCTCCGTTAATCGGACAAATTGCAGCCGAAGCTTCGCTCGAAGGAACAGAAGATTACCTGATGGACTCATACAACGAGTATGTCGAACGCCGGAAATTCCTGATCGACGGGCTCAACCGCATTGAAGGCGTATATTCTCCCATCCCGATGGGTGCTTTTTATACCGTCGCCAGATTGCCGGTCGACGATTCGGACAAATTTTGCGCATGGTTGCTCAGCGATTTTGAATACGAAAACCAAACACTTTTTATGGCACCAGCCTCCGGGTTTTATACCACGCCGGGCTACGGGAGAGACGAAGTGCGGCTTGCCTACGTGCTGAAAAAATCGGATTTGGCTATCTGCCTGAAAATTCTGGAAGCAGGATTGAAAGCCTATCCCGGGAATACGTACCGGAAAGATTAAGAACAAAAAGAATCAGTAAAAGGTGGTTAACTAATTCTTCGTACCGATTCTTTAATTTTCAGCTTTGGTTTCAAAAGCACCTGTTGTGTTTTGGTTTCATCGCTGTTATTCAATCTCGAAAAAAGAAATTTGATGGCAATCTTACTGATGTCGCTCACCGGCTGGGCAATACACGTAAGCGGAGTTGCCAGATAATCGAGATAGGGATGATCGTCGAATGTTATCAGTGAAATATCGGCAGGAATACGCACCTTTTCTTCTTTAAATGCTTTTATGCAGCCCATCGCAATGGTATTGCTGAAGGCAAAAATTGCAGTCGGCCTGTTTTTTTGCTGAAGCAACAGTTTGGTTTCCAAATATCCGTTTTGCACGCTAAAATCATCGCCAACTACGCCACAGTTAACGATACCTGCTTCGTGCATCGCATCCATATACCCGTTTACCCTTCGTTTATTTGGCGTCGATTGGCGAACCCCCTGAATACAGGTGATTGCAGAATGTCCGTTTTCAATAAGGTATTTTGTTGCCGAATAAGCGCCATCGTAATTGTCTGTGGAAACAAAAGGCAGGTCAAGTTCTTCAAAATAGCGGTCAATACAAATGATCGGAAGACCTTGATCGTATACCTGTTTGATATGTTCCCATTCGTTTCCGCAGGGGACGATTATCAATCCTTCAATATTTCTGGAAATCAGTTGCTGCAACTCCATTTTTTCAATTTCCTGATTTTCATCGCTGTCACCGATAATGGTAATGTACCCGAATTTCCGGACTTCCGTATTTATCCGGCTGGCAATCCCGGCAAAGAAAGGGTTGTTTAATGAAGGAACAATCAACGCGATGGTGTTGCTTCTTCCTGTCCTCAGGTTTGCAGCAAACTGGTTGGGGACATAATTTAATTCCTTCGCTGCTTTTTTAATTTTTTCCTGTGATTCCTTACCAATCCGGTATTGTTCAGCTTTACCATTCAAAACCCTTGATACGGTAGTGATCGATAATCCGGCCTTTTTGGCAATATCGTTAATATTTACTTTTTGAGTTGACATGAGCAGTTTGTACAAACGTTTATACAAACATACAGATTTATATTGCGTCTCAAAAGTAATATTAAATGGAAAGACTCAGATTGAGTGAATAAAACGAGATTGAGACAAAACAACAAAACAATGCACAAACGTTTGTACAAATCAATTTTGTTTTTAAGTTTGTAATTGCATTTCTGAAAGTATAGCTTAAATGCACTATTTACTTTTTTCAGACCGAAACAAGAATATTTACCTAAAACTGACGCAATGAAACTATTCCTGAAATCTATTTTAATTACACCTTTTATAGTCGCCATATCCTGTTCAAGTCATTTGCCGAAAGAGAAACTATTGTCCGGCTCAGATACGGTTATTATCAGTAAAGCAAAATTGCAGGACAAACTAAAGGGAGGCTGGGCAGGCCAGGTCATTGGGTGCACTTATGGCGGCCCCACTGAGTTTCGGTGGAACGGAACGATGATTAATGATCATGTTCCGATCCCCTGGGATGAAAACAAGATCCTTTGGTGGTATGAAAATCATCCGGGTTTATACGATGACGTCTATATGGATATGACCTTCGTGGAAACGTTTGAAAAATATGGTCTGGATGCACCTGATTCCCTTCATGCACTGGCTTTTGCACATGCTGAGTATCCTTTGTGGCACGCCAACCAGGCTGCCCGCTACAACATTCTGAATGGGATCATGCCTCCGGCTTCAGGACACTGGAAAAATAATCCGCATGCCGATGACATTGATTTTCAGATTGAGGCCGATTTTGCCGGACTAATGTCACCGGGAATGGTTAATTCGGCAATTGAAATCGGGAACCGGATCGGTCACATTATGAATTATGGCGATGGAGTTTACGGGGGAATTTATGTTGCGGCAATGTATTCTCTGGCATACGTCTATGATGATATTGAACTAATTGTATCCGAAGCACTGAAAACTATCCCTGCCGAAAGTGAATTTCACCAGTGTATTGCCAATATCATCCAATGGCATAAAAAATATCCCGGCGATTGGAAAAGTACATGGTTTGAAGCACAGAAAAAGTGGACTTCCGAGAAAGGTTGTCCGGCAGGAGTTTTTGTTCCATTCAATATCGATGCTAAAATTAACGCTGCCTACATCGTGATCGGTCTGCTTTATGGTGAGGGCGATTTTGGCTCTACAGTAGATATAAGTACCCGCTGCGGATTCGATTCGGATTGTAATCCGGCCAATGCTGCAGGAATATTAGGCACCATGATCGGATACAGTCAGATTCCCGATTTCTGGAAAAAGGGAATCAACAAAGTTGAAGAAATAAATTTTCGTTATACAAACATGTCTCTTAATAAGGTGTACGATATTGGTTATCGTCATGCTTTTGAAATGATCAAAAAGAACGGAGGAAAAGAAGAAGGTGAAAACTTGATGATCAAATATCAGACTCCGCAATCGGTTCCGCTTGAAGCAGCCTTCAATGGTCTATTTCCGACAGAACGGCAAAAGCTGAATAAATGGCTCTCCACTAAAAATTCTGAAATATCATTCGAAATAAAAGGATGCGGTTTTGTAGTAACCGGAAGCGCTCATAAAGAAAGTCAACAACCCGACATTGTTCTTGAAGTGGATGTTTTTGCTGACGGACAGCTTCTTGAGACAGTTAAGATGCCCACCTCATCTCTGCTTCGCCGCCATGATGTGGCCTGGCAATACGAGCTTCCGGAAAAAGGGCACAGCATCACACTGAAAGCCCGGAATATTCCTGAAGGTTACCGGGTTTATGCTGAAGATGCTGTCGTATATTCAACGGTTGATCCAGGCATAAAAACGTATTATTAAAATCAGCATGGAAAAAATAGTAGTTATTGGAAGCTCGAATACCGACTTGATTACAAAAGTTAAAAAGTTTCCGGCTCCCGGAGAGACAATTGAGGGAGTAGCTTTCATGCAGGCAATGGGTGGCAAGGGAGCAAATCAGGCGCTGGCAGCCCAACGGGCAGGAGGAAATGTTTCTTTCATCACCTGCCTTGGAAATGATGCAAATGGACAGAATGCCCTAAAATATTACAGAGATGAAAAGTTGAATGTTTCCGCTTCATTGATCATTGATAATGTACCGTCAGGAACAGCTATGATATGGGTTGATGAAAAAGGGGAAAACTGCATCGTGATTACTCCGGGAGCGAATAAAGAACTTTCTTCAGAATACATTTTAAAAGTAGAAACAGAAATTGCAACTGCCGACATGGTGGTTTTGCAGATGGAAATTCCATACAACACGGTAAAAACAGTGTGTGAACTCGCGCACAGGCAACATAAAAAAGTAATGCTGAATGTTGCCCCTGCCCGCCGGATAGATGCAGGATTGATGAATTTGATCGATATTCTTGTTGTTAACGAAACTGAAGCTGAAATAATTTCCGGCGAAAAGATTAATGATACCGGGGAAGAAGCGATGGTTGACAAACTGCTTGCATTAGGGGCAAAGACGGTTGTGCTGACACTGGGGAAAAAAGGTTGTTTCCTGAAGAACGAACAGGAATTTTATCTGGTGCCGGCATTTCACGTGAAAGCGCTGGATACTACTGCCGCCGGCGATACGTTCTGCGGCGCTTTGGCTGCCGGACTAAGTCGGGGATACAGTTGGAAAGAAGCTTTAAAATTCGCAACTGCGGCAGCAGCTATTTGTGTTACCCGAATGGGGGCACAACCATCTATTCCGACAGAAAGAGAAATTCATGAATTTTTAAGCACAAACAACGACCTGCGCATAAAATAAAACTAAATACTAACCATCATGTTTATCGTAAACAATTATCCATTGGCAATTATCTTTTGTGTAATTACCATGCTTTGCTGGGGATCGTGGGGAAACACCCAGAAATTGGCCGGAAAAACCTGGCGGTACGAACTTTTTTATTGGGATTATGTGATCGGGGTGTTGCTCCTGTCGCTGATTTTTGCATTTACCCTGGGAAGTATGGGCAGCAGTGGTCGCGGTTTTATTGCCGATCTGGGGCAGGCTGATATGAAAAATATCGGCAGTGCATTTCTCGGCGGCATTATTTTCAATGCAGCAAACATTCTTTTATCGGCAGCCATCGCCATTGCCGGTATGTCGGTAGCTTTTCCGGTTGGTATCGGACTGGCGCTGGTACTTGGAGTCATCGTCAACTACATGGGTTCTCAAAAAGGCGATCCGCTGTTCCTGTTCCTGGGTGTCGGCCTCATTACCCTTGCTATCATTGTCAATGCATTTGCCTATAAAAAAGCATCTTCAGGAAACCAGAAAGTAACTTCGAAAGGAATATTTATTTCGATCCTTGCCGGTTTGCTGATGTCGTTTTTCTACCGCTTTGTGGCTGCATCAATGGATTTGGACAATTTCGAATCGCCTGCCGCAGGAAAAATGACTCCGTATACTGCCGTAGTTATTTTTTCATTGGGTATTTTCATTAGTAACTTCCTTTTTAATACGGTTTTAATGAAGAAACCCATCAGTGGTGAACCGACCAACTACAAAGCATGGTTTAAAGGAAAATTCTCCATTCACTGGGTTGGAATTTTAGGTGGATTAATTTGGGGCGTTGGAAACTCGCTCAACCTGATTGCTGCCGGAAAAGCCGGGGCTGCCATTTCGTACGGACTGGGACAGGGTGCAACACTGGTTGCTGCTTTATGGGGCGTTTTCATCTGGAAAGAATTTAAAAATTCGCCCAAAGGAACCAACGGGATGCTCGTGATCATGTTTGTCCTTTTTGTGTTGGGACTTGCTTCTATTATTTACGCCGGACAATAACAAAACGATATGTTAGAATGAAGGAGCTGTATCTTTTGATGTAGCTCCTTCACTTTATTCCGCGCTGATCAGAGTTGCTATATATCCTGCATTGTTTAATGCCTGAACAATTTTGTCGGGAGAAACTCCGTCTGCCTCGACGGTGAGAATTTTCTGTGAAGTAGAAGTGTCAACACTCCATTTTTTAATATCTTTTACCTGATTCAAATGAGGAGTTACTTTGGCGATACATCCGCCACAACTCACATTGGTTTTAAATTTGAATGTTTCCATGATTATCTATTTTAACGGTTAATATCCAATTTTTTGAATTTCAGACGCAGGCTGTTGCTGACCACCGATACCGAACTCATCGCCATGGCTGCCCCGGCAATCATCGGGTTCAGCATAAACCCGGTAAACGGATAAAGCAGTCCGGCGGCAACAGGAATACCAATAATGTTGTAAATAAAGGCCCAGAACAGGTTTTGTTTGATCGTCCGGATGGTTTGTTTCGAAAGTTCAATGGCCGAAGAAATAGCGCCAAGCCGGGACGAAACGATGGTCATCTTAGCCACATCCATTGCAATATCGGACCCGTTGCCCATGGCAATGCTCACATCGGACTGAGCCATCGCGTGCGAATCGTTAATCCCATCGCCAACCATCGCGACCACTTTCCCTTGCTGTTGCAGGTTCTTGATATATGCCGCTTTGTCTTCGGGTAACAACCCGGCTTTATAAATACTGATCCCCGTTTGCCGGGCTACCGACTGAGCTGTGTGTTCGTTGTCGCCCGTGAGCATGTGGATTTCAATACCGCTGCGTTTTATCCTTTCAATTGCTTCAGGCGATGAAGTTTTTATGGGATCGGTAATGGCAATAATTGCCAGAATATGATTTTCTCCGCCAAAGAAAAGAACGGTTTTGGCCTGTTCCTGCAATGCGTTGGCAATTTGTTGGTCTTTATCGGTAATTTGAATTCCCGATTCATTCATCAGCAATTCATTGCCAACAGCATATCTTGAATTTTGAATGCTTGCGACAACTCCTCTTCCGGTAATGCTTTCAAAATTTTCTACTGAAGTTGATTGAACCGCTTCGTTTTGTAAAGCGCCGGTAATCGCATCGGACAGCGGATGTTCCGACTGCGCTTCAATGCTTAGCAGAATGGATTTCAATGTTGCCGGATTTTCTGTCTTCCATAGCCAATCGGTCACATCCGGTTTTCCTTCAGTAATGGTTCCGGTTTTATCCAGTACCAATGTGTCAATCCGGTGTGCCAGCTCCAATCCGTCAGCGTCTTTTATTAAAATGCCCAACTCGGCTCCGCGACCGATTCCGACCATAATAGCTGTCGGGGTTGCCAATCCCAGCGCACATGGACAGGCAATAATCAGTACAGAAACCATCGTTAGCAAAGCCTGTGGTAAACTATTTTGTCCGCCAAAAATCATCCATGCTGAAAAGCTGATAATTGATAACACAATCACCACCGGAACAAATACCGAAGCCACTTTGTCAACCAGCTTCTGAACCGGAGGTTTGCTTCCCTGCGCTTCCTGCACCATCCGGATAATGCGGGCCAGTAAGGTTTCGCTTCCCACTTTCCGGGCCTGCATTACAAAACTGCCTTTCTGATTGATGGTTCCTGCAAAAACCAAATTTCCCGATAATTTCTCAACCGGCAAAGGCTCGCCGGTAATGGAACTTTCGTCAACAAACGAAGTCCCGTCAGTCACAATTCCATCAACCGGGACACGTTCGCCCGGCTTCACCCGGAGCTTGTTGCCGATCTGAACGGTCGAAACAGATTGAGTGATTTCTGATCCGTTTTCATCCAGCAATGTAACCGTATCGGGTTGCAGACCCATTAGCTTTTTGATTGCCGACGACGTGTTCGCCTTGGCCCGTTCTTCGAGCAAACGCCCCAGAAGGATAAAAACGATGATGACTGCCGATGCTTCGAAATAAACCGGAGGATGACTGTCACCGAACATCAGAAAATGAGGAAAAATTGTATTGAAAAGGCTGAAAAAATAGGCAATCCCGGTACTTAAAGCCACCAGCGTATCCATGTTGGTTTTGCCGTGTTTCAGTTGTTTGAAGGCATTGATGAAAAAACTTTTCCCGAACCAGAAAACCACCGGAGTTGAAAGCGCCAGCATGATCCAGTTGGCAAGAGGCAAATCCATCAGGAACATACCGATCACCACAACAGGCAATGTCAGCAATGCGGCAAAAATGGTTTTCCGCTTCAGAATAACCGATTTATGTTGCTTAATCTCTTCCTGCTGATTCGCTTCTTTTTCGTCGAAAATCAGGTCGTAGCCGATGGACTGAATAACTTCGCGAAAGGTTTTCGGATTGGTAATTTCAGGGTTGTATTCGACCCAAACGCCGGAAGCCGCAAAATTGACCGATGCGCTGATAACGCCCGGCTGGCTTTTCAGCATACTTTCGACGCTGACAGCACACGAAGCACAATTCATTCCGGTAACCGGAAAATTATTTTTGACTGTTGTTCCCATGACTTTATTTTTCACCAAAGGTAAAAGCACGAATCATTGGAAATAGTATACAATTTCTGAATAAGTTTATAAAATTTACAGGTTACACTTTGTCAAGCGGGGTGCGTTTATTGTCCTTAATTTGCCGAAAATGTTTCGGTGTGAGCCCGGTAACTTTTTTAAACTGAGCCGAAAGAGCTGAAACACTGCTGTACCCCAACTCCCAGGCAATTTGGCTAAGGGTCAGTTCATCGTAAACCAGCAACTCTTTCACCCGTTCAATTTTCTGGTTGATGATGTATTTTTCGATAGTCGTTCCGGTTACTTCCGAAAACAGGTTACTCAGGTAATTGTAGTCTTTATTCAGGTTTGATTCAATATACGCCGAATAGTTGATCTTGAGTTCGTCGTTTTTCCGGTAATGAACCACTTCTATAACCAGTGTTTTAATTTTCCCGATCAACTGACTTTTTGCGTCATCGATCAATTCAAAACCAAAGCTGGTAAGTTTTCCCCGCAATAATTCCAGTTTTGCATTGTCGATCGGACTACCTGTTTCCACCTCGCCAAGCACAATACGAACCGGCAAATACCCCAGTTCTTCAAATACCTGCTTCACCACCATGATGCAGCGGTCGCAAACCATATTTCGGATAAAGTACTTCATATCAGCAAGAAAGTAAAAAGGCAAAAGTAAAAAGAATTCCTACCAATCGGACGAATCAAGATTATCTGATTAATCAGTAACCTCAAATCTTTTTCAGAAAGAAATCGTGGTTGATCAGCAAATAAAAGCCAAAACCAAACGAAAAGTCCGAATTCAACAAATCGTAAAAAGCTTCGCCCTGAAGCGCAAAATGAACGTCGGGCACAATTTGCTTTTTCAAACTGTAATTAAAAGCAAGCATCGAGCGGTCGTCCTGCGAAAGAAGCAGGTCATTGTCCGATACCGACAAGAAGATTTTTTTTCCGAAAGGAGATACAAACTGGTAGCCGTTCCAGTAATCGAGCGAAAAATTGCCCCATTGGGTTTCTGTTGAAACGACGATCGAAAGGGCATGTCCCTTTGAATAAAGAAGAGGTTCCGGTCCGTCGGGACATTTGTAACCCAGCCAAAACGTATTGAAATCAACTTTCCTGAAAAAATCATTCCCGGTGTCGAAGCCCAGTTTCAATCCGGTTGCATAATTATAGTGGGTAACCACGCCCAGCGAACTTGAATCGATTTCGCCACCTTTGTGATAAGCCAATGCCTGCAAGGGTATAGAAACACGCAGGTTTGAATTTGAATAGATTTGCACATCGCCGCTGACGCCGATTGTAAAATGCTCCTGGAACGGATCGTTTCGCAGGATTAGTTGCTCCCAACTTGACCAGGCTTGCAGGTTCATGTATTTCGATTTGTACAGAAACTGGATACCTTCTTCCGGCGCGTCAGTGAGAATTCGCTCCGGCTCCCAAAGTTGTTTCAGCAAACCGTGATTGCTGTTTTGGTTCAGGTTGCCAAAAATCACCGATAACTTTTCATTCATCCGGTATTGCGCCGAAAACCAGGGACGGCTGATGGTAAAATTATCGCGGCTGTGATAACGAAGAAAATGCCCCCCGGCTTCCATTTTCAGCTTATCGGAAAAAGTATAAACCAGTTTCGGACGGAACCATGCCCCGGTCCACGTGTAGCCGTCAACAATATCGCCCATGTATTCATTGTTCAGGAAAAAACTGAGCGATTCAATCCTGAAATCAAGGTTTTTAACTTTTGTGGCATCCACTTCCTTATAACTGCTATTCAATTCTGCCGCATCCTGTGCAATAATCTGATTTGCCAGTATGAACAATATAACCGAAAGAAAAACCTGCTTCATTCCTGTAAAAAATTAATGTTTCGGCGGTAAAATATACCGGTCGTAAAGATACAGCAATACCGAAGCGCTCAATGCAACTCCGGAATAAACAATCCATATATTTTCGGGATGATGATTCGACCAAAGAAAGCCGGTCATTTCAGAACTGCTCATTTTCATTTGCCGGGCAGCTTCTTCAATGTAATCGTTTTTCGAAAAACTTTCCGAAATTTCAGGGATTTGCAATCCAAGCTGCGCAACCTCTTTTTTCAGAAGAAATAGTTTATCGGAGATACTTTCGAAAATGCCCCCCGACAGCCAGCCTGCCAATTGGTGCCCCAGTGCAATCGGCAAATACGATGTGCCGATGTAAAGCGCTTTCTTGTCTTCCGGAGCAGTCCGCCCGACATATTCAATAAATTTTGGAGAGCTCCCCATTTCTCCCAGTCCGAAAATAAGCACCCCCAAGAGGATCATCCAGCCGTTTTGAAAAGAGAACATCATCCCCAGACCGCCCGCCAAAATCAAGGTGCCGCCCATTATCGCATTCAGCGGACGAAAACGCATAACAAAGGCAGAAACCATCAACTGAAAACAGATAATAAAAAAGGAGACCATACTCGAAAAGGTCACTGTTGAAATCCCGCCCCTCCCGTTGCCAATGGCTTCAGCAGCAGAAGGCGACAAGGAAGTAATCATCCGGTAAATGCCCGAAGTGTCGGTCCATTGTTCAACAAATACAGGAAACGAATAATACAGTTGATTGTAAGCAGCCCAATAAAGCGACATAATCAGCAGTAACATCACGTACCGCCAATTCAGAAAGGTAATCCAGATGTTTGTGAAGGCTTGTCCGATACTTTTTGATAACGGTACTTTTTCTCCTTTCGCAATTGGCTCCTTAAAAAATAAAATGGTGATCAGGTAGTTCAGGGCAAGTACCGACATTGACATAAAAAACACATAATCCCAGCCTTTTTTCAGGATAATTCCTGCAATAAACGGGCCGATAAAACCTCCGATATTTACCATCATGTAAAAAATCCCGAAGCCGATCGATGCGGTTTCAGAATTGGTTGTCCGGGCAATCATGGCCGAAATAATCGGCTTAAAAAATGCACCGCCAATACAAATCCAGATAAAGGAGAAAAATGCCATCCCGAAACTGTCGAACGAACGCATCATAAAAAAGCCGGAAATATAGATGGTAAATGAGAGGTACAGTATTTTTTTGTAGCCCACCTTGTCGGCGATAGCCCCGGTTATTACGGGCAGGAAATACAAAAGCATGGAGCCTGTTCCCATGATCAGCCCTTTTTGCGCCTGCGTAAAGCCAAGGGCCCCGGTATCTTTCGAATTCACCAAAAACAGCGCAAGAGCCAGATAAAAACCATACCATGCCCAGCGTTCAAAAAGTTCAATCAGGTTCGACGCCCAAAATGTGCGGCTGTATTTCCTGAAAATAGAGAAAGCGCTCATTCTATTCTTTTTTGCAGCCTCTAAAATACTTAAATATGTACTGTAATGCCAATTAAGATTAATTAACTAATCATCAGCCTGCACGAAAGGGGATAAAAACAAACGTTTTACTATTTTTGCTGACTGATTAAAATCGAATACAATGAAGCTTATTAAGAAAAGGACAGGAATTTTTGTGGCGGCCATCCTCGTATTGTCGGTTGGTTTGTTGAGTTTGAGCCGTGATGAGCAGAATTTCCAGATTGCCAAAAATCTCGATATTTATTATACTTTATTTCGCGAACTGAATCTTTTTTACGTCGATGAGGTGGAACCTGCCGAGCTGGTAGAAACCAGTATCAACAAGATGCTCGAATCGCTTGACCCGTATACAACCTACATTCCGGAAGATGAAATTGAGGATTTCCGGTTTCAAACCACCGGCGAGTATGCAGGCATTGGCGCCCTGATCGGACAGCGCGACAAAAAAGTACTGATTACCGAGCCGTACGAAGGTTTTCCGGCACAAAAGGCAGGAGTGAAAGCGGGCGACATCATTCTGGAAGTTTCCGGAAAATTAACCGAAGGATTGAACTCGTCAGATGTGAGCAACCTGCTAAAAGGCCCGGCAAAAAAACCGCTGACCCTTAAAGTTGAACGCCCGGGAGTGAAAAAACCGATGACTTTTGAACTGGTTCGCGAAAAAATTCAGATCGACCCGGTTCCTTACTATGGAATGCTCGACAATGAAACCGGCTATATCCGCTTGTCGAATTTCACAATGGATTGCAGTGAAAACGTAAAAAAGGCACTGCTGGAATTGAAAGAAAAGAATCAAATCAAAGCATTGGTACTCGATCTTCGCTCAAACCCGGGAGGATTACTTATTGAAGCGGTAAAAATTACCAACTTTTTTGTAAACAAAGGCGCTGAAATTGTCAGCACAAAAGGGAAAGTAAAACAGGGCGACCAAACCTATTACGCGACCGAAACTCCGATCGATACCCTGATGCCACTGGCCATTTTGGTGAATTCGGGTTCTGCTTCTGCCTCAGAAATTCTGGCCGGGGCCATTCAGGATTTGGATCGCGGTATTGTTGTCGGGGCACGCACTTTTGGCAAGGGGCTGGTGCAAACCACCCGTGACCTGAGCTACAATGCGAAACTGAAAGTAACCACCGCCAAATACTATATTCCCAGCGGACGTTGCATTCAGGCGCTCGACTATACACACCGCAACGAAGACGGCAGCGTGGGACAAATCCCCGACTCGCTGGTGACCCAGTATTCAACGAAAAACGGCAGACTGGTATACGACGGCGGCGGCATTATTCCCGATTTGAAAATTGAATCAGAATATCTCAGTACGTTGGCCTACAAACTTGCATCCGATTTTGTAATTTTTGATTATGCTACCCAATTTGTTTGTGAAAACGAAAAAATTGCATCTCCTGAAGAATTCAGGATTACAGATGAGATGTATTCCGGTTTTGTCGCTTTTGTCAAAGAAAAGGGATTTTCTTACCAATCAAGAACAGAAGAGCAATTGAAAGAACTGCTTGAAACAGCCAAACGGGAAAGATATTATGACGCCAATAAATCGAAATTCGATTTGCTGGCAGAAGAACTGAAACACGATGTTTCACAAGATCTTCAGACTTTTTCGGAAGATATTAAAGAACTGCTGACCGATGAAATTGTGTCGCGCTACTATCATCAGAAAGGCGCAATTAAGGCGGCAATTAAAGATGATAAAGGAATTGAGCGCGCTGTCAGTTTGTTGAAAAATAATACTGAATACGCGGCGATTTTTACAAAAGGCAATGTTGTAAAAGATTAATGTTCATAATGAATCCTGAGAATTCAGGAACGATACCAACAAAAATCCCGCTGTTTCGCGGGATTTTTTTATTGATACTATTTTTGTTGGTTATTACAAGCCAAACGTGTCGGGGTTCATAATTGCATACAATATCGTCACAACAATCAATACAAAAAGGACGGAAAAAAACAAGATGACACCAATTTTGTATCGTTTATTGGTCTTCTTCAGGTTGTGTACCGAAAGGATTTTATGGATTTTATCCACCATCTTTTTTAGGGCCATCTGGTCTTTCACAATATAATCGTACGCCCCGTATTTCATGCTGTTGATGGCAATATCAATACTGTCCTGCCCCGAAAGGAAAATAAATTCAGTGTCGGGACAAATCTTTTTTGTTCTCACCAGAACATCAATACCGGTCATTTTATCAAGCAGGTAATCCTGAATGACAATATCGGGTTTTTTGTGCAGGTTGGCCAAAGCTTCTTCCCCAGTTAGGTACGATTCAACGTTCGTCAGTTTATTTGATCTCAGATAGCTGACAACCAGTTTATTGTACATCTGATTGTCTTCCACAACAAAAATCAACGGGTTTCTAGTATTTTGCATAATTCTTAAAAATATAAATTTCAATCCTGTACCCAAATTTCCCGAAATCGCAAAAACAACGATGAAACGTTTCGTTTCAGATAACCAAATTTATGAAATAATTTCAAATATATTGTTTTGTCTACACGATTAACGATGAATTTTGCTTTTTGGTGCTTGTTTGGCATAAAAATTCCGCCTTTACTTTCGGCTAAATTATCAATAGGCTTGAGGATCGAAATAGATTGAACTGGTAATTCACCGATCAATTTTGCTATTTCAACGAAAAAGGTATAAAAAATAGTTTATGCCTTTCTAAGTTTGGTAACAAATCTAAAAAACAGTCGTCTTAACCTAAAACGTATTGACATGGAAACGAAGAAATGTGATCAACAAACAGTAACATTATAAAACAATTAGCCCATGAAATAGCCATGAGGGCAAAGCCCACGCAAACCGGGAATGTATAAATGGCTATTCCATACCGTTGATATTTAGATTGACAAGCGAAAGCTGATACGAAAATTGTACAAACCAAATTTGAAAATTTATACGTATGAAAACATTAAAATTACTTTCCATTTTAACCCTCGCTTTATTTGGGATATCTTCTCTCGCTGCTCCGGTAAATGAAAAAGACACCGGCAGGCGGGACCGAAAAACTGAACCTTTTCATGCCATTAAGGTCAGCACGGGAATCGATTTGTACCTGACACAAGGCAATGCTGAAAAAATTACCGTTGAAGCAGATGAAGATATTATCGATAATCTGAAAACAGAAGTACGCGACGGGGTTCTGCGGATTTATATGGAGAAGAGCTTTAGCTGGAGATGGAATGTCGAAAGAAAGGTTTATGTAACCTTCAGGGAACTGGATATGCTGACTGCTGATTCGGGATCGGACGTGGAATCACAGGGGCTTTTGCAGGTAAAAAACCTGAAAATTGATGCCAGCAGCGGCAGCGACATTGAGCTTGAAGTAAATGCCGACCGACTGACTGTAAGTACCAGCAGCGGCAGCGATACCGATCTGAAAGGAACAGCCGGTTACATGGAAGCTTCTTCATCGAGCGGCAGCGACCTGAATGCCGAAGATCTGAAAACAAAAGTTTGCGAAGTTTCTGCATCAAGCGGTTCCGATGCAGTGGTATATGTTACCGAACGCATAAAAGCCAGCGCCAGTAGCGGGGCCGACATCTGTTACCACGGAAGCCCTTCGTCAAAAGATATTAATGAATCGAGCGGTGGCGACGTTTACCACGAGTAGGCAGGTTTCTTTTCAGGATACAAACGGAGTTTCCAATATGGAAACCCGCAACGGGTCCGGGCAGTCGGTTAAAAGCTGGGCAATAGTTTTCCCGAAAACCGGGTGAATTTTTCCGGAAGCAATTTCGGAAAGAGGAACCAATACAAACTTCCGCCCGATCATTCGCGGATGCGGAATTTCCAGTTCCTGACTGTTGACAACATGATCGCCGTAAAAAAGAATATCAACATCAATGATCCTGGATGAATATTGCTGGTTGGAACGGATGCGGCCAACTTCTTCTTCGATGGCATGAATGATGCGCAGACATTCAGTTTCCGGCAGGGCTGTTTCCACGATCATTGCCTGGTTCCAAAACAAATCGTCCGATTCAAAACCCCAGGGTTCTGTCTCATAAATATGCGATTTTCTCACAACTTCCCCCAGTTGCAGCCCGATCTGTCGTTCTGTTTCAGTAAAAATTTTCTGCTTGTCACCCAAATTTCCACCTAACAATAAATAAAGTTGTTCCATCTTTTGATCCGGTTTGTAACAAATTCGCTAAATTCGTACAAATTCATATAAGAACAAAACCTGTATTGAAAAACCATTAAAAATATCAGCATGAGAGATTTTTTAAAATTTACATTGGCCAGCATTGTCGGAATGTTGGTGGTTGGTTTACTGACGTTATTCATTTTTATCGGGGTGATCACCGCCATTGTTTCGTCCGGAGATCAGATTGTTACCGTTGAAGACAATTCAATATTGCATCTCGATCTGGACGCCCAGATTATTGAACGGGCAACCAATAACCCATTTGAAGAGCTGGATATTCCGGGCTTCGAAGGATCGAAGAAAATTGGGCTGAACGACATTCTCGCGTGCATCAAAAAGGCAAAAACCGATGACCGCATCAAAGGAATTTATCTCGACCCGACAGAAGTATCGGCCGGAATTGCAACAGTTGAAGAAATACGCAAAGCGCTCATCGATTTCAAGGAATCCAAAAAATTTATTTACGCATACGGCGAATTCATGTCGCAAAAGGCATATTATCTGGCCACTGCGGCTGATACAATCGTGTTGAACCCGCAAGGGGCCATCGATTTTCGCGGGTTGGGCGGCGAACGCAATTTTTATAAAAAAGGGCTTGAAAAACTGGGTGTTGAAGTTCAGATTGTCCGCCACGGAAAGTTTAAAGCTGCTGTTGAGAGTTTTACGCGCGAAGATATGAGCCCGGAGAACCGCGAGCAAACGCTCAGCTATCTGACAGGTATCTGGAGCGAAATGCTTCAGGATATTTCTGTCGCCCGCGGAATAACCGTTGACGAACTGAACCGTATTGCCAACCAGGTAGCTACCTTCCGGAAAGGGGATTTTTCTCTTGAAAACAAGCTGGTTGATGAACTGAAATATTTTGATCAGGTACTCGACGACCTGAAAGAACTTTCAGGAATAAGCCTGAAAAAAGATTTAAAAACGATTGAAGTTGCCAAATATAAAAAAGTGCCTTCGACGGAAACAAAAGGTTTGATCCGCGATAAAATTGCAGTGGTTTATGCCAGCGGCGAAATCGACGGGTTTGGCGACGAAGGCATTAAATCGGACGAACTGTCGAAAGCTATTCGTCTGGCACGCCGCGACTCGACCGTGAAAGCCATTGTTTTGCGCATCAACTCGCCGGGCGGGAGCGCCTATGGGTCAGACGTAATCTGGCGCGAAGTGAAGCTGGCCAGCGAAGTAAAACCCGTGATTGCTTCGATGGGCGATGTGGCTGCGTCGGGCGGATATTACATTGCCGCCGCCGCCGACACGATCATTGCCGACCGCACCACCATCACCGGTTCAATCGGTATTTTCGGGATGATCCCCAACGCCGGAGAACTGCTTAACGACAAACTGGGCATTACGCAGGATGTGGTAACTACCAACGAGCATTCCGACATGCCTTCGCTGACCCGCAAAATGACCCCGTTTGAGCAGGACTTGATGCAATCGATGGTTGAAAACGGATACGACACTTTCATCGGTCGTGTGGCCGACGGTCGCCAAATGACCAAACCGGAAGTAGACGAAATCGGACAGGGCCGGGTCTGGGCTTCAGTAAAAGCAAAGGAACTAAGGCTGGTTGACCTGCACGGAGGAATCGCCGAAGCAATTGAACTGGCGAAAGAAATGGCCGGGCTTGAAAATTACCGCATCTCGGAATATCCGAAACTGAAAGACCCGATTGATGAACTGATAAAACAACTGTCGGGATCGGCAAAAATGAGTTTTATTCGCAGTGAACTGGGCGAAAACTACCGGTATTACGAACAACTGAAAAGTGCGCTCAGCACCAAAGGTATAATGGCCCGCATGCCGTACGATATTTCGATAAATTAAGAAAAATAAGCCCCTGCTTCCCAAGGTGTGTGGGAAGCGCTTCCATAAGGCTCCCACGATGCATGGGAAGGTTTCCCAAGGTATTTGGAAAAGGAGGGTATAAAAATTTTATAACGAAGCGCCGGGTTTGTAATCAGACCCGGCGCTTTTACTTGTTTTGGGATATGTCCAATAAAAATATTGAATATCCAATTTTGAAGAAACAGCCTCTTTCTTGCGTCGTTCCTCTTTTCCCCCGTCATTGCCCTTTCCCCGCCATTCCTCTTTTCTTTTTGTCATTCCTCTTTTGTTTTTGTCATTCCGGCGAAAGCCGGAATCCCTTCGCACACCACCATACAAAAATTCCAGGTGATTATAGTAACTTTTGAAGCGATGAGACCCCTCTAAATCTCCCCAGGCGGGGAGACTTTAAGCCTGCAAATATTTTATTGGTTTTCCTCTTTTCCGATTGCTTCTATTATTTGGTAAATTCACTCGCAAATCACCATGTCAAAAATTCTCCTCCTTTTTTAGGAACCTGCCTGACGGCAGACAGGGAGTACCCGAAGGGGGAGGTGGTCAACAGCCGGTGAACCACATAGACTCATAGAACCACATAGGAACAGCCCCATATTTTAGTCATTCCTCCTTTCTTTCACGTCATTCCTCTTTTCCCCCGTCATTCCGGCGCATGCCGGAATCTCTACCAATACCGGAAAGCCCCTGGCTATTCCTTTAGGGCGTTTTGCAACTTTCCCGTCCAATTAATCTTCAAATCCTTTCACCAAACGATATGATCTTTTGCTAAATAATTATAAATTGCAGGTAGTTTATTTTTCACTTTTGCCCGGCTCTGAGGGGATGAAGAAACAAGCGCTGATCGAATGATGATAAGGCAGAAATAAACGCAGGTGATTATATACAAACATTGGCAACCATTTTAAAAAACTTGCAGCTATGGAATTTAGAGAAATAGAACATGTGATGACAAATATTCAACCAGTTAAGTCACTGAGTGAATATATAAGTGCTGTTAATCATATCAGTCACACATTCACAGATAACTTATGGTACCGTGGACACTCAAAAGATACCTATTTGAATTTACCTACAATTTTAAGAAAAGATACATGGGTAGATGACGATTATTCATATCGAACTGAATACGATATATTTAAGACTTTTAAGCGAAAATGTAAAATACACAAGGAAACTGATTACGAGTATTTGCATTTAATGCAACATTTTGGATTACCCACAAGATTACTTGATTGGACAGAAAGTTCGTTGACAGCGTTATTTTTTGCAATTAAAAATTCAGAAGAATGTAAACAGCCTGTTGTATGGATTATAGACCCTTGGGATTTTAATAATATATTGCATCATGAGAAAGTAGTTTTTGATTTTTATGGTAAATTAGTTCATAAAAAAGTCGATAGTTATATAAATCCATCCCACGACCATACTAATAATATGCCTGATTTACCAATTGCCGTCATGCCTTCTTTCTACGATGAGAGACTAATTGCCCAAAAGAGTGGATTTATATTATTTGGGAAAGATAAAACGCCGTTAGAAGAATTAGTAAAAAGAGATGATTATTTTAATCTTGCAAAGATAAATATTGATACAGAATCTTCATCTGATATTTTAACTGACTTAATTATGGCTGGTGTAGATTTCCATTCAGTATATCCTGATTTATATGGATTAGTTAATCAGATAAAAATGAAATGGAATTTGAAATAATAAAAACGGTTGCCAACACATGGTATAGTGCATGCGGGTTTCATCGGTTTGCAAAGGTTTGAGGCTCGTAAAAAAAGTCGATGTAAACTGATAAGAAATCGCTTCGTAATCCCGCACGACACCATACCATCACCGTTAGCAATAATTGCATGACGAAAACAGAACTTCCCCTGATGCAAAATATTTTGTACTTTTGAGGAGATAAAAAAAGGATAGTTATGACAACAACTGAATTAAAAAGACTCTTGATTCATAGGATAACAGAAATAAATGATGTTTCCTTTCTCAAGGCCGTTAAGACTATTCTTGATTCCAAAACCGACACAGAAGTGCTTTTGCTTACTCCAGAGCAAAGAAGGGAAATCATGGAGTCAAAGAAAGAGATTGAACAAGGGCAATTTATTGAGCATGAAAGTCTTGACAAAGAAGTTGCAAGATGGGCAAACGCAAGATAATTTGGTCAGGCAGAGCGAATAGAAAACTCTTTGAAATAATGGAGTATTATGCTCAACGAAATAAAAGCAAGACATACTCTATCAAGCTATACCAAAGATTCAAGAAAGAACTATCCATTCTCACAAAGCAGCCTGAAATTGGTATAAAGACAGAAATCGAATCTGTTCGAGGACTAATAGTTGACGATTTCATACTTTTCTATGAATTCGATAGTGAAAGAATAATTGTGCATACGCTTTGGGACTGTCGCCAAAATCCTGATGATTTAAAATTTGAATAGCAATATTGCAGCAAGTTTAATCCAGCTTCAACACCGCCATAAATGCCTTTTGCGGGACTTCCACATTGCCGATCTGTTTCATGCGTTTTTTACCCTTTTTCTGTTTTTCCAGCAACTTGCGTTTACGGGTAATGTCGCCGCCATAACATTTGGCGGTAACGTCTTTGCGCACGGCTTTAATGGTTTCGCGGGCAATAATTTTGGCACCAATGGCAGCCTGAATAGCAATATCGAACTGCTGGCGGGGAATCAGCTCCTTCAGCTTTTCGCACATGCGGCGGCCAAAATTATAGGCATTGTCGAAGTGTATCAGGGTTGAAAGGGCGTCCACCATTTCGCCGTTCAGCAAAATATCGAGGCGTACCAGTTTGGCCGGTTTGTAACCGGTTTGATGGTAGTCGAACGAAGCGTATCCTTTCGAAATAGATTTCAGTTTATCGTAAAAGTCGAACACAATTTCGCCCAGCGGCATGTCGAATGTCAGTTCAGCACGGTCAGCGGTCAGGTACTCCTGTTTCGTCAGTGTTCCGCGTTTATCGAGGCAAAGGGTCATCACCTGGCCAATAAACTCCGATTTGGTAATTACCTGTGCCCGGATATACGGTTCGTCGATCTCACTGATCACGTTCTGCGCCGGCATACCCGAAGGGTTGTAAACCAACTGGGTATTCCCATCGGTCAGGTGTACCTGGTACGAAACGTTGGGAACTGTCGTAATCACGTTCATATCGAATTCGCGGTCAAGCCGTTCCTGGATGATATCCATGTGCAACATGCCGAGGAAACCGCAACGGAATCCAAAGCCCAGCGCAGCCGACGATTCCGGCTCGAACGTGAGCGAAGCGTCATTCAACTGAAGTTTCTCCATCGAAGCGCGCAGTTCTTCATAATCTTCGGCCTCAATCGGGTAAACACCGGCAAACACCATCGGTTTTACTTCTTCAAAACCTTCAATAATATTTTGACACGGACGGTTCCGGTGGGTAATGGTATCGCCCACTTTTACTTCCTTCGCTGTTTTTATTCCTGAAATAATATAACCGACATCGCCTGCATAGAGCGTTTTGCGGGGTTCCATATCCAGGCGGAGTACTCCCACTTCGTCGGCTTCGTATTCGCGTTTGGTATTGATGAATTTAACCGCATCGCCTTTCGTGATGGAGCCATTCACAATTTTAAAATAAGCAATTACCCCGCGAAACGAGTTGAAAACCGAATCGAAGATCAGCGCCTGTAACGGCGCTTCCGGGTCGCCTTTTGGCGCCGGAATCACTTCAACGATTCGCTGAAGAATTTCTTCAATGCCTTCGCCGGTTTTGCCGCTGGCACGGATGATATCGGAATGTTTGCATCCGATCAGGTCAATGATCTGGTCCTCCACCACTTCTGGCATGGCATTCGGAAGGTCCATTTTATTAAGTACCGGAATAATCTCAAGGTCGTGCTCAATGGCGAGGTACAGGTTCGAGATGGTCTGTGCCTGAATGCCCTGTGTCGCATCAATAATCAGTAAAGCTCCTTCGCAGGCAGCAATCGAACGCGAAACTTCGTACGAAAAGTCGACATGTCCGGGGGTATCGATCAGGTTGAGCACATATTTTTCGCCATTCAGTTCATAATCCATCTGGATGGCATGGCTTTTAATGGTGATGCCCCTTTCCTTTTCCAACTCCATGTTATCGAGAACCTGTTCCGTCATATCACGCTCGTTTACCGTTTTGGTAATTTCCAGCAAGCGGTCGGCCAGGGTACTTTTCCCGTGGTCAATGTGGGCAATGATACAGAAATTTCGAATGTTCTTCATGCAACTGTTTATCGATTAATTCACTACTACTTTGCTCTGTTTTTAAATTTCCGCAAAGATATTCAAATTTTGATACCATTCCTATCTGCGGGAAGTTCGGCAGCGTAAAGCATTTATTTGTGTTAAATCCTCAGAAAAATAATCCTCTGGCTTGATGAGATTTATATCTTTCAGGAATAATTAAGTTAACAACCAATAGAATACTTGTATTTTTATCATATTTTTGAAGTGTTTCAAGGTTTATTTTTGAGCCTTCAACAGTAATAATTTAAACCATTTAGCGATGATAATCGGAGTACCAAAAGAAATTAAAAACAACGAAAACCGGATTGCACTGACGCCTGCGGGAGCAGCAGAATTGGTAAAACGCGGACATGAAGTTTATGTACAGGCTTCAGGCGGCATGGGAAGCGGATTTACAGACGAAGATTATATTCATGCCGGGGCGAAAATCGCACCATCGATCGGCGATGTTTATGCTGTTGCCGAAATGATTATGAAAGTAAAGGAACCCATCGAACAGGAATACAAGCTGATTAAAAAAGGTCAGATTTTATATACCTATTTTCATTTTGCTTCTTCGGAAGGTCTTACCAATGCCATGATCGGAAATGGGTCGGTATGTTTGGCTTATGAAACCGTGGAATTGCCGGACCGTTCACTTCCGTTGCTGATCCCTATGTCGGAAGTGGCAGGACGTATGTCGGTTCAGGAAGGCGCCAAATATCTTGAAAAAACGTATGGCGGCTACGGAGTATTACTGGGCGGTGTTCCCGGCGTTCTTCCTGCCAAAGTGCTGATTATCGGAGGTGGTATCGTGGGTACCGAGGCCGCAAAAATGGCCGGTGGTCTTGGCGCTGATGTCACCATTATGGATGTCAGTCTGAAGCGTCTCCGTTACCTCGACGATATAATGCCCGCCAATGTGAAAACCATGATGAGCAACGAATACAACATCCGCGAAATGGTACGGACCCACGATGTAATTATCGGCGCTGTACTTATTCCGGGAGCAAAAGCCCCGAAACTGGTGACCCGCGATATGCTGCCAACCATGAGGCCGGGAACTGTTCTTGTTGATGTGGCTGTTGATCAGGGCGGCTGCTTCGAGACGACCACCCCAACGACACACGACCATCCGACTTTTGTGATCGACGATGTGATCCATTACTGTGTAGCCAATATGCCGGGAGCAGTTCCGCGTACTTCAACGCTTGCGCTTACCAATGCTACTTTGTATTATGCAGTTCAACTGGCGAACAAAGGCTGGAAACAAGCTTGCAAGGACGATGAAGCATTGCGGAAAGGTCTGAATGTTATTGATGGCAAGGTGGTTTACAAAGGCGTTGCCGAAGCATTCAACTTGCCGTATGTTGAAGCAGATACGGTTTTATAGAATAGTTATATTAATAATTCATTGATCGACGTTTGTATCTTTCCCTTAATTCACTTGCAGCGACGGGTTGAATAACGTGGCAATATCTTCCCAGCAAACCAGCTTAAAGTTTTGTGGTTTGGCATATTTTTTATCGTAATTGTATCCGTCCTGGACAACCATCAGTCCGTGTTTAAAATCGTTGTTTAGTGCAACGCTGCAAATGTCCAGTCCGTCGGTTTCTTCGGCTCCGTCAACCAAACCATCGGCGATACGGAAACTTCCTAAATAGTTGTGCGGGGCCTTGCGTTCGTAAATTGCATACGAATAATTTCCCTGGCTCGAAGCCATCAGATAACCGTTTCCATCAGGCAGATAATAAATTGCCAACCCTTCGATATCAAATTTGATGTTTTCGTTGTCGGTTTCCGAACTTTTTTCAAGCAGGGTATGCTCTTCTCCGCCACCGGGTTCAGCATTGAATTTCCAGATTCCATTCACTTCTTCGCCAATAAAAAGCGTTTGATTTTCATCGTCGGCCACCATTCCTTCAACCTGTGTTCCGAGTTTGAAACTACGAACCAACCGGGCATCAATCAGGCTGTTGGCGGTTGTAAGTTCCCACTGCTCCACCTCTCCGTTCTTGCTGTTTACAAAAGCAAAACATTTGCCTGTTACCGGACTTTTATACATGCAGAAACCATAAACGTCACCCTGCATTTGTGAAACCACAGTACGGGCAGCAATGTTGGTCAGCGAGCCGTCGGTATTGATCTTATAAATTGAAATGCATTGATTGCTCCGGTTGCTGGCACAAACCACATCAATAGTATCTTCGCCCAAAACAAAACCGCAACGAAGATCCACATTATTCATTTTTCCGTCGGCATAATAAAAAAGTTGTTTCCCTGTCAGATTATAAACAGCCAGTCCCCCCATTTTATCGGTTCCAATAATCCTGCTTTCTTCCGGTTTTCGGGCATTAATCCAAATGGCGGGGTCGTCTGCGGCATCGTCGTTATATTTTTGTGGCATCGGTTCTGTTTCGTACTTCGCCGTAGTCGTTAACTTTATTTCTTCTGATTCTTTTTTCGAACCCTCGCTCATACGTTTACATGCGGCATATCCGACAAAAGAGAGCAAAAAAATAAACATGTACCAATCGCGTTTCTTCATAAATCATTTATTTGTTAAAAGCGATCCTTTTTCCGAATTTGAATTAGCGGTTGCAAAAGTATAAATCTCTTTGATATGAAAACGAGAAGGTGTAAGAATTTCAACTTTCGTGGCAAACGTAAGTTTAGTGTTAATTGTTGGCAGAACCTTATTGATATTTATTTCGGATGGCAGGCTCAACAATGGATTCTCTTCTATCCGGGATTTTCTACTTTATTGAAATTTTTTTAAAAGTTTTTGTTCTTACTTAATTTTTTCTGAAAGCTATTTGTAATTTAGCCTCTTGTAAATGTAAAACCTAATACAATTAGCATGAGCAATCGCAGGAATTTTCTGAAAAAGTCGTTGGTTGCCGCAGCCGGTATTACCATTATACCAAGGCATGTTCTCGGGCAGGGCTACCTGGCCCCAAGCGATCAATTAACCAAAGCAATTATTGGTGTAGGGGGCATGGGCCGCGGGCATATCCCATACGAAGGCACCAGGCTGCTGGCTATATGCGACGTCGATAAGTCGCACCTCGAAATAGCATTGCAGAAGACCGATAAAGATGTAAAAACCTATTCCGATTTCCGCGAAGTATTGCAGCGGCCGGATATCGACATTGTGCATATTGCCACGCCTCCCCACTGGCACGGAATCATGTCGGTGATGGCTGCGCAGGCCGGTAAAGATGTGTGGTGCGAAAAACCTATGACCCGCACTATTGGCGAAGGCAAGCGGGTCGTTGAGGCCATTCAGGCTAATGGCCGTATGTTCCGGCTGAATACATGGTTCCGGTTCAAGAGTAATTTCTACGGATTGGGAACTACAGTAAAACCATTAAAGAAAGTGATTGACAGCGGCGTACTGGGCTGGCCTTTGAAAGTGACCATCAGTGGGGTAACCGGTTTTAACTGGAAATTTTACTGGGTAGGAAAACCCAACCTGGCGCCGCAACAGGTTCCGGCTGAGTTCGATTACGATATGTGGCTGGGACCGGCTCCCGAAAAACCGTACAACATACACCGTACGCACCAGACATTCCGCGGATACTGGGATTACGATGGCGGCGGATTGGGCGACATGGGACAGCATTACATTGATCCGGTGCAATACATGCTGGGTAAAGATCACACCAGTCCGGTAAAAGTAGAGGTAGATGCCCCGCAGCAACATTACGATGCAGTAGGAACATGGCGCAGGATCACGTATACCTACGACGATGGCTGCCAGATTATTCTGGATGGTGAAAACAAAGACAAAAATGCAGCCTACATCGAAGGACCCAACGGCAAAATATTCAAAGGTTTCGAATCGACCATTCCAAATATCATGTCGCTGGTTGACACACTGCCCGATCCGGAACCGCAGGTCGGTATTTTCTCAGATTCAGTACGCACCCGGCAGAAATTTGCATTAAACGAGGAAAACGGACATCGTTCGGCCACGATTGTAAATATGGGCGTCATTGCCCTCCGGCTGGGGCGCACCCTGCATTTCGACCCGGTAAAACAGGAATTTATTAATGACGAAGAAGCTAACCGTCTGATTGATCAGCCCATGCGCGGAATCTGGAAAATTTAATTATTAAATAAAACAGCAATGAAGAATTTTTTCAAATATATTTTGATTGCCCTGATAAGCGTATGGATTGCTTCGGGAACCCAGGCTCAGGACAAACGTACATTGACGACCAAGGTGGCCGACGTTCTTGCCCAATTCCCGGCAAAAAACATGAATTCTGCTGATCAGCTTATTCAGGAAATTATTGGTTTTGGGGAGGAAGGGATCGCTCAATTCTGTAACATGATTATTCCGGCAGGAACCGGCGATGATACGCAGGCCCGATATGCCATTGAGTCACTGGCTGTTTACAGCGGCGCTCCGGGACGCGAAGAAGCCTGCAAACTGGTGGCCAACGCTTTGCTGAGAGCCATTGGAAAAGCAGAAGATAATGAAGTGAAGACCTTTTTCATCCAGCGTTTAGCATTCTGCGGAGGCGACGAAAGCATTGCTCCGCTTGCCCGTTTACTGGACGATGAAAAATTGTATGCTCCGGCGGTTTCGGCACTAACAAGCATTGGCACAGAAAAAGCTGCCTCGGAAATGCTGTCCCATTTGGGTGCTGCTTCCGGAGAAAAACAAATTGCCTTGGCAAAAGCGTTGGGTGTGTTGAAATACAAAGCGGCTGTTTCGGCTTTGACCGCATTGGCAGGGACCCGGGGGGAAGTGAAAAAACAAGCTCTTTTTGCTCTGGCTGAAATTGGCGATGAACAGGCAACTTCGGTGATTGTTGATGCTGTCAAAGTTGTCGGCTATCGCTCTGACGAAAGTGAAGCCATGTTTTCGTACTTACATTTTGTCAACCGGCTGGCTGAAAACGGACAAAAAGATGTCGCTAAAAAATTGTGTAACGAAGTGATGAAGAACTGTATAAATCCGGAACAGTTGATTTTCCGTTCAACAGCATTAAAAACGTTGCGGACTTATTTTGGCAGCGAAACTACCCCTCTTCTTCTGAAAGAAATAAAAAACAGCGATGCAGCATATCGCAATGCTGTTTTGATTTATGCAGCCGACGGGATGACTGCCGGAGAAGCAGGGAAATGGATTGTGGTAATGAAAAAAGCGCCCACTGAAACCAAGGTTCAGATCATTCCAACGCTTGCAAAAAGGACCGAACCTGCCATCCTTTCCAAATGTATTTTGCCCTCGCTGAACGACGATTCGCAGGAAGTCCGTATTGCCGCAATCCGTGCGCTTGCCGTGAATCAGAAAGGAAAAGCCATTCCTGTTTTGCTGAAACAACTTGAAAAAACTTCTCATAAAGAAGAACTTACTGCTGTGCATGAAACACTGTTGCAAGTCTGTTCGAAAGACGGCTGTAATTTGCTGGCCGAAAAACTGGATCAGGCAACAGGCGAAAAAGCCGTCGTTTTGCTGGAAACTATAGCAGCACGCCGGGCTACTTCGTATTTCAATAAAGCCCTGAATTTGTGTTCTTCCGGTGATACAGAATTAAAGGAGGCGGCATTTCTGTCGTTGGAGAACATGGCTACTCCCGAGAATATGAACGATTTGTTGGTACTTCTGCAAAAAACAGAAAAGAAAAACGAAATTGAAGCCGTACAACAGGCGGTGATTGCCGTTTTGCAAACCGGGACGTCAAAACAGGAACTGGTATTGCAGCAAATGAATGTTGTGGGAATGAAGGAGAAACTTCTGCCGGTACTCCCTTTCGTCAATGATTCAAAGGCATTCTCAACCGTTACCGAAATTATTAAAAAAGGCGCTGCCGGTGAAAAACAGGCAGCCTACGAAGCCTTGCTGAACTGGAAAAATGCAGATGCTATCCCGTATTTGTATTCAATTATTGAAAAAGGTGAATTTGCCGTATCGCGCGAAAAATCGTTCAGCGTTTATCTTCAGCAGGTAATGAAATCGCATTTTCCGGATGACCAAAAACTATTGCTGGTGCGGAAATTGATGCCGGTGAGTCAAAGTAATCAGGAGAAATCGCAGCTTATTCAGGCTGCCGGATCGATAAAAACATTCCTCTCACTGGTTTTTGTTGCCGAATATCTGGATGACGAAGAACTCTCGGATCCTGCGGCCCAGGCTGCCATGAAGATTATGCTGCCCACACCCGGTGAAGACAATGCGTTGCAAGGCAGTTTCGTACGTACGGTTGCCGAAAAAGTGATGGAAAAAATTTCGGGTCCCGACAGTCAGTATTTAAAAATCGACATTCATGAGTTTCTGGAGAAAATGCCTGCCGGTGAAGGTTTTGTCTCCATTTTTAATGGCAAGGACCTGAGTGGATGGCAGGGACTGGTTGGCGACCCGATCAGCCGGGCAAAAATGAGTCCGGAAGAACTGGCACAAAAACAGGGAGAAGCAAACCTGAAAATGCTTGAAAACTGGTTGGTGAAAGATGGCGCTATTGTGTTTAACGGAAAAGGGGCCAACCTGTGTACCCAAAAAATCTACGGTGATTTCGAAATGCTGGTTGATTGGCGGATTACCAAAGACGGCGACAGCGGCATTTATTTGCGCGGAAGCCCACAGGTTCAAATCTGGGACATTGCCCGTGTTGATGTGGGCGCTCAGGTTGGTTCGGGTGGCTTGTATAACAACAAGAAAAACCCCAGCAAACCGCCGGTAGTCGCTGACAATCTGGTTGGCGAATGGAATACTTTCCGCATAAAAATGATTGGCGAAAAAGTAACGGTTTACCTGAACGGAATTCTTGTTGTTGACGATGTGATCCTTGAAAACTACTGGGACCGCAACATCCCGATTTTCGCAAAAGAAGCTATTGAGTTGCAGGCGCACGGTACCGACCTGGCATTCCGCAATATTTTTGTGAGAGAAATTACCAGCAATGAGGCTGAACTTTCAGATCAGGAAGAAGCGGATGGTTTTCAACTGCTTTTTAATGGCAAAAATCTGGACGGTTGGGTTGGCAACAAAACCGATTATATTGCTGAAAATGGCACCATTGCTGTTCGCCCGACTGATCGTAGTCACGGTAACCTGTACTCCGAGAAAGAATATAGCAACTTTGTTTTCCGCTTTGAATTTAAACTGACACCCGGCGCCAACAACGGGCTGGGAATTCATGCCCCATTGGAAGGCGATGCCGCATACGTTGGGAAAGAATTGCAGATACTTGACAATACCGCTGCCATTTATGCCAACCTGAAACCCTACCAGTATCACGGTTCAGTTTACGGGATCATTCCTTCGAAACGCGGTTTTCTGAAACCAGTAGGTGAATGGAACAGCGAAGAAGTGATTGTAAAAGGCGACTATTTCAAAATTACCCTGAACGGAGAAGTAATTCTGGAAGGCGATGTAAAAGAAGCATCGAAAAACGGAACTGCCGACGGGAAAAACCATCCCGGACTGTTGCGTCAAACGGGACATATCGGATTTTTAGGACACGGTTCCGAACTGTGGTTCCGCAATATCCGGATTAAAGAATTATAAAACCTCATTACTACTGAGACTGTCCAAAAAGTCCTAAAATCCACAACTCACGTCACCCTGAATTTATTTCAGAGTCTGATTATTAGGACGATGAGATCCCGAAACAAGTTCGGGATGACGCGATCCCAGACTTTTTGGACAGCCTCAGTAGTGATTACATGCATAAAACAAGAACTCAGAAGACGCAGTTTGTGAGTTCTCAGATCAATAAACCTGCGATTTCAACCAGTCCGGGCGATCTGTTGTAATTGCTTTTACCCCAAGGTTGATCAGCCGTTTTGCTTCTTCCGGATTATTGACAGTGTAGGCAACAACGTCGAGTTTTCGTTTTTTTGCCTGATCCATCACTTCCTGATCGATGATCGAATATTTCAGGTCAATTCCGTCGAGTTTATTCGCGGATATATCCTGCATTTTTTTCATCAATTCTTCTTTATTGCCACATAGCCAGTAGGAACCCATCTCGGGAAAGGTCTTTTTTGTTTCAACAATCGTTTCCCAGTCGAAACAGATAAATAGCAACTGGTCCTTCTTCCCGCATTTATCAATTACATTTTTCAGGAACGGTACAATTTCTTTTCGGCTTTTCAGTTCGATGACCAGCTTTTGACCGGAAGGCAGATGATCGATAATCTCTTCGAGAAAAGGAATTTTTTCGCCTTTATATTTTTCGTCTTTTAATGAACCGGCATCCAGTTGACGTAAAACATCAGAATTGGTTTCCTGAACTTTATAGTCCTGTCCCGTTGTCCGTTTTGTATTGCTGTCGTGAATAACCATGATTCGATTGTCTTTCGATAAATGAATGTCCACTTCAACGGCATCGGCACCCAGTTTCCAGCCCAGTTTGGCCGAAGCAAGAGTATTTTCCGGAGCCACATAAGATCCTCCGCGATGGGCGATAAATTGGACCTGCGCATTTGCATTTAGCGAGAAAGCAAAGGAGAAAAATGATAAAAATACAATTGTACTTAGTTTCATCTTATTTAGTTTTAGTGTTATTTTTCATTGAATGAATCAGGATAGGTCACGAAAAATTTCTTTTGGTAATCGTTCGTCGGAGTCCAGATGTCCTTGTCCCGGTCACATTCATACAGTTTTAAAATCCACGTGTCGAATTTTCGTTCCCCTTCATATAACTCGATCACCCGGGCGCCCCGTCCAATATGTCCGTAACATTGTCTTCCGGTAGCATTTCCGTATGCCAAACATATATTGCGCAGGCATCCGATATAGTTATTGTTGTGGTCATGTCCTACAAACATACCCATTACGTCTTTGGATTCGAGCATCGCTGTGTACATGCCTGAATTCAGATCGGGAGAACATACGTATGTTTCTTCCTGGATACCGAAGGTAGTTTTCTTGCCAAGTACTTCCGTGTACTCGGGTAACGGAATATGGAAAAATGCGAGGGCAGGATATGGATTTCCACCGTTTTTTCGGGTGAAAGCGCTGCTTTGTTTCCTGTACCAGTCGATCTGATCAAATTCAATCCATTCATAATCACCCAAATCGCCTTTTGGATGAAAGCCCATCTGCGAATCGAAGAAGTAAAATAAAGCTGCTGTTTTATGTGATGATGAGGATTTCAACTCCAGTATATAATTGCCCTTTCCTGAAATATCTTTAGGTCCCTCCTTTGTCAGGTTATAAGGTAATCCTACAATCGTTTCCATGATCTCCTCTTTGTTCGTCTCGTATTTTTCTTCTGCATCGTGGTTGCCAAGCGTTACAGCCCAGGGGACTTTGGCTTCAATCATTACGCGCGATAGAGCCAGCCATGCCTGGGGTGTATTTTTCGAACATACGATATCTCCGGTAAGTACCACTAAGTCAGGCTTTTCTTTTTTTATTACATTTTTCATCAGCACCAGGGCACTGTCCGATCTGTATGAATCATATTGAAAATGGACATCGGTAAATTGTACAATCTTGAATTTTCCGTCAGAGTTAAATTTTAGAACAGGATTGGTTTTTTTTGATGCTGAAAATATCAGCATTGAAACAGCCAATACGAAGAAAGTTGTTACAGTAATCTTTTTCATTCTTTTCAAATTTTTATATGTTTCTAGTTGTAAAAAAACTTTGGAAAATTTTTTCACCTTTTCAATTAAGAGAGTCAATGCCCGTTCAACGTCTGTTTTAATATCATAAAATCCGATGGCGCGTCTGGCATTTTTCATCGGATTATATGAAAACAATTGAACACATCAATGTGTTTTGCTGCGCTTCGCCGCAGACAAAGTTTCGGCGAAGCACAGCAAAGCTACTTTTGAGAATAATTAATCGTAAGCTCCCATAACATTTTGGTCGTAATCAATTGTTGATCCGGTTATTACACCGCTGTCGTCGCTTAAAAGATAAACAGCAAGACCTGCCAGTTCAGCCGGTTTAATGAGTTTGCCCATGGGTTGCCGTGCTTCCGCCAGTTCCAGCCAATTATCAGGAGCTTTATGGAATTCTTTCTGAATGGAGTCCTCTCCGGCAGTGTCCATCCAGCCCGGCATAATTGCATTTACCCGTATCCGGTTAAATCGTTGTGAATGGGCGACATTCTTTGTGAGGGTCATCAAAGCGCCCTTCGATGCGCAATACGCAGTAATAAACGGCTGTCCGCCATGCGCACTCATGGTTATAATATTGACAATGGAACCTGCTGTTTTGTTCTGTTGCCACAACCGGATGACCGCCTGCATCAAAAGAAAAGGCGCCCGTGCATTGATCGCGATGTGTTCATCCCATAATTCGACGGATGTCCCTTCAATCGTCCCTCTGGTTGTAATACCGGCGGCATTGACCAGACCATCAATCCTGCCAAAATGTTTTTCAGCCTGTTTTACCAGCGATGTAATTTCTTCCGGCTTTTTTAAATCAGCTTGAATGTAAATTGCATCAGCTCCGAGTTTTTTAATCTCTTTAATGAGTTCATCAGTGTCCTTCTGGCTTGCTCCCTGGCCGGTGAGGATAATTCCTTTTGCACCTTCCGTGGCACACCTCAACGCAATAGTTGCTCCTAAAGTTCCTTTTATTCTGCTTCCTGTTATTAAAGCAATTTTGTCTTTGTACATCATACCTTTAATTATTAAATGTTTATAGTCAATTGTAAGAGTAATGATCTGATTTATTAAAGTTGCAAGGTGACATTCATAAAAGCCACACTTTCATTTTTATTACACATGATCCTGTTTGTTTTCAGATAAAAGTGCTATACTCCCAAGGTTAGGACGATCCCCAAAGAAATACATATACGCTGATTGTTACAACCCCAATGATTATCGCTACAAGCTTTGCATATTTCCATTCATGTAAATCTATCACATGGGCATCCTCCATGTTGAAGTATGTTTTCACAGGATAAAAATAGGAGACGACAAACATTATAGCCATCATTCCCACGAACATTATTCCCCAGACATGGACAAAATGGATTCCTATATCAACAATAAACGTAGTGAAGAAATAAAATAAGAGTCCGGCGGCCAGTGACACTTTTACTCCGGCAGCAGATATTTTCTTCAGAAAAAAACCGGCAATAAAAATGGTTCCCAAAGGAATGTAGAAAAAACCATTTAATGTTTGCATCAACTGATATAATCCCTCCGGGGCATTTGACATTAACGGGGCCACAAGAATCGCAAAAACAGATAAAATGGTTGAAGTTGATTTTCCTACCCGAACCATTTTCTCTTCACTTGCAGATTTATTAATATGAACTTTATAAATATCAATTGTATAGATTGTGGCAGCACTGTTAATTACACTGTTAAATGTACTCAGCACGGCACCCATCATTACGGCTGCAAAAAAACCGATTAAGTAGACCGGAAGGACTTTTTTGATCAGCATGGGATATACCATATCCTGTGTATCATACAGAGAGTCGCCAAAGTAATAAAAGCCAATAACCCCGGGTACGGCAATGATTATGGGCACAAGGATTTTAAAAACGCCGGTAAGCAATAATCCTTTTTGGGCAGTTATTAAATCTTTTGCGCCAAGCGCTCTCTGGATAATTGTTTGATGCATACTCCAGAAATAGATCTGACAAATGGCAAGACCTGTAAACAAGGTTCCAAAAGGTAATACGGAATCCGGTGCGCCGATAACACTGAATTTTTCCGGTGCCCGGTCAAATACACGGTCCATCCCGCTAATTATACTGCCATCGCCAATATTTACAAGCGCTAAAATTGGGATTAGCAATCCCCCAATCAATAAACCTACCCCGTTCACGGTGTCGGATACAGCAACAGCCTTTAACCCTCCGAATATACTATACGCCGCTCCGATAACTCCTGTTACAACAACAACAATCCATATACCCTGCTGCCTGGTTATGCCGAAAGCTTCTGAAACATTAAATATACTCTCAAAATTTATCGCACCTGTATATAATACAATAGGTAATAAGGTAAGTACAAAAGAAAGGATCAGAAGGCTTGCGACAATTGTTCTTGTATTTTGGTCAAACCTTAATTCAAGATATTTCGGGATGGTAGTCAGTCCCATCCTGAGGTAACGGGGCACCAGGAACAATGCACCCAAAATTAAACCCAACGTAGCAGTAACTTCCCAACTGATTATTATCAGGCCATTTTTATATGCCGAACCATTCATCCCAATAAGGTGTTCTGTTGAAATATTTGTCATGATCATTGAGCCTGCAATTACAATTGCACTGAGGCTCCTCCCTCCAAGAAAATATCCGTCAGAAGAGTGAAGGTTCTGTTTTCGCAGCCTGAACCAGGCATAGAAAGCCACAAATGCGGTAAACCCGGTGAATGAAATAAAAGTCCACATGTCTGATTTAGTATGTTTCGTTAGTCGTTAAAAAGTCATTTTGAAAATCTCGATTAAATTTCCATGTTATTTGACCGATTATTAAAAATGCAAGGTGGTATTTACAGAAACCACATTTTTCAGAAGAGTATTTTGTTGCCTGTTTATACTGTCTGTTTTCGAATAAAAGTGTCATTCTATCAGGATTAAGACGATACTAAAAGAAATATCCGTTTGAAAAATGCAATACATTGGCAACAATCTTTCTTCTACTGATTCGGGAGCCAATCATCAAAATCAGAGTCTATCTGATATTCAGTTACACCGCAGGCTTTCAAATATTCGATGTCGCGTTTAGCCCCTCTCACCGGGTCTTCATCGCGGTAGTGTCCGAAATTGACAGTCGGGACTACCGTTACCGAAGCCTTCTGGCACATCTTTATTGCGGTTGCAGTTAATCTTGGCCCTCCTTCAAAAAAGAAATAATGACAAGCCACATCTTCTCCTTTTGCAAGTTTTTCCTTTATAACACCAATTTCATCTGTACGGATACTGAATTTCGTTTTGCCCCAAAAGTATTTCCGGGCATTCACATCGATGAAATACGCACGGGTGAGCAAATCATATTTTTCCATGATCGCCCCGAGTTTGTAATAAAATTCAGCCGGAGAATCTTTCTTTATGTCGATCATCATTCGGATCTTTCCCGAACACATTTGGGCCACTTCTTCGAATGAAAGCGGATGGTAATCTTTTCCGTTGGTTGGCCGGAGTTTCTGCACTTCCTCCCAGGTCATCTCACTCACCTGGCGAGGATCATTGAAGAAACGGGAAAAGTTAGAGTCGTGATTGACAATTAAGACCCCGTCTTTGGTTTGCTGAACATCGATTTCAAGCATGAAATAGCCCTGGTCGATGGCCGCCTGGATGGAAGCCGGATCAAATTCGTTGTATTTGCCTTCCACAATGCCGCCGCGGTGGGCAATTAACTTGTATCCCTTATAGGTTCCGTTGTTTTTTACCATGTTTGCAAAAACATCCGGGCAGTCCAGATTGATCATATCAATGTCCTTTGCCAGCGCCATGCGGTACGCTTCCCAGTCGTTCCCCGAAACATGGGGCATCACTTTCATATCTTTGCCGTGGCATGCCCGAATAAATTCATCCGATAAATTATCCACCGAACACTCAATGATCTGTGGATTGTACATCGTTTTCAACGAATCGAGGGCTTCCGTCGTGGACGCATTGATTTTTAGCGCCAGTTTCGGATATAATTCCCGGAATTTTTCGGTTTGCTGCCAATCGGAAAACCAGAAAAAACAGTCGTTTTCCATTCCCAACTCATAGATTTTGGAAATGAAATCCTCCATGCCGGCATCTTTCATATCGAAATAAATCTTGGCTTTCCCTTTGATCCATTTCAGATATTCAAACAAACGGGGCACTTTCTCACCTGCAAACTCATGGGCAAACCAGGCACCTGCATCAAGCGTATCGATCACTGCTGAAGTTGTTTCAGAAAAAAGGCCGCTGCCGTTTGTTGCCCGGTCAAGCGTATTGTCGTGGAAATTATAATAAACCCCGTCCTTGCTCCGGCGGACATCTACTTCCACGTATGCAGCTCCCGATTCGATGGCTTTTGTTGCCGAAGCGTATGTATTCTCCGGCGCTAAGCGGTTTGCCCCCCGGTGGTTGACAATCTGGATATTTGCAGCGTTTTTGCTTATTCCATCCGGTAGAATTTGTTTGTTGCTTTTGTCAGACGAACAACTTATTACCGAAATAACCAAAGCAAGTACCCCGATAAGATAAAAATCATTTTTTTTCATATAGCGCTTGTTTTTAGTATGTTATGTTATGTTATGTTATTTTGATTTAAATTTTCTATTCAATAGACGACTATAAGGCTCTCTTTTGTTCCTCCCTAAACGTATCGGGATAGGAAATAAAGAATTTCTTCCCGTAGTCGTTTGCTGGAAACCAGATGTCTTTATCGCGGTTGCATTCGTACAATTTTAATATCCAGGTGTCGAATTTGCGTTGGCCTTCGTATAGTTCGATGACACGTGCACCGCGCCCGATTTTTCCGTAACACTGTCTTCCCGAGCAATTGCCGTATGCCAGGCAAATGTTGCGCAAACAGCCGATGTAATTGTTATTGTGGTCGTGCCCCACGAACATTCCCATCACGTCTCCCGACTCAAGCATGGCCGTGTACAATCCTGAATTCATTTCGGGGGAGCAGATTGTTTCTTCCTGAATACCGATGGTTTTACCGTTCCCAAGAACCTCCTTGTATTCAGGAAGTGGAATATGGAAAAATGCCAGCGCAGGCAATGGAATTCCCCCGTTTCGTTTGGTGAAACTGCGGCTTTCTTCCCGGTACCAGTCAACTTGGCTGAAAGCAATCCATTCGTAAGTGCCTAAATTGGTTTGAGGTTTAAAACTTGAATGTGAATCCAGACAGTAAAGAAGTGCTTCTGTTTTTGATGACTTTGATGATTGAATTTTAAGCACATAATTTCCATTTCCGGCAATATCTTTAGGGCCATTTTCTGTTATACAATATGGCATTTTTACAATGGTTTCCATGATTTGAATACCGGTTAGGTCTCCTTCAATATCGTGATTTCCCAGAACAATGGCCCAAGGCGTTTTTAACCCGGTCATTGTTTCAGAAAAAGACAACCATGCTTTTCTGGTGTCTTCTGAACAAACCACATCTCCGGTAAAAATAACCAGATCAGGTTTTTCGCTGGCGACTACTTTCTTAACAATCACCATGGCACTATCAGACCGGTACGAATCGTACTTAAAATGGACATCGGTAAACTGTACAATCTTGAATTTCCCGTCAGGATTGAATTTTAAAACAGGTTTCGATGTTTTTCCGGTTGAAAATGATAGTATTGAGACTGTTATTAAAGCTAAAACGAGGGTGATGAGTTTCTTCATTTTTGATATGATTATTATTGAGTTATTCATTTTTATGCCAAATGGCCGAGATTTTAGTTGGTTTGTAGTTTTTCGGAAAATCCCGGAGATACAATAATCATCAGGAATGTTACAAATGTACAGGTCAGTATCTTTTTCATGCTTCAATGGGTTACGGTTGTTTTGATGAAAGACCAGAGTCCAATTCTTCTGTTTTTAGGATAGCATAGCTGTTCAGTAATTTTCGTACAGAGGCGTAACGGCCTTCTTTCAGGGCTGATTCAATTTCAGACACCGTCTTTTCCATACTTGTTGGCAGTTCGATTCCTGCTTGTTTTAATTTGCTGATGGCAGTTTTCGTATCTTCAAATTTTTGGTTGAGTTCAGTAGTGATTTCTGTCGGTGGTGTTGCCGAAAAACCAACTATTTCAGTTTCCGGAATTGTACTCAACGAGCGCAGTTGGTAAGGCCCAAGGTCCAAATTTAACTCTTCTGATGCGTTTATTGTTTCTTCTGAAACCAGGTCAGTAAGCTGGTTCCTGTTTTTCCTGAAAAGCAGTTTTACTTTAACCGGATAATATTCACGATTGACCAGATATAAATACCGTTTTCCATCGCGAATCAATGTTCTGACGGCCACCGGGTCGGTAGAGGTACCGACGGTGGTAAATTTTTCAGAAGGTAAAGTGCGGTATGCTTGGGCGAATTCGCGGATCAGGTCCGCATGTCCGGTATCGGTAAACAATCCGCCTCTGGTAATACGACAGGCATCCAATTCTGCCAGGGCATGGGTGAAATGCTCCAGATAATGAATTCCTCCCTGGAAATGGGGCGTGATCCGAAGTTGTGAGTTCCACCAGAAACCATCTTTGGGGTATTCTGCATTGTCCAATCGGATTCCTTCGGTAGGTTTTCCCCAGATTTCGGAGAACCTTTTTGCTTGCGGATCGTCAGACTGGCAGGGGGAATGATAATATTTTCCCCAGGCCTCGACCCACGAGTCGAAAATAAAAGCACCGGGATTTTCCTGCTTCCCAATGATATCGAGTGTTGTTTTATCCAGAAAATCGTGGTCGCGATAAGAGCAGGTCTTTTCCAGGGGCGTTTCTGCACCGTCAGTTCCCCAGGCATCCCGGTCACGCGATGGCAAAAACACATAGTCAATCTCAATATTGGGTTCATTCCTGAAAAGGTTCATGTCGAATCCCCCTTCGCGGTATAGGTTATACAACGATTTTCGGACAAATATCTGGTGTGAAGGTTCGTGAGGTACTCCACCAAACCATCCGTAAATGGTAATTTCTGTCCAGGTTGAAACTGTTAACCGGAGATCGGGGCGGGCGGCTGTCAATATATCCCGCATTTTACAGAAAAGTTCCTTAATTTTTTTGCACCGCCAGTTGATCCAGGCTTCTGAATGATTTTCGTTCAGAAATTGATATCGTTTTGAAAAGCGTTCCGGGTCATTCGATTTAACCGGCACTTTGACTCCAGTCTCTTTTTCAAAAAGATTTACCGTATAATCGTCGTACCCCGATTTAAGCGAAAAATACCAAAGGATCGTGGCGTGCCACATGTTCATCGAAATACCTTTAAACGCTGGTGACTGGCCGTAACGGTCCACGATTTCCTGTACAATTTCGAGAATGGCTTTTTGAACCGTTGGATGGAGCGGATTGAACATCGGGCCCCGGTTAAAAGGTCCTCCGTGTTCGCCATAAGCCCAGCCGTCCAACGTCCCGTTTGTTTGTTTTTCAAAATTGGCCACGTTGTATTCCATGGTCCAGTCGTTGGTTGACGACTGTACCTGGTTGTTCGCAAGCATGTTGTTGTAAGTTTCTTTCCCTGATTTAATCGAATCGAGGTTGATGTTCATGTCTTTCATCAGGCTGCCCAGACGTAAAAGCGTTAACGCCGCATTAAATTCAAGGTCTTCTTTTTCAAACTTTTTCAGCAGGATGGAAACCCAGTCTTCGGGATGGGACGTCCACCTTGTGTAAATTTTACGATCCGGTGCTGCCACTCCACCAAAAAGTCCCGACGGCTCACGTTCGGACGGATATAACGGATCGTGGTACCAAACAACGGGATATGTCAATAAATTTTGCCCGGTGTGGCGCATGTAACTGACGGTACGGTCGAGCCATTCCTGTTCGGTATTTGCTCCCATGCTGAATGTGGTGCCGCACGGGTCTTCAAATTGCAGACCCAGTTCACGCTTTGGAACTGAAGGGTCTTCATTCTTAATTTTCAACGCTTGGAGTTCGTCCAACTCGTAAATTTTGATGTCGGCTACAGCCGCTGGTTCACCGGTTCCCCAAGTCATAAAAACAATACTGCAATCGTTCCAGCGAGGCCAGAAAACTTTTCTGATTTCCTGCATCTTATTGGTAAGCGGTTGTTTGACTCCGGTAAAAGTTCCGATGGTCATATCGTAAGTGGTTCCATCCATCATGCACATAAACCGTCGTTTATCGTCGGGATATCGGACAACTGCCAGGTGCGGCTTGCCAACATGCTCAACCTGAAAACGATATCCAAACCGTGATAAAGGTTTTGCTTCGGCTTCGCGGTAAGCCCCGGCAACCGAATTAGCTACACGTACATCGCCAAACGAGAAATAGGTGTCAGCCGGGTATTCTTTGGTACAATCAAAGCTTTGAATAAGCCTGCCTTCTGACATTTGTTTATTGGAGTTGCACGAGATAAGCCCCAATATGCAAAGTGCCGGGATGAGAATCATGGATTGAAACTTCTTATTTTTACCGGTATATTCCATTCGATACATCTGATTTAATGGTAAAATTGATTGATTTTTTATTAGCATGGAAAGCAACATCTTTGTTATTGATCCGAAGTTTTTTTCCTGTTTTCAGAATAGGTAAACTGACCAGAGCTTTTGTGCCAGCAGGAATATCAATAGAGAAAGTCAAGTCGTCATTTTGTTTTTCCCACTTTACATGAACCGGCCCATATTCAGTAACAACTGTACCTTCAGCCCGATCCAGATCTCCAAGTTGCGGCCTGATTTCGATAACCTTCGACGATACAGGCAATTTTTCTGAAACGCCAAGAACTTTTGTGCTCAGGAAATAAGCCGGCACAGCGCCCATGTTGTGGCATATATCGCCACCGCCAAAAGCTTCCCACAAGGTTCCGGCAATGGTGTCAGACATCATTTGCGCCCACCTTTTGCGAATAAAGGACAGTGCTTCGGTATCCCTGCCGTCTTTATACAACTCTTCCAACATCCAGAAAGCAGTATAAGGCGAATCAATTCCCTGGGTTTTTAAATCATGGTCAAAAAACGTGTCCGGGATAATCCCACCCTGAGGGTAACCTTTTCCCCGGTCTGAATAATGGGCAAATAAATATTCTTTTACCTGGTCTTCCCGGTTTTCAAGGACAATTCCCCGATTGAGTGCCATCAGGGCAGCATGGGCTGTGGGCATCATCTGTTTCTCTTCTGAAATTCCTGATGAATATGTTTTTTTCGATGGAATCCAAAGGTGTTTGTTGTAACTCAGCTTGATCTCCCCGGCAACCTTTTGATAATTCTTTTCAGCCTGAATATCTCCTTTTACAGAAGCCAGGAAAGCGGCATCGCAAAAAGCTTTATAAACAAAAGCATTAATTGTGGCACCGTTACATGTACAATAGGCCAGTGGATTGTCAATGAAGGTGAATTCGCGGGCAAGGACCAATCCGTTGGCTGAACGATGGGTTTCAAACCATTTCATCTGTTTTTTCAAAGGCTCCCAAAGTTCATTGACCAGACTTGAATTTCCGGTCAGCTCATAAACCTGCCGGAGCGATTGTACCCAAAGGCACGAATAATCTTCAATATAAGCATGAATATCGAACCGGTCGGAAGGGTGATGTGCTTTGAACATCCCGCTGTCGCTTTGGCTTTGGGCAATGTGCCGGAGCATGGAAATGATAAGCCCGCTATCGCTGCGGGGAAATCCGGTGCTGTCGGCAATGGCAAAAACCGACCGGCTAAGCGGATACCCGACTATGGCAGCGTCGCCCATCCATTCGGCTTTTTCGCGCAAAGCACAGTCCATATAACCGTCTTCACAATTCACTTTTAAAGTTAAGGCCGACCGTTTCCAAAGTTCATTTAAAAAAGGATCGTTACAAGCAAAACTGCCCGTTTCGAGGTATGGATACCGGCGGTCAATCAGTTTAATTTGTTTCAGAAGGACATTGGAAGAAGAATAAATACTTCCGTTAAGAACAGATATTTTCAGGTACCTGAAACCATACGAATCGGTTGGTATATAAGTCTGATCTCCGGAACGCGCTGTATAAAAACTAGCCGAACCGTAAGTGTTTCCAATGGAAGTGCTATCACCGGTGTAGCCAAATGCAAACTGGATTTGAACACCTTCTTCTGCTTCAAACTGTATGACCGGGAACCCCTGTATCATTTCGTTGGCTTTGAAAATAGCTGATTGGCCTGCTTTCAATTTTAACGGCAGACGATCGTTGTTTAAAGCAACCCAATCCATTTCTGTTTCTTTTAAAAGCGGGATGGCCCGTGGCGTTAGATTCCCCCAAAGCTGGCCATTAACCGGAGTAGCCTGTTGCCAAAGTTGGTCGTCGTATGCTGCCCGGCTCCAATCACCATCGTCAATCCGGGCATCCACCCGGTCGCATACAACACCCCAATCCTGAACAGGCGAAAGGAAACGCGTATGGTCGCTCCATTTCCAGGTGCTGTCGGTCCAAATTTGATTGATCACTTTTGATTGTTGTGTAACTTCAATTCCTGCGGTAAGACCGGGATGATGGTTCATCATTTTTGAATTACTTCCATGCGACATTACCATTACGACGACTGCATTTTTTCCAGTTTTCAGAAAAGAAGTAACATCCATCGAATCGAAAGTTGGAGATTTCGGATCGAAACGACATGGGCCTCTTAGAATTTCCTGTCCGTTGATCCAAAGGATATAACGCGCATCGGCAAAAAGATGGATGGATGCTGCATCAAAACTGGCAAGTTCAAAGGTTTTTCGGAAAACTGTATATTCAGACTTCCCGTTGTCTTTTCCACTCCAGATCATTTTGTTTTGAAGTATTTCTGTAGCAGTATTCCCGGATTGAGCCAATGCAATCGTTGTGGATAGAAAAATGAGTAATATAAAGGCCCGGATTTTCATGGATATTTTTTATTTAAGTGTAATAATTGCATTGATGTAAGCATTTTGCATTTCAGGATTCAGGACAAATTCAATTTTTGCCGGAATCGAAATTTTATTGCCCAACGTGATAGGTTTTGACAAGCCAACACCAACATTGACCACCGCGGCGCGTGAGGCATAAAAACCTTCCCATAGCGTCATTCCAGCAAAAGCGCTTGCTGTCACTTTCCCGTATTCTTTTTCATATTTTGCTTCAAGGTACGAAGAAAAGTTCTGTTCTTTTGTGATTGCTTTCCGGTCTGCGCCCCAGAACCACAATGAATAGAGGAACGATAACGGTATTTTTTCAACAGGTTGATAAACACAATACACATCGAACATGTGCATGGTGGTTTTCCGGTTCATGTCGAAGAAACCGTGTTTGGCCCCGGTTGAATCGTTGATGGCAAAATAGTCAACAAATCCCAGTTTTAATTTAGATGTCAGTTGATATTCAAGGATAAAGTCAATTTCGCTGTAAGCACGGCGTTCAATGGGATAAGAGCCCCAAACCGATACATTCCATTTTTCGTTTGCATATCCTAACGAGGGCTGTATAACCGGGGCTTCGGAATAGGCAACACCTCTCCAAATCCAACGATTGGCCAAATCAACCTGAACAGAAAAACAGGAGTCCGCTTTCTCGGCTTTTGCATTGAAAACACTTAAACTCGTAAGTAATGCCAGTATGATTAATGTTCGTTTCATGTAATTACTGTCTGGTCCCGATGTTATTTTTTTCTGATTTCTATCTGATCAATTCCGTCTCTGTTGATAATCAGGATATTTTCAACTCCCCGGAAATTTCCAAAGTCCCAGTATCTTTTATCAAGAGGTTTGCCCTTCGAGAATACCTCAGGGATAAAAGTGAGTTTTATCCGCTCTGTTCCCGAATTGTTGAAAGTGGTATATGAAATGTTTTCAGGAGAATAGGCAACTTGGGTAATCATCGAGGAAGAATAGAAAATGTGGTTTTCTCCGGAAGGCAGCATCTCGGGCATTTCAGCCATCCCATCGAGGATGTGGGGCAGGTAATCCCAGTACGAATCGGAAAACCAGGGTTCGATGTATTCGATTCCGGTATAATTGATTGCCTGCTGGTTTTTTGAATACTGATTGTAAGCCGAATAGGTTGCCAGGGCAAAGGATGCACGGGCTTCTTCCCGGACTTTCCCGTCGAGGCAAACACCGAACCATTTGGCAACTACCGAAGCATAGCGGGCCGTATGGCTGCTCATTTCCTTGAAACACCCGTCCTGTTCCTTGATGCTGGTTGCCCCATAATGTTTAACCTTTCCAAAACGGTCCTCCACCCAACTGATTAATGCCGGGACATGGGTTTTGTAGTCGGGATCAACATCGGGATGATTCAGTATATAGCGCGCGGTTTCCATCGGGTTTTGCTGGTTCAGGTTGGTATAATTGGATGAAACATCTTCGTAATACCCCGACCATAAATTGTTTTTCATCGGATAATCCAAAACCCATTTCCACAGCAGGTCGCGTTTACTTTTAAGTTCTTTTTTATTCAACGAAGTAGATTTGTTTTCCAGAAGTTCGTCAAATAACTGAACAGGAAGGGTCATGTTCGAGCAGTACGGATCGAGGATCTCGCCTGTTTTTAGGTTCACCATAAACGGAATGGGCGATTGTTTTTCATTTCCGGGTTGAACATGCTGAAGTATCGTCCGGGCTATATGTTCGGCTTTGGTAAAGTATTGTTTATCTCCGGTGAACCGGTAATAGTTCAGGTAGCCAATAGCCACCATACAAATTTTATCCACTCCGCTCCATTCGTCGGTATATTCGCCGTCCGGGGTGTCATCCTGAGTTCTTGGAACATTGGGCCAAGCCCAGTCTTTGGGTGTGTGGTAATAGGCCACCCGTTGAATTAATTTCCGGACTGGTATCAATGCCGCACTGTCGCCGGAATAGGCATAATATTTTTTGAAAGTTTCCATTCCAAAGTAAACATTGCTTCCAGGGTTATTTTGCTTGTAGCAGAACGAACCATCTTTATATAGTTTTGAAGTAACAAGGTACAATGGGTCGTCGCCAAACTTTGTTTTATAAGTGGGGCAATTCTCCAGATAGTTCATACTCCATTTCAAAACGTTGTTATATTCGGTCCAGGGTTGAAGCTTACCATCTTTTAGTACAACCTCATGATCCATTATTTTTTCCTGTGCGTTAGAAATAGTAGCAATTAGAATACATACTAATCCCAAGATAATTTTTTTCATTTGCCTATTCTTTTACATTTCCCAAAATTTGCACATCCCCTTTCGATTTATTAGAGACATGCAAGTCGCCACCTTCCACACTGTTCCCGATAATTACTGCTGATTTTACTTTTTCGCCCAGATAAATGTGGGCATTTGGTGTATTCCCGTTATCCTGAAACCGACTGTTCATAATTTGCAACGTGCCATTTTCCATTTTAATGAACGGGATTTCCGGTTTCCAATGGCATTCGATCCAGTTTTTGGCGTTGAAATTACAGGCCGTCAGGTAAACAGTACCTTCCCCTTTATTGACGATATGCGTCCCACCCAGCGATTCGGCCCAGCCCCAGAATCCGCAGTTGGTCAGTTTGATTGGGCCACGGTTCCCTTCTTCGATCTGGATGCCGTCCATAAACTGGCAATTCTCGAATGAAATTCCGCAGTGGTATTGTGTTTTTTCAACCATTACCGCCAAAGGCCCAATATCTGACCCACTCTGGGTAATCAGGATATTTGCCTGCGGATCGTTGCCCACCGGGTCTCCTTTGGTTTCGATAAACCGGAACCCAACTTTTGCCCAGATCACAAAACAGTTGACCATGTATTCCCAGTCGCAACGGCCTATGATAAAACCTTCCAGATTTTCAGTGGTGTACTTATTGATCAGGGCAATCTGGTCACCCATTCTTTCCGGAAAATTGATGTCCCACCATGCTACCGAGTGAATGTGGATATTTTCGAGCCGGCCAATATCGGTGGAGCGGTCAATATAAATTCCCCGGCGCAAGGCACAAAGATTGATGCCACGCAGGTTTTGGCCTTCGTTGTAAACGGAGCCGCAGTCAATGCCATTGTAAGCATTGGCAATGGCGACATCAATAACGTTGCCTATCCTTCCGGTCATCCGGATACAATAGGGATATGGACGAATGTCTTCCGGTTTTTGTTCAGGGTAAACAATTCCCAGCCCGCGCAAGGTACTGCTTGACCGGAGGGTAATAAAGGGCGGCGAATTTTCCTGATCACGACCAGCAGTAGGCATTAAAATGGTACCGATATCGTAATAAATACAATTTGGCCCTTCGGCAATTCCCTGTAAAGCAACTCCGCGGGGAATTTCCAATACTCCTTTAAAAAGGAATTTTCCTGCCGGGACATGTACGATTCCTCCTTTTTCGGCGGCTTTGTTTAACGCCGTTTGAAACGCTGCTGTATTATCCGTTTTTCCATCGCCAATGGCGCCAAAATCCAGTACATCAAAATCAGAAATTCCGGCAAACGATTGAACTGTGAAGCAAAAAAACAAACAAACCAGGAATACATTTTTTTTTAATAGAAGTACCATTTTGTTAGATTTTAGTTGGTTGTTGACTGAACTATTCTTTCACATTCCCAATTATCTGGACATCGCCTGTTGTTTTGTTGGTGACATGCAAGTCACCGCCTTCCACACTGTTCCCGATAATTACGGCAGATTTTACTTTTTCTCCCAGGTAAATGTGGGCATCGGGCGTATTCCCATTATCCTGAAAGCGGCTGTTCATCATTTGCAGCGTACCGTTTTCCATTTTGATGAATGGAATTTCCGGTTTCCAATGGCATTCAATCCAGTTTTTGGCATTGAAATTACAAGCCGTCAGGTAAACCGTTCCTTCTCCTTTGTTGATGATGTGTGTTCCTCCCAATGTTTCAGCCCATCCCCAGAAACCACAGTTGGTCAGTTTAATTGGGCCGCGGTTACCTTCTTCGATGATAAAACCATCCATAAACTGGCAGTTTTCAAAAGCAACGCCGCAATGGTACTGGGTTTTTTCAACGACCACCGCTAAGGGACCAACATCGGAACCACTTTGGGTAATCAGGATATTGGACTGCGGGTCGTTGCCCACCGGGTCGCCTTTGGTTTCGATGAACCGGAAACCGACCTTTGCCCAGATCACAAAACAGTTGACCATGTATTCCCAGTCGCAGCGGCCAACAATAAAACCTTCGAGGTTATTTACCTGAAAGTCATGAATCTCCCCTTCCGAAACGCCCATCTGGCTCCAACTGCTGGGATGGATATGCACATTTTCGACCCGGCCAATATCGACAATCCGGTCAATGTAAATTCCGCGGCGCATGGCGCACATGTATATATTCCGGATGTAATCCTGTCCGTGGTACACACTACCGCAGTCAATACCATTGTACGAATTGACAAAATTGAGATCAATAATATTGCTGCGGTCCCCTTTAATCTGAATCGTCCACGGATAGGGGTGAATATCGGTGACCACCTGTTCGGGATAATAAATGGATAAGCCTTTAATGGTGCTGTTGTTCAGCAATGTGATAAACGGCTGCGAATCTTCCTTGTCACGCCCGGCAAAAGCCAGGAGCATGGTTCCCCGCGTGGTGCTTGCCATTACCGGGCCTTCGGCAATCCCTTTTAAGGTTACTCCATCCGGAATAGTTAATACGCCGCCAATTTTAAATTGTCCGGCAGGAATAGATACGATTCCCCCGATGGAAGCGGCTTTGTCCAAAGCTGATTGAAATGCTTGTGTATTGTCTGTTTTTCCATCGGCAACAGCACCAAAATCAAGTACATTGAATTGCGAATTATACTGAACAGTGCAACAAGAAAAAAGTACTAAAATGAGTAAAAACCAACATATTCTCATTTTCGGTTTTTTAGTCTGTTATTTTATAACTAATCAGTAATGAAGCAGGTTTCTGAGGAATGGTCAGATTTAATTCCGCCATTAACTCGCGTCCGGTTTTTTTAACTGTTACTCCGTAATCTTCATAAAATAGCTCGTATGTGGCATTTTCGTCCAGCCCATGCAGTTTGGTCATGATCGATTCGCTATTGCAGTCGCCACGACGAAAAACAATGATAATTCCATCTTTTTGTTCCGGCCGGTTCAACTGGTAGGCCAGCCATGCATTATCGCGGGTACTGCTTTGGGTCAGAGGATAATAATCACCGTAAAAATAAGGTCGCAGGTTTTTATATTCCTGAATTTTTTTCTGGATAGCCGGGATCGACTCACCATTCTTTCCGGTGACTTCCCAATTCAGCACGGCAGTAGCCCCTAACCCGGAACGGAATGTATAGCGGTCAGTTTTGTAGATAGCTGTTCCGTGGATAGGCAAATAAAAATTCAGTCCAAAAGTATGGCACTGATAGCCATTTGGTTCACCATATTGATAATCGGTACGCCAAAGCGGTGCGCTGCGCGAGGTCATCTCCAGGTCGATCCGTCGCCCGCCGCTGGCGCAGTTGTCGATTAGTAGTTTTGGAAAACGAACCAGTAAACTGTCCCAGAACGCATAAAGTCCTTCGATGTGCCTGATTTCGGAAATACCGATCCGCCCCGGCTTGTCGTTTGCTTCCCAGTAGGGCATGGGATCGAAATTGAAATCCTGCCGGTAATAATCGATACCTTCACTTTTTATCAGGTCCGAAATGCGGTTGGTCATCCATATCCGGGCCTCTTTGTTTCCAAGATTGAAAAGGAAATTCTCGTTTTTGGGAAGTTTAATAAGCCATTCCGGATAGTCCTTATCGATTTGCGTTTCCGGGCGAACACGTTCCGGCTCAAACCAAACCATAAATTTTGACCCGGTTGAATGTACCGCATCGGCAACGGGTTTCAGTCCGTTCGGGAAGCGTTCTCTCTCAACCGACCAATTTCCTACATTTTGCCACCATCCGCCTTTCTCTTTGTCGCCCCCGCAACCGGTGTACCATCCGGCATCGAGCCAGAATACTTCAGGAAGGATACGGAATTGCTGATACCGTTTTACCAATGCAACTGCAAATTCTTCAGTGAGGCATTCGTATTCGCCGCACGGCGCCGGATCGCCATAATCGAAGCTGCCTGACAAGGGATATTCGGCAAATTGTCCGTTTATCTTGCGTGTGTGGTGAGCCAAAATGAACCTGCGAAACTGGTTGTGCCCGATCATCCGGTCGTTGCCTTTCCAGAACAGCAGACATATCTTCGGAGTGCGGATTTCTTCTTTTGGATACAATTTCAATTGCATCTTTTCCATACCCGATTTCAGGGAAACCGATTTTTCCCCGGTTTGCAGAACATCGGCATACCATTTTCCGGTCCAGCCAACGGCTACCATAATTCCTTGCTTACCCGGCATTTCAATATTGAAGAAGGGGAAAGCAGTATTGTCGGACGAACGTCCATGGCTTGGGGTCATATAAATGTTTTTTCCAGCCTGCATTTTATCGTCAATGGGCTGAAAATCGCTTCGTTCAGCGTTGCTCCCTTTGGCATGATGAAGAATAAATGTTCCATTTTCGTCGGAGGTAAATGAATGATCAATTACTGCAAGTTTTTCAATCGTCGGTGAATTTTTTCCTGACGTATTGGTAAAATTCAGTACCCATTCCACTGCCGGAAAATCGGAGAAGCTGGAAACTGTACATTTTATGGTCAGTCCGCTTGATTTGTCAGAATATGTAAAGATATTTACTTCTGAATCGGGTTCGGTGGTTTTTATCTTTTCAGCGCTGAACTGCCAGTTTTTGATAAAATCGTTGGAACTTCTTCCTCCGTAAACGAACGAAAACGGGGGAATCTTTCCTTTTGCAAAGTGTTGTCCGACCCACTGGCGAACATCATTTTGTGTCTCAGGGACAACCGTTGTTTTTTGGCCGGAAGATATTCCGCAGATAATTGGAATAATGCAAATTAATAAGAATAAGCGTTTCATTGTTTCGGATCGTTTATTGATTTGAGATTCCCCATTGTTTATTCGGTTCCGGACCCATTTCGAAAATTAATTTACCTCCATTGACAATATCCTGATGTGCAATCCACGACTGGTTGAATGATTCTCCGTTCAGAGTTGCCGATTGGATGTACCCATTTTCTTTGTTCAGATTTTTAGCTTCAATGGTAAAATCCTTGCCTTGATAAACAGATGGATCCAGATGAATGACCACTTTGTCAAATATCGGGGCAGTCAACTGATAGGTCGGGTCGCCCGGACAAACCTGGTACAAGCCCATTGCAGCCATGTTGTACCACGCAGCCATGCACCCGTAATCGCAATCCATTTCTTCGAGGTAACCATCGGGAGTTGTTTTGTATATCCTGTCAAAAATCGGTTCGGGGAAAAAGCCATGCGTGCCGTATTTCTGAACGGTGGGTTCTGTCAGGATTTTTCGCGACCATTTTTGTGTCAGCCAAGGCGTTCCGGCAAAATTGAACAGGAATGGCGCCTGCAAATCAATCTGGTTTCCGGCTGTATACAAGTCGTTATCGAAAAAATATTCCAGTTCTTTCAGGAAAGCTTCTTTTCCGCCAAAAATTTCAATTAATGAAGGTACATCGTGGATTACATTCCAGCGCCAGTGCCATTTGGAGCCTTCATACGTATATTTTTCGCGGTTCATGATCGGATCTTCCGGGAAATCGAGCCAGGCGCCATCGGCAGCACGGGCGCGGAAATACCGGATGGACGGGTCCCATGTGTTTTTCCAGTATTCTGCACGTTTCATAAAATAATTATAATCGGCTTCATTGCCGGTTTCTTTTGCCAATTGTGCGACGCACCAGTTGTCCCAGCAAAATTCGCCGGTTTGGTCGGGCCGGGCTGGAATGAACCCGATTGAATCATATTTCTCCGGCATCTGTACCATGGCTTCGTTGCGTATGTACGGATAAATCTGTTTTAGGTCGAGGTCGAAAAGTCCTTTAAAATAAGCATCGGTCATTGTCATCAGCATGTGTTCGTGGCGACAGGTATTAAATGCCTGAAAATTGTTTTTCCCACTCGGTTTAAAACCATCTCCCTGGTGTGGCGTGTGATCGTTTTCCGGTGATATTCCCCAGTTGTCAGCCTGTTCGTACAAATCGCGAATAGATTTGACTACATCGCGATACACCTGAGGCTGCCAGAGACTGTACAACGGGAATTTAGTGCGGAAGTCGTCCCAAAATGCGTAATTGTCGTAGTGTATATATCCGTCGGCCTGATGCGTTTTCTGATCGAGTCCGGGATAAGTGCCATCAAAATCGGTAATTATTTGTGGTAAAAAACAGGTATGATAAAGCGCCGTATAAAAAATGGTTTTATATTCTTCTTCTCCGGAAACCTCAATCGGGCTAAGTTTTTTATTCCATGCTTCGAGCGCATTTTTCCTGATTTGTTCAAAACCTGTTTGGTTCGGGCATTCGGCTTCCAGGTTTCTCCGGGCTGCTTCCAGGCTGGTTAGCGATACACCTACTTTAATCTCCAGTGGCTTGCCTTGCAGGTCGCCAAATTCACAAACAATTCCGCCGGAAGCCTGTTTTTCAAGCCCTGTTCCTTCTGCCAATGCGGTTCCATTCCATATTTTTGTTGATTGAACAGGCGAACTGAATTTCATGATAAAATAAATTCCGCCATAGCAATACTGGATGCCCTCAATACACTGATTGTCTTTCAATGAAAGTGAGATTCCGCCGGAACGGGGCCGGTTTCCTTCGTACAAAAACAGGCGGGCAATCTGCCCTGCCGGGTATGAATATTTGTGAACTCCGACATGTGTTTCGGCTGTTAATTCAGCTTGAATCTGCTCGTCAGGTAAGGTAACAGAATAATATCCCGGCACAGCTTTTTCGGTTTTCTTGTCAATATTTAAAATGGGACTGACGTAAAAGCTGTCGGGCGCATTTACAAACGGCACCAGCGAAAGCAACCCGGAACGGTCGCAAATACTTGTACCGCCTGAACTTCCTTTGTGGAAATTACTGAATCCGCGAACTTGGTTATCAGAAAAGTCATACCCTGAGTGGGCAAAATCGCCGTCGGCAGTCAGGCTTCCCGGATGAGTGTCGGGGCAAACTTCGACCAACCCAAACGGGACCAGCGCAGCCGGTAACCAGTGCCCATGGTCGCCTTGCGAACAGATAAACGGATCGACATAATCGACGGGCCGCTTTTCCTGACATGAAATAAGCGTTAAAAGGCAAAAAATTGCTCCTAAAAAAGAAGATGTTTTAATCATGATATAGTGGTTTAGTTGGTTTAATAATTCGATTCGTATTTCTTCTCTATTTTAAATTTTTTGTTGTGTTATAATTTTGAGACATCTGTTGCATCTGGTTTTTCAAAGTTTCCGGATATTTTTCCGATTTTGCTGTTTCCTGACGATTTAAGCAGCTTTGCCCCAAAAATATCACCGGCATTTATCGTTTCAATAGTGGCATTTTCAACCTGAATCAGCGCTTCGCCAGTTTCAGAACCAAGCACATCACACAACTGGACAATTCCTATATCATTGGCTGTATGGTGCAATAAACTGTTTACTCCATTGATGCAGAGATTATTCATGAAGAGAGTGCCAATGCTTGCTGTGTGGCGTGTTTCAATCAGACACCCCTTGGGTGTTGAACCGGAAGGCCTGATAATCTCAACATTCCGGACCACCATGTGATCTACTTTTGCCACAACATTAATAAATGAGGCATTAGCGGACTTATCATCCGATTCGAAAATATGAAGGCCATCAATCAACAACGATTTGACGTGGGTACCAATTGAATCGTGGTGCTTATCAGGAGTAGGCCAGCCAACATCGACAAGCGACCGGGCATCCGAAGGATTGTGATGCTGGATATTTTTCAGGGTCAGGCTTTCAATATTTCCGCCCAGCCGGAATAGAAAAGGTGTTGTATAATTGTAATTTGGGGCATTCTGGCTCAAATTAATCGTATCGAAAACAATGTTTCCAAAACTTCCGCCGTAACCCTTGAACCAGGGATCAATATAAAATCCGAAACTCCGGTAAGTTCCGGTGATATTTTTGATAATTACCCGGTCGAGCCTTCCCTTTCCGCGCGAAAGAAGCCGGATGCCCTGATCTGCATTATTCAGGAACACGCCGTCGATCAAAACATCGGTGATATCAGAAACACCATCAAATTCATCGGGGGCAAGGGCAATGAAATCGTCGCCCGAACTTCCCTGGATATTCCGCATGGTCAGAAATTGTCCGGGGCCAAAAAAGTGGATGCCGTCCTGGTTTTGACGATCCATGTGGCCGGGCAGGTCTATCGAAATATTCTCCATTACCACACGGAACCAGTTGGCCAGAAGCATGGCAAAGGTGCGCTGGTCGCGGATAGTAACATCGCGCATCGTGAAATTCTCAATTCCGTAAAATTCCATGGCGATGACCCACTTCTCATTGTTTTCGCCTACGTTTCCGAGAAAATCCTGTCCTTTCACATGGTGTTCCTGTTCTTTACAATTCTGATTGTAAGTTCCGCCCAGAAGCTGGATATTTTTATCTTTCCGTTCACCGGAAACATTAAAATTTGCATTTTGAATAACCGCACAATTTGACTGTGGTGCAAGAAAGAAACCGCAGGATGGATTTAGGCATTCGATGGTTGTGTTGGAATGGATTTTCAATCCACGAACCAATGCGGCGCCATCCATGATCAGGTGCAGGTTCCCTAATCCGGGGGCCTTGTCCAATATTTCCTGAATAATCTTGGTATCGTCGGTCCCACCTCCCGAAATGACATTGCTGTCGAGTTTTGCACCTGTCTGACTTGCAAATACAATATGAGAACTGTTTTTTTTATCAGGTATACCTGCATTTGCTGTATTGGTCAGAACAAGTCCGGTAGCAGTTCCTGCCAGTATTCCAAGTAGGTTTCGTCGTTCCATATCTCTGTTTTGTTTTTATTGAATGGCTACTATGTTTTTTTGATTTTAATCAGAAGAGAATTCACGAGCAGGTAACACAGACAGGCCAGCAATACCAGTAAAGCGGCCTGTTGCCCAAACCGGTCGGAAACAATTCCCATAAACAGCGGAATAATGGCGCCTCCGATAATTCCCATCATCATCAATCCTGAAATTTCATTTTTCAGATCCGGTTTGCGGATCAGTGCGATCGAAAAGATGATGGAAAAAATATTGGCAACGGCCAGTCCGATAATAAAAACTCCGGTTAGGATCGCTGTTGTTCCGCTTGCGAACAGTGTGGCAATAATTGCAGCAACCGCCAGAATTGATGTGTGCCGGTAGAACTTTGACAACGGGAAACGCATTAAAATAATGCTTCCCAAAAATGTCCCGATGGTTTTTGAAATGAAATAGAGGCTAATTCCCAATCCGGCCTGTTCGAGCGGAATATGTGCTTTGTCCATCAGATATTTTGGAATGGTTGTATTCAAACCAACATCAATGCCGACAACCAAAACGATTCCCAGGAACAAGCTCAGGATAAATGGGTCTTTCAGCAGAGAAAGGCAGCTTTTGATGGTGGTTTTACTTTCAACCACTTTTTCTTCGGTGATCGGGGTGAAATACAACCACAGGGCGGAGCCGACCGAAACCAGAGCAAGAGCAGGAAAAACCAGTTTCCAGTTGCCAAAATACCAAGCCATGAACCCGGTGATGACCGGACCCAAAAATGATGCAATAGCCTTGATGAACTGTCCGAAAGTGAGGCTGCTGGCCATCCGGTTTTCAGGAACAATATCGGCCAGAAGCGGATTTACAGATACCTGTAAAATGGTGTTCGAAATGCCCAGCAACGAAAGGGCAATCAGAATGGTGACCAGGTTGTAACTAAAAAATGGAACAGACAATGCAATCGCGGTGAAAATGACACTGAGCAGCACTGTATTTTTTCGCCCGATGCGGTTCATCAGAACGCCGGTTGGTACCGACAGGACAGCAAACCAGAAAAATACCATTATCAGCAGGAAGTTGGCCATTGTGTCAGTCAGTTGGAAATCCTGCTTGATGTAATTGGACGATATTCCCACCAGGTCGATAAAGCCCATGACGAAAAACCCGAAAAGTACGGGAGCCAGATGCCGGATTTGGATTGTTTGTTTCATTTTTTGGTTTAATTGTTCTTGTATAATTCAGGAAAGAGTTCCAGTTCAATTGAATGAACCAGCGAGTGAATAATTTTAGTGTGTATTTCCTGTGCCCGGTCTGAGAATTCGGAGTAAGGAGCACGGATTTCCACATCGCACATTGATGCTGTTTCGCCGCCTGTTTTTCCGGTGAGCGCTACCACCTGCATCGCGTTTTTCCGTGCAGCAAGGATTGCATTTTTAATGTTCTCGGAATTTCCACTGGTGCTGATTGCCAGCAGAATATCTCCCGGCTTTCCAACCGATTCAACGTACCTCGAAAAAACATACCCGAACCCGAAATCGTTGGCAACGCAGGTAATGTGTGCCGGATCGCTTATTGCGATAGCTGGCAGCGGGCGGCGCGAAAGCTGAAACCGCCCGGTCAGTTCTTCAGCAAAATGGATGGCATCGCACAATGATCCGCCATTTCCGCACGATATGATTTTATTCCCGTTTCGCAGGGCGTTAACCATCAAAAGCGCTGCCTTTTCAATGGCTTTCAGGTTCAATTCATCGTTGATGAATGTTTTTAGCATTTCCAGCGCATCTGCAAAATCTTTCTTTATCGGCTCAATCATGCTTTTTGTTTTAAATTTTCAAGATGATAGGCCGCTACCGAAAGGGCTGCATAATCGCCAATGCTTTCGCCCAGTTTGGCCGGGGCAATTCGGCAAACGCGGGAAGAGTGGGAGAGTGCTTCTGCCTCAATCTGCCTGTTAATGGCCGAAATCAGCAGGTCGCCCGAACGGACAAAAATACTTCCCAGAATAATCATTTCAGGGTTGAGAATATCAATCAGTACCGACAGGGCCCGGCCCATGTAAGTACCGCAGATTTCGTAAATTCCGGCAGCCAGCGGGTCGCCTTTGATAGCTACTTCGGCAACTGTTTGCGCGGTGACCGAATCAAGTTCCTGAAGCGAACTGCAAAATGAAACACTTTCGCCCATTTGCAGTTTTTCCCTGATTTTGATCCGGGCTAACTGGGCAATGCCGCCTCCGCTGCAAAAACCTTCAAACGATCCGGCTTTTCCGTAGCCAACCGGCCCCATGTTTTCCAAACGGATATGCCCGACTTCTCCTGCCATATCGTTGGTCCCGGCATAAAGTTTCCCGTTCAGGATCAACCCTGCTCCCATTCCGGTTCCGAATGTCAGGAATATGACATTTTGCAATCCTTTTCCTGCGCCGAATTTCCATTCAGCCAGTGCACAGGCGTTGGCATCATTCTGGATTGCCGTCGGTATTTTCAGTTTTTGCTGAAAAAGTTCAATGGCGGGAACATGGTCCCATCCGGGCAGGTTGGGCGGTGAAAGAATAAGTCCACGCACACTGTCGAGCGGCCCTCCGCAACTGATGCCAATACTTTCTATTTTGTCGGTGGTCAATCCGTATTTGCTGAAAAGCTGCATGGCTCCTTCCTGCAACTGTTCGAGCATTTTATATGGTCCTGAATAGTCGCGGGTTGGGTAAACCAGTTTGTCCAGCACTTCTATTTCACCATTATCGTCAATCTTTCCCAGAGAAACAGCACATTTGGTCCCTCCAATATCAACCCCGGCAATATTCTTCATTGTGAATGGTTTAAATTGTTTTGAAAATCAATGTTTTTTACCGGAGCAATGCAGTAGCACACCAAAGCAGGGGGGCATGCCCGTGCAGGTCGCCGACAATCCGTTTCCTATCCAGATAATATTGACGGCTGTTAAAAATGTTGGTGCCTTCGCAAACTTCGGTCAGTTCATCATTTTGATTCAGGTAACCGGTTACGGCAATCCATGCTTTGCGGGCAGCAGCTCCGTATTCTTTTTTATTGAGCCACCCGTTTTTGACCCCGGTAATCATTGAGTATGTGAACATGGCGGTACTTGATGATTCAAACCATGCTTCCTGATCGTCAATAATTTGCCGCCACATGCCTTCCGGAGCCTGATATTTCAGCAACGTAGCCATCATTTTATGATAGCCTTTCATTATCCGGTCTTTATTGGGGTTGTCTTTTGGCAAAGATCGGAGCAACTCGGCCATTCCAACGGCCATCCAGCCATTGCCCCTGCCCCAGCAGAAATGAGTCTCCGGCGAATGGAAAAACAATCCGTTTTCAAGTTGGATTTTATCGAGATAATAGACCATTTCTTTTGCTGCCCGATCAATATATTTCCGGTCGCCGGTCGCCCGGTACGCCTGAACCTGAACAGCGGTGATCATGAACATGTCGTCAATCCAAACGCGGGTTTGCCATGTGTAGCCTTTGTCGGCCCATGCTTTTTCTTCCGGTTTGGCATTTTCAGGAAGGGTCCACTGGGTATCGGCATAATATAGCCCCAGATCGAGATATTTTTGTTGTTTGGTCTGCATATATAATTCAAGGGGCACCGATCCGAAAACGTTGTGGTCGACATGATTTGCTTTTGGCTGAAGATGTTTTTCCGTGCTGAATAAAGGAGTAAAACGTTTTTCAAGTTGATTGCGTAAATCATCGTCTTTGGTGACTTTCGAAAACCACAGTCCGCCCAGCCAGGTACATACATCAGGATAAGTAACCAGTACCGGGGGATTTTCGGGATGAGTGTTTCCGTAATAAGTATGAGGTGTATTGATGAACTTAACGGCAATTCGTTTTCCGATTTCTTCAGGAGATTTGCCTTTGGGCCAGTGTTTTAGGTTGTAATCGGATGATTGCGCATTTACAATGAATACACTCAGGAGGAATGAAAAAAATAAAAATGACATTGCTTTCATAGTTACTGGTTCTTTGGTTATGTTGGTTTAGTTTATTGACCGGCTATTTTTTATTTGGAAGGAGTTTTAAGTTCCTGGTAATAAATGGAAGGGTACCCGCCTCCCATATTATGGGCAAGCCATAAACGGTAATCCCTGTCCTCTGTTGGCGTAATATAGGCTTTGCCAATGAACCGGGTGGCTGTAACCACAACCACTTCAGGCATACCATTTGCATTTTGTCTGGTCAATACCAATTCGTCGCGGAAATCGCCGTACAGATCGGCAACCATCAGTAATGAACTGTTGGGGATTTGATTGGGTTGAACATCTGCAACTTCAACCACTTTTTTCCCGTCAAATTTCCCGATACTGCTGCCGTTCCCGATCAGAAGTTCTCTTGCAGGGCTGCCGTCCCATTCAATCGGAGTATGACGGGGAAAAGGTTCGGTAATGATTTCCCCGGCGGCTGAAAAAAGTACCAGTTTTATGTCGCCATGGCCAGCCCGGCTTGCAAGGCACTCGATTCCCGGGGAACCTTCCCAGATGTCGCTGGCATAGCCGATATGTCCGTGTGTCCAGCGGGGATCATCTTCCCGGTTGACTTTCCAGATCACTTCGCCGGAATTGGCATCAACCATGTATGCACCGGCATGGGCATTTGATTCAACTACGTAGTAAACTTCCAATCCGGGCCGGTCGGGAAGGAAGTCGTTGATGGTAACAATATCCGGATGCTGCCGGTAAATTGACCAGCGCATTGTCCCGTCGTGGTTCAGGCAGGTGGTGCCATCGAAAACTTCCTGTTTCCCATCGCCATCAACATCGGCAATTTCAATTTTATGACCTCCGCTCCCGTTGGTTTCGGCAAAACTGTCGAACTGCCAGAGCTTCCTTAATTTTGAATCATACGCGACAAATACTTCATTTTCATATAATCCCGTCTGGGTTATTACTGCCGGATGAATGCCGTCGAGATAGGCAATTGAAAGGTGAATCCGGGTGGAAGATCGTTGAAAATCGGTGGCCATATCCGGCCATGGAGTTTTGTGTTTCACGGCTCCGGTCATCCCATCCAAAATAGCTACAAACACCGAATCGCCCAGTTGGATGCGGGTAATCACATCGGCTTTTCCGTCGTCGTCCATATCCCAAACATTGAATGGTGCGTTGTTGGCGCTTCCGTAACAATGATCGTGATAACAAATATCTTTCCGCCACAAGGAACGCCCGTACGATGAAAATGCTTCCATCTGAACAGGAATACCCGGGTCTTGTGTCATTTCATAATTCCCGTTTCCGAGCCGGATGACACAGTCCATTGTTCCATCGCCGTCGAGATCGCCAAAAACAGGAACAACGGCGCCGGGTTTGCAAACCGGTTTAAACGTAACAACGACTGAATTTTCTGTTTCTCCGACAGTGATACCTGTCCATTCCGAACGCTGGCCTTCCTTTCCTTTATTATCGACCGGACGAATGTAATAGTGGTATCTTTTCCCCGAAGTGAGATCTGTATCCTGAAAGGTTGTGCTGTTTTCAATGGGCTTCGTGTTGATCAGGAATCCCGCGTGGTTTCGGGAATCAGATCGGTAAACATTGAACCGGGTAGTTTTGGTATCATTTTTCAGAAGGGCCCAACTGATAAAAACTTGTCCGTTTCCGCATGAAACAGCGCACAATTTCCGAGGCTGAATACGCCAGTCAGCGCTTTCCGGCTGACGAATAGGACGGAACCCCAGGTCGGGATGCCGGATGCCGGATGACAATTCTGATTGATTGCCGCAACGCAGATATTCTGCTCCTCTGGCCCACGAACCACCCATCCGGCTACCTTCCAGCGTGGGCACATTGGTAATCCGGTATTTGAACGGAGTAACGGCCGGGTCGAGCAGGTTCACTGTCAGGTGCCACACGTTTCCGGCCATGTTGTATAGCCCGTATCCATTGGGTTTGTTCGAACGTGCCGGTTGCAGGTACTCCTGCCAGCGATCGAATTTCGATCCTGCTTTTGAATCATAATTGGCTTTGCCTTGCGGATTGTCGTCTCCCCACGGATATTTTTTATCTTTCAGTCCACCCCGTGAAGCATATTCAAATTCCATCGTCGTAGGAAGCCGGTAAATTCTTCCTTCCTTTTTTGAAATCCATTCCAGATATTCGTCAACGTCGGTGCGGTTTACAAAAATAACAGGGTAATCTCCTTTTCCTTCCGGAATTTGTCCGTTCTTCCAATGCAGAGGTTGGCTGTATCCGGTTGCATCGGTAAATTTTTTGTATTCTGCGTTTGTTATCGGATGATCAAGGATTTCAAAATCTTCAACCCGGACATTGTTTCGAATGGAGTCGGTTACAATATCGCCACTTTGAAAGGTGTCTCCTTTTATAAAAACGAAACCATCCAATAACGGTTTCTGAGAGATTGCAGGAAGAAATGAACTTACCAACAAAACGAATAGGAATGCTTTGTTCATGGTTATGGTCTGGTTTAGATTAGGTTCTCTTTGCTATTACTTAACGCTATCGAAAATTACGAATTTATTTCGAATACTTTCATTTTATTGTACGTCCATGATTTTTGCCGTTGGCCGTTCATTCATCTTGATGGCCCATTTCTTTTCAGGAACATCACCCATGGTGAATTCCAGTAAGCCGCCTTTTTGGATGTCTTTATATTTGACAAACGATTTGGTATATGCCAGTCCGTTCAGGGTTGATGATTGGATGTAGAAGTTTTTCTCAGAAACACTGGTCGTCTTTACCTCAAATACTTTCCCGTTGGCCAGATGAAGTTTGGCGCTTTTTACGGAAGGGCTTCCAACCACGTAATAATCCATTGCCGGGGTAACCGGATAAAAACCCAGTGAGCTGAAAATATACCAGGCCGACATTTGTCCGCAATCGTCGTTGCCACACAAGCCTTCGCGTGAACTGTTGTACAAAGTCGTTTTTATCTTGTTGATAATTTCCTGCCCCTTCCAGGGTTGGCCGGCAAAATTGTACAGATAGGCAATATGGTGGCTGGGTTCGTTGCCATGTGCATATTGGCCAACCAGTCCGGTGACATCCCATGCCCGTTCGTTATCAATAGTGGGAGAAGTATTGAAAAGCGTGTCCAATTTGGTACAGAATTTTTCGTCGTCACCCATCAATTCAATCAGGGTATTTACGTCCTGCGGAACATAGAAGGTATATTGCCATGAATTTCCTTCGGTAAAATCGCCCTGGTTCAGGATCGAAACTGACTTCGGATCGAATGGAGTCACCCAGCTTCCATCGGCTTTTTTGCCACGCATAAAACCGGTTGACGGGTCAAACTGGTTCTTGAAATATTGGGCACGTTTGGTAAAGTAAGCGTTGTCGTCCATTTTCCAGAGTTTACGCGAAACCTGGGCCAGGCACCAGTCGTCGTAAGCATATTCCAGTACTTTGGAAACCGAGTTGCTTTCGAGTTCACTGGGGATGTAGCTGTATTTTTTCATGTACCCAATTCCGCGGCTGTCGTCCATGGCGCTTTTTTTCATGGCTTCGTAGGCCAGTTCGTAACTGAACCCTTTCTGATCCTGCATGATGGCTTCGCAGATAACCGGAATCGAGTGGTAACCGATCATACAGTAAGTTTCATTCGATCCGTATTCGTTAATGGGCAACTGGCCAATCTGGTTGTAACGTTCCAGCATCGAATTGATAAAGCTGACATTTTTCTCAGGATAGAAAAGTGCATACAACGGGTGGCTGGCACGGTAAGTATCCCACAACGAAAAATTGGTATAAAGGTCACCGGTCGTGCTGGTGTGAACATCGCCATCCCAACCGCGGTAGTTCCCGTCAACGTCGGTAACCAGGTTGGGCGAAACGAGGCAATGGTACAAAGCGGTGTAAAAGATTTCTTTCTGATCGTCGTTGATGGTCTGCACTTCAATTTTTGACAGGTATTCGTTCCAAATATTTTTTGCCGATGCCATTACTTTTTCAAAATCCCAGTCCGCTACTTCAGCATCCAGATTTTTCATAGCACCTGCTTCGCTGGCTGTCGAAAGCCCAACTTTTACCAATACTTTTTCATCTTTGGCGGTTTTGAAATGAACGAAAATCTTGCAAACTTTTCCTGAAAGGTCTTTTTCCTCAGCCTTTTCACCATCAATAAACGAAGTGATTTTTTCAAAAGGTTTCGAGAAACGGGCGCAGAAATAAATATGCTGGTCTTTGATAAATCCACTGGAATGGCGGTATCCGGTGATGGTTTGGTTGTCAACAACTTTAATCGAACTTTCCAGGGTCATGTCTTCCATGCCGTGATCCAAATCTATAATTATTCCGGCCTGTGTACTTTTTGGAAATGTATATCGATGAAATCCGACCCGTGGTGATACGGTCATTTCAGCCAAAACATTGTAATCGTCAAGTTTTACTGAATAATACCCGGGTCTGGCCACTTCCGAAGAATGTGAAAACCGTGAACGGTAACCTGATCCTGGTTTTTCTTTATCTCCGGCTTCAAATTTGGGTTCTCCGGTCATGGGCATGAATAAGATATCGCCCATATCGGCAGCGCCGGTGCCACTCAGGTGGGTGTGTGAAAAACCGATGATCGAATTGTCTTTGGAATGATACCCCGGACAATATTCCCAACCTTTAACCCCGGTGTCGGGACCAACCTGTACCATGCTAAATGGCGTAGTGGCCGACGGGTAAGTGTGCCCGACCGTTGCAGTCCCGATAAACGGATCAACAAAATCAGCCAACGATTGTGCCCAAACTGTTACGGAGTTGACCAATAACAGCAACATCCCAAACGATAAGTATTTCAATGCCTTCATAGTAAAAATTAGTTAGTCGTTTTTTTATACTTGAAAACCCTGGATTCTTTTTGACCCAGGCGTACTGTTAATTTTTCCAGTTGATTCCCTTTTACATTATTTTTCCTCCAGATTTAATGCTGAAAATAGCTTTGTAAGGCGCCCTCCCGTTGGTTTGACTGTTATTGTCGAGTCCTATTTCTGCACAAAAACGATTGGCGGGTTTAGGTAGGTTGACCAGTATTGAACTTGTGGCATGGACTCCAATACCCTTGTCATATTTTTTATCACTTATACAAATCTGTTTATTGATGTATGATTTATTCTTGTTGATATGGACATAAGTTTGTTCGATCTGGGTAATACTACCCTCCGCTTTTTTTATTCCAAAACACTTCTGTGCAATTTCGCTTGGAAAAGCTAATTCCTGTTTGGTTGGGAGATAAAGTTTATCAACTTGTGAATAAGATGATTCCGCTAACAATGAAACCAGTATCAGAAGAATAAATTTACATTTCATGGTAAATGGTTTAGTTAGTTTATAATAATAGCAGGGGAAGTATAAAATACCGGCTAACCGAAAGCGGTTAACCGGAATTTTGTCTCAAAATCGACAAGAGTTGTAAGGTAAGGCCATCACAAATTTTGATTGATATGAAGGCCTTACCGTAAATTTTATCTTCAATTAATAACTCGGATTTTGAACCAATAGTCCGTTCAGATTTAATGCATCCTGAGGAATAGGCATTATCCTTTTATTTATATCAGTTTCTGTTTTAACTCCCCATGGAATTTCATATTTTCCGAACCGTATCAGGTCATTTCTTCTCCACCCCTCATATACCAGTTCTCTTGCACGTTCGTCCAAAAGTTCATCGAGTGTCAGTGTAGCCGTAGTATATAGAGTAGCATTTGAACGCGCCCGAACCTGATTTGCAAGTGAAACTGCGGTATGTCCCATGGTTGCATTAGCTCCTCTCAGTAATGCTTCAGCTTTCATTAAAAGAACATCGGCATACCTGAAAATAGGCAAATCATTATTCTGGTTACGTGTAATCGAAGTTTGATCGGGATAGAACTTATTGAGGCGATATCCTACCGCTTTTCCATGTTCATCGTTTCCTGTATCGAATGTTTGCAGGTTACGGAATTCAATTTCACGGGTCAATTCGAGATGGTATGCCACCGCGGCTTTGGGTGCTGGCCCGGTGTACCTGCTGTCCAATCCGCTGTTTGTAGTATTTATTATTACAGGAGTAATGCCATCTAAGGCATATTGTTTACCTGTTAGCCACATCTTTTTTCTTACATCGTTGTCTCCCCATTTGGTAAATTTGTCATAATATTCCGGCCAGGCTTTAACACATCCGCTTGGGCCAAAAGGTAAACTCCAAACATACCTGTGGGCTGAGTGTAGCCAGTAGCGTGCAGGAATATGTTCTTGCATATAAACTCCGTCACAAGGAATGGCAAAAAGAATATCCTTAAACTTGGGGCCATTGTCAGGGTAAAACTCTTTCAGGTAATCAGCATCCAACGCGATGGTTCCGTTCGTTTGAGCTTCAGTGATAATCTCATCACAAGCGGCAACCGCATCGTTCCATCTTACCGATTGTCCGGTATATACAGCCCAGTTCATATACAACTTCGCTAACAGTGCATTGGCCATCCATTTTGTAGGCCTGGCATAGGTTTCGATTCCGGTTTTTCCCGATAGATCGGGTAATGCAGCCACTACTTCATCTTCAATAAACTTGCATACATCAGCTCGTGTGTCACGTGCTTTTGCTTCAGCGCCATATTGTGAATAAATGGGTACACCGCCCCACATATCCTGGATGATGAAGTAGAAATATGCCCTCATCACTCTCATTTCTGCGATACTCATTTTTTTAGCATCGGAATCTTCTGCTCCTTCCAGTAAGGAAAGAACACTATTTATCTTACTAATCCCATTGAACCATGCAGTCCATGATTCCCGGAGAAACCGTTGATCTGCGTTTGGCCGATGAAGGTGCCATCTCTGGTATCTTCCATCATCGTACCAGTTTCCTCCATTAGCTGTCAGAACAGCGCAATCACCAGATAATTCCTGGATGAGAATTTGGTTAATGGTAAAAAATTTATAATGTAAATAATAATACACAGCACCTGTAACAGAAATGAAATCTTCCTCTGTTTTAGGAAACGTATCGGGAGTCAGTTCTGATATAACCGGAACATCAAGATCCGTACATCCAATTAACATTAATGATAAAGCAATGGAATAAACAAAGCTTTTGATTTTATATTTTTTCATATTTGTTTATTGTTATAATTTTAAATTAGAAGTCCACATTCACTCCAAAAACAAACGAGCGGGTTTTCGGATAAAAATTTCTGTCATCTATTCCGGGATTAAGTCCTCCCATGTTTATTTCAGGATCTATCCCTTTATATTTTGTGAGAACAAATGCATTATTCACCGTGGTATATACCCTAAGTTTTTTAAGAAACTGAGAAGAAATTTTCGGAGTATATGAAAGGGTTATGTTATCCATACGGATATAATCTCCTTTTTCAAGGTACCTGCTTGAAGTATAGTTGGCCCTGACATTATTGATCGGCTCATTTATTGCTTCTTTTGACAGGTTATATCGAGTCACTTCTGCAGGATAATTTAAATCAGCCCTGGTCGTGTTCAGAATATAATTTCCTGTTACACCGCGTAATAAAAAATCAAGAGAAAAATTCTTATAGGTAATTGTATTGTTCCATCCCCCGGTTGCTTTTGGCTGAGCATTTTCAGCGGTCATTTTACGGTCCAGACTTGAGGGATTAATCGACAATGATCCATCCGCCAATACGAACTGGGATATTCCTGATTCATTCTCGCCTGCGTATTCCCAGAGGCAGAACTGTCCGATAGGATATCCTTCCTGTATCCTGTGGGAATAATTACCAGACTGGCCATGTTGCCCGACCCCATGAACATCTATCCACTCTCTCTGATAAATATCATTCGACAAGGATACTACCTCGTTTTTATTGAATGACATAATCAGAGATGAATTCCAATTGAAATCATTGGTTTGAACAGGTATTACATTCAAGGAAAGTTCCCATCCTTTATTGCTCATTTCACCAACGTTGGCATTTATCCAATTTACATAGTATTTTTCTGCAGGTACGGTGTACTGCCAAATCATACCTTCGGTGGCTTTATTATAATATTCCACAGTTCCACTCACTCTTCCTTTGAGAACTGCAAAATCGAGTCCTATATTCATCATGTGAGTGCGTTCCCATGCCAGATCCTGATTTGCATTCTGAACAGGTGTTATACCGGTTACCCATTTCCCCTGTTTGTAAAAATAACCACCACTTCCCCATCTCACCAAACTGGAAAGAGGATCAAAGCCTGCTGAATTCCCGCTTGTTCCATAACCTGCACGTATTTTCAGATTATCGAATACATTCAGGTTTTTAATGAATGGTTCCTCCATAAGCCTCCATCCCACTGATGCTGAAGGGAAAGTTCCCCATCGCACATTTTCCCCGAAAGCAGATGAACCGTCACGCCTTATTGTTGCCTGGAAAAGGTATTTGTCCATCAGATCATAATTGAGACGTGCATATCCTGAAATCATTCGGATGGTGGTTATCGTAGTTGAACCATATTCCGGAATATTGCCACTTCCCAGGCCCAGGTTATAATAGAGAACGTCATCTGACACAAAATCGAAATTTGAACTTTGGAACCCGTCACCTGAAACATCTTCCTGCCATGAATATCCGGCAAGGAGACTGATATTCTGGTTCTGTATCTTTTTTTTGTATGTTAGGTAGGTTTCCAACGCTTTACTTTGGCTCTCATAGGCGTTGCGCCTGGCGTAACCATTGCTTCCCTGATCAATTCTGGATTCTTTTGAATAATAGACAGAACTTATACTTTGTCCGTTATTGCCAGAAATGTTAAGCGTATAATCCAAGCCTTCCATGATATTGAGATCGGCGCGAATATTTCCAAAAATTGATTTGCCTTTTGTTTGATATTCATGTTGTTCAATTAAAGCAACAGGATTATATGGAGCAGTAGATTCTCTTTCGGCGTACGTGCCATCCTCGTTATGTATCGCATACGTAGGCTGGAACATAAGCATATTTCTTAAAACTGTTTCCAGATCAATAAGCCTGTCTGAATTATCAATCGTTCCACCTACCTGGAACTGCAATTTTAATTTGTCGTTAAAGCCATATTGCTCAATGCTTCCCCTCATATTAATGCGGTCATAGCTGGTCCCCATAATAATCCCATCATTTTTATAATATTCAATGCTTGAGATATAGGTCGTTTTATTGGTTCCACCACTGATGGATAAATTGTTTCTATGAGATATTCCGACTCTGCACAGTTCATCCTGCCAGTTGGTATTTGCACCCATGTCATCTTCAGGATTCAAAGACATTCCGTTGTCCGATAAATATTTGCGATATTCTGTGGCTGACATCATATCAATGGTGTTGGAAACAGTTTCCACGCCCACGTACGAATTGTATGAAATGAGCTGTTTCCCCGATTCTCCTCTTTTGGTTGTAATAATGATAACCCCGTTTGCGGCACGTGAACCATAAATTGCCGTTGCGGAAGCATCTTTGAGAACATCAATCGAAACAATGTCGTCCATTGCCGGCATAAGGGCATTTGGCATTCCATCAACAATATAGAAAGGCGTCCCTGACAATGTTAACGAGGATACACCTCGTAATGTTATGGAAGCGCTTCCATAAGGACTTCCATCCTTTGTAATATTCAATCCCGGAACTTTACCTTGCAAGGCAAGGACCGGGTCGCGGATGACCCCTTTGTTCAGCTCCTCGGCTGATACCGTGGTGATGGAACTGGTCAGGTCCTTTTTCAAAATAGAACCATACCCGATAGCTACCACTTCTTCAATGCCGACGGCATCCTCTTCCATGGTTACATTAATCACTGATTTTCCGGATACGGGAATTTCTTGTTTTCTCATCCCCACAAACGAAAAAACCAGTGTCGCATCAGACGGAACGGATTTTAACAAATAATTTCCGTCAAAATCGGTGATCATCCCGTTATTGGTACCTTTAACGATGACGGTAGCACCGGGAACTGGTTCTCCGCTGGTATTTCTTACAGTTCCTCTGACATCCTTTTGTTGTTGTAATAAACTGTTCTCTTCAAGGTTCGTAAGGATGACCTGCCGATCCTGTATCAGAAATTTTACTCCCGATTTATCAAAAAGCCGGGTCAGAACATCGTCAATCTTTTGATCTTCAACTGTCATGCTCACCTTCCGGTTCACATCGACCAAATCCTGGTTGTACAGGAAATAGAACTCAGACTGATCTTCAATCTCGTTTAAAACATCTGCCAATCGCACGTTTGACAGTTTAATGGAAATACGGGTTTGCTGCGAGTAGGTGTTTATTGCCGAAACCTGTATAATCCCCAGAAATACAAAGAAAACTGCAATTCGCATAATCAATAAAGTTTTTTTAAAGGTAAACCAAAGGCCAACCTTTCTTTTTTTAGATTTTTTCATAAATTTACATTTGTAGGGTTACTAATTTGCGTTAGGCTCTGCACTTTATCAGGGAAGCGATACCAGCGCTTTCCTGATTTGTTTTGAGTTATTTTCTTTCAATGATTATTTTCTTCTTTTTATAAATTCCGTTTTCATCTGTTATTCGTTCTTCAACCCTGTATTTCATAGGTGTTGTTAAGGCAATCATCCGAAGGATTTCCTCCAACTGTTCACCCTGAAATGTGGCATTGAAACTATATCCTTGTATTTGTTGGTCACGAATTTCGAAACAGACATTATACCATCGTCCCAGTTTTTTCATTACTTCCGACAGCGGTTCTCCTCTAAATTGGAGTATTCCCTGGGTCCAGAAGGTTTGCTCCGTTGCATTAACACGGCTTACATCGGCAGATTTTTTTTGAATAGTGTACTCCAGTTTTTCATCCGGGGACATACTATAAACCAGTTTTTCATCCGGGCTTAAAACCTGCACTGATCCTTCTTTCAAAATAACACTGATTGTTGGGTCATCTTTATATGCCGAAACGTCAAATGAAGTTCCAAGGACCTGAACCGTTAATTCACTGGTTTTTACACAAAATTTTTTATCGTTTTGATGAACGACATTAAAAAAGGCTTCTCCCTGAAGTTCGACTTCCCGGTTTTCGCTAAACGGTATTGCATACGTCAGGTCGGATTCACTGTTCAGCCACCCTTGTGACCCGTCGGGCAGAACAAATTCGGTTCGGGTACCTTCAGCCGAATGAATGGTTACCATCGCTGTTTGCTGATCGGTTACGGAGTGAATACCCCAGATGCTAATCCCGGCTAAAAGAGGGATAAACAAAACGGCAGCAACTTTCTGGTAGACATTGAAAACAGACCATTTCTTTTGTGGCAGGGTGAACAAAATCTGTGTTTTGAGTATTTCGAGCAGGGCATTTAACCGGCTATTCAAAGGTTGCCCGTCCGGAAGTTTTTGCCAGTGATCGTGCATAGCCTCTTTCAAGCCGGAATTTTCTTCCTCTAAAAACCATTCCTCAATCCGGTGATATTCTGTCCGGCTATGCTTGTTCTCAGTAAAATTCCTAAGTGATTGTTCTTCAAAGTTCTTCTTCATGCTATAATCTTTTCCAGGTAATAATTCGAACTTATTTGCACGTTATATCCTGAAATCGAAAAAACCCCTATCGGGAAAATGTTTTTTTCGTGAAACAGCAAAAGATTTTTGTGGAAAGTGCCCGGAGAATTATTTTTCCAGGAACAAAACAAAGAAAAGCAGACCACCAGGAAGGTCGTCTTCGAATCGTTTCTTCAGATAACCCATGGCTTCGGTTATTTGATTTTCAATCGTTTTTACAGAAACACCCAATTCCTCAGCAATTTGTTTGACCGGTTTTCCTTCTTTCTTCCGTTGAGTAAAAATCTCTTTTCGCCGGTCGGGCATTTCGTTAATAAACTGTTCCAGTTTTTCAATCACGAGCTGATAATTTTTTTCAAAATCAACCGTCTCCTCATCGGCATTTAGCAGATCAATCAATTTGTGTTTAAACTGATCGTTTTTCGCTTTCAGGTTAAACGATTTTTTTATTGAGTTAAAGGCGATAGTGAATAGATAGGACTGGAAGGATGTGTCTGTCTTTAATGCCAGACGATTGGCCCAGATTTTTAGAAAAACTTCCTGTACTACTTCCTCTGCATCATCTTCATTTTTTAGGTACGACAAAGAAAAAACAAACAGTTTTTGCGCATAACGCACAAACAGTTTTTCAAATGCATGATGGTCGCCCAATTGCAGTGAGCTGACGAGGATTGAATCAATATCTGTTTCTGATATTTTCAACGATTCGGGTTTGATAGCGTAAAGAAACAAAAAATCAGGGAAATAAGTTTTACAGAAACAAATTTCCCTGATTGACAAATGGATTAATCCGCTGGTTTGATTAATTAATTACGGCTTTAACAACCACTGGCTGATGGTCTGACGGATACCGCTGTTCTTTGCTGTCGGTAAGTACCCCGTATTTTAAAATATCGATTTGTTTGCTAACAAAAATGTAGTCAATCAGCTTATCCATAGGAGCATCAAAATTGAAACTGTTGGTTGTCCCTATCGGTCCGTATGGAGGCGTTGCTGATATTTGACGCGAATCTCTTAAAATAGTCTGCATGTTTTTTATCTGTTCAGTTTCCGGAGTCGAATTAAAGTCGCCGACACAGAACACCGGGTATTCACCGGCAATTTCCCGGATCTTTTTCACCATCAGTTTTCCGGACTCTATTCTGGCCTGAATGCCACGATTATCAAAATGGGCATTAAAAAGATAGAATTCTTTTTCCGATTGTAAATCCTTGAATTTTGCCCAAGAGCAAATCCGGCGATGACCTTTTGCATCCCATCCGAACGATGGCTGACCGGGAGTTTCACTCAACCAGAAGTCACCTTCTTTCAGTAATTTAAAACGATCTTTTTTATAAAAGATGGCTGAGTGTTCGCCTGCCTCTTTTCCGTCGTCGCGGCCATGACCGGTATACGCAAATTCTTTTATTTCGAGCAGATCGTTTAACTGGCCGATAAATCCTTCCTGGGTTCCGAAGATGTCGAATTCGTGAAAACGTATTAAGCCTTTCACCATCTCTTTCCGGTTGGGCCAGACATTTACCCCGTCGTTCGGGTTGTTCTGCCGCAAATTGTACGTTGCTACAATCATCGGACTATTGGTCTGGGCAAAGACAGAAATAAAGGGAATTGACAGAATGATTAAAAGTGAAAATATTTTCATGATTTAGTCCTCCTTTTGCATATCCATTTTCAAATTACGGCAATTCAAATTTTCCCATGATTGGGTAATGATCAGAAATATAAGTAACTCCGCTATACACCCCGTTTACAACTTCGTACGAAACCGGGGATGTATTCCGGCTCCAAATATAGTCAATGATTAAACCCGAAGCCCCCCAGTTGTTATAAGTCGATGCATTATAAAAAGTTCCGCTGGCAAACTGGTCTCTCAGGTTATTCATATAGGTAGCAAAACTAACAATATTGGCATTGTCCGGTTTCATGTTAAAATCGCCGATCAGGATCACAAAAGCATCATCGCCGGCAATTTCTTTTATTTTTTTCTGAATCACCAGAAGTCCCTGTTCTTGTGCTTCCGTGCCTTTATGGTCGAGATGGGTATTGAAGAAAAAGATTTCCTTGCCGGAACTTTTTATGCTGAGTTTTGCCCAGGTGCAAATCCGGTAACAGGCGCCGTCCCATCCTTTCGACATGATATCAGGCGTCGCGCTTAACCAGAAAGTTCCGCTACTTTTCATGGTGAAAACATCCGAGCGGAAACAAACGGAACAATGTTCGGTACTGCTGCTGCCATCGCGTCCGGCGCCAAAAACGATATAATTTTTCAGGTTTTCTTCAAAATAGGTTTTCTGGTCTGGCCGAACTTCCTGCATGCCAATAAGCGCAGGTTTGGTACTGTTAATCATAGCCAAACAGGCCGCCTTTCGGTTGTCCCATTTATGTTCGTCGGTATCGCCGCCACTATACCGGACATTAAACGACATGGCCGTAATTTCTGATAATGTTATATATTCATTTTTTTCATCTGTTGGAATATCTTTATCTTCCGAGCAGGAAAGAAAAGTCATGCTACAGATCATCATGAGAAGACAAATAATACGCTTCATTTATAGATGTTTTTTTTGATCGCATGAAAAAATCATGCGATCAGGGTTGATTTTTAGAAAAATAAATGCCGAAAATTTTTACACCGGGAGGGAATCAATGAATGATTGCTTTAATCACTACCGGCAGATGATCCGAAGGGTACCTCTGTTCCACATTGTCTGTTAAAACGCCATATTTTAAAACGTCGATTTTCTTACTGACAAAGATGTAGTCGATCCGGCTTTTCAAGGCAGAATTAAAATCAAACCCGTTGAAAGTTCCAACTGGCCCGTAAGGAGGGGTAACAGAAACTTCGTAAGAATCTTTTAAAAGTGTTTGCAGGGTTTTAATCTGTTCTGTTTCCGGGGTCGAATTTAAGTCGCCTACACAAATTACCGGGCAACCGCCGGCAATTTCCTGAATCTTCTTTATCATCAGTTTTCCCGATTCTTTTCGGGCAATAACCCCCTGGTGGTCGAAATGAACGCAGAAAAAGAAGAATTCTTTTGCCGTTTCCAGATCGCGGAATTTTCCCCACGAACAAATCCGGTTGCAACAGGTTGCATCCCAGCCAAGCCCTGGCTCATCAGGATTCTCACGCAACCAGAAATCACCTGAATCGAGCAGTTTAAAACGGTCGGTCCGGTAAACAATTGCGGAATGTTCTCCTGCGTCTTTACCATCTTCGCGGCCATGTCCGGTATAGGTAAACCCTTCGAGTTCGCACAGGTCTTTTAACTGGCCGATAAAACCTTCCTGTGTCCCGAAAATATCAAACTCATGAAAACGGACTAAACTTTTCACTGCTTCTTTCCGGTTTGGCCACGCGTTGATGCCGTCTTTCGGTGTGTTCATACGGAGGTTGTAGGTAGCTGCAACAACTGGTTTATTGGGACGGGCAAAAGTAAGCCCGAAGTTTAAGGTTATAATTGCCAGAAATAAGATTGTTCTCTTCATGTGTTTATTTTTTCAAAGTTGACAATACAATTTTTCGTATTAACTTTTGTTTTTTCAATTAAGTAAACAACGCATGGAATAACCATAAATAATCATTTTCGGTTTGTATGAGCTTTAGCTCTTATGGCTATTTCATCGTATCGGTTTTTATTGTTTGAATTATCGTTTTTCGTATGTGGTGAAATTACAATAATCTTTTTAATAGGTAATATTTAAGGTTGTTGTTCAAAAAAATTCAGGAGGTTATTGTTTCCCTGAAAATAACCTCCTGAATGATATAAAGCCAAAATTAATTAATTTCCATCGTTGGTTCCGCCGTTTTCCCAACCGGTGTTCTGAACAATGTTCGGGTTTTTAACCATTACAGTGGAAGGAATCGGATACAGGTATTGTTTGTTGCCCCAAACCCTTTTGTAATCATTGGGTTTGTCCCAAGTCAGGTAATAACCACTGGCTCCGCTCACTTTTTCAACCAACTGCAACTGTTTTGAACTGCCTGCACCTTCTTCAACATAAATTGTTGCACAGGTTGTTTTGGCAGTGTTCCAGTCGCCGGTTAAAGCCTTGGCTGCGGTGAGGCCTGTAACTGAAGTATAGAAAATTACATCATACGTTCCGCTCTTGTCAAGGTCAATCGGCACATTGAGTTGCGGAACATACATCCCGTACCAGCTCTTCAGCAACAGGTCTCCACATTTCCATCGTCTTAAATCATCAAAACGAAATCCTTCCAGACACAATTCAATAGCCCGTTCACGGCGGATTTCAAGAAGACTAGGATCTGATATATTTGGAAAATAGTATGATTTGAGGTAGCTGTCAACTGTTGTAGGTTTTGTTGAAATTCCACCGGTAATCCCTGCACGCGAACGCAAAGCGCCGATGGTTTTTGCCCAGTCGGCATCTGTTAATGTTCCCAATTCTGCTTTGGCTTCAGCATAAACCAACAATACTTCTGCGTAACGAAAATAAGGTAATGCGTTGGTGTTCAGTGCAGCATTGTCGTAGCTTTTCCCATCCACGCAAAGTTTCATTGGTTGATAGCCTGTACGTACATATCCTGCAAAATCAGGAGCAGTAACTTCACCGTCACGGGTATATCCTGGAGTACGGATAGTTTGGGATAAACGATAATCGCGGTTCTGGCATTCATCGTAAAAAGCTTCTGTTTCCCATCCGGTTTTGCTTGTATACGGAGTTCCGTTAAGTTGCAGATAGGTGTTAATGAACGAACGGGTCATGCTGAAACGGTTTCCATAAGTAGGTGATGTCCATTTCCAGTTGGCATGATGTAACACGCCAAGAGAGGAATTTGAACATGCGGCCATCAGAATTTCGTCGGTCAATGGATTATCGTTTGTGAACAATGCACGGTACGATTTTTTTACCCCGGTAGCTGTGTAAAGTTTTTTTCCTGAATTATTCATCAAATATTCCGACATGGTTACCGCACGTTGCAACCAGGTATTGGCCGGTGTGGTCAAACTAAGGTTGTGATATTTGCGGAACGTACCTTCAAACAAACAAACGCGTGCAGCCATTGCATAAGCGACCCATTTGGTAACCAGTGAACCGGTTGCATCGGTGGTAGTCGTAATATTGTTACAGGCAAACTGAAGGTCTTCGTAAACTTTTTCCATTACCAGTTCACGGGAATTGCGGGCTGCATACAACTCTTCATCGTCAATGTCCAAAGGTTTGTCGATCCACGGAACATCGCCGAAAGTTGTTACCTTGTCGTAGTAAAACCATGCACGGAAAAAACGGGCAATACCGATGTAATTATTGCGAACTGTTTCACTCACTGCCTCGTTGGTGCAATTTTCAATAAAATAGTTGATGTTGCGTAAATCTGTCCATGACCAACCGCTGCTGCTTGTTTCGCTGTATGAATTTTTTGAGATAAATGTATTAATGTTATTAATCGCTCCAAAATCCACCAAATCAGTTTCGATCTGGTTCAGATCGCTTCCGGAGGGTAACATGTTATAGAACGAGTAGGCATACGTTTGAAGTCCGGCTTGCGAACTGAAGATTGCATCTTTGTCGGCAGCGTCTTGAGGCTCCTCATAAAGATCACATGAGGTAAAATAAATCCCCACAACCAATATTAGATAGATTATTTTTTTCATGATAATTACGGATTAAAATGTTACAGATAAGCCTAAAGAAATACTCTTCATCAATGGGTAGCTGTAATTATCGCCACTTGTTTCTGATGTTAAGTCGGGATCTGATCCGGCTGTGTTGGTTACATCAAAATCTTTGGTGTGTTTGTACAGAGGAGACCAACTCCAAATATTTTCACCACTCACATAAATGCGTGCATTTTCCATGTGAACTTTCGATGTCCAATTTTTTGGAAGTGTATAACCTACCTGAAAATTTTTCAAACGGATATATGCAATATTTTGTAAATATCTGTCGCTAATTGCATTACTGCCGCCATAACCAACCGATTCGTTATAGCCTGCATAACGAGGCAAATAGGCATCGCGGTTATCTTCGGTCCAGTAGTTGTTCAGGTGCCATGTAGGCAGGTTGTTGTACGGACGATTGTATTGTCCCCAGAAACCCGATTCCTTATCGGGGAACCAATGTTGCTCACCTACTCCCTGAAAAAATGCGGAGACAAAGAAGCCATTCCAATCGGCATCCAACATGAAACTATAGATATAACGAGGTTCTGTGTTTCCAAGGATCACTTTGTCACCCGGCTTTTCGAGCGTCTTGTCTCCATAGTCAATCGCACCACTCTTGTTATTGTCAACAAATTTTAAGTCTCCGGGATAGATTGTTTTGTTAGAAGAAGATTTGATAATGGTATTTACATAACCCGTAATTTCATCCTGCGATTGGAAGAGTCCATCGGTTTTGTACCCCCATATTTCGCCTACGGTCATTCCTTCGTAATAATCGCTTAACGCTTTGGTGGAGTTGTTGTAGCTGTCAATCTCCGATTTGTAATCATGTAATGTAGCACGAACTTCATAGTTAAACGGCTTGCTTGCCAACAAAAATTTATCTTTCCATGTTAACGATAATTCCCACCCTCTTGTAGTCATGTCTGCGTAGTTCCCTTTTGGTGAATCGGCTCCAAATATTTCAGGAAGGGTCATACCAACAGTGTACATATCGGTTGTTTTGCGGATATAATAATCACCAGTGAAACGCAGTTTGCTATTCACCATGCCAAAATCGAGACCAAAGTCGGTAGTTGTTGCGGTTTCCCAAGTCAGGCTATTGGGAATAACAGCTGGGTTGTTCGTGTATTTGTTTAATGCTCCGTTCAATACGCGACCGGAGGTGCTGATAGCCAAAAGTTCCTGAAACTTATATGCCTCGATATTCCCGTTTCCTAACGAACCGTACGATGCACGAACTTTCACATCAGAGAAGAGATTTCTGTCTACATTCCAGAAAGGTTCTTCGGAAATTCTCCAACCGGCAGATACCGATGGAAAAAACGCATATTGCTGGTCTTCCGGGAATTTGGAAGAGCCGTCGTAACGGCCATTAAATTCCAATAAATAACGGTCTTTGTACCCATAATTAAAGCGGAAAAAGGCACCGGCTATTCTCCATTTTTCATAGCCTGCCGAAGTTACAATTGATTCTCCCAAAGCCAGGTTCAGGCTTTCAGCATCCTCTAACAACAGCCCATTACGCTGAACGTAGGTCGATTTGTATTCCGATGTTTCATAGTTATATCCCATCATCCCTTTGAAATAGTGGTCATCGGCAAAAGTATCCTCATATTCGGCATAGAGGTTGGTTGCCGTGTAGAATGTATTCCGTGTAGATTCTTTTAAATCGTTGTACTTTGTGCTCAACCATGTGGTTATTCCTTGTTGAGTGCTGTACGGAACGGGAACCCGTTTTTGAGTTTCGTTGTTATCATAGTTGCGGAATGTAAAATCGCCATTCACACGAAGTTTATCATTGAAAAACTTAGCTGTAAGACCGGTTGTATTTTTCAATACCTTCTTGTTCGTGTCAATGCCATTTTTGCCATAAATAAAGTCTCCCACTGTATAAGCGGCCGACATGGTCAGGCTGCCATCCGGGTTAAAAACAGGAGATGTCGGGTGACCTTCATCAGCAATATTTCTCCAGATAGAACCTCCCTCACCGACGTTGATTGGGTTGTGATAATCCATATCTGAGAATTCCATATTATTGGTGATTCTTAACCAGTCGTATACCTGCAACGAACCTTTTGCACGGATATTTGCCATCTGATAAACATCAGAGTTGTATTCGAATAACCCATTATAGTCGTACAGGCGACCTGAAATATAGAAATCAGACTTTTCGTTCCCGCCCGAGATCATCACATTGTGATCCTGAGCAAATGATTGATCACGGTATAATATATCGTAATAATCGGTGTTGCCATAATACGTATATTTCCCGTTCGCTTCCGTTACAACTTCTTCGGTAATACCTTGTTCCTTGCGTTCTTTGAAGGTCTGCAACCATGCATCGGAGTATACCTGCGATTTATTAATTTTACTTGGAAGAGAAGAATAGTTGTTCCAGGCATTGTATGCTTCCCGAAAACGTTCGGCCCAAACATAACCATCGGTTACATTATCGGGAACAGCTACCGGTCTTTGTAAAGAGAAATTACCTGAATAACTAACTGTTATTTTCCCTTTTGTTGGCGATTTTGTAGTAATCAGTACAACGCCAAAAGTACCTCTGGCCCCGTATATTGCAGAAGATGCTGCATCTTTCAACACCGAAACACTTTCGATATCGTTGGGGTTTAACAGGGCAGGATCACCTTCTACACCGTCGATCAAAACTAAAGCACTACCTTTTTGTCCAATCGATGTTGTACCACGCACATTAAAACTGGACGAACGGGACGGTTTCCCGTCTTTCAAGGTTATATTAAGGTTTGGTACCACACCCTGTAAGGCTTGTGTGACGTTTGACACCGAACGGTTTTCAAACACTTCGTTGGTTACCTGGTCAACTGCTCCGGTCAGGTTCACTTTTTTCTGTGTTCCATAACCGATTGCCACCACCTCTTCAATGCCAATGGTTTCTTCTTCCATCTTGAGATTCACTATCGTTTTTCCGGTAACTTTTACTTCCTGGCTTTTCATTCCGACAAAAGAAAATACCAATGTGGCATCAGGCGGAACATTTTGCAAGGTGTAATTCCCGTCAAAATCGGTAACGACTCCCATGGTCGAACCTTTTACAACCACAGTAGCACCAGGAACCGGTTCTCCGCTTTGATTGGTTACCTTTCCTTTTACTTCCTGCTTTTGTTGAACACTAATCCCGTTCAGGCCTGTTCCCTGACCCTGATGAATGACGATCAGCTTGTTGTTAATGGTATACGTCATGCCTGTTTCATCCAGAAGAAAATCCATGACCTCATTAATTGGCCGGTCTTTAATGTTCATGCTGACAACTTTTGATAAGTCAACTTCTTTGACATTGTAGAAAAACGAAAATTCAGACTGATCCTCGATCTGGCTCAACACCTGTTCGATGGTCAGGTTTTGCCCCGACAGACTGAGTTTTGTGTTTTGCGAGTAGGATGATGCCGATACCTGTATCAGCATCACAAACATAAACAAACAAATTAATCTCATAATTCGATAAATTTTAGAAAAATCGATCCATAGAGGACGATCCTTCTCGTTTCGCTTTTTTTTCATAAATTTGAAATGTTAAGACAATTAATTATTTGATTGTTAAAAAGGTGGGTTGTTGTGGCGACAGCCCGCCTTTGCTTTTTATTACCTATGCGAAGCAACACCTATCATGTTACATTCCTGTTAAACACTCTTTAAGCTTGGATTACATTCTTAAAACAGGATTGTAACAGACATATCATACAGTCTGATTTTCAATTCTATCAAAATAAATACAAACCGGATTTTATTTTCCAATTCCATATCTTCCTGTGGTGAACCTGATAAAAATTCCGTGGCGAAGAATTAATTATCAATAGTTCCCTTTAATGTAAATCGTTGCTTTCAGAATATCAAAGAACACGTGTTGCTTGTCGCGAATAGTCGTGATACAAAACAACATTAAGTTTTGGCTACTACTTTGGTTTGTATAATAATTCAAATTCCCGGAAATTATTTTTCCTGTAATCAATAGGAGAGGTGAGTACCAACGCGTCCAGCACCTGCCAGATGGTTTCCTGGTTCAGAAATTTTCCGCTATAAACCATCGAATCAAACTCACTTCCTTTATAGATCAGTTTCACATCATACCAGCGTTCAAGTCTCCGGATCAGGTCGGAAAAAGGTATTTCGTTAAAAATAAACTTCCCGTTTACCCAAGCTACTTCCGATTCCATATCCGCTTGTTCCAGAACTGGCTCCATGGTTTGCTGGTTGAAACTGATTTTCTCTCCTGGCTTTAGTTTGAATGTTTTGTTATGCTTGGTGAAAAGCTGAATTTGTCCTTCTGTAAGTGTGGCATTAATTTTTTTGTCGTTGGGATAGCTACTTACATTGAATTTTGTTCCTGTAACCTGAACATCGAATTTATCGGTTTTTACAGTGAATGGATGTTTCTTGTCGGCTGTTACTTCGAAATAGCCTTCGCCTGTTAGTGTAACCTGCCTGTTTTGAACCGAAAAATTCTTGCAAAGTTTCAGATGACTGTCGGAGTTCAAATTGACGACAGTTCCGTCGGCCAATGTCAGTTGTGACCGGGAACCCATCGGTACTGAAAATGATTCCACCTGACTTTGCTCTCCAAAATAATTGTTCTGGAAAAGGCTGCCGATGACCAGACCAACAACTAAAACGGCGGCGGCTGCAATACCGGAGACCCATCCGGGGAACCGGGAATTTTGCTTGTGCGAAGCCTGTTTCCTGTAAAACTGAAGGAGTTGTTCCATTTCTCTTGCCCCGTTTTTTGAACTTGCATCCCAGGTATCCTTTACTTCCAGAAACAGTGTTTTGTTCTCCGGCTTTTCAGAAACCCACCGGATCAGTTCTGCTTCGTCTTCCTTTGAAAGTTCGCCATTCAGATAGCGCGCAATCAATTGTTCATATTCAGTCGTATTGATCATGTTCAAATCAATTTCAGCTTGTTTGTCATCAATACAACTTTGCCCCGAAAATTACGTCATGAAGATTTCAAATTATTTTTACCCGGCAGGTAGATGGCAGATATTCAGAAATATATGGAATGTGTTTTTCGATAGTTTTTCGCGCAGCGACGACAGGGCCCGGAACAATCTTGTTTCCACTGTCCGGATTGGAATATTCAGGCGTTCGGCGATTTCCTTGTTTTTTAACCCTTCGAAACGGCTTAGTTCAATAATTTCTTTATGAATGTCGGACAGAGAATCAATAGCCTGATAAATCTTTTCCAGGTTTTCCTTTTCAATCAGCGACTTCTCGCCGCTTCCATAATATTGGATATCCATTTCCTGTAAAACCGAACTCCTGTTTTCCTGATGTTTCCGGACTACTTTTTCGTGTTTTAAAAAATTCAGACAGGCATTTCGTACCGAGTTGAACAAATAGGCTTTGACATGTTCTTCTTCGAACCTGAATTTCTTTTTTTCCCAGAATAGGGCGAAAACATCCTGCACCAGGTCGAGGATAACATCTTCGTCGTCTACAAATTTCCGTGCATACAGAAAAAGGGGCGTATGATATTTTTTGAATATATCGTCGAAGCTGGACATGACTGTTGCTTAATAAGAGGCAAATTAATGAATTTAGCTCAATACCTGTATCGGGTTATGGCGATTTTAATTTTCTGAAGAATCATTTCCTTGTTTTTCCTGCTGTCCCCGGTAGTCCATCACAAATTTTACAACTCCCGAATAATCATCAATGCCTTTTTCAACTTTATTGGCTTTCAGGTATGCATCATTCACTTTTCCGGCCATCTCGTCAATTTTTTCATTTCTCAGCGCCATCCAGTGTTCCCGTATTTTTGCATAGTCCTGGCGAACTTCATCTCTCAGTTTTTTAACGATTTCCCGTGCTTCTTCAAATCGTGAAGCTTCGTGAATAAAATATCGGAGAATATACAGGTTGGCGCTGTATTTTGCCTGTTGGTCGCTGCTTTGCGTGCAAACCAGCCACGCATAGAAATTGGCTTCGGCTTCGCTGGTAATCCCGAATTGATGGGCTTTTTCGTGTGCCAGCACCATCGGATATTCGATCGGCAAAACGAAGTTGTTGACATGCACCTCATTGAAGAACGGGCCGTAATAACCTGAAATCATTGCCTTTGCAAAAAAACTTCCGTAGGTAATATGCTTTGGCTGCCTGATCCCCGACGGATAGGTAATTTTTAAACCAGCGGCATGTTTCTTATACGAAGCTTCAATTACTGAATCAGCGGCCAGCCGGTCGATCGAATCAACCGGCAGATAGCTGGCATTGGTTTCGTCAACCAGTTTGCCGAGTGCCGCGAGCAGTTCCTGCTTATCGGGAGATACTTCAGGAATACCGAGCCGTACATTAAAATCTTGCCTGAAATAGTTGAAGCCCCACAACCAATAAAAAAGCACAAAACATGCAGCCAGTGAATTAATCAATAACAGCCCGAATTCTTTTACCTGAACTTTTTTCAGGATGACAAGAACAATTAAAACCGACAGGCAGGTAATAAGTAACGTGTAAAAAATATCGTCGAGTGAAAAAGAGAACCAACTGCTGTAAAAAGAAAGCACCGAAGCAAAGAATGGGTAAAAACCCTGCGAATAAAATTGTTCCGCAATGGCAGGAAAAGCTGAAAATACACGGCTGATAGCAAACGTAAAAACGGCCAGCCAAATGATTAACCATGACTTTCTAAAAAATAATTTTATCATCACAAAAAGCAGGTTCGTCTTCAATATTAAATGAATGTGGGTCAAACTTAAAAAAAACCGACAAATTAACGGAGCTAAAATTGCATTCATTATTTTTATTACTTCAAAACAGTTCATGGAAAAGCAAAAACCTGTTGATCATGACTTCCGGCAATCTTTCAGAAATGAATTTAAAAGGCTTTTTCAGAAGAAATTACGGCTTAACCGAAAGAAAAATAAGGGATTCCCGCAGAAACAGAAAACAGATATGAGAGAAAAAGATTTCAGAATCATTGGATTTGACGCCGACGATACGCTTTGGGTGAACGAACCCTATTTTCAGGATACAGAAAAACAATTTTGCGAGCTGCTCGCTGAGTTTCACCCGCAGGGAAAAACATCTGAAGAACTATTTAAAACCGAAATGCAAAATCTCGATTTGTACGGATATGGCGCAAAGGGATTCATGCTTTCGATGATCGAAACGGCATTGCGTATCAGCGACAACCATGTTTCGCAGGCAACTATCAGCAAAATTATAAATTTGGGAAAAGACCTTCTGCAAAAGCCTGTTGTTTTGCTCGATGATGTTCAGCAGGTACTGGAATGTTTGCATGCAAAAGGAATAAAACTGGTTGTTGCAACCAAGGGAGACCTACTCGATCAGGAGCGAAAACTCAGAAAATCAAATATCGAACAGTATTTTCACCATGTTGAAGTCATGAGCGACAAAAAGGAGTCGGACTATCTGAAACTTTTATCGCGTCTGGAAATTGAGCCTGAAAACTTTCTGATGATTGGCAATTCGCTTAAGTCGGACATCATTCCGGTTTTGAATATTGGAGGGTTTGGCATTCATGTTCCGTATCACACTATCTGGCAACACGAAAAAACAGAGCAACCTAACCATCGGGATAATTTCATGGAAATTGCTCATATTTCGGAAGTATTAAAGATTTTTTAAGCTCAATACATGAAACAAGCAATAATTGTTATTTTCCTGCTTATTAGTGCGTTATCTGCTATGGCAGAGAAAAAGGAGGATCAAAAACTTTGGAAAAAAGCCCGAAGAATTCACGAAAAGGCAATAACCGTGGATACGCATTGCGATACGCCCTGGGCTTTGTTGAGCAGTGATTTTAATATTGGGAAAAAGCACAATGCCCCGCAGAGCCGGGTCGATTTACCGCGCATGAAAGAGGGCGGGTTGGATGCCGAATTTTTTGCCATGTTTACCAGTCAGAAACCGCGAACCGAAGAAAATTACAAAGAAGCTTACAACAAAGTCAACCAGATGCTTGATTCAATTCATTCGATGGTGGAAAAGCACAGCAACCAGGCCGGATTGGCCTTGACAGCCGATGATGCAGCGCGCATTGAAAAGAAAAGAAAACGGGCGGTTTATATTGGCATGGAGAACGGGTTCCCGATAGCCAGAGATATGAACCGGATACAGGAATTTTATGATCGCGGGGTACGGTATGTCACCCTGTGTCATTCGTACCATAACGATATTTGTGACTCATCAAGCGATTCGGATGCGCCCGAACACAACGGACTCAGCGGGTTTGGAAGGGAAGTGGTTACTAAAATGAACCAACTTGGGATGATAATCGATGTATCGCATGCTTCCGACAAATCGTTTTCCGATGTGGTAAAATACAGCAAAGCGCCGGTCATTGCCTCGCATTCGAGTGTTCGTTCGGTTTGTAACCACGACCGCAATATGAGCGATGAGATGATCAAAGCACTGGCAAAAAACGGAGGGGTGATCCAGATTTGCCTGCTTGATGTATATGTAAAAGAACCTGATACGACACTGACTCGTTACAAGCTGGAACATGAACTCAGGAAAAACAGGGCCCGCTACAAAACCATGACCGATGCCGAGAAGCAAAAACAACACGAACAATGGGATTTTCTGCAAAATAATTATCTGGACGAACTTCCGACGGTCAACTATTTTGTTGACCATATCGATTATGTGAAAAAGTTGGTGGGCGTCGATTACGTGGGTATCGGCAGCGATTTTGATGGTGGCGGCGGACTAGCCGACTGTATGGATGTGAGCCAGTTTCCCAACATTACTTTCGAATTGCTGAAACGGGGTTACTCTGAAGAAGAAATCAAAAAAATATGGGGCGGCAACTTCCTTCGGGTTTTCCGGGAAGTGGAAAAAGTAGCACAGGCAAACAAATAGCTGGCATACCCACCGGGTAACTTCAACTCACCCGATATAACATCACGAAAGAATTTCTTCAGTTTCTCCCCGGCTTCCCAGCAAATTCGGTTTGCCAGCCATCAGGAATAATCAGATTACAAATGATCTGTAAAATCGCATAATTCGTATAATTTTGCTTTGTAGCTTTTAAAATTTTTAAATCATAATCAAAATCAAACGAATGAAAACGTATCTGTTTTTTATTGTGCTTTTTGTCTGTATAAATGGTTACGGGCAAAGCAATGGCTTTTCTGCCTCCTATAACAGGAAGGTTTCGATGTTTAAACAACTTCCTGACACCAGGCATGAAATCATCTTTTTGGGAAACAGCCTTACCGCCGGAGCAGAGTGGGCTGAATTATTACAGAATCCGAAGGTAAAAAACCGGGGAATCAGCGGCGACACGACCAAAGGTATTTTGTACAGGCTGAGTGAAGTCACCAGTTCATCTCCCGACAAGGTATTTCTACTGATTGGCCTCAATGACCTTGCAACCGGAGTGGCCAAAGAAAAGGTCTTTGAAAACATTTGCAAAATTGCGGAACAAATCAGGAAAGATTCACCACGCACGAAAGTGTTTATTCAAAGCATGCTTCCGGTGAATGATCCCTTACGGGAAAGTCCGATTAAAAAAGACGACGAGATCGTCTGGGTAAACGGTCAGGTAAAAGAGTGGTGCAGCCAAAACAATTTTACTTTTATTGATTTGTACAATCACTTTGTTATTCCCGGCAGCCAGCTTCTCAATCCTGTTCATACCAACGACGGCGGTCACTTCACTGGTGAAGCCTATCAGATATGGGCAGGCATCATCAAAGATTACGTAAAGCGGAAATAGTCTTGTAAATTTGCGTTTTTAATGACGGGCCAAACCTGAATTTATTTATGATTCGGATTTGGCTCTTTTCATTTCTGAAACCGCTTTGAATAAAGTTTTTGGAGCTTTTTTTATCCCTATTTGCCGTTTAATCAATCGTTTCTGCCGTTCAATAAATACATCTTTGTATCTTTATTTTTTTCGTCCACATTTGAAGAAACAAATCAAAGATGTATGAAGACAATTAATTTTCACATCGCTTTACTTCTCGGTTTTTCCCTTCTCCCGGCGATCTCCAGGAGCAAACAAATTCCGTTACGACTGACAGAAAATCAGAAATTAATATATGAATGGACAGCAAAAAATCGTATTCTAACACCCAATTCCGTAATTACCAATGAGGCCAAAACAATCCGGTATTCTCTTTTGGTGAATAAAATAGCGAATGACAAGGTTTTTCTGACAGCGCAAATTCTAAAAAATAGTACAGATCATTCACAATATCCAGGAGATTTTACAGATGTTCGGTTTCCCCAGTGTGCAAAAAAATACGAAATTCCATCCGTTGATGGATTGTCAGAAGAAGTGCTTTATCAAATTGAATTTCAGTTTGAACTGGATTTAAATACACATACAGGCAAATTAACCAACCGGGTTGAAATTCTTGAACAAAGTTTTACAATCCTGAAAAACAAAGGAAGCTCCGAAGAAATAAGATCGAAGGTGATAGAATTGATAAATAAAAGGGCATTGCAGGAAAAATGCGACCTGTTTTTGTATCCGTTCCTGTTTCTGGACACCGATATCGATCAGAAGGAAATCCATCATCAAAAATTCGGAGCCGGATTTTCTGTGGTTAACCAGAACGAAAAGCAGGTTGAACTGAAAAACAACGCAGAAGATGGGAAACCGGTAATTACCTGTATCGTAAATAAACAGGATGGATTATTGTCCGGCTTCATCAAAGAAATAACAAACAAATCGAAGCCTGGGAATAATTATATTTTAGGAATCCGGCAAACCGAACAACTGACCTTGTTGCGAAAGTCGTTAAAAAAACCGCAACAGCTTATTGTTTGCGGACATATCGAAAATCCGGTCGGTGATCAGGTTGAACTGTACACATTGAGCGAACCTTTTGGAAACGATTTGGACGTCAAAAATGTAAGCCTCGATGAAAACAAAAATTTCAGGATTAAAACAAATTTTGAAAACGAAGGGTTTGTACTGGTTTCCAATCTGAACAAAAATCAAAATGTCCCCGGACCGGTTATTTTACTTTATGCAGAACCGGGTGATTCGCTTTATTTACAGGCAAAGTTAGTTGCCCGGAAGTTTCAGCAAGAAACGTATTTGCGGAACGATTCGATCAGAATTACTGATAAAGACTATGTTGTGGCTGAAACCATCTCATTTTCAGGGGATCGTCGGTATGAAGCTGAGTTATTGAACCAATTTTGGCAACAATCCGGATTTATGCCTCTCCTGAGGGGGCGCAATTTCTTCTATTTTAACAAGAGTGGGACAAATGCGAAAACATATCTGGATGCCTTAACACAACTGAAAAAACTTATCCTCAATTTTCATGGAAAAATTGACAATCAATCAATTACTTATATTGAACATGAATTGCAGTCTTTGTTGTACTCTGTCCTTTTCAGTTCCAGTATAAGAGAATCCATAAAATCTGTATACTGGCCTTTTGATGCTGTTATGCTGGACGATGACATGAAATATTCTGTCCAGTCTCAGCTTGATACATTAAATATTTATCGGATTTATAATGAATACGGTATTTTTTCCAGAGAACTGACTGCCAAATATATCAGTTACAAATTTCACAAACTGTCGACAACTGTTAATCCCCGCTTATTAATTAGTAGTGTATATGGCAGCAGGTTTACAGATCCGGAACAAGGGATACTTCTTTCAAAACTGGTTTTAAACGGTTCACTTTATTACCGCGAAGTAGCTAAGCAGCTTTACAACTGGGCATTAACTCCACACATCTGATCCATTTCGAAATCAGACTTGCAGTTGATGGTCGACGAAACATTTTCTTTAATGCTAAAAACTTGCAACGATCAGGCATTTACTTCTTCGTTAAAAAAGATAAAAAGCAACCTCTTGTTTTGGAGTGACAAACAATACATCCCTGATGTTGAATTTTTAAACCTTCAGAAAAAGAATGTCGCACTCCGGTCTTTTATCTCAAAAAAAACAACCATTTTTTATGCTACAGGAGATTGGTCCTCTGGTCGTTACGAAATGGACGACATGGCTACAAAATTTCCCGAAATCAATTTTGTACTTATCAATCAGGGAAGCAGTTTCGATTTATGGAAAAGTTGGAACGACCGTGCTGAACCCGTAGCATACCAGCTTTTCCTGAAAACCGATTCCATTCATTTGGATGATATTTTTCTGGACAACCTCAATCATTTTCTGGTTTACAACCAAAATGGCGAAAGGATTGGGAATGAAACGGAACTGACAAAAGCGGTGCAAATAGCGAAAGGGATGGTGAAAACTCCTCCCAAAGAGATAAATAAATCGACGCTGAAGGCAATCATCCTGATTTTAGCAGGTTTGCTGGTTTTCTTTCTGGTTCTTTTCCTCTTTTACAAATACCGGATGCGACAGCGTCTGAAGAAACAGTCCCAGGAAAAGCGGCTTCGCGAGTTGCAGATGGCTGCTATCCGGGCACAGATGAATCCCCATTTTTTATTTAACAGTTTGAATTCGGTGCAAAATCTTATTCAGCAAAACAGGGCCCGCGAGGCCCATTTGTATTTATCGGACTTTGCCGGACTGATTCGCAAAGTGCTCCGCAATTCCGACAAGGAAGAAGTTTCGCTGGACGAAGAGCTGGAAATGTTGGAACAATACCTGAAACTTGAGCAGTTGCGATTTGACTTTGAATACCGTATTGAAGTGGACAGCGAAATCGACAAAAGTTTATTCATGCTGCCTTCCATGATTTTGCAGCCGCTCGCCGAAAATGCCCTGATGCACGGCCTTCAGAATAAAAACGGCGATAAAAAACTCCTGATCCGAATCTCGAAAATTGAAAATGCTATCCAAATTACAGTTGAAGACAATGGAATTGGAATTCAGGAAGCACAAAAGCTGAAGACCAAGTCAAACGGTATCGGTCTGCGGATGAACGAGGAGCGTATTCAAATGATGAAAGAAAAATACGGCGGCAATTATTCGTTCCGGATTATTGATTTGTTTGCGCAGGGAGGTGAAGGAACCCGCGTTGAAATGATCATTCCCGAGGAAATTTGATGGATTCCGTTTATCTTTATCAGAAAACCGGATACAAATGAAGATTTCGGCGTTGATTGTTGACGATGAAAAAAATGGTCGCGAAAATCTTGCGGGACTTTTAAAAACACATTGCCCCAATATCCATGTTTTGGCCGAAGCAAAATCTGTTTCCGAAGCCATTTCAGCCATTGAAAAATATTCGCCCCAACTGGTTTTTTTGGATATTGAAATGCCCGGAGGAAACGGATTCCAGTTACTGGAACATTTTAATGATTTCCCGTTTGAAGTGATTTTTGTGACTGCCTACGACAATTATGCCATCAAAGCCATCCGCTTTTCAGCCAGCGACTACATTCTGAAACCCATTAACATGAACGAGCTGATTGCCGCAGTTGATAAGGTGAGTCAGCGGATTGTACATCAACGCGAGAACGAACGGATTCGGCAGTTGTATCAAAATTCATTGCATCCGGCCAATCCCAAAATCGGCCTTCCAATAGGTGACCGACTGGTATTTGCAGAAGTGAAATCGATCATCCGTTGTCAGGGCGAGAGCAATTACACCCACCTTTATTTTACGGACAGAAAGCCTATGTTAGTAGCCAAAACACTCATTGACTTTGAAGAGTTGCTTGCTGAACATGATTTTTTTCGTGTGCACAAAACCCATCTTGTAAATTTAAACCATGTTACTGCATTTATTCGAAACGATGGCGGGCAGCTTTTAATGTCGAACAACGAAACGGTCTCCGTTTCACGACGCAGAAAAGAAGAAGTGCAAAAACAACTAAAACAGTTTCTAAAATTTTAGCTGTTCTAAATACTCATCCGATGACTCGAAGTCATCCGATGAGTATTTTTTTCAATCCACAGAACCCCTGCGAATAAAAGGTATTTATGGTGATGTTTAACAAATTTATCTATAAATTGGCATAAATTTATTTTGCTGTGTTTGAAAAACCACATCAATGTCGAAAATTTTAATAAATCAATATTATCAAAACCTCGATCGCACCCTACAATTTGGGAAAAGCCTTAACGAACAGATTATCTACACTCATTCTGTAAAAATTATTTACTTTAAATCAAATTTACATGCATCTCTCAAGACTTGATTTAGAAGAATGCTCAAATAATCAGTGTAAAACAAATTGCAATAAAAAAGATAGGTTTGAGTTTACCGAAAATGATCTTTGTAAAGAAGTTACTTCTGTTGTTGACGATTTGCCAATTAGATGTGTAGGAAAATGGGCTGGACAAAAGATTTATCATCTCAATCAATACTTTGGAATTTTCACTACTGGGATGAAGAATAAATGGGAAATCAATTACATTGAAATCTGCAGTGGTCCGGGTCGATGTATAAGCAGAGATAAGGGGATAGAATTTAATGGAACAGCAACAAGTATAATAAAAAATGATGCTTTTAGGTTTCTAAATAGGGCATTGTTTTTTGATTTTAACAATTTGATTGTTGATACATTGAATAAACGAATATCAAATTCTACTTTGGGGAAAGCTAAAGCATTTATTGGAGATTATTTTAAACCTAATGAAATATGTGAAATTATTACAAGTGAAATAAGTCCGAAAAGCTTAAATTTTGTTTTTATCGATCCTACCGATTGTAGTTTGCCTTTTAATTTAATCCGCCATTTAAAAATGGCAATTCCTAATATGGACCTGATGATTAATATTGCAACAGGAACCGATTATAATAGAAATATAAAAGAGTCGCTTTTAAATCAAGTTAAGTATCGAAGTTTAATTACAAAATACTCACGTTTTTTAGATTCAACGGATTTCTTTCGTGATCCCCAGAATATTAAACTTGCAGAACATTCAAAACATCTTGAATTAAGAAATGCTTTTAGAAATGAATACGAGAAAAAACTTAAATCTATAGGATTCAATTACTTTCGTTTCAACCGCATCCAAAATTATTACGATTTGCTATTTGCAACAGGAAATAAAAAGGGAATAGAGTTTTGGGATAGTGCAAATACATATACCTTTGATGGGCAAAAAAGTTTGTTTTAACATTTTATGAAACCATCAAAGATAGAGTGGACAGAAACAACATGGAATCCGTCAACAGGTTGCACAAAAATTTCAACAGGTTGTGCAAACTGTTACGCAGAAACCATGTCACGCCGATTAAAGGCGATGGGGATGGAAAAATACAGGAACGGGTTCAACCTTACGTGTCATTACAGCGATCTTGAATTACCTTATTCATGGAAGAAACCACGGATGATTTTTGTTAATTCAATGAGCGATCTTTTCCATGAAGAAATGCCATTTGATTTCATCAAAGCTGTTTTTAATGTGATGAATAATTGTCCTCACCACACTTTTCAAATATTAACTAAAAGAGCAGATATTCTCGAAAGATACTATACTCTGTTAAATTGGACCACTAATATTTGGATGGGTGTAACTGTCGAAAATAGTCATGTTACGTACAGGATTGACTCACTGAGAAAAGTGCCTGCTTTTATCAAATTTCTTTCAATCGAACCTATGATTTCTGCAATTCCCGAAATGAATCTTTTCGATATCGACTGGATAATTGTTGGAGGTGAAAGTGGCCCAAAATCAAGACCAATAAAGGAGGAATGGGTAATTGATATTAAAAATCAATGCCAGGAAAATCAGATTCCCTTCTTTTTTAAACAGTGGGGAGGTAAAAATAAAAAGGCTTCAGGAAAATTACTTCAAGGAAAGAAATATTGCCAAATGCCAAATCTGCTTCAAGTCGATTCATTGTCATTTTAATTAGAGATTAAAAAAATCTTTACTGAAACGATTTTTTACCGTGAGCATTGATTCCATGTCTGTTATCAGTGAAATGGAGACAATCGACAAAAGAAAGATAAACGATTAATAACGGGCTATTCAACGGAAGACTCTCCTCCTCGTGAATAAAGTGCTGGTATTCTTTATTGTGCCACATAAGTCTCCGGTTTAAACTGAAAAACGTCCGACTCGGTCCGTGCATTCTTCATAATTTCTTCCAGATCGTTTACAATTTCCGGATGCTGAGCGGCCAGATTATTTTTTTCGCCAATATCTTCAGCCAGATTATAAAGCTGTGTGGGTTCTTCTCCTTTGAGAACATTGTAACGAACGGCTTTCCAATCACCTTTTCGTACAGCCAGCCGACCTCCTTTTTCGTGGAATTCCCAGTACATGTACTCGTGTTCCTTTTGTCCTTCTTTTCCCAGCAGGGCTGGCAAAAACGAAATACCATCGATATTCTCAGGAGCTTTCAAGCCTGCCAGTTCAGCAATGGTCGGCATTACGTCCCAGAATGCGGAGATGTGTTTGCTTTCAGTGCCTGCGGCAATTTTGCCGGGATACCAGGCGATCATCGGAACGCGCATTCCCCCTTCGTACAGATCGCGTTTGTAACCTTTCAGCGGTCCGTTGCTGTCGAAGAAATCGGGATCGGCGCCGCCTTCCAGGTGCGGACCATTGTCGGATGTGAAGATAACCAGCGTGTTATCGGCAATTCCGAGTTCCTTCAGTTTTGCTATGATTTCACCTACATGGTTGTCCAGAACGTTGATCATTGCAGCAAAAGCGGCATGTGCGTCGGGTTGTGAACCATAGCCTCCGTTTTTATAACCGGGGCCATCGTCAACTCCTTCAAAATTTAGTTCAGGCTCGTATTTCCCACGGTACTTCTGCATATATTCTTCAGGGGCAAACAATTCAGCATGAGGAATTATTGTCGGGTAATACATGAAGAAAGGCTTGTCTTTATTATCCTCCAGAAATTTCAGGGCATGTTGATGAATATCGGCAGGTGCGTAGGTTCCCTGTTCATGATCTTCATTGCCTTCCAGAATTACTTTTTCCTGATTGTGCCACACATGGTACGGATAATAATTGTGGCCGATACGCTGACAATTGTACCCGTAAAAAATATCGAAGCCCTGCCTGTTCGGGTCTCCTTCCGAGCTGGGATAACCTAGTCCCCATTTGCCGAATGCCCCTGTAACATATCCGGCTTTTTTCAGCATTTCAGCAATAGTGAAAGTGGAGTCGGGCATTGGCCACTGCCCTTCAGGTTTCCATTCCTTGTTACCGCGGATGGGTGTATGACCAGTATGCAATCCTGTCATTAGCGAGGAACGTGACGGTGCGCAAACCGTTGACCCTGAATAGTGCTGAGTAAAGCGCATTCCATAGGCGGCAAGTTGATCAATATTTGGTGTTTGGAAATGGGTTTGTCCGTAACAGCTCAAATCGCCATAGCCAAGATCGTCGGCAAGAATGAAAATAATGTTAGGTTTTCCCGGTTCTTTTACCGGGGAGGTCTGATTGCAGGCTCCGGTAAAAAATGCCGTTGCAAGTACCGGAAGAAGAAAATTAACAGATTCTGATTTCATTGGAAATTTTTAAGTTGTTGAGTTGAGAAACAAAGATAAAATCTTCCAACTATTCAGCGAAGATAATCGCTGACAGCACGTTGAATTCCTTTCTTAACATCTTCCCATGTTTGTTTCTTAAAACTCACCGGGGTTTCGCTTTCTTCGGCATCCACAAAATAGGTAATGGCATGAGGGATACTTATGGCGAGCATCTGGCTGGGGTACTTTTGCTTGTGCCAGTCGGTGATTTGTTGCAGGGAATAATGCTGAAGCAATTCGTACAAATCCCAAAAATCTTTTTTCTTTCCCCGCCCGAGGATAGCCTGTATTTTCATGGCTGTAATATCAGCGCTGCTGTACATTCGAATATTTTCAATTGTTTCGATGGGGGCAATCGGTAAATGGGGAAAATAAACGATGTCAACTTTTATTTCATCGATAAAACAAAAAATTCCGAATTGGGTATGCTGCTGTTTGTATTCAAATCGTTGCCTGAAAACATATTCAAGATCAGCTATGATTTTGGATTGATCAAATTTTTCGTGAAAAAACAAATCCAGATCAACCGAACTACGGTGGCCATAACGCAATGCAAGAGCAGTTCCTCCGACCAAAGAAAAAGGCTGTAGGGAAGAAATCTTCATCAGCTCATTTAGTAAGGAAAGAGTTCCGGGTTCAACTGTCTCAGTATGTAACATCTGAATTCTTCTATTGGTTTGTCGATCACAGCACTGGCAAAATAAATGGTGTGAAGTGGTAAATATTTTGCTTTCAATAGGGCCTCGGTTACTTTCTCATCGCCGTAATACCTGCGGCATTGACGGATGTCTTCCACATCGCCCCGCTCAAAAACCCGCTCAATAACGAAATTGGCTTTGGCATCGTAATCAATCTGCTCAAAGTTCACGTCCCAAAATATACGTTTATTGAATACCGGTTTTTGTTTTGCTTTCATACCACGAAGATAATGAATTCGGGCAACATCATTGTATTCGACCCCTCTAACAACAATTAAGCAATCTGTCAATGTAGCATTTTACCATTCTCAACTTCTCAACTTCTTCGCTTCTTTTATTCTCGCTTTCTTACACGCTTGGCAAATTAATTCCTTTGATTTTACGGAAAATATCAAGCGCATACAAATCGGTCATTCCTGAAACAAAATCGAGTACCGACTGGATTTTTGAATACACATCGGGACGGTCGCTGTGGTATTGTTCCGGAATGAGGCTGAGCAGGCGCTTCGAATAGCCACTGCCCGGATTCAGAGTAGCCCCGGTAAATTCTTCGAGCAGGGTGCCAATAATCTGGTAGCCCGAGATTTCAATTGCGATCACCGATGGGTCTTTATAAATTTTAGGGACCGATAGTTTTTGAATTTCCTTCATAGCCTTTCCGGCTGCGCCTTCCAATTGCCCCATCAGCGATTTTTGAAAACTTCCGGAGAAAATATCATCTTGCTTTTGCTCAAATATTTGCACACATTTCTCCGCCAACATGCCAATTACACCAGCCCGTAAATAAGCAATCTGTTCGTTTTGGTCATCAACCAACGCCAATGTCCTTTCAACACTTTCAATACGTTTTTTATCTGCTTCGCGATCATAAAAATTCAAAAACAGGCTGCGGGTTTCGTCGAAACTGAGAATTTTTAGCTTGTGGGCATCTTCCAGATCCATGACCTGATAACAAATGTCATCGGCAGCCTCGACCAGAAAAACCAGCGGATGGCGAACGAATTTACGGTTATCGTCAACTGAGCGCTGAATGCCCAGTTCTTCAGCAATACGGTAATAATTTTCTTTTTCCGACTGGAAAAAACCAAACTTGGGTTTGCTGGCATACACCGATTCAAACGGATATTTTACAATAGAAGCCAGCATGGTGTAAGTGAGCGCAAAACCTCCCGGGCGACGGCCTTTGAACTGGTGGCTCAGAATCCGGAAGGCATTGGCATTTCCGTCGAACAGGGTAAAATCTTTCCATTCGGCTTCCGACAAATCACCTTGAAGCGATTTTCCCGTGCCCGAATTAAAAAACTCCGAAATTGCATCTTCGCCCGAGTGCCCAAAAGGAGGGTTTCCCATGTCGTGGGCCAGACAGGCAGCCGAAACCACCGAACCAATTTCCAGCATCAGCGGATCAATCGCCTGCTTTTGTTGAAGCTTTTCGCTCAGCATGTTCCCCAGCGAGCGTCCCACACTGGCAACTTCCAGGCTGTGGGTGAGCCGGTTGTGTACAAAGATGCTTCCCGGCAAAGGGAAAACCTGTGTTTTGTTTTGCATCCGGCGAAAAGGCGACGAAAAAATCAGGCGGTCGTAATCGCGCTGAAACTGCGTGCGTTTGTGTTCATGGGCCTCCGCAGGGCGGTCTTCCTGTCCCAGCCGTTTGGTAGAAAGTATCTGGTTCCAATTCATAGTTTTTTTTCTTCAGGTAAATGTACAAAACCGGATTCTCTTTTCCTGTTTACTTACTACTTTTTACTTACTACTTACTACTTACTACTTACTACTCCCCTTCACCACCCCGAAACCCGGTATTGTCTCATTTCTTTTCTCAGTTTCTGTGGGTTGTCTGTCATTCTCCCCAGCAATTTCCAGAAACGGGGACTGTGGTTTTTTTCAACCGTGTGCGCCAGTTCGTGTAAAATAACGTAGTCTGCCAGGTGGTCGGGCAGACGCATCAGGTGCAGGTTCAAATTGATGTTGTCTTCCGACGAACAGCTTCCCCAGCGGGTTTGCGCATTTTTCACGAATACCTGTTTGTAATTCATCCCGTACTTCTTTGCCAACTCATCGAGCCGTTTTGGAAGATAAACTTTCGCTTCCTGCCGCATCACTTCAACCAATGTTTTCTTTATGTATTCCTGAATTGATGGATGATTAATATCAAACTTTTCAGGAATAAAAAACTGGATGATGCCATTCCCGATACGGTTATACACTTTCGGAAAATTACCTTTGGTGATTTTTAAACGGTGAAATTTTGTCGTAAATTCGGTATCGGGACTGAAAAGCGGTAAACCCGATTCCATTTTCGATTGTTGTTGTAGTATCCAATCAGCTTTGGTTTCGACAAACCGGATGGCTTCCCGATATGGGACACTGGAAGGAAGGGTCACGCTAACGCCACTGGACTTGACAGTTATACGGATTCGCGTTGAGCGGTTGTTCTTCGAAAAAAGAACATCTCCAACCGGATCGATATGAATATTTTTTACGGGCATTGATCTTGGTAAAAATCTGCTAAATGTAACTAAAAAGGAAAAATCAATTATGGAACAAAGAAAAGAAATTGAAGTTTTCGGCACCCTCACAAAAACAGAAAAAGTATTTACGATTGATAAAAAAGTTGCCAGTGGATCACTGGTATTTGAGGCTCTGGAACCATTCCCCGGTTATTACCACGAAACACCTTTCGATACGAAACCGGTATACCTTTATTTAGCACTGGAAGAAAACTATGCGTTGGAAGATGTTATCCGGGTCAGCCAAAAAATTCAACCCGAATTTGAGAAAAGGTTCGATGCCGGGAAAGGCTTTTTGCAAGTAATGAACGACAAGTATAATGTACTTCGACTGCGGCATCTGAATGACTACGATATGGTGGAACAGTTGCAGCTTGCTTTTGCTGAAAACGGCATCCGCTATCTGCAGAAACAGAAAAAGTATTTTGAGGCTGAGGCATATATCAAGATCGTAAAATTTCTCAATCTGGAATATATAGATGAAGATATATGGCTTGACACGCGTGAGAATCTTCACGGTTATATTGAGTTACCTAAAAAACTTAGCTGGGATGAGTTCAAAGAATTGACACTTTCGGTAAAATACAATTGGGACGAAAGTAAGTTTGATGCAGCAAAAGGCGCTTTTTATTACCAGGGCAGGTTGCATGAATTTGTGCGTATTTATTCCAGAAAAATCAATACTGAATATTTAAAAGAACTTCGGAAACTTTATCTCGAAAAACTGAAATACGTACAAAAAACGAAATAATATCGCATTTCTTTATTCGTTTTACCCATAAAGGCTGAGGCCTTTGAGTTAGGAAATACGACAATAAATAGCTCTTGTTACTTAATATGGTGATGTTAGCGGTCATTGTAAAAAGACAGTAACAAACCATAGACAACAATAAAAATACAACTATATGAGAAAAATAATTTCATTTATGCACATATCGCTTGACGGTTTTGTAGCAGGACTGAACGGAGAAATCGACTGGGTTAAAGTTGATGAAGAAATTTTTGATTATGTCAGTAAGCGGATATGCGAAGGCGACACTGCATTATATGGACGAGTAACTTATCAGATGATGGAAAATTACTGGCCTACCGCAGGAGACAAGCCGACAGCGACCAAGCACGACATTGAACATTCAAAGTGGTATAACAAAGCCCACAAAATTGTTTTATCAAAAACAATCAAAGACGAGGGTTTGGCTAACACAAAAATTATTAGCGACAACCTTTCGGACAGAATAAATGAAATAAAACAACAGGCGGGTAAAGACATCTTGCTTTTTGGTAGCCCGACAGCAACACATTCACTTATTCAACTGAACTTAATTGACGGCTACTGGCTATTTGTTAATCCAATTATTCTTGGACAAGGCATTCCATTGTTTGTAGACATCAAAGACAAAATAAAACTAAAACTATTGACTACCCGACAATTTACTTCCGGGGTAACTGAACTGAATTACACAGTGGATAGACAATAACAACGAACTGCTTCCTGAATTGATGCGACGATCATTTGGACTGAATGATTATTTTTTCATAACTTGTTTCGCATAAAAACCGAATCATGTACGAAAAGCTCAGTATTAAAAATTGGGCCGTTGAAGACCGCCCCCGCGAAAAAATGCTTTCCAAAGGAATTCGCTCTCTCAGCGATGCCGAATTGATTGCCATCCTGATCGGCTCAGGAAATCCGAAAGAAACCGCCGTTGAATTGTCGCGCCGGATTTTGTCAAGTGTAAATAATAATCTGAATGAGTTGGCGAAAAAATCGGTCGACGATCTGAAAAAGTTCAATGGTATTGGCGAAGCAAAAGCCATCAATATAATGGCAGCGCTCGAATTGGGCCGCCGCCGGAAAGAAAGTGAGCCCGAAGAAAAACCGCAAATTAATGGCAGCGCCGATGTGGCCCGAATTTTCCAGCCACTGCTGGGCGATTTGCCGCACGAAGAGTTCTGGGTGCTGATGCTAAACCGCTCGAACCGGGTCATCGACAAGCAAATGGTAAGCCAGGGCGGGCTTTCCGGAACAGTGATCGATGTGCGTATCATCCTGAAAGCAGCCGTCGAACGACTGGCGAGCGCCATCATTTTGTGCCACAACCATCCTTCGGGTAACCTGCTGGCCAGCGAAGCCGACCGCAACATTACAAAAAAAATTAAAGAAGCCGGGCAATGGATGGACATCCCGGTACTCGACCATGTGATCATTGGTAACGAAAAATATTTTAGCTTTGCTGATGAAGGGCTAATTTGACATTCATGATCGTAATCTATTCGACACAAATTACCAACCGACTTAGCTATACGCTGGAACTGATTTTCAAATTCATTTTGAAATCCGACTTCAGGTTGACGGACAATAAAGACGAGTTTATCCTGTCGTCCCTTCCAAAAATTAATTATTCGGACGAAGATTTTGGCGTCGGCCTGTTTCTGAAATCGCATTCCCTTCTGTTTGAAACAACGATTTCGCAGCAGAAAATTGTTCCGTTTACCTACGAAAATCAATGGTGCTTTTTTCCTTCAACGGCAAATTCATTTTTGCCTTTCGATGTGTTTGCCTGCTCTTTTTACCTTGCCAGCCGTTACGAGGAATACCTTTTTTCAGGGACAACCGAACACGGTCGGTTCCCGGCCAATGAAAGTATTCAGTTTAAAAACGGGGTACTGGGCGAACCGCTTGTCAACCAGTGGGCGCAACTGCTGGTACAGAGGATTTCAGAAACATATTCTGAATTTCCGGTACCGAAAAAAGAATTTCATTTCCAGATGACCATTGACGTGGATAACGCCTGGGCCTATAAAAATAAAACTGCATGGATTCAGTTTGGCGGGTTGGCTAAATCAATTTTGAGGGCAGACTTTTCAGGAATAAAAAAACGATTCAAAGTGTTTTCAGGAAACGAAAATGACCCGTACGATTCATATTCGTTTATTGAAAAAACTTTTGAAGGAAAAGAAGATGGCCTGAAATTTTTCTTTTTACTTGGCGACCGCGGTCCGTACGACAAAAATATTTCGCACCGGAATCCGGAATTGCAGATGTTGATCCGCCGTCTGGCACAAAAGTTTGAGATAGGGATTCATCCGTCGTATGCGTCAAACAGCAATAACCGTATGGTTGCAACTGAAAAGCGGCGACTTGAAGACATCACAGGGAAACCGGTTTCCGCCAGCCGCCAGCACTTTTTGATGCTCAATTTGCCAAAAACGTATGAAACCCTGATTGAATCGGGAATTACGCATGATTTTACGATGGGCTACTCCGATGCGATAGGTTTTCGCGCCGGGCTTTGCACTCCTTTCCTGTTTTTCAACCTTGAAAAAAATAATACCACCGGACTCACCGTTTATCCCTTGAATGTGATGGATGTGACCTTTAAAGACTATCTGGAAATGAACCCGGAACAGGCACTGAAAGAAGTAACTGAACTGATGCAAAAAGTAAAATTAGCGGGCGGGGTATTTACTTGTTTGTGGCACAACGAATCGCTTTCGGACCAGGGGATTTGGGAGGGTTGGAAAGATGTTTTTCAGCAAATTTCAGCAACCGGCTTACAACTTGAAAATGAATAATCCGGAGATCAGATATTTGCAGCACGAAGAAATTGATTTTGAAAAATGGGATCGCTGCATTGCCAACTCGATAAACGGGATTGTATATGCCGGATCGTGGTATCTCGACCGGATTTGCAATCGGTGGGATGCGCTTGTTTATGGCGATTATTTATACGTGATGCCACTGGTGTGGAACCGGAAATTTGGAATTTCGTATGTTTATCAGCCATTTTTCACCCAGCAACTGGGCGTATTTTCGGCATTTTCTGTTGACAAAGAAATGGTGAACAGTTTTATTCATGCTATCCCCGGGAAATTTCGGTTGGTGGAGATGAATCTGAATTACCAAAACATTCCCGGTTCAGGAAAAATAAGCGTAAAATCCAATATCACCTATCATCTTCCACTTGCTTATTCGATTAAAACAATCCGCGAACAATATAGTGACAACACCCGGCGAAACTTAAAGAAAGCCGGGCAACAAAAGCTGTTTGCCGCTCCGCTTTACAATATCGACGAATTTATTGCTTTTACAAAAAGCAACCTTCAGAAAAAATCGCCGGAAATAAAGACGGTTCATTACCAAAACCTGAAGCGGGTGATCAGCCATGCGTTGTATCACCGGTTGGGTGAACTGGCAGGTGTTTTTAATTCGCAAAACCAATTAATTGCTGCGGTATTTTTTGTGTGGTCAAACCGGAAAGTTATTTATCTGGCAGCCTCTTCATTGAAAGAAGGAACAGAAAAGAAAGCCATGTTTTTATTAGTCGATAAGTTTATTGAAAGTCGTGCGGAAAGCGAATTGATACTCGACTTCGAAGGCTCCAATATGCCTGGGGTGGCACGTTTTTACGAGGGTTTTGGCGCTCGTCCGGTCAGTTATTTTTCCATCCGCAGGAACACACTTCCCTGGTACATCCGGCTTTTAAAAAAATAAGAAGTTCTGCACCTCATTTCTGTTTCATCAAAAAGTAGTATTTTCGATGAAAATTTTCAAAATGGAAGTAAAAATCCTCGGAGAAACGAACTCAATTTTCAATCAGTATATTGCTGAAATCAGAGACGAAATAGTGCAAAAAGATTCACTGCGATTCCGGAGAAATCTGGAGCGACTGGGCGAAGTTTTTGCATACGAAATCAGCAAAACCCTTTGTTACAAAATAAACGACGTGAAAACCCCGCTGGGTATTGCCAAAGTGCCGAAACTAAAATCACAACCGGTACTGGCTACCATTTTGCGCGCCGGGCTCCCGTTGCAGCAAGGACTACTGAATATTTTTGACCAGTCTGAAAATGCGTTTATTTCAGCCTATCGCAAATACGACGAGAATAACGAATTTCATATCGAATTTGAGTATCTGGCCTCACCATCGCTTGACGAGAAAGTAGTTATCATTTCAGACCCCATGCTGGCTTCCGGTGCGTCCATGGAAATTGGCTACCGGGCATTGCTCGAAAAAGGAACTCCCAACCATGTACATCTGGTTGCCATCATTGGCAGCCGAAAAGGCCTTGAATATGTGACGGGTAAAATCAAAGCCGAAAATGTAACTCTTTGGTTGGGTGCGATCGACGAAGATATGAATGAAAAATCGTACATCATTCCAGGTCTGGGCGATGCAGGCGATCTGGCTTTCGGCCCGAAAATCGATTCGCATTAACGGTAAAAAATAATTATCAATATTAACTCTCTGAATAAAGTCAACCTTCGCTATCGGGCAATATCATATAGTTAATGTATTCTTCGTGAACACCTTCGTGTTTTTTGTGTTTTTGTGGCAGGAAAAAATTAGCCACAAAGCCGCTAATTCTCAAAGGTCCACAAAAAATATATCAAATGTTTCAATTCTATAATTTCTTAACAATATGACATTGCGCTACCGGGTGCTGCAAAATTCGGTTTTAGCAGTTTTGTCTTTTCCCATTTTGCCTTTATTTCGGACTTAATTCTCCTATCTTTACGGCAAAAATTTTCAGAAAATGGTACCCCTTTCATTAAAAGAAATCACTGCCCGTTTAAAATCGGTGCAATTGCCCGAAACCGATTTGGTGATAGGTATCGGCACCGGTGGCATTGCCCCGGCAACCCTGGTCGCCTTTCATCTGAACTGCGAGCTTCGCATCATTACCCTCAATTACAGGGATGAGGAAAATACACCCCGCCACGAGGCTCCGGTGGTAATCGGGAACTTACCGGATAAAACCGAACTTCAGGGCAAACGGGTACTGCTGGTCGACGATGTTTCGGTGTCGGGGAAAACGCTTAACCAGGCGCTTACAATACTGGATTTTCCCGGCATAAATACCCTCTGTATGAAAGGTAAAGCCGATTATGTGCTTTTCCCGGAGATAAAAGACTGTGTTAAATGGCCATGGAAGGAATAAAAGAGATGGCGCACTGAATCGTTTTTTCTTGTTGACAAGTGACAACCTGCTATTTTCTCCGATTGGAACTGTCACTGAATTTGATTTCCTTTGTTGAAGACAAAACCGATTCTGATTGAGGAGATGACAAAGGGGAATCAAGATAAGGTAACAGAAATTTGGGCAAGGTTTCTTGACGGCGACAAGGAGTCTTTTGCTGAAATTTACAACCTGTTTATCGATGACCTGTTCCGCTACGGCACCAAACTTAGTCAGGATGAGGAACTGGTGAAAGATGCTATTCAGGAAGTTTTTATGGATTTGTACGTCAACCGTAAAAGCAAAAAAGAACTTGACTCCAATCTGAAATTCTGGCTTATCCTGGCATTAAAACGCAACCTGATCCGCAAATTGCAAAAAAGCCGAAAAAATGAAAACCGGATAATTCTTGATTCCGATTTATTTGAAACCCAATATAATTTTGAAGAACAGTTGATTCGCGAAGAAGCACACAGCGAGGTATTTGAAAAAGTGCGAAACGCGATGGAAAAACTTCCTCCCAAACAAAAAGAAGCCATCTATCTTCGGTATAATCAGTCGCTTGAATATGAACAGATTGCCGGGATGCTTGAAATTTCAGTAGAGTCGGTACGCAAACAGGTGTATCGGGCTATTAAGTCCATCCGCAATTGTTTCGATGAAAACGGCGTGATATTATTTTCAATATTGAAAAGCCGTTGGGCTTTTTCTTCTGGAGCATTTGTATAATTCCGATTTTAATTTTTTGTTGTAATTTGGGGGTAAAATATCAGGTTTCTCAATAAATACTTTTATCGACATGCCACAAAGCCCCGAATACACCAAGAATCACAAAGACAAATACTGTCCTGTCGATGAGTCGGTTAAAAGAATTGCCAGACAAGTTGTTGATGCAGCATACACAGTTCACATTAATTTAGGGCCGGGCTTGTTTGAGAAAGTTTATGAAATTTGTTTTTGTCATGAGCTTGGAAAACGTGGTCTTAGATATCAACGACAAGTCGATATACCAATTCTTTATGACAACCTGACATTTAATGAAGGATTAAGGCTGGATGTACTTGTTGAAAATTGTATTATTTGCGAGCTAAAAGCCCTTGAAACGGTCAACCCTGTTTGGGAAGCACAAATACTAAGTCATTTAAAAATTACAGGTAAAAGATTAGGCTTTCTCATTAACTTTAATGTTGTTAGAATCAAGGATGGAATCAGGCGATTTGTAATTTGACCCTTTGTGATTCTCCTTTGTGCTTTTGAGACTTTGTGGCAAATAAAAAAAAACTTCAGAGAATCTGTCCATGTTTTAAATCCTGCTGTCCTTTTTTAGAAAATACATCAGCCTAAATGGAAAGAATAAGTCAGTTTCTGGAAGATCAGCAATTCATTGATTGGATTTTTAATCCGACTTCCGAATTGGAATCCCTGTGGCAGAAATTTCTGAAAGACCATCCGGAAGAAAAGAGCAACCTGCTTTTGGCAAAAAAAGTACTTCAAAAATTTAGGACTGCCGACCGGCAATTATCTGAACACGACAAAATAATCCTGTTTACAAAAATACTGACTGAAATTGAGAGAAAACAACAGGCCGAAGTCAGGTATCAAAGTTTGTATGCAATGACTCGGTATGCGGCTGTTGCCCTTATCTTTTTCGCGATTGGCGCTTTGTTGTTTTACGAAAAGGAACTTGTCGATTCTCAGTTTCTTGTTCAAAATACGGACAATAATCAGACTGATCGCTATACCACTCTAATCCGGCCCGATGGGGAAAGCATTCAGTTTGAAGAAAATCAATCTGTTTTTTCCTATCAGAAAAGTGAAAATAAGTTGGTGGTCAACGATTCAATAGAAATAGTCCGGTCTGAAAAACAAGATGAAAGAGCAATGAACCAATTGAATGTTCCTTTCGGTAAGACCTCGGTAGTTTTGCTGGCCGACGGTTCAAAAGTTCAGTTGAATGCCGGCAGCCGCTTGGTTTATCCTGAAAACTTTACTGGTGATAAACGTGAAGTTTTTCTCTCGGGCGAAGCATTTTTTGAAATTCAGAAAGACAGCAACCATCCGTTTATTGTTGCAACCACCGACATCAATATCGAAGTAAAAGGGACGAAATTTAATTTGTCAGCTTATGCTTCGGATGCTTGTTATGAAACGGTTTTAGCCGAAGGAAAAGTCCGGATACGTCAGAACCGGGGCGGAATTTTTTATGAAGCAACCGACTTGGAACCGAATCAAATTGCTTCGTTCGACCGGGCGGGTAAAGTAACCGAAGTTAAGAAAATTGATGTTGAAAATTATATCCTCTGGAAAGATGGCATGCTTAAATTTGAAAGTAACGATTTTAGCCAGGTCGCCCGTAAACTCGAACGATTTTACAATGTGCAGTTCAATTTTACAGATCCTTCTTTACGGACTTTGCAGATTTCGGGAAAGCTTGATTTGAATGAAACAGAAGAATCAGTAATTGAAATTCTGGCAAGTACGGCATCAGTAAAAATCGATAAAAAAGAAAATAACAGTTATGAAGTGAGAAAATAAAAAAAGCCGGGCAGTGTCCCCACACCAATCCCGGCCTCAAGGTTAAATTAAATATTGCTAATTATTTAACGAATCAAATGTATGGAAAAAAAGTTTAAAAAGCATTTTCCTCCGAAAGAGGGATTGCGAAAAATTTACAGACGAATGAAACTAACGCTAGTCTTTACCCTTCTTGTTTTTGTCAGTTTGGGCAATTCGTATTCCCAGGTGACAAATCTGTCGCTCAATTTTAAAAATGCCGATATCCGGGAAGTTTTGCAGTCGATCGAAGAGCAGACCAACTACATCTTTTTATACAAAGATGAGATTTTCGACTTCAACAAAAAGTTCTCCATGGATTTTGAGAACAAGAACTTCAACGAGATTCTGGAGTTTATTTGCCAGCAGGCAAATGTTGATTTTGAAATGCGTAACCGGCAGATTATTTTAAAAGAAAAATCAGTATCTGAAACCGGATACGTAGTACAACAGTCCAAACCGGTTACCGGTAAAGTAACTGATTCTTCCGGTGCCCCGTTGCCGGGCGTCTCTGTAGTAATAAAAGGAACTACCAACGGTATTATTACCGATGCTGACGGAAAGTATTCCTTAAATAATGTCCCGACTGATGCAACACTGGTGTTTTCATTTGTAGGAATGAAAGCCGTAGAATCTACCGTTTCCGGTAAATCTGTCATCAATATTAAAATGGAGGAAGAAGCCGTTGGAGTGGAAGAAGTAATTGTGGTAGGTTACGGAACTCAGAAAAAGGTAAATCTAACTGGCTCCGTCGATGTAGTATCAGGAGAAAGACTTTCCAACAGGGCGGCAGAAAATATTTCATCTCTATTGACCGGGATTTCACCAAACATGGATATTAGTTTAAGTGAAATGGGAGGCGAACCAGGATCTGAACAGACATGGCAACTCAGGGGAATAGGTTCAATTTCGGGTAGTGATGACCCTCTTGTTTTAGTTGACGGTGTAGAAATGAATATAAACTTGGTAGATCCCGAAGCTGTTGAAAGTGTTTCTGTTTTAAAAGATGCATCTGCCTCGGCAATTTATGGTTCACGTGCTGCTTTTGGGGTAGTTTTGGTAACAACAAAGAAAGGGAAGGCACAACCAATGCAGATACAGTATAGCAATAACTTGTCTTTTGCTGTACCTATTTACGTCCCCAGCATGTACGATTCTTACACCTATGTTACAGCGTTTAATCAGGCAGCAAAAAATACAGGAACAACACCAGCATTCGCTGATGAACAGGTTGAACGGGTTAAAGGTTACATTGACGGGACATACCAATATCCATACGATCCTAATAATCCACCATACAGTGTGTGGCATGGAAGACTTCTTGGAAATGCGAATGTTGATTGGACACAAAAATATTACAAACCGTATACATTTCGTCAAAAGCACAATATTAGCTTGAATGGTGGTAGTAATAAGACGGATTATTATTTCAATGCCGGTTTTTTTGATGAACCCGGAGCATACGCGTGGGGAGGCGACAACGATGGCTATAAAAGATATAATATTATGGCAAACGTTACGACAGAAATCAACGACTGGATCCATTTTGATTTCAGTTCAAAATATTCGAGAAATGAAACAAGGGTCCCTAATGGGATTGTTGGAGTGACAAGATCATATTTATGGTTGAATATGCTTTGCTGGTGGCCTATGCAGCCTGAATATAATCTCGATGGTACTATTGCTCATCCAACTCAGGTTGCAATGGAAGAAGGGGGAGGGATGACAACAGAAAATAATGATCTGTGGATGAATCTTGGAATTGAATTGGAACCTGTAAAAGGGTGGAAAACAAATGTAAAATATCATTACAATAATCGCTGGGGGTTTGAAACACAAATATTGAAACCGGCATATTTGCATATTCCTAACGGAACTATAGGAAACGTTGGTGACGCACAAACCGGGATTAAAGAATCTTTAAATAAGGGGCAATATTATCTGTTCAGTGCTTTTACTTCTTATGAGAAAACACTTGATCGTCACTTTTTCAAAGCACTTGTTGGTTATGAACAGGATGTGGATCATAACAGAAGTATATTTGGCTCAAAGATGCAGTTAATAACGGGAGAAGTTCCGTCTATAAGCACTGCCCTTGGTGATTTTACACTTGATGATTCGATGAACCATTGGGCCACCCAGGGGATTTTTGGCCGTTTGAATTATAATTTTGACGAAAAATATTTGGTAGAGTTTAGTGCACGATACGACGGATCGTCCAGATTTGCAAAGGGATCAAGATGGGGATTTTTCCCGTCAGTTTCAGCAGGATATAATATACATAAAGAAAACTTCTGGGCCCCCATAAAATCGTATATCAATACATTTAAATTAAGAGCATCATACGGATCATTGGGAAACCAGAATGTAACAAATTATTTGTATTTATCAACGATACCTGTTGCTTATCAGCGCGATCCGAGCAATTACTCGAACCCCGGGTATATTATAGATACCGAAGTGCCTTTATATGCAAGTATGCCCAATATTATCAGCAGTGACTTAACTTGGGAAACAGTAACAACATTGAATCTGGGTTTTGATGCATCATTTCTTAACAAACGATTGGATGTAGCTTTTGACTGGTTCAACCGAACAACCAGCGATATGATCGGACCATCAGAAGAACTCCCTTCGTTTTTGGGTGCCTCGGCTCCTAAAAGCAACAATGCTGAATTATCAACAAAAGGTTTTGAAGCATCTGTAAGCTGGAGAGAAAATGTTTCAAGGGATTTTTCGTATAATGTAAAACTTACACTTGGAGACAGTAAAACTAAGATTTTAAAATATCTCAATAAAAATGGTTCCATTGGTACTTGGTACAAAGATAAAACATATGGAGATGTATGGGGTCTTACAACAGATGGAATAATTCAGGAAGCTGGTGAGACGATGCCGGATCAATCATATTATTATTCAAAATGGGGACCCGGCGATATAAAATACAAAGATTTAAATGGTGATGGTAAAATTACTCCGGGGTTAAAAACGTTGGACGACCATGGCGATTTATCGGTGATTGGCAATACTTCGCCCCGATATAACTTTGGTATTTCAGCAGGATTTAACTGGAGAAATTTTGACTTCAATATGTTCTGGCAAGGTGTTGGTAAACGGCTTGTGTATCCGGATCGGACATCTGAATTTTTTTATGGATTAAATCGTTATAAGAATAATTCAACATTACTTAAAGACTCATATCATCTCGACTACTGGAGGCCCGCAGACGAAACGAATAGTTTAGGCCCCAATACGGATGCGTATCTGCCAAAACCATATTTTTCTACCGAAGGATATAAAAATCTGGAGATTCAAACTAGATATAAGTTAAATGCAGCTTACCTACGGTTAAGGAATGTTGAAATAGGCTATACAATTCCTTCCTATCTTTTAAATAAGATGAAGATAGAGAAAGCAAGAATCTATTTTTCCGGGGAAAACTTGTTGACATTCTCTAAAATGCCCAAATTATTCGAACCTGAAACAATTGTTGCTGCACAGCAGGGAGATGCCAGAGTGGGCGGAGAATATGTGGAACTTGGTGTAACTTATCCAATTTCACAGATGTTTTCATTTGGTGTTATCGTAACATTTTAAAGGAAAATTAAAAATTTATTAATTATGAAGTATTTAAAAATTATAAGTCTTATTGCATCGGGCATGGCCTTTTTTGCATGTCAGCAAGAAGATTTTTTAGAAAGATATCCTTTGGACGAAGTGTCGTCTGCAGTTTTTTTTAAAACTCCTGAAGACTTAAAAATATATGTAAATCAGTACTATACCAGGGCTACATTCACAGAAACCGGAACAGATGCTGATATATTCTTTAATGAGTCCAATATAGACCAACGTATGGATGGAAAATATACTCTGAATAATGCCCCGTCTTACGACTATACAAAAGTAAGGAGTATTAACTATTTCTTTGACAATTATAAAAAGTGCGAAGCTGATTTTAATGATTACAAACAATATGTAGGGGAAGCACATTTTTTCAGGGCTTTATTCTATTTTAATCTCCTGAGAACCTTTGGTGATGTTCAATGGACTTCAACTGTTTTGGAGACAAATTCATCGGAACTGTATGGATCACGAATGCCAAGGAATGAAGTTGCAGATAATATTATTGCAGACCTGGATACTGCTGCCATGTATTTAACGGATGAAAAAACAAATGGTTGTTCCCGGATAAACAGGTGGATAGCCTTATTATTTCAGTCACGAATTGCACTTTATGAAGGAACATGGGAAAAATACCATGCAGGCGATCCGTTTGGTGTCAGCACTCCCCAGCCCCAGAAATATTTTAATAAGGTTGTAGAGGCTGCTTCAGCAATTATGAACTCAGGCAAATATGATATTTATACAACAGGTTCTTCAGGATCAGACTACTTTGATTTATTTGCTATGAGGGATTATTCTACGAACAAAGAAGTAATGTTTTGGACAAAAATGGATTTGGATTTAGGCATTCATGCCTTCAGCAGGCTATATTCCATGGTATTGCCCGGAGGATCCGGATTTTCTAAATCATTCGCTGATGCATATTTATGCACTGACGGAAAACCAATCACAGCAAACCCTCTTTTTAAAGGACATAATACAATTATGGATGAAATTAAAAACCGTGACCCAAGGTTTTATCAGACTATCTTTACTCCTACTTTTCCTTGGAAGATAGATGATGCCGGTGTTACACAAACCTGGAACGAAGTATATAAAAAATTATTTAGCGCGACTTCATACAGCTCCAGTTCTGGTTACGTTTTGCGTAAATTTTATAATCCATACTTAATATATCACCACCAGAATTATGAGGAAACGCCAATCTTAAGATACAGGTATGCCGAAGTTCTTCTTAATTATGCCGAAGCAAAAGCTGAATTAGGTACTATTACACAAGGCGATATTGATAGTTCCGTAAAAAAACTTAGAGACAGGGCAGGTATGCCAAACTTACTGCTAAATAGCATTGCATCTGATCCAAATTGGGAATTTCCTGCCTTGTCTCCGGTTATTAATGAAATCAGGCGTGAGCGAAAGATCGAACTTGCAATGGAAATTTCACGTTGGGATGATATTGCCCGATGGGCTGCCGCTGATGAATTAATTGTCGGAAAAAGATATAAAGGAGCTTATGCTGCACAATTTGCTTTTAAACCATCACATCCGGTAGATGAAAATGGATTCCTTGATGCCTGGAAAAAAGCTATACCCAATGGCTTTGGTTTCAAACTAAATAGAGATTACTTATTGCCTTTCCAGGAAAAACAACTTTTATTAAATCCAAACTTGGAGCAAAATCCGGGATGGTAAAAACCACACAGTAGAATTATTTCAATTATCATGCTGAAAGCAGATCGGATGACTTTTTTCTTTAAGTCATCCGATCCATGCATGATAAATATTACGATTAAGCTGATCTATACATCTTTACAAAAAGCAGGCAGGAGCAAAAAAACTTGGGTATTCATAGTTTATCAGGGAAAATCCTGGTTCTCTGAAAGGATGAAAAGTGGGAATACATATTCCCCTATTCCTTGGTTTTTTAAAATAACTCCCCTCCGGTGAGACAACCTGATCCTTTTATCGGAATCCTCTGGAAGTACGGGTTTTCCGTAGATACCAAAAATAAATTTGAGAAAAGTTAAGAAACATGTAAAAATTTGAGAAAATGAAAAAACATTTACTTTATCTGATGATTTTTTGTTTGGGCATAGGAACCCTGAATGCCCAAACCTTTGTAAAAGGAGTTAATTTTGGCGGTAATGCTATAACTATCGACGGTAATACATGGTTGTCGCACAATGATGCGATAGTTGCCGGCATGTCAATAGGAAGTGCTCTAACCTATAGGGAAAGTGTTACCACATGGAGTCCTGCTGCTGATGCGAACGTTACTGAGCTTCTTAATACAGGTATTTATAAAACCGGAGCAAACCCGGTAAATATCAGTATACCACTAACCAATGGGAAATACACGGTATATGTTTGGACAGCAGAAGATTATAAAGATAATTTCCGTTATGGGAATTTGAACATTGAAGGGACACTGGCAGGTACAATAGACAAAATGGCGAAATTTGCATGGAAGAAGTACGGGCCATTTGAGACCACCGTATCAGATGGCGTCTTAAATGTTGACTTGGTGGGGTATAACAGGGATCCTCAAATAAATGGGTTAGCTGTATTTTCTTCCTCGGCAACAGGAATCGACAAGTTACAAAACACCGATCGTACGATGATTTATCCTAATCCATGCAACGGGCGTTTTTCTTTAAAAAACAAGAATGATATAACCGCAGTTGAAATTTATACTGTCTCCGGAAAAAAAATTCATACCCTTAACAACATAAATCAGGACAGGATAGAAGAAATAGATATTTCTGAATTCCCTGATGGAGTTTATTTTATGCGGTTATTTACCGGGGAAAAATACTCCACTCAAAAACTAATAATCCGGAAAGATTGATTCTTGAAATTTTTGATGGAAGAGACTGTTTTAGACGTATAGCTTGTATCTCAATCTGAATCTTAAAACAGCTCTTCTCATCATATAAACTAAAAATCAGACGATTACAAAGACAATGAAAAAGCTATTATCCATTCTTCTGTTCATGGCATGGATTATCACACAGGGTCAATCCATTTTTCCGCTAAAAATCAGTGAAAATAAGCGATACTTTGTCACACGGCAGGAAAATCCTTTCCTGTACCATGCGGATACAGGGTGGGGAATTTTCACCAAACTAACCACCGAAGAAGCGGTGGAATACCTTTCATTTCGTAAATCGCAGGGATTTAATACCATTCAGGCCATTATTGCATATAACCCCGCAGATGTCAATCGGTACGGGCAGAAAGCTTTTGATGGCAATGTTGATTTTTCCCAGCCAAACGAGGCTTACCATGATCACATTATAAAAATTATCCAGAAAGCCGATTCTCTGGGTTTGCTGATAGTTATGGCACAGCCCTGGGTAGGGTGCTGTGGTGATGGGTTTGGCATTACCCCGGGAAATGCCATTCAGCGAAACGGGGTTGAAAAAAACCGCATGTACGGGGAATATCTGGGAAAGAAATTTGCCGGATTGCAGAACCTCTTCTGGATCATAGGGGGAGATAATGATCCAAAGGCAGACAGAGAATGTCTTGTTGCTTTTGCCGAAAGTATTTATTCTTCTGCACCAAAACATCAATTAATGACCTATCATGCTTCACCTGCCCATTCAAGCACCGATTTATTCCAATATGCCCCCTGGCTGGGTTTTAGCATGATTTACACCTACTGGCGCGAAAAACCCAATCCACCGATCGTTGCAGATTTAATGCCCCACGTGTACGAAGAAGCCCTCCGGGAATGGTCGAAAACAGACATTATGCCATTTGTTTTGGGGGAATCTCAGTATGAGGGTTCGGGAAAGAGGGGTAATGATATGGGAAACCCTCAAAGTGTAAGAAGACAGGCCTGGTGGACAATTTTATGCGGAGGAGCAGGCCACGCCTATGGTTCAGATCTTTATTTTTTCCCTTCTGATTGGCGCGACATTATGCGTTACCCGGGAGCATACCAGATGGGATATTTAAAACAGTTTTTTGATCAAATCCCCTGGTGGACATTGGTTCCCGATGTTCGCCATCAGGCGGTTGTGTCCGGTTATGGAGATTGGTCGAAATCAAATTACGTCACAACAGCCGTAAGCAAGGATAAAAAACTTATGGTAACATATATTCCGGAAATCCGGCCTGTTTACGTCGATTTTGGTTTTCTGTCCGGAAATAGTTTTAAATGCACATGGTTTAATCCTGTCACAGGAAAAAAAGGAAAAGAATTCTTGATCGATAAAAAAACAGTACAGCGAATGTGCCCTGTTTACGGAGAAGACTGGATTCTGATGATTCAGAGTGAGTAAACAAATGCCCGTTAGTCATACTGATATGAGGGATAATTTTTCGGTGTGCTTCTGTCGGCTAAATAGAATGGCATCAAAACATAGAATAACAAATCATTAAGTCCAACTTAAAGAAATTAGCAATGAAAGAAAGAATTGATCAACCCGGATGGATATCCCGGATGTTGTCATGCATTTTTTTATTAACATGCATTTCTGTATCGGCAAATGCAGCAAACTATGTTACGGTAGCAGTTATCGGGAACCGGGTACCTGTGCCGGACAAAACACAGGGGATGCAAAAGGTGGTAGAACAGGTAAAAGGCTTCTGGCACAAAAAAATACTGCAGGTTCTTCCTGATAAGCCTGACCTGATTGTACTCCCTGAATATTGTGATTTTCCAAAAGGAATATCAAGGCAGGAAAGGGAGGAATATCTTAATGTCCGTAAAAACCAGATACAGGAATTCTTTGCCTCCGAATCAAAGGCAAATCGTTGCTATATTGCCTTTGGGATGCGTCGTGAGATGGAAGATGGCAACTGGAGAAATTCATGCATCATTGTTGACCGTGAAGGCAATATTGCAGGTATTTACGATAAAAAGTTCCCTACTGTCGGTGATATGGAAGGTGGAGTGAAAACCTCTGATAAAACGCCGATTATCCAGTGTGATTTCGGAACAATCGGATGTGCAATTTGCTTTGACCTGAACTTTGATGAATTACGGCGTGTATATGAACAGAAGAAGCCAGATATTATTGTATTTCCTTCTATGTATCACGGAGGATTGGTACAAAACACATGGGCTTATTCCTGCCGTTCATTTTTTGCCGGAGCCATGGCTTTCAGAGAAATCCCTTCTGAAATTCTCAATCCTCAGGGAGAAATAGTGGCCAGCACTACGAATTATTTTGATTACACCGTTGCAAGGATTAACCTGGATTGCCGTCTGGCTCATTTAGACGGGAACTGGGAAAAACTGACTTCACTGAAAGCAAAATACGGATCCGCCGTAAAAATCACAGATCCCGGCAGGCTGGGATCTGTTTTGATCAGCAGTGAAGACAAAAATATACCTGTTGAGCAAATGATTAAGGAATTTGAAATTGAACTTCTCGATGATTATTTCGACCGGTCCCGGAGATACCGGCTGGAACCCGGAAATATGGAGTAAAATAATTCCCATTCAGAAATCACCACGATCACAGGAATAAAAATTTATACACATGATAAAACAAATTAAAACGATAACCATAGGTATTATTTGCATTTTGTCCTCCCTGGGTAACTTGGTCGATGCACAAGCTGTTGCTTACGCAAAACCGCTGTTCCCACTCAGGATCAGCGCAAACAGATCATTCTTAGAAGACCAGAACGGGAAACCATTTCTCGTTCACGGCTCTACTGCATGGGAATTATGTATGAACCTTACCAGGGAGGACGTGGTTGACTTTTTTGATAACCGGGTTGCAATGGGTTTTAACACCATTGTGACCCAGGTTGTCGCTCATGAGGATTATGGGAAAGTTGGCGGAATACCGGCCAACCGTTATGGTGTACAACCTTTTATAGAACCAGGTAATTTCGGCACACCTGATTCAGCCTATTTCGCCCATATGGTCTGGATGGTGGAACAGGCCGAACGACGTGGATTATTGTTGATAATTGCTTATGCCTGGCTGGGGGCCTCCTGGGAACCTCAGGCGGGCTGGTTTAAGGAAATTCACAACAATTCACCAGCCTCCTGTAGAAAATACGGACAAACACTCGGACGCTTTCTGCAAAATTGTAAAAATGTGATCTGGGTATCTGGTGGCGATTCATACCCTGAAAGGGACGGGTCGTTAGTCTGGAATAACATGGAGGAGATGATCGCCGGGATTAAGGAATATATGTCTAGCTCCTTGTTTACCGCCCACCCCCGCCCCAATTATTCATCATTGGACGGTTATGACAAAATATGGCTGGATGTTAATTCGACTTACACGTACAGTAGGCAGCCAAGCCGTTTAATACTCGACTATAACCGGACACGTGGTATGATGCCTACTTTTTTATTCGAAAGTGATTATGAAGGAGCTAACCCGAATGTCTCTATACTAAAAATCCGTGCGCAGGCTTATTGCGGCGTTTTACTGAGCGGTTGCGGCCAGATTAGTGGCAACGATCCGCTATGGAAAGTCCCTGCCGATTGGCGGAAATACCTCGATACCGAGGGCACAAATGCAATGAAATATATGCGCGGATTTTTCGAATCGTTCAACTGGTGGAATCTGGTTCCGGATTTAACAGACGAAGCCGTAACCTCTGATAAAGGAGATTCCAACATGGTGCTCGATTACCTTGCAGTGGCTGCTTTTCCCGATTACTCGGTGATTATCGCCTATACCCCAAAAGAACGGGAAATTGAAATGAATTTTTCAAAATGCAAAAAAGCAAAGTCTTTTAGCTGCCAATGGTTCAATCCGCGCACCGGGCAGTACAGCGAAGCCGGTGATCATCCGGCCGGGCAAAAGGTTGTTTTTAAAACGCCTGATAATCTGGACTGGGTATTGAAAGCTGTTGCAAAATTCTGATTATGAAAATAGCAAACGGAAATCTACTCATAATTCTATCAAATTTAAAATTTATATACGATGAGAATAATAGTAAATATCACGGCTTTAGTTATTATTTGTATTTTATCCTCCCTGAGGAATTTCGTTGATGCACAACCTACTGCTTATGTCAGTCCTGTATTTCCACTCCGGATCAGTGAAAACAGATCGTTTCTGAAAGATCAGGACGGAAAACCTTTTCTAATTCATGGTGATTCGCCCTGGTTGTTATTTATGAGCCTTACGCGCGACGAAGCCGTTGAATATATGGACAACCGCGTTGCCATGGGTTTTAATACGTTAGTAACCGAAATTCTTGAACATAAGGATTATTCGAATATTGGCGGGATACCGGCCAATCGCTATGGCGTACAGCCATTTAAAGAAACAGGCAACTTTGGTACACCCGATTCGGCTTATTTTGCACATGTAGCCTGGGTAGTTGAACAAGCCGAAAAGCGCGGACTGTTATTGATAATTTCTTATGCCTGGCTTGGGCCTCCCTGGGAACCCGAGGCTGGCTGGTTTAAGGAAATTTACAACAGTTCACCGGCCTCCTCCAGAAAATATGGACAAACAGTCGGATGTTTTCTGCAAAACTATAAAAATATAATTTGGATAACCGGTGGAGACTCATGGCCTGAAAGAAATGGTTCTGTAATCTGGAGCAACATTGAGGAAATGATTGCCGGTATTAAAGAGTATATGCCCGGCGCATTATTTACCGCCCATCCTCAACCCAACCGCTCATCATTTGACGGTTACGATAAAAACTGGCTCGACATCAATTCGACCTATACCTATAGCAGCCCACCGTCAAGGTTAATCCTCGATTATAAGCGGTCGCGGGGCATCATGCCCACCTTTTTGTTCGAGAGTGACTATGAAGGGGCTAACCCCAAAATTTCTGTATTAAAGACCCGTGCACAGGCTTATTGCGGCACTTTGTTGAGTGGTTGCGGCCAGGCTTGGAGCAACGATCCGCTATGGAAATTCCCTGCCGACTGGCGCAACTATCTGGATACAGAAGGTACGCAAGCAATGAAATATATGCGCGGATTTTTTGAATCAGTCAACTGGTGGAACCTGGTTCCGGATTTTAAAAACGAAGTGGTAACTTCTGATAAGGGAGATTCCGACATGGTACTCGATTACCTTGCGGTGGCTGCTTTTCCCGATTATTCGACCATTATTGCTTATACACCCAAAGAACGGCAAATTGAGGTGGATTTTTCAAAATGTAAAAAAGCAAAGTCTTTTAGCTGCCAATGGTTCAATCCGCGCACCGGTCAATACAGCGAAGCCGGTGATCATCCAGCCGGGCAAAAGGTAATTTTAAAAACTCCTGATAATCTGGACTGGGTACTGAAAGCTGTTGCAAAATTCTGATTATGAAAACAAAATACAGTTAATGAATCTATCAATTTAACTGGGGCAACAACAGAAACAGTACGAAATAGTTTTTTTCAAATCACTGTCCTGCGCGGTAATTGCCCCCAATTTTAAATCCATAATTCATTGAATATGAAAAACATTATTTGGAGTTGTATTCTGATTACATTTTGGGGAATTTCATCCAAATCTCAAACCCTGGATTATGACCCGGACCTTTGGATGCCGGATACCATACCGTTGGCGTTAGGGAACACGATTGAGTTATACAACAATAACATTGCATTTACCAGGCTCAATGACAATTTAATCCAGTTTGGTTGGAAATACACTGTCGGGACTGCAGACAATCAAAAATGGGGTTGGACTGCGAATCAAACAGGAAATTTTAAACTTACCCTGAATTGTTTTTATAAAGACAATCTGGTTGATTCAGCACGTACAATAGTAAAGGTCGTTGATAAAATAAAGGTTGGCAAGAAAAATATACTGGCTATAGGAAATTCTTTGACGTCCAGTGGATTTGGATATCAAGTTGTTCAAATTTCATCTGATCTGAATTTTGAACTTAACCCAATTGGCACCCGAGAGTCTTCTGTAAAACATGAAGGACACGGTGGTTGGCTTTTTAAAAGTTTTTTAGAAAGCGGTTCACCTTTCTACATAGAAGGTGCTCTTAATTTCAAAAAATACATTGAAAACAATGGTCTTCCGAATCCGGATATCGTACGAATATCAATGGGAATTAACGACTGTTACCTGAATCCATCGCTGGAGGAAATTATGAGCTATGCCGGTTATTTGATCGACATCATATATCATGATTACCCGAATTCATTAATCTTTATCGCTTTACCGACTACGTGTGAAGGCACTGGGATTGGATGGACGAGTGTTTACTACAGTTTAGACAATTATGAACGATACCAGTTGCGGATGAGGGAGTTGTGGAAACGAATATACAATAAGTATGGCTGTGGGCATTATAAGCAAAATATACAGGTGAGCTATGATGGGTTATGTATAGATAGAATCAACGGTTATCCCAAGAATAATGGAGTACACCCAAACAAGCTGGGCTACGAGGAATTGGCACGGGGCTTTTCCAACACGCTGAACGATGCAATGGCAGCAATTGGGGAAACAAATTCTACTGCGACTTCTTTTTTTGAGAAATCATATCCGGATCAGATTGACTCTCCAGTAATTTATCCCAATCCCTTCAGTAATACTCTCTGGTTGAGCAATGCGGAAAATATAATCAGGGCAGAATTGCTCAATATGAGGGGAGAAACTTTGTTTATGAAGAAAAACCTGAAAGATTCTAAACTTAAGATCGATACAGAAAATTTAGAAGGTGGCATATATATATTAAGGCTGCTGGACGACACCGGGGCAATTTCCGCATTTAAAGTGGTGGTTAAATAGTGTTCCTGAAAAATGAAAAGAAAGTCAAATTATGAATTCAAAAAACAAACCGGAATGAAAAAATCTGTTTTAGTAATTTTTATATTGATCCAGCTCGTCTGTCGGGCTGAATACGACAGTACCTATGTATTGGCAGTGGCTCAAAAGTATGCCATCCCAGAAAATGTCTCCAATGGTGATTATGTCGGAACATGGTTGAAAACATATACGTGGTCTCCAGCCGGAACGATCAGTTTTTCAATTCAGCAAAACTTTAAAAATGCGTTTTCCATTAGTTCGTCTTCGGGATTAATAACTATTTCGGATGCCACAAAGATTAACGGCAAAGTCGTTCAGCAGGACACACTGATTAACCTGATTGTCAGGACTACCGATTCGGGTATCGGATATGAACTGGATACCGCTAAAATATGGATTAAGGAAAATTCCTACTGTGTCTTTATCGATTACTCACAGGGCACAAACGGAAACGGGACACGGTTGAGCCCGGAAAAAGACCTGGATGACATAACGTTTGCAGCAGGTTACGGATATTTTTTAAAACGTGGTGTGACGATATATAGTCCAAGTACTATCCCTATACAACTTGTAGCAACGGCGGCTCACCCTACCATTTTTGCCGCATACGGTACAGGGTCTAAGCCCCGGTTCGAAGGGGGAGGAACTACAAATGTTGGTTTTTCCATTGGCAGCCAGTTCAACCCGGATGGTGGGAAAAGTGAATATCTTCATTTTTACGATTTGGTAATGAGAAATTATGGAAGTGTAGCCTGTAAAACCTGGCGCCCTTCACGTAATATTAGCTGGTATAATTTTGAGGACTACCTAAGCGGCATCAGTGCAGGACAACCTGTTTTTAGTTTGAATGACCAGACGTATGCCGACTCCCTGGGTTCCTACCAGATGGAGTTTATAAATTACCTTTCGGATTCCTGCTACGAAACCTCTATTAAAGGAGGAGTAGGACCTTTAAAAGTACAGAACGCATGGGTGCGTGGGAGGATAAGATTCTGCTGTGGCAATGACGGGATATTAAAACATGTGTATATTAACAATACGGTAGGCAGTGGGGGATCTGTACAAGTCAGGGGAGACCGTATAAGAATTGAAGATGTTTACATTTATAATGGCGAATCAAAAGGAATTGATATAACAAGTGCGGGATCTGCATCTGGCATGATAGGTATGCCTGATAGTTGTGTAATAAAAAATACATTGATCAGGAATAGTGGAGGTTCATCAATAACATTATGGGCAACAGACAGTTCCCAACCTGACCCGCGGGGTAATATTATCGAAGACTGTTTAATTGACAATTCCGGGACAAATGGAATAAGGGTTAATAGTTCAAATGGTTTAATCATAAGAAGAAATCGCATAATAAACGCTGCAGATTATGGCATGTATTTATATTCTGGCTCATCCAATTATTTAATAGACAACACGGACATATACTATAATGTAATCTATGGCAGTGGAACCTATGATATTTATTGCCAGGATGACGTTGGCTATGAATTATACAACAATACAGTTGACGGATCGATCAATTTGACAGGAGCAACCACAGAGACAGTACGGAACAATTATTTCAAGTCGCTGACCGATGTTGAAACTGCATCCAACAATCTGGATATCGACACACTAACAACCGCCAATCATTTTCAGAATTATGCCGGACACGATTACCGGTTAAAATCCACCGCTTTTAGTTCGATTGACAAGGGATATAATGTTTCATTGAGTTTGGATATGGTTGGTACAAGTATTCCCCAGGGGGCGGCTCCCGATATAGGGGCACATGAATACAAAACCGGATCGACAAACAATTTCCCAATTCAAAGCAGCAATCAGGAAAGAATAAGTATCTACCCAAATCCTACTACCGGAATTATCTACATTCATTTTGACAACCACAATAAAAGTATTCCTGAATTTATAAAAGTAATCGACCTCTCAGGACGAATAGTATTGAAAAAACTGGTTGGCAAATTCTTAAAAGGGAACAGGGAAATAATTGATTTGTCAGGATTTCCCAAGGGTTGTTACATGGTTGGCATAGGAAATAAGATGACAGAAAAGTTGATGTTATATTAAAATGAGAAAAAAGACAAAAGTTAAAATACGGATTCTATATTTTCCTCTTCTGTATAACAGAAAATGATTCTCCCGGCTATGAAAGTAGCGGCAGAATAAAATAAACCAAAAACAGGGATAATACAAACATCTTCCTGTTCTGCCTTCGCATTAGCGGGTTCTCTATATGCCTTTAATATCGAAACGGATACTTACAGAAATACTGGACAGGCATAATAATATTACGGACAAGTATAAAAAGGGACAGATTGGTTATTTGCCGAAGTACACAAATATAGTATGAAGGGTGAATGGCACGGTCTATCATAGATTAGGGTTGGATTATTGCGATTACAAAATTCTCAGAAAGTTCAAGTGAATGCGCTAACAACTTTCTACTTGTATAAGTTGAATTAATCAACTTATCAGGGTATAAAAAATTTTGCATGTAAATGAACGGAGAACAAGAGGTTCATTGCGTGTTAATCCTAAATCGAAAATTATTACTTATGAAAAATTTATTATTTGTTGTTTTTGCATTACTTCAATTTGTTTGTCGGGCTGAATACGACAGTACCTATGTATTGGCAGTGGCCCAAAAGTATGCCATCCCCGAAAATGTCTCCAATGGTGATTATGTCGGAACATGGTTGAAAACATATACGTGGTCTCCATCCGGAACGATCAGTTTTTCAATCGAACAGAACTTCAACAGCGCATTTTCTATTAATTCTTCTTCAGGATTAATAACCATTTCGGATGCCACAAAGATCAACGGCAAAGTTGTTCAGCAGGACACGCTGATCAACCTGATCATCCGTACGACCGATGCGGGTGTGGGATATGAATTGGACACGGCTAAAATATGGGTCAAGGAAAATGCTTACTGTGTCTTTATCGATTATTCACAGGGCACAAACGGAAGCGGAACACGGTTGAGCCCGGAAAAAGACCTGGATGACCTAACGTTTGCAGCAGGTTACGGATATTTCTTAAAACGTGGGGTGAGTATAAATAACCCGACCAGTGTTATTATCCAGCTTGTAGCAACAGAAGCTCATCCAACCATTTTCGCCGCATACGGGACGGGATCTAAGCCTAGGTTCGAAGGGGGAGGAACTACAAATGTTGGCCTTTATATCGGCAGCCAGTCTAATCCGGATGGTGAAAAAAGTGAATACCTCCATTTTTATGATTTAGTATTGAGGAATTATGGAAGTGTAGCCTGTAAAACATGGCGCCCTTCACGTAACATTAGCTGGTACAATTTTGAGGACTACCTAAGCGGCATCAGTGCAGGACAACCTGTTTTTAGCCTGAACGACCAGACGTATGCCGATTCCCTGGGTTCCTACCAGATGGAGTTTATAAATTACCTTTCGGATTCCTGCTACGAAACCTCTATTAAAGGAGGGGTAGGGCCTTTAAAAGTACAGAACGCATGGGTGCGCGGAAGGATAAGGTTCTGCTGTGGCAACGACGGTATATTAAAACATGGGTACATCAACAATACGGTAGGCAGTGGGGCTTCCGTGCAAGTCAGGGGAGACCGCATAAGAATTGAAGATGTTTACATTTATAACAGCGGATCAACCGGAATTGAGCTAACAAGTGCGGGATCTGCATCTGGTATGATCGGAATGCCTGATAATTGTGTAATAAAAAATGCATTGATCAGGAATAGTGGAGGCTCATCAATAACATTATGGGCAACAGACAGTTCTCAACCTGACCCAAGTGGTAATGTTATCGAAGACTGCTTAATTGACAATTCCGGGACAAACGGGGTGCGGGCCAATAGCACAAATGGCTTAATAGTAAGAAGGAACCATATAAAAAGCGCTGCGAGTTATGGAATGTACTTTTATTCTGGCTCAGCTAATTATTTAATAGACAACACTGACATACACTATAACGTAATCTATGGCAGTGGAACGTATGATATTTATTGTCAGGATGACGTTGGTTATGAATTATACAACAATACAGTTGACGGATCGATCAATTTGACAGGGGCAACCACAGAAACAGTACGGAACAATTATTTCAAGTCGCTGACCAGCGCTGATACTGCTTCTAACAATCTTGATATCGACACACTAACAACCGCCAATCATTTTCAGGACTATGCCGGACACGATTACCGGTTAAAATCCACCGCCATTAGTTCGATTGACAACGGGTACAACGTTTCACTAAGTTCTGATATGATAGGTACAAGTGTTCCCCAAGGGTCTGCTCCCGACATCGGGGCATATGAATATGGAACAGAAAATATAGTGACCATCTCAGCTACTGATGCCAATGCTACCGAAGCCGGTGAAACCACAGGAACATTCAGGGTATCAAGGGGTAGTGAAACAGCAGGAAACCTGACGGTTAACTTTTCGACAGGAGGAACTGCCACACTAAATACAGATTATACCTTATCCTCCTCAGGCAGTGTTACTATTAGTAATGGAAATACTTATGAAGATATAACACTCACCCCCGACGATGATGCTACGGATGAAGACGATGAAACCGCCATTCTTACCCTAAGTTCGGGAAGCGGTTACACAATTGGTAGTCCGTCGTCAGGCACAGTCACCATTGCCGATAATGATGATCCGTCCTCCTATGAAGATATGATTGCTTTCTGGGCCTTTGAAGAAGGGAGCGGAACAACAGCTCAGGACAGTACAGACAATAACCATGATGGAACCCTGACTAATGGGGCGGCATTCAATGCAGATGAAAAATACGGAGCTTATTCAATATATCTGGACGGGACAGATGATTACATGAATGCAGGTACCATTGACCTGGGTAACCAGTTCACAGTCAGCCTGTGGACAAAAATACCTTCATCGGGAATTAATGATCTTCAGACCCTTGTGGCCAATACAGCTTCCGGAAGCACGCAAAATGGAATGAAAATTTACGTAAACTCATATCTTACAACCGACCGTGCGATTATTGTCGAAACAGCCAATGGAACCACTGGAAACTATGCTTCAACCGGCACTAATGTTTTTGCATTGGACCAATGGAACCACATAGCCGTAACGATGGATAAAACCAATGGCAAAGCCCTTATCTATTACAATGGAACCAAAGTCTCGTCCGACAGTCTGATCCGTAATGATTTTGGAACAAACCAAACTGTTAATCTCGGACAGATGACCAGCAACAATGCTCGAATGAAAGGTTATCTGGATGATGTCCGTATTTATGACCATCTTTTGACTGCATCAGAAATCGATGAGTTGGCAAACGGAACCTCTTCTCCTACAGTAACCATTTCAGCCACCGATGCCAATGCTACCGAAGCTGGTGAAACCACAGGAACATTCAGGGTCTCAAGGGGCAGTGAAACAGCAGGAAACCTGACGGTTAACTTTTCGACAGGAGGAACTGCCACACTAAACACAGATTATACCTTATCCTCCTCAGGCAGTGTTACCATCAGTAATGGGAATACCTATGAAGACATCACACTCACTCCCGATGATGATGCTACGGATGAAGACAATGAAACCGCCATTCTTACCCTAAGTTCGGGAAGCGGTTACACAATTGGTAGTCCGTCGTCAGGCACAGTCACCATTGCCGATAATGATGGGTACGTGGGCCCCATTGCGCACTGGAAGTTTGAACAGAACGGGTTGGATGAAACAGATAATAATCATGATGCAACCCTGTATGGAAGTCCGGTTTATGTAACAGGTGCTGACGGATATGGTATCAGCCTTAACGCTAGCGACCGGTACGCTAATTGTGGTACCATAAATTTGGGCAGTGCATTTTCTATAACTGGCTGGTACAAATTTACGGGAACGACTATTCGGGCGCTGGCAGTCAATACCTCATATTCAAGTCCCAACGGTTTTTACCTGAATATCAACGGATCAAACGGTGAATTTAAATTCGTGACCGGTAATGGCAGTTCAACGCTGACGGCCACTTCAACTACCGGAAACCATACCAACGGAACATGGATCCATTTTGCAGTTGTGGTTGACAAAACCGCCGGTACCTGCAACTTTTATGTGAACGGGGCGAGTGAAACCAGCAACAGTGCCATTCGTACTGATTTCGCCACCAACGCAGGTATTTTACTTGGAAGGACTACCGACAATACTTACAAACTGTATGGCAGTTTGGATGATGTCAGGCTTTATGATTACCAGTTGACCGAATCTGATATTTCGGATATCTACAATCTATTGAAAAGTGCAAAAGTTACGACAGGTGCATTTGATCAGGTTGATTCCGGCATAACAGTATTCCCGGTTCCATGCGCCGATTTTCTTACAATAAACGGAAGCACGGAAATCCGGCAAATCGTTTTGGTCAACCTGCTTGGTCAACCTGTAGTGAAACAAAACAATACAGGGGCTTCCAATATACGGGTAGATATTAGCTCGTTAAAGAGTGGGTATTACTGTTTAAAACTTGTTGACAGTTCTGGTAAAATTACTTCCAAAAGTATCGTTAAACGATAACAATGGGAGTTTAAATATCAGCAAACGATACAGGCCCGCCCTTAAATGGGTCTGTATCGTTTGATTAGTGAAAAATTTACTTAATGATATTATCCTTCAGAAAATATCAAAAAAGATTATGAAGAAAATACTGATATGTGTGATGTTACTGCTTCTTTTTGTACAATGCAAAAAGAAGGAGGAACTTAAATTATTAGCGCCTCATAGAACTTTCATTGAGAATATAACTGAAGAGAATAATTCCTTTTACGCCGTCGCAAAGCCAGGTGATCCGAAGCAGAAAAAGGGTTTGGCAATTGGTGTTTTCGATTCGGGCATTGGTGGGCTGACCGTTTTCGATGCCATTGTCAACGCCGATTTTTATAACTCTGCAAATGAGAACCGGCCGGATGGGATCAAAGATTTTGAACAGGAGCAATTTATTTATCTTGCCGACCAAGCCAACATGCCCTACAGCAATTATGTGGAAGAAGGCAAAAAAGACCTCCTTGTTGAACACGTTTTAAAAGATGCCTTGTTCCTGCTTAATAAGAAGTATCATGTTTCTGCCGGTTCGCCTGAAGTAGCAGCAGACAAGCCAACCATTAAAGCCATGGTCATTGCATGCAATACCGCCACAGCCTATGGAAAACCGCAGGTGGAAGAGTTGTGCAGGGTGTCCGGCTCGGGAATAAAAGTAATCGGCGTTATCGATGCCGGGTGCAAAGGGGCGCTGGAAATTATTGAAAAAGGTAAAAACGCCACAATAGCCGTCCTGGCAACTCCCGCCACCGTGGGTTCAATGGCGTATGTGAATACTTTAAACGAGCTAAAAAAAGATCGTCCCGAAACGATTCGCATCATCCAGCAGGGAGGAAAAGGGCTGCACGAATCAATCGACAACAAACCGGAGTTCATCAGCAGGAAATATACCAAACCCTGCCAGGCATACCAGGGACCTTCATTATTCAATGAACACTACCGGATACAAAAAGATTTACTGCCCTGGTATAATTTCGACACAACCAATTATCAGATACTATACAACAGGGGCACGCTGGATTTATCAGACACGATTGAAATCAACTCGGTTGAAAATTATGCCCGTTACCACGTGGTCAGCCTGGTGGAGCAATTGAAAGCAGGGAAAGATACCGTTCCGCTAAAGGCCATTATCCTGGGATGTACCCATTACCCGTATGCTTCTGCCACCATTAGCAGCGTATTGCGTGAATTGAAGCAAACAGCAAGGTATGGTTATTTACTTGCCGATTCCGTCTTTCTTATCGACCCGGCGTTAAATACGGCAAAAGAACTGTACAGTTATTTATCTGAACAGGATATGTTCAACGAAAAAGGACAAAACAGGATGCAGAAAAGCCGTTTTTTTCTGACCGTTCCAAATCCTTTTGAACCGGAAGTTGAGAGAAATCAGGATGGACGATTTACCTACGAATACCAGTACCGGAAAAGAACGATCAACCAGTTGAAAGATTTTACCCTGATTGTCCCGTTTTCAAGGGAACTGATTTCCGGTGAACAGATGGGTATGATCCAAACACGGTTGCCCTTTACTTATGAATTATTAAAAAATGATATGAAACTAAAAGATTAAATCATGAGAAGAAGTCTATTGATAATTTTGAGCCTGGCAATTGTATTGTTTTCTCAATGTACAACCGCCCATTTTGATATCGTTATAACCAACGGAACTGTTTATGACGGGACCGGCAATGCGCCTGTCCGGGCCGACATCGGCATAATCGATGGTTATATTTCCGGGATTGGCGAAAACCTGTCAACAAGAGGGGCAACTGTAATTGATGCAGACAAGCTGATCGTTGCCCCCGGATTCATCGATATCCATACCCATTGCGACAGCAGGATATTATTAAAAGATAGCATGAATGCCGTGAAAAATTTCCTGACGCAGGGAGTTACTACGGTAGTTACCGGAAATTGCGGAGGTGGAAGATACGATGTTGGAAAATTTTTCCATCAACTTGATTCCATCGGAACAGGACCAAATATTGTGCACCTGATTGGTCATGGTAAAATAAGAAACAAAGTGATGGGGAATGAAAACCGGGAACCAACCGTAGCAGAACTGGCGGAAATGAAAAAATTGGTTGCCGCAGGGATGAAAGACGGGGCCGCAGGGATTTCTACCGGGCTCTTTTATACGCCGGGAGTTTATTCATCAACAGGTGAAATTGTTGAACTGACCCGGGTTGTAAAAGAATACGGAGGGTTTTATGCCACACACATGCGGGATGAAAGCAATTACACGATCGGGCTGGAAGAAGCCGTAAAAGAAGCCATAACCATCGGAGAGCAAACCGGCATCCGGGTTGAAATATCGCATCTTAAAGCGTTGGGAAAACCCGTATGGGGCATTTCCGGGAAAATATGTGACCTGATCGAAGAAGCCCGAAACAGGGGAGTTCATGTGTATGCCGATCAATATCCATACAATGCTTCGAGCACCGGGCTTTCGTCAGCTATTGTTCCGGCGTGGGCACAGGCAGGAAAGCAAATGAAACAACGATTAACCGACCCTCAGCTATTGCCCCGGATAAAAAAGGAGATGGCAGAGAACATTGACCGCAGGGGAGGCCCTGAATCCATGGTGATCATTTCGTACCCCAACGACCACCGTTTTGACGGGAAGAACCTCTCAGAAATCAGCGCCATTATTCAAAAACCGGTTGTTGAAACAGCCATATTCCTTATTGTTGACGGAAATCCGGGCATGGTGTCATTCAACATGAATGATTCGGATGTGGTCAATTTCATGAAAAAAGACTATGTAATGACCTGTTCCGACGGGAGTATTGAAGTCCCGGGCAACAATGTTCCTCATCCAAGAAGTTACGGGTCTTTTCCCCGGAAGATCAGGAAATATGTTCTCGACGAAAAAATTATCAGTATGGAACAGGCCATCAAAGCAGCCACCTCAATGCCCGCCGATATGACAGGTCTGAAAGACCGGGGATACCTGGAAGTTGGGAAAGTAGCCGACATTGTGGTGTTTAATCCGGAAACCATCCGGGAAACAGCAACATTTGCCGAACCCCACCAATACAGCACAGGGGTGGAATACCTTCTGGTAAACGGGGATATGGTCATCGACAAAGGACAATATAACGGAAAACTTTCCGGAAAAGCTATTCGGTGTAATCATAAAGAATTTCAATAAATTAAGTCATGAAATTTTTCAAATTTTTTATATTCGTTCATACAATTGTAATTTGCACAATATTTTGTGCGATGGCTCAATCATTCTCTGATCCGGTGATGAAACCGTGTATTGAATGTGAAGAACTTTTAAATCTCCAGCTTCCCGATGTTTCTGTTTCAGAAGTGACAAAGATGGAAGAGGAAAAACCATACTGCAAAGTATTGGGCATAATTGGGAAGGAGATAAAATTCGAACTTTTACTCCCGATGAAATGGAACGGACGGTTTGTTATGGGAGGAGGCGGCGGATTTGTCGGAACGATTCAGAATGGAGCCAGATCGAAGGTCAACGAGGGTTTCGCCACTGTGGGGACCAATACAGGCCATGAAGAAAGCGGATATAAAGCAGAATGGGCTTTGAACAATATGGAACGGCAAGTGAATTTTGGATTTATGGCCGTCCACCGGACAGCAGTTACCGCAAAAAGGATAATCAATCATTTTTACAGTTTCTGGCCTGAATACAGCTATTTCATTGGCTGCTCCCGGGGTGGTGGACAGGCGCTGATTGAAGCCCAACGTTATCCCGGCGATTTCGACGGTATCGTAGCCGGAGCACCCATCATCGACTGGCCTGCTTCCGGGGCTGAATTTGTACAAAACTCACAGGCTGTATACCCAAATCCATCCCAACTCAATGAACCAGTCCTAACAAAAAAACACCTGGAAATGTTGCAATCGGCAGTATTGGAACAATGCGATGAAATGGATGGACTGAAAGACAGTATTTTGAACCGCCCCGATCTCTGTCCATTTGATTTTTCTACTTTACCCCGATGCCCTGGAGATTCGGTCGGAGCAGATTGTTTTACTGCTGCACAAATCAAAGCAATAAAAACGATTTACGAAGGAGTTTCCAATCCGGATGGTAGTATTTATCCAGGATTTCCACCAGGAGGAGAGAACGAAAAAGGAGGTTGGCTGGAATGGATTGTCGGGATCAATAAAAACTCTGCCAAGCTGGGATTCCCAAGCTATCAATTTGCCTTTGGTACAGAAATATACAAATATTTGATTTTTAATAATCCTACATGGGACTATTCGACATACGACTTTTCCAACTATACAAATGATACCCGGTACGCTTCGGCTTATCTGAATGCAACAGCCAGTGATTACAGTGGGTTTAAAAAGCGAAATGGGAAAATGATCATTTATCATGGATGGAACGATCCTGCACTTTCTGTTTATACAGCCATACAACATTATACGGAAGCCCAAAAATCAGATAACAATATCCAGGAATATATCCGTTTGTTCTTACTTCCCGGCGTACTACATTGCGGAGGTGGCACTGGCCCCGGAAAAGCCGACTGGATTCATCTGATACGTGATTGGGTCGAAAATAACCACGCACCGGAATGGGTGGTCGTTACCAAACAGAAAAATGGAGAAACGATCATGGCCCGACCGGTATTCCCATATCCCGGCACTGCTGAATATGACGGTTCCGGTAATCCGAACAAAGAAAGTAGCTTCTTTAGAAAAAATTGAAAACTATTGAATACAAAAACAAAGATTGGTAAATAACGCCTATAGGGCTTCTTGCAATTTAACTTGTAAAATATTAAAATCATGAAACGAAGAACATTTATACGCAATACCATTTGGGGCACTGCCGGTATTGCAACAGCGACTTCTGCCGGTATCCTGGGTTCCTGCACTGGAACCCGTTCCATTGAGAAACCGGTTATAGCTGTCATTGGTTGCGGGGCCCGGGGTATTGACATGGCGCTGAAGGCCTGCCAGGCAAGCGCCGATGTAACGATAAAATATGTCTGTGATGTAAACAAGAACAGATCGGCAAAGGCAGCTTCGGAGATACAAAAAGCGCTTGGGTACCTTCCGGCCCCGGCTGATCATATCAAAACGGTACTCGACGACAAGGAAGTAAATGCCGTGATCGTTGCTACTCCTGACCATTGGCACGCACTGGCTGCCATTATGGCCTGCCAGGCCGGGAAAGATGTTTTCGTGGAAGCCAATCCGACCCACAGCCTGTTGGAAGGACAAAAGATACAGGAAGCGGCTGCCCGTTACAAACGAATTATACAGGTTGGTTTTCAAAACAGGAGTTCCGCTTCCGCTGTAACAGCCCGGGAATATATCCGGAGCGGAAAACTGGGACAAGTTGTACATGTAAAAGTATATAACATGACCGGTGGCAGCCAATGGGTCGCCCGCGAAAATGCACCAACTCCCGAAGGGCTCGACTGGGATACCTGGCTGGGGCCTGCCGCAATCCGGGATTACAATCCGGGTATTTATGAAGCGGCTGATCAGGGCGGATGGAACAACTACTGGGCTTACGGCGGGGGCATTCTGGCCGGTGAAACCAGTCATCTTTTCGATCTTGCACGAATGGTCCTCGGCGATCCGGCACATCCGGTTTCGGTGTATTGCAGCGGTGGAAACCGGTGCTGGGGTTCTGCACGCGAGGTCCCCGAAACCCAGTCGGTGACATACGACTATAAAAAATTTGCACTCACCTGTGAAACAGGTAATGCCATGGGCTATATGAAAAACGGCATTCCTTCAGTAACGGCCGAACAATCGCCTGACCTGGACTGGATGAGGGTTTCCTCCAAAATAGAAATTTATGGTACGGAAGGGCTGATGTACCTGGGACTGAATGAAAAAGGATGGCAGGTAGCCGGCAAAGACGGAATTCTCATTACCGGACAACCGGGAGCAAACCCCGACATGGCACACATGAAGGATTTTATTGATTGTATCAAAGAGCGCCGGAACCCTGTTTCAGATGTACAGCAGGGGCATTTAAGTGCAGCGCTGGTACATCTGGGCAATATTGCCTACCGGACAGGTAACAGGCAACTGTTGTTTGATGCCGGCAAAGAGGTATTTACCAATAACGATCAGGCAAATGACTTATTGAAAACAACCGGCAGAGAAGGTTATGTTATTCCTGAAAAAGTGTAAGTGAAACGGAGAATATAAAATAAAGAAACATGAACCAAAAAAGCACAAATATAAAAGGGGCCAACGATAAAATTGTCTTGGGATTGGTTGGCGCCGGAGGTAGGGGTACCACCATGATCCTCGATTTCTACAAAAACTGTCCAGGGGTGGAAGTCAAGTACATCTGCGATGTAGATGCCAGCCGCGGTGGTCATGCCATTAGCGAGTTGGGCAAGATGCAGGGTTTCAAACCGCAACGGGTTGAAGACATGCGACGGGTATACGAAGACAAAGATGTGGATGCAGTGGTCATTGCCAATCCCGAGCACTGGCATGCCCTTTCGCACATCTGGGCCTGCCAGGCAGGAAAGCATGTGTACGTTGAGAAAGTGATCTCGATGAGCATCAACGAAGGAGAAAAAATGATCGAAGTAGCAAACAAATACAACAGAATAGTGCAATGCGGAACCCAGAACCGGAGCGGCGACTATGCATTTTCGGCGCGGGACTATATCAAAAGCGGGAAACTGGGCAAAATAGTAAATGTAAAAGCCTATTGCATATTTCAGGGGGCCAAATCCTGGATGATGAAAGAAGATTCGCCGGTCCCGCAGGGATTAAACTGGAATATGTGGCTGGGACCAGCCCACGAAGTTCCCTATAACGTGAGCCGTCACAAAGCGCCGTACGATTGGTGGGAATATTCTCCGGGGTTGCAGATGGCCATGGCCAACCACGTCATCGACCTGGCACGGATGGTGATCGGCGATCCCGATGATCCACAGTCAGTTTACAGTTCCGGGGGCAGGGTATTGTACGACGACAAACGGGATATCCCCGATTTCCAGGCAGTAACCTACGATTACAATGATTTCACCATGACCCTTGAATGCGGGATATTCAGCAATTACATGGATAAAACCAAGGCTGATGTGCGCTTCGGGAAAAAATTCCCGAACTGGCGTGTCGACGGTACCCGCATCGAAATATACGGTACTGAAGGACTGATGTACCTTGGAATCATGGGAGGAGGCTGGCAAGTATTCGATCCTGACGGAAATTTGAGAGACCAGGAGCATGGTTATTTCCCGGATGAGAACCACCAGCGTAATTTCATTGAATGCCTGCGAAACGGCAATACCCCGAATGCCGACATTGTACAGGGGCACAAAAGCGCCTCGCTGATCCACCTGGCCAACCTGGCTTACCGTACAGGAAACAAGCAGCTTTATTATGCCGAAGGAAAAGTAAATAACTCACCGGAAGCAAACGAAATATCACAGGGCTATTACCGCCTTCCGTTTGCAATTCCCGATAAAATCTAAAAAAATAAAACCAGATGAAGAAAAGATTAAAGAAAAGATTGCTTTGGTTTATTGCCGGAATAGTGATAGTGATTGGAGGAATTATTATTTTTGAAATTATTGTTACACTGGGCCGGACCCAGGTACAGGTAAATATTCATCAGAACAAAGAATTGATATACCTGTCGACTTTCGCCGAACCGCCCCAATTTGCGGTATGGCTGGAAGATCCGGAGACACACCGTTGTGTAAATGTTTTTGTCACGCACCGCGCAGGGGTTGGCGACTGGGAAGGAAAATCGAATGTCCCGGTGGCATTGCCCCGCTGGTTTGAACTGTTTAAAGTTAGCGGGATGGATCAGGTAGTAAAGGAAAAAGAGGATGAATCGGTAGCGGCCATAACAGGGGCTACCCCGAAGGAAGATTATTTTTCAGTCAGAGCAGAAGTGAAACCGGGTTCCAAATGGATATGCTGGGTTGAAATGAACCTGGCAGGCGATTATAACGATGCCTACCCGGAACAGGATGTGGAAAGCAAAGAGGTGGATGAGTTCAGTAACGGTCAGCCCGCATTGCTGTACCGCGCGGATATAGTTGCCACCGAAGGGCAAACCTTTGAATTCACCCTGGCAGGAGAATCGCTGTGGAAAAACGGAGAAACAAGTATTGAGCCGGTCAGTGAAGGAGTGACTACAGCAAAGGAAGTGTTCGACAAAATGAATATTGAGGTCATCCGGCCAAAACCAAAACTGGTGAACCTGCATAAAACAGGGAAACAGGAAGGAAATCGGTAGGAGGTCATGCAGTTATTTTTAAATCAAAGAAATTATGAGAACATTTTTAACCATCGTCTTCTTTTTATTTAGTTTATATGGTTCTTCTCAGATCACTGTCCGGTCTGCATCTTCCGAAGGTTTTGAAGAACGGATAAGGAACTATGTTGACCAAATCAGGATTGTCGACACTCATGAACATTTAATTGCAGAAGAAGATTTTCTAAACAGAAAAAATCTGGATTTTCTACATTTGTTCCACTGGTATATTGCCGATGATATGGTTTCATCAGGCATAAATTCAGATACACTAAAACGGTTGCGCAAGGCAGATATACCTCCTTTGGAAAAATGGGAAATGATAAAACCTTACTGGGAACTTTCCAAAATGACGGCTTATGGCCGGTCAATTCTTCTAACTTTAAAGAGCCTATACGGGATTGAGGACATAAACGATTCAACCTGCCTGCTTCTCACGGAAAAGGTCAGGGAAAGCCAAAAAACAGGTTGGTACAGGGAAATACTGAAAAATAAAGCCGGGATTGATATCAGTATCAATGATATTTATATCCATAAAAATCCTGACAGGGATTTATTCAAATATGTGATGCGGTACGATAATTTTGTGCTTGTCCGTTCCAGAGATGAAATTGTAAAGCAGGAACAACACTACGGGCAAAAGATTCAAAATCTGGACGACTACATGAAAGCTCTGGATAAGGCTTTTCAGGAAGGAATTGATTTTGGCATGGTCGGGGTAAAAAGTGCCCTGGCATACGAACGCCCTCTTTTTTTTGAAGAATGTTCAAAAGAACAGGCTGAGACAATATTTAATACCTTGATGCAGGAAAACAACCGTCTCGACTTTGAAAAGGTAAAACCCTTACAGGATTTTGTAATGCATCATATTTTGCAATTGGCTTCAACCTCTAAAATGCCTGTTACTATCCATACAGGCCTTCACGCAGGATTATCGTTCGGAAGATACCACCCCGACATTACTTGGTCTGACCCCACACACCTGATCGATTTGTTCAGCCGCTATCCGGAAGTAAAATTTGCTCTCATGCACGGAAGCTATCCGTATGGAGGAGAGCTGGCTGCAATGGCAAAAAACTATCCAAATGTCTATATTGATATGTGTTGGCTGTATATTATTTCTCCCTCGTACAGTATGCGTTATTTAAACGAGTGGATTGAAACAATCCCTTTGAACAGGATCATGGGGTTCGGGGGTGATTTAAACAATGTGGAGGCTGTTTATGGTCATGCTTTACTGGCCAGACAAATTGTCACAGGCGTTTTAACTGAGAAAGTAGCTTCCGGTTATCTTTCAGAGGAAGAAGCCAAATATGCCGCCAGTAGGATATTGAGAGAGAATGCTATCAGCTTTTTTCAACTGGATGCAGAATAAAACACCAACAACAAGCTATAATAATATTGCTCTGTCAATTTAAACAACTATTCTGAAAATCTGATATATGATAACATTGAATAGCGGGGTCGGCAATTATATATACCTGGATGGTGAGAAGTATTCCTATTTTGCGGGGAACGATTATCTGGGGCTTGCAAACCATTCGGATATTGTGAAGGCCGCTGGCAA